>Ga0180220_1000709_pt1 | contig 31131 bp, 24 predicted proteins | sample eDN5th37CBELigBY_FD_151335 | JGI IMG/M metagenome (GOLD analysis project Ga0180220, IMG submission 151335) | Enriched backyard soil microbial communities from Emeryville, California, USA - eDNA 5th pass 37_C BE-Lig BY (version 2) (version 2) | ecosystem: Environmental > Terrestrial > Soil >... | reverse complement strand
GCACCGAACGGGGTGGCGGGGGGGGGGACCGACCAACTTCCTGGCGCCTGAGCTTCGCCCGTATGATTTGCAGAGCGCGTGCCACTTGTCCAGCATTTCGTGCGCTCCGGGAGCAGGTGCGGCGAAACGGCCTCCAGGGCCCGGTTTCCGCGCGGTTCGATGGTCGCCTTTCCGTTCGTCGCGGGGCGAGGGGCGCGGGCCGATCCGCGGCGGGTGGCGCCGCGGATTTCACCCTTGCAAGGTCGGATTGCATTTTTGCATTGGGCGCGCGCCGTCGCCGCGGGATCAGGCCGATTCGATGCCGAGGCGCCGCGACTTTCGCCACAGCGTGGTCGGCGACACGCCGAGCTCCCGGGCCACCGCGCCGAGGTCTCCGGGGTGGCGCGCCATCGCCGCGAGGATGGCCGCGCGCTCGGCCTCGTCCACGACGTCGCGCAGCCGCGTCGCTGCGCCGGGGGAGGGCGCGGCGGCGGGGGCGGACGGCGCCCGCGCCGGCTCCACCCCGATGTCGTCCGCGGCGATCCGATCCGAGATCGAGAGTGCGGCGGCCTGCTCGATCAGGTTCTCCAGCTCCCGCACGTTGCCCGGGAAGTCGTGGCTCTCCAGCCTCGCCAGCGCGCCGGAAGAGAGCTCCTTGCGGCTGCCGTTGCGCTGGTTGAACCTCGCCAGGAAGTGGGCGGCCAGGAGCGGGATGTCCGCCTTCCGCTCCCGCAGCGGCGGGACGCGGATCGGCACCACGTTCAGCCGGTAGAAGAGATCCTCGCGGAAGCGCTTCTCCGCGATCGCGCCGCGCAGATCCTGGTTGGTGGCGGCCACCACCCGCACGTCCACCCGGACCGCGCTCGACTCGCCCACCCGGCGGATCTCGCCCTCCTGCAGCGCCCGCAGCAGCTTCGCCTGGAAGCCGGTGTCCGTCTCCCCGATCTCGTCGAGGAAGATGGTGCCGCCGTCCGCCTCCTCGTAGAGGCCGCGGCGCGCGCGCAGCGCGCCGGTGAAGGCGCCCTTGGCGTGGCCGAAGAGCTCGCTCTCGAGGAGCGACGAGGTCAGCGCCGCGCAGTTCACCGCGACGAAGGTCCCGCCCGCCCGGGCGCTGGCGGCGTGGACCGCGCGGGCGACCAGCTCCTTGCCGGTGCCGGACTCGCCCGTGATCAGCACCGTGCTGTCCGTCTGGGCCACGCGGACGATCCGGGCGACCATCTCCCGCACGGGCGCGCTCTGCCCCACGATCTTGTCGACGCCGTAGCGCTCGCGCAGCTCGCCGGTGAGCGTGCCGAGCTGCCGGATCAGGAGCGTCTTCTCCAGCGCCTTCTCGATCCGCACCAGGAGCTCGCTCTCCTTGAAGGGCTTGTTCACGTAGTCGGCCGCGCCGAGCCGCATGGCCTCGACCGCGCTCTCGATCGTCCCGTAGGCGGTCATCACGATCACCTGGGTGGAGGGGCTCGACTCGAGCACGCGCCGGAGCAACTCCATCCCGTCGATCGGCTCCATGCGCAGATCGGTGAGGACGAGGTCGAAGGTCTCCCGCTCGAGGAGGCGCAGGGCCTCGTCCGCCGCGCCCGCCTCGGCCACCTCGTATCCCTCCTGGCGGAGGAGCATCGCGGTGGTGACCCGCATGTTCCGCTGATCGTCCACGACGAGGAGTCGTCCCTGGGCCTTCCCGTGGGGGCGGGGGGTGGGCTGCGCGATCATCGGTCCTCCTCTCGCGCGGGAAGAAGCAGGGTGAAGGTGGTCCCTTCCCCGGGGGTGCTCTCGAAGTCGATCCGGCCCCGGTGGCCCTCGATCACCCGCTTCACCACCGCGAGGCCCAGGCCCGTGCCCGTCGCCTTGGTCGTGAAGAAGGGCTGGAAGATCCGCTCGGCGAACTCCGGGGCGATGCCTCCGCCGCGGTCCGCGACGTCCACCCGAACCCAGGGCTCGTCGTCCTCCGAGACGAGCCTGGCGGCGACCTTCAGCTCGCCACCCTTCGGCATGGCCTGCACGCCGTTGGAGAAGAGGTTGAGGAGCGCCTGCCGGATCATCCGCTCGTCGAGCGGGATCTCGTGGAGTTCCGGATCGACCTCGAGGACGCCTCGGACCTGGGAGGCGTCGCGCGTCGTGGCCTCCAGGGCCTCGGCGAGCAGGGGACCGAGCGGGCGCGTGGCGAGGGAGGGCGGGTTCGGGCGGGCGAAGTCGAGCAGATCCCGGACGATGCGATCCAGCCGCTCGGCCTCCTCTCCCACGATGTCGAAGAGGACCTTCGCGTCGCCCTTCAGCGGGACCAGCCGCGAGAGCGACGCCAGCGAGTTGAACATCACGCCGAGGGGGTTGCGCACCTCGTGGGCCACCACGGCGGCCAGCTCGCCGAGCGCCGCCAGGCGCTCCCGCTTCACCAGCGCCTCCTGCGCCTGGGCGACCTTGGCGTAGGTGCGGCGAAGGTCGTCGTAGAGCCGGGCGTTGGCGATCGCGATGGCGATCTGGTGGGCGATGAGGGTGACGCGCTCGATCTCCGCCTCGCCCCACGCCCTGGGCACGCGGACGTCGTCGACGATGATGCAGCCGATCGGGGAGTCTCGGACGAGGAGGGGGACCGCGAGGAGGCTCTTCTCGCCGTACATCCAGGTGCGGACGCTCCGGGCGTGGATGGTCACGCTCACGTCGTCCACCGCCACCGGCGCCCGCTCCCGGACCGCCTGCGCGGCGATCGACGGGCCGGAGAGAGGGAGGCGGACGTGGCGGAACGCCTCCCGCCAGCCCAAGTTGGAGCAGCCGGCGCCGCGCAGCTCGTCGTTGCGCTCGTCGTGGAGCATGATGAAGGAGTTGGACGCGTCCACCAGCTCGGCGAGGATCCCCGCGGAAACGTCCAAGACCTCCTCGAGATCGAGGGTGCCGGTGATGGCGCGGCCGACGTCCAGGAGCATGCGCAGCTCCTCCGCGCGCCTGTGGGCGTCGGCGAGGCGCACACCGTCCTGCTCCGATGCTCGGAGCGCCTCCGGCGTGGTGCTCGTGCTCTTCATCGTCGTCCCCGCGCCATCCGCCCCTCCGACCAAGCCACGAAGGGACTCGCTTTTCAAGGCGCGGTCAGGCCCCATCATTCTTCACCGCGGCGGGCCGCCTCGGCGATGCCCCCACCGAACCCCACGAGCCACGGTTCTTGCGGCGGTCAGGCGCCGGCCTCGCCGGGATCCTCGTCGCCGAAGCTCCCCACCGCGCCGGTCGTGGGCTCGTAGTCCCAGGGGAAGACCACGAGGTCGTCCGTCTCCAGCTCCCAGAAGTCGGGGAGGAACCCCGACTCGCGCCGCGAGATCGCGGCGGTGCGCACCTCGATCGCGCCTCCGGCGAGCGCCGCCTCGCGGGCGAGGCCCAGGGAGGCGCCGGTGCCGGCGATGTCGTCCACCACGAGGACGCGGCGCCCGGCGACGTCCGCGGGCATCGTGGTGGAGGCCCCGAGCGCGTGGGCGCCCTTGTCGCGGCTGCGGCTGTGGATCCGGACGGGGAAGAAGGGGACGTTGAGGGCCGACGCGATCTCCTCGCCGGCGAACACGCCGCCCTTGGCGAGGCCGACGACCAGCTCCGCCTCCCAGGCCCTCGAGACCTTGCCGGCGACGGCGCGGGCCGCCGCGGCGAAGCCGGGCCAGTCCAGCTCGCGCAGGCCGGCCTTCCGGCCCTGGGAGCGATCCGTCGGCGTGCGCGCGGGGCGTCGGGTCGCCTTCGACTGCGGCGCCGTCTTCGGGGCCACGGTCCTGGGGGCCGGCGTCTTCGCGGCGGTCTTCCCCGCCTTGGCCTTCAGGGCGGCCTTTTTCGCGGTCGTCCTGCGTGCGGCCTTCTTCGCGGTGGCCTTCGCGGCAGGCTTCCTCGCCGTGGCCTTGGGTGCGGCCTTCCTCCCGGTGGCCTTCGGAGCCGCCTTCTTTCCGGTCGTCTTGGGGGCGGCCTTCTTCGCGGCGGCCTTCGCGGCCGTCTTCCTTGCCGTGGCCTTCGGGGCAGGCTTCTTGGCTGCGGCCTTGGAGGCGGTCTTCGTCGCGGTGGCGCTCGCGGCCGTCTTCCTCGCCGCAACCTTGGCGGCGGTCTTCTTCGCGGTGGCCTTCGCGGCCGTCTTCCTCACCGTGGCCTTGGCAGCCACCTTCTTCGTGGTGGCCTTGGTGGCCGTCTTCCTCGCGATGGCCTTGGGTGCGGCCTTCTTCCTGGTGGCTTCGGCCGCGGTCTTGCCCGCGGTCGCCTCCAACGCCTTCTTCTTCGCGGTCGTCGTCCCCGCGGCAGCGGAGCGGGCCCTCGACCTGACGCGCTCGGTGGCGACCACCCTCTTCTCGTCCCTTCCGGCCGCATCTCTTCGCAACTTCCACCTCGCCGTGAAAGCGTGCATCCCGCCTCGAATTTTCGCGTCGTGGCGTGCCCCGTAAGTAGTCGAGACGCGAACCCGCTGCAAGAAGGTTGTCGCACGAAATCAGCCGTGCTGACGCGTTGCGGTTTGACAGGCAAGCGAAGGCACCCTATACCCCGCGGCGAATTTTCGGTTGCGCTCCCCACGCGAGCGACGAGGTTTCAGTCGAGATGGAGATCTTCCGGACGCTGTCGGACAAGGCATACGAATCGCTCCACTTCTTCCACGACGCGGCGACCGGCCTGCGAGCCATCGTGTCCATCCACGACACGACCTTCGGCCCCGCGCTCGGCGGCACCCGCGCCCTCTCGACCTACGAGTCCGAGGAGGCGGCGGTCGTGGACGCCCTCCGCCTCTCCCGGGGCATGACCTACAAGGCCTGCCTCGCCGGCCTCCCCCTGGGCGGCGGGAAGGCGGTCGTCATGCTGCCGAAGACCCCCTTCGATCGCACCGCACTGTTCACCGCGTACGGGCACGCCATCGAGTCGCTCGGGGGGCGTTACATCACCGCCGAGGACAGCGGCACCTCCACCGAGGACATGGACTCGATCCGCAAGGGCACGTCCCACGTGGTGGGCCTGGCCAAGGCGCGGGGCGGGTCCGGCGACCCCTCGCCCTTCACGGCGTTCGGCGTCCTCCGCGGCATCGAGGCGGTGGCGAAGTTCGCCCTCGGCCGCAGCGATCTCGAGGGACTCAAGGTCTCGATCCTCGGCGTCGGCCACGTGGGGTTCCCGCTCGCCCGCATGCTCAAGGAGAAGGGCGCGGAGCTCTGGGTCTCCGACATCAACGAGGCGGCGGTGAAGCGCGCCCAGGACGAGTTCGGCGCCAAGGCCGTCTCCACCGCCGAGCTGATCGGCCTCGACGTGGACGTCTTCGCCCCCTGCGCGCTCGGCGGGACGATCAACGACACCACCCTCCCGCTGCTCCGCTGCAAGGCGGTCGCCGGCTCCGCCAACAACCAGCTCCTCGAGGATCGCCACGGCGAAGAGCTGCACAAGCGCGGCATCGTCTACGCGCCGGACTACGCGATCAACGCCGGCGGGCTCATCAACGTGGCCCTCGAGGTGGACGGATACGACGAGAAGAAGAGCCGGGACATGTGCTCGGCGATCTACGACACGATCTACATGATCCTGGAGCGCGCCAAGGCCGAGGGCTCTCGCCCCGAGGTCGTCGCGGACCGGATCGTCGACGAGCGACTCGCCGCCGCAAAGAAGGCCAAGGCGATCGCTTGACGGGTAGCCGGCAGGCTTCGCTTGCCGCATGGGGCGCGCCTGGAGCCGGAAGGTTCGGCGCGCCCCTCTTCTTTTCCTCGGCAGGGGGACCGGGATCGGGCGCACGCCTCCCGGATCAGGCGTCGGCGTCCGGCGCGCGGATCGAGTCGAGGATCGCGAGGAGCTCCTCCGCGCTGAAGCGGTACACCGTCTTGCAGAACTCGCAGGAGAGCTCGGCCCCCTTGTCCTTGGCGATCATCTCCAGGATCTGGTCCTCGCCCGCCGCCACCACGCCGCGCTCCGCCCGCTCCCGGGAGCAGGTGCAGCGGTAGGCGAGCGGGACGTCCTCGAGGACGTCCACCCGCCCGAAACCCTCGAGCGCCGGGAGCACGAGCCGCAGGCCGCCGTTCCCACCCTCGGCGATCGCTTCGCGCAGGGCGCCGGCGCGCAGCCGCTCCCGGATCGCGGCGAGCGCCTCGTCGTCTCCTCCCGGCATCCGTTGCGCGAGCACCGCCACCACCCGCGCCGGCATGCCTTCGTCGTCCGGGATCGCCTCGATCGCCGCCGCGGTCGGGAGCTGATCGGAGACGTCGAAGAAGTGCTCGAGGTTGCGATCGAGGCGGGGGTGGTCGAGCCCCACGGCGCCGCGGTAGTAGTCTCCGTCCGGGAGCTCCCGCAGTACCGACAGGTACCCGTCGGGGCCGAGGGAGTAGCGCAGGTCCGCCGGATCCCGATCCGGGAAGTTCACCCGCGCCCAGCGGACGTAGGCGCGCAGGCTCCCGTCGGCGGATCCTTCGGCGAACAGCCCCTTGAGCGGGCCCTGTCCTTCGAGCTGCAGCGTGACCCGCTGCGAATCCTTCCCGAGGCCGCCGAGGAGCGCCGCCCCGGCGAGGGCGTGGGCGAGGACCGTCGCCGCCGTCGGCTCGCAGCCGTGGATGGCCGCCGCGTGCCGGGCGACCCCGCCGAGGTGCGCGACGAGGATCCGGAGGGCGTGGTCGGAGAGGAGGGCTCGGACGACGTGATCCCGGGACATGGGCGAACCTCGATGCTGGGGCGCCGGGGCGGCGCGGGTCTCTCGAAGCACGCGAAGAGGCGCGCTCGATCGGATAAGGTGGCGCGAGGGCGCAAGTACCTACACCAAAATCACGGCCCCTGCGGGTCGACGCTGCGGATCGTCGAGCGCAGGGAGTGGGCGGGCTTCCACCCCAGCTCCTTCTCGAACCGCGAGCCGTCGATGGTGCACAGGTACTGGATGTAGTCCAGCTCGCCCGGGGGGAAGTCGGAGAGGCGAAGCTTGAAGAGCCGATCGAGCAGCGGCCTCGCCAGGAAGTGGGGGATCGGCGTGGGCCTGCGCCCCAGCTCCGCGAGGGCGGCGGAGAGGGGGACCTCGCCGGGCCCCACCACGTTGTAGACCCCCCTCGCTCCCGGCGTGAGGGCGAGGGCCATCGCCCGGCAGGCGTCCTCCATGTGGATGAGCTGGATCATCGGATCGAACCCCATCAGCACCCACGGGCGGCGCAGCCGCAGGTAGTGGGAGACGGCGTTCCGGATCGTGGGGCCCACGATGTGGACGGGCCGCAGGATCACTGTCTCCACCTCGGGGTGCTTCCAGATGAACGACTGGGCGAGGATGTCCACCTCCACGAGATCCCGGACCTCGCCGAACCGGGCGGCGGCCATCAGCGGCGCGTCCTCGGTGAGGAAGTTGGTGTTGGTGGGGTGCGGGCCGTAGACGTTGGCGGAGGAGAGGACCACCAGCTTCTCGACGCCGTGCCGCGCGCAGTACTCGAGGGCTTTGGCGGTGCCCAGCACGTTGAACTGGTGGTGCTCCTCCGCGCTCATGCGCGGGTCGTGCATGAGCCCCATGTGGATCAGCGCCTTGATCCGTCCCTTGCGGAAGAGCTCCTCGGCGGCGCGCTTGCGGATGTCCACCTGGTGGACGGCGAGATCCTTGGGCCGGCCGGGGAAGGGCCGGCGATCGATCCCCACGATCCGCTCACGGCCATGGAGCAGCTTGGCCAGCGCGCGACCGAGGTTCCCCGAGATGCCAATGATCGCGACGGCGGGGGCTTCCGATGGCAAGTCTCACGCTCCGCTTCGGTGGAGGATCAGAAGAACACGTGCTTGCGGCTGCGCAGGCCCTCGTTGATCATCGACTGGATCACCGCTCGCACCTCCACGACCTTCCGCGCGAGCTCGGCGTCGTCGTCGTCGTGCCGGCCCGTGAACCGCATCGGCTCGCCGAAGTGGATGTGATAGCGGACCGGCAAGGGGAGGGGAAGCAGCGTCGGGGTGATCGGGAACGCCGGCATCTTGAGCAGGCGCGCGAGGGGCTTCACGTCCACCAGCGCCGGGGCCTGCTCCTCGGCGCCGATCACGGCGATCGGCACCACCGGGCTTCCGGTCTCGAGCGCCAGGCGCATGAACCCCTGGCCGAAGGGCGCGAGCTGGTAGCGCTGGGCGAAGAGCTTGCTGATCCCCCGGGTGCCCTCCGGGAACACGAGGATCGCCTCCTCGTTCTCGAGCAGCCGGATGCAGTTCTGCGGGGTGCCGACCACCTGCCCGCAGCGGGCCATGAAGGTGGAGACGTACGGGAGCGTCGGCACCCACCGCTCCACCATCGACCGCGTGGGGCGGGGCGGGTCGGCCTCGACGAGCATCGAGAGCCCGATCATCGCGCCGTCGATCGGGACCTGGCCGGAGTGGTTGGAGACGAGCAGCACCCGCCCCGCGGGCACGTTCTCGATGCCGTAGGTCTGCACGCGGAAGTAGTGCTTGTACATCCACAGCAGCGGGCCGATGGCCGCCACCGTGTAGTCCAGGTCCATCCCGAAGGGGTCGACCCCGTACTCGTTCGCCCGGTGGGCCACCGATCGGAGCCGGGATTCGATCTCCGCCCCTCCGAGCCAGAAGGTGAGGTCCCGCAACCCGTTCTGGACGAGGCCCCCGATCCCGGGCCGCCGCTTTCTGCGCATGGAGGGCATGGTACGGGCGCGTCGGCGCGGGCGAAAGCGCGACGAGCAATCGACCGGATCTCAACCGATCGGCTCGCCCAGCCTGGGGGCGAGCCACCGCGCGGCCTGCTCGAGGGTGGCGATCTCGGAGCCGTCCCGCAGCCACTCGAGGAACTCGGAGAGCCGCTGCAGCTTGATCGCGGCGGGGATCCGGTGGGCGCGCGCCTTCGCCGCGAGCTCGTGCCCGAGGCCGTCGCTCTCGTCCAGCAGGTCGACCCCCTGCAGGTGCAGGGCGACGAAGTCCCGCTCGCGGACGAGGTGGAACGCGATCGGCATCAGGGTCTTGGGGATCCAGGCCAGGAGCTCCCCGGTGAGCGGGACGTGCGGGATGATCGGCGTCCCCGCCGGCAGTTCGACGAGCTTGGCGCTGCCCGCGCGAAAGGGATCGCGCGGGCTGGGGCGGTAGGGCCTGCGGGTCACACCGAGGCCGCAGCGAATCGACGAGTTGTAGAGGAAGCCCAGGTGCTCCAACTCCTCGAGCAGCGCGGGCCCCAGCGCTCCCTCCGCCAATCGGACGCCCGAGGGCCTGTGCCCCTCCAGTCTCTCCAGCGCGTCCCGCCCCTCCCGGAGGGCCGCGGCCATCGCCCGCCGGGCCAGGTGCGCGAGGGGCGGACCGAGCAGGGCCAGCTCGTGGCCGAGGCGGGGCAGGGCGCCGATCGCCGCGGCGGAGGCGCGGTCCTCGAGGTCGTCGGCGCCGACGAAGAACGTGGCGGGCAGGCCGCGGCGATCCAGGAGCTCGGCGAGGCGCGCCGTCGCGTGCTCGGCGACCGCCCGAAACCCCGCCGGGGGGAGGCTCCGCTCGGGGATCGAGAGGGACCTGCACAGGGCGGGGAGCCCGAGCAGGTCCACCGAAATGCAAGCCAGCGCCGACACGCCGCGGAGTGTAGCCAATACGGCCGCGCCAGTTCTTGCGCGGGGGCCTTCACGTGGTAGCCTCCTCCAAAAAATTCAAGAGGATGGAATGAGAGTCGGGTGTCCTGCATGCAAGGCGGCCTACGACGTCGACGACGCGCAGGTCCCGCCGGGAGGCCTCGAGCTGCAGTGCTCGAGCTGCGGTGGAGCGTTCGTGGCCGCCCACGCGGCGGCGCCGCCGCCCGTCCCGCTGCCGGGCGCGCCCCACCGCGCCGACGATGCAGGAGCGATCCCGCTGCCCGGCACCGCCACGCTGCCTCCGCCCGCCGCGCCGGCGGCAGCGCCTGCGCCTCCAGCGATGCCTCCGCCTGCGCCGGCAGCGCCGCCTCCGCCTCCGCCTCGCACCGACGCGGTCCCGCTGCCTGGGACGGCCGCACCCGCCGCCGAGGACGGGTCGGTCCCCCTCCCGCCGCCGCCCGACTTCTTCGGCAGCCTGGATCTCGGCGATCTCGGCACCACCCCGGCCCCCGGCGCGGCGGTCGACGAGCTCGACTTCGGCGACGGCGACCTCGGGTTCTCCGAGCCGACCCCCGGCGGCGGGTACGACCCTGCGGCGCCGATCGCCGGGACGCCTCCGCCGGGGAGCGATCGCTTTGCGGCGGCGCCGCCTCCGCCGGCGACGCCCGGATTCGATCCCTTCGCCGCGCCGCCGCCTCCTCCCGCAGCCCCCGACACCCCGCCGCCTCCGCCCCCGGATCCGATCGGCGGCGACGCGTTCGCGAGCCCGCCGATGTCTCCGCTGAGCCCCGAGAGCCTCTTCGGCGACGAACCGCCGCCGGCGGGGGCGTCGACCGGGGATCTGGAGCCGGGAGGGGAGCCGCTCCCCGATCTCGATCTCACCCTGCCTCCCCTCGTGGAGGCGCCGGGCGCCTCCGCCACGGCGCAGGCGACGGCGGAGCTCCTCCGGGACTTCCTCCTCGAGGACGAGACCCCTCCTGCGGCGCCGGAGCCGCAGCCCACGCCGCCTCCGCGCCCGGCGGGCGGGCCGCCGCCGCCGATGTTCCACGTCCGTCGCAAGTCCGGGAAGCGCATCGGCCCGTTCGACGAGGAGACCCTGGTGCGGCTGGTTCGCCAGGATCAGCTCGACGGCAGCGAGGACATCTCGGAGGACGGCGAGGCGTGGTCGCCCCTCTCGGACGTTCCCGAGGTCGCCACGCTCCTGAAGAACCGGCCGCAAAGGCCGAGGGTCCCGCCCCACGTCGCGCCGGTGCTCCAGCGAGGCATCGTGGTCGAGGAGCCCGTGCTGGCGCCTCTGGCGGAGCCCGCGGTGGTGGAGGCCGCCGAGGCGGAGAAGGAGGGCAGGTTGAAGCTGCCCTTCGCCGTCTCTCGCAAGCTGGCGATCGCGGTGGGAGGGGGGATCGCGGGCGTCGTCCTCCTGGTCGCCGGTGCGCTCCTCTTCCTGGGAGGCGAGCCGGCGCCCCCCGAAGAGGATCCGGCGCAGGCGGCGGCCGCCGAGGCGGCGAAGCTCGCACAGAAGGCGAGGCGGGAGCAGCGCGCCGTGGTGAAGAAGGATCTCGACGCCGCCGCCGCGGCGTTCCGCAGGGGCGAGACGGAGGAGGCGGCGCGGCTGGTGGCGGGGGCCCTCGAGGGCGCTTCGCTCCAGCTTCTCGACAAGAAGGATCGCGCCGCCGGCTACCTGCTGCAGGGCGAGATCGCGCTGCGGGAGCGGCGCATCGCCGACGCGGAGAAGGCGTATCGCGCTGCGGTGGGCGAGGGGAGCGACGAGGCCCGGATCGCGCTGGGCCGCTTCCTCCTCGCCCGGCATCGGGCGGCGGACGTGGTGGAGGTGCTGAAGGCCAAGGCCGAGGACGCGGCGACCTCCGTGCTCCTCGTGGAGGCGCACCTGATGGCGGGCGGCGTCCCCGCGGCGGAGTCGTACCTGCAGCCCCTCGAGAAGAAGCGCGCGAAGGGCGTGCCCCTCCAGCTCCTGCGTGGCCTCGTCCTCCGCCGGGCGGGGAAGTTCTCCGAGGCGGCCGCCGCGATCGAGAAGGCCGTGGCCGCCGAGCCGGATCGGGGCGCCGCGCAGGTGGCGTTGGTCTCGCTGCAGCTCGAGATGGGCAGGCCCTCCGACGTGGAGGCGGCGGTCGAGCGGATCGATTCGATCTTCGCGGCGTTCGACGCGGCGGGCGGACTCGTGAACGAGGATGCGCCTGCAGGTGAAGAGCCCGCGCGGCCCCGGGAGGGCGAGGCGGGCGGCACGTCCGGCGACGCTCCGGCCGCCGCGATCGTGGAGGCCGGCGAGGCGCCCGCGCCGTCCGGCGAGGCCGCGGAGGTGCCCGCCGGGGAGGGAGCGGTCGCGGAGGCTCCCAAGGCGGTGGCCGGGCAGCCCGAGGCAGGGAAGGCGGAGGAGAAGGCCGCCTCGTCCGCCGACGCGGCGAACGCGAAGCAGGCCGAGAAGGCCGAGAAGGAGAAGCAGGCGAAGCCGAAGCGCGTCGCCTTCGACCGGTTCGAGCTCGCGCGCCTCCAGTACCTCCTGGGCTTCCACCTCGTCGAGAAGGGAGAGACCGAGGAGGCCCTCGCCGCCTTCGAGCGGGCCGCCGCCCTCGACCCCGACGCGGACGAGGTGCCTGCCGGACGCGGCCACCTGCGGTGGAAGGCGGGCGATCCGGAAGGCGCCAAGGCCCTGTTCGAGGAGGCGCTCGCCATCAACGACTCCTCCCCGGAGGCGCTCGCGGGGCTCGGCCGCATCGCCGCGGCCAACGAGGAGTGGGAGGACGCCCTCGAGAAGCTCTCGAGGGCCCGCGACCTCGCGCCGACGGACCCCGCCTTCGCGATGGACCTGGCCCGCGCCCAGCTCGCCGCCGGAAACTCCGCCGACGCGCTGCGCACCATCGACTCGCTCTTCGATCGGCGCGACGACCTCGCCGACGCCCACGGGATCCGCGCCGATGTGCTCTTGGCCAGGAAGGACCTCATGGGCGCCGAGTCCGAGGCGCGGAAGGCGATCGCCCTCGCCAAGGACGAGGTGCGCTTCCACCTCCAGCTCGCCCGGATCCGCGAGAAGGCCGGGACGCTGGCCCCCGCGCTCGCCGCCTGGCGCGACGCCCTCGCCCTCGCGCCGGGGAACCCCGACGCCCTCGAAGGGCAGGGGCGGACCCTGCTCGCCATGGGCGCGACCCTCGACGGGGTGAAGAGCCTGGAGGCGGCGCTCGAGAAGGATCCGGAGCGCACCCGGCTCCTCGAGGCGATCGCGGACGGCTACCTGCGCTCCCGCCGGTTCAAGCAGGCGATCGACGCCATCGAGAGGCAGCAGCGCCTCACCGGGGCGAAGGGGCTCTCGTTCAAGCTCGCGCGGGCGCTCCAGGAGCAGGGACGCACGGACCTGGCCATCGCCCAGTTCCAGAAGGCGATCGCGGAGGATCCCGACGACGCCCTGGCCCACCGCTTCCTCGGGTTCGCGTACAAGGACAAGAACCAGATCCGCAAGGCGGTGGAGGCGTTCCAGACCTACCTGTCCAAAGCGCCCGACGCCGACGATCGCGCCGAGATCGAGGACGAGATCGCCACCCTGCGCTTCTGAGGTATCGAACGCGGGCGCGCCGCAGGACCGGGGCGAGCCGCCAGGAATTCGACTGCACTCCTCGCGCACGTCGCGAGCGAAAGCGATCGATCCCGCGCTGCCGGGTGTTCTCGATCGGGGCCACGAGGAGGACGAGATGGGCTTGAAGGAGCGACGGGCGGAGGCGGAGGCGGCGCTGCGATCGTCGCGTGGTCTGGCGCTCGAGGGCCTCCCGCTGCCGCCCCGGACGCTGGCGGCGGACGGCTACGCCTTCCTGTTCACGGAGCTGGATCTCCAGGTGTCGATCCTGGGGAAGCCGATCCTGCCGCTCGAGCTCTCGTCGGCGGAGCTGCGGGGCAAGCTGGAGGCGGCGGTCGGCGGGCCCTGCTACCAGACCGAGGCGGCCAGCGAGGCCTACACCTATCCGCTCCTCGTCTGTGGCCCGGACCGGCAGGTGACGGAGGGGTACCTGGCTGCGGCGGACGGGGGCTGCTCCCTCTGCGGCGACGAGGCCCGCCGCACCGACTGGCCCCAGGTGGCGGCCGCGCTGGAGAAGGCGCTCGCGCCGATCCGGCCGGCGGACTACGAGGACCGCGTCTGGGACCCCGACGCGGAGAGCTGGATCTACTACGGCGTCCGCGGCGGCGAGCCGTTCGAGGAGCCCGTCGAGGGCGAGGATCCTCCGGAGTGGGCGGAGTGAGGCCGGGCCGTCGCCGTCGTTGACGGCGAGCGGACGCGCCCCCTACATTCCCGGCCATGCTCGACGTCAAATACGTCCTCGCGAACCTCGAGGAGGTCGCGCGCAAGCTCGCCCGCCGAGGCGACGACATCGATCTCGCACCGATCCAGGCCCTCAGCACGCGCCGGCTCGACCTGCTCCAGGAGAGCGAGTCCCTCCGCCAGCAGCAGAACGCCGCCAACGAGCGGATGAAGGTGCTGGCCAGGGAGGGCGGCGAAGCCATGGCCCGGGCCCGCGCCGAGGCGAAGGAGCGCTCCGAGCGGATCAAGGCGCTGGAGGCGGAGCTGGGCGGCGTCGAGGAGGAGATCCGCCAGGCCCTCCTCTACATCCCCAACGTCCCCGCCGACTCCACGCCGGACGGCAGGTCGGAGGCGGACAACGTCGTGGTCCGCACCTGGGGCGAGAAGAAGGAGTATCCGTTCCCGGTCAAGACCCACGACGAGCTCGGCGTGGCCCTGGGGATCCTCGACTTCGACGCCGCCGCCCGGATCTCGGGCTCCCGCTTCGTGGTGATGCACGGCCTCGGGGCGCGGCTCGAGCGGGCGCTCGCCGCCTTCATGCTCGATCTGCACGGCTCCCGCGGGTACACCGAGGTGCTGCCGCCGTACCTCGTGAGCCGCGCCTCGATGACGGGAACGGGGCAGCTCCCCAAGTTCGAGGAGGACGCCTTCAAGACGTCCGAGGAGGATCCGGCCGACGTGAAGTTCCTGATCCCCACCGCCGAGGTGCCGGTCACCAACCTCTACCGGGAGACGATCCTGGAGCCGGGCAGCCTGCCGATCCGCAACTGCGCCTGGACCCCGTGCTTCCGCAGAGAGGCGGGCAGCTACGGCCGCGACACCAAGGGCCTCATCCGGCAGCACCAGTTCCACAAGGTGGAGCTCGTGAAGATCGTCGAGCCGGAGACCTCCTACGACGAGCTCGAGGGCCTCACCGCCGACGCCGAGGAGGTGCTCAAGCGGCTTGGCCTCCACTACCGCGTCGTGGTGCTCTGCGCGGGCGACCTCGGCGCCAACGCCGCCAAGACCTACGACCTCGAGGTGTGGCTGCCGGGCCAGGGCGCCTACCGGGAGATCTCCTCCTGCTCCAACTTCGAGGACTTCCAGGCGAGGCGCGCGGGGATCCGGTTCCGCAAGGCCCTCGGCGACAAGCCGCGGCTCGCCCACACCATCAACGGCTCGGGGCTCGCGGTGGGCCGCACGGTCGTCGCGATCCTCGAGCAGTACCAGCGCGAGGACGGCAGCGTGGAGATCCCCGAGGCCCTCGTGCCGTACATGGGTGGGGTCACGGAGATCCGCTGATCTCGCTTGCGAGTCGCGGTGAGGGCGTGCTAGACACCGCGCCCACGCCGGTCGGGCAGCGGCCGCTGGCGAGGCGTTGGAGGAGTGGCCGAGCGGTTTATGGCGGCGGTCTTGAAAACCGCTGGGCGCTCCAAAGGCGTCCCGAAGGTTCGAATCCTTCCTCCTCCGCCAACAACTGAATAGTGAGAACGACGGGCGGATGGTATATGCCCATCGCGAATGGAGAGATGGCCGAGAGGCTGAAGGCACCGGTTTGCTAAACCGGCATACGGGTCAAACTGTATCGAGGGTTCGAATCCCTCTCTCTCCGCCAAGAACGTGAAGGAAAACGACGGGCCCTTAGCTCAGTTGGATAGAGCGTCGGACTACGAATCCGAAGGCCGCAGGTTCGAATCCTGCAGGGCCCGCCAACAAGACGATGTCCCTCTCTCACGAACGCTTCCTCGAGCTGGCCATCGTCGAGGCGAGGAAGGCGGAAGGGGAGGGCGAGGTCCCGGTCGGGGCGGTGGCCGTCTTCGACGGCGCCGTGGTCGGTACGGGACGAAATGCCAGGGAGGGCAGGGCCGATCCCTTGGCGCACGCCGAGCTCGACGCGATCCGGGAAGCGTCGCGCGCCCTGGGCCGGTGGCGCCTCACGGGAGTCACCCTGTACGTGACCCTGGAGCCCTGCGCGATGTGCGCGGGCGCGGTGGTGAACGCCAGGATCGATCGCCTCGTCTACGGGGCCTCCGATCCGAAGGCGGGTGCGGTCGGATCGCTGTACGAGATCTGCACCGACCCCCGGCTCAACCACCGGGTGGAGGTGGTGAAGGGCGTGATGGCCGTCGAGTGCGGCGCGCTCCTCACCGAGTTCTTCCGCCGCAAGCGGGCGGCGGTGCGGTAGCTTCTTTCGGACCCCGAGGGTCCGAAGCGTTGGAGTTCGGGAGAGATGGCCGAGCTGGTCGAAGGCGCCTGACTCGAAATCAGGTGTACCGGTAACGGTACCGGGGGTTCGAATCCCTCTCTCTCCGCCACTTTTTCTGGAAGGACAACCGAATAGGAGAGGTGACCGAGCGGTTGAAGGTGCACGCCTGGAACGCGTGTGTACTGGCAACGGTACCGAGGGTTCGAATCCCTCCCTCTCCGCCAGTTCTCGCAGGGTCGTCGGGCGAATCGATCCTGGTGCTTGCGATGGCCGGGTCCGGGTAACGCGGGGACGTGAATCCCGCCAGGCCCGGAAGGGAGCAACGGTAGCGCACCTTCGCGTGTACTCGGGGTGCCCGGCCATCACCTTTTAGTATGTTCGGGCGGGATTCCCACGCGGGGATCCCGCCCGAGTCTTTTCGGGCCTCCGCAGCATCCGACAGGAGTCGATCGATGAGCTACCTCGTTCTCGCCCGCAAGTGGCGGCCCCAGGCGTTCGACGACGTCACCGGGCAGGAGCACGTCGTCCGCACCCTGGCCAACGCCATCGCGCAGGATCGCGTGGCCCACGCCTTCCTCCTCTGCGGTCCCCGCGGCGTCGGCAAGACCACGACCGCGCGCCTGCTCGCCCGCGCGCTCAACTGCGAGAGCGGCCCCACCGCCACGCCGTGCGGGACCTGCGCGCCCTGCCGGGAGATCGTGGCGGGCTCCTCGGTGGACGTGGTGGAGATCGACGGCGCCTCCAACAACGGCGTCGACAGCGTGCGCGATCTGCGGGAGGCGGCGCGGTACCTGCCGCAGCGGGATCGGCACAAGGTCTTCATCATCGACGAGGTCCACATGCTGTCGGTGGCGGCCTTCAACGCGCTCTTGAAGACGCTGGAGGAGCCGCCCGCCCACGTGAAGTTCATCTTCGCCACCACCGATCCGCAGAAGCTCCCGGAGACGATCCTGTCCCGGGTGCAGCGGCACAACTTCAAGCGGGTGCCCGCGGCCAAGATGGTCGAGCGGCTGCGGACCATCTGCGCCGAGGAGGGGATCTCCATCTCCAATCGTGCCCTCGGCCTGTTGGCGAGGCAGGCGGACGGGGGCATGCGGGACGCACTCTCGCTCCTCGACCAGCTCCTCTCCTCCGTCGGCATGGAGATCTCCGACGCGGCCGCCGAGGAGGCCCTGGGCCTCGTGGACTCCACCGTGGTGCACGCCCTCGCGGGCGCGCTCCTCGATCGCGACGGCAAGCGGGTGGTGGAGCTCCTCGCCGGCATCTTCGATCGGGGCTTCGAGCCCAAGCGGCTCTGCGAGGAGCTGGCGCACCACCTGCGCGATCTCGTCTACGTGCAGGCGGTGGGGGCGCCGCCCGAGGGGCGCGCCGACGTGGAGGCGGCGGCCCTGGCGGAGCAGGCGTCGAAGGCGGATCCGGCGCAGCTCGCCAGGCTCTTCGATCGGGTCCATGGTGCCGTCCGCGAGCTCTCCTTCGCGGCCCAGCCGCGGCTCGCGCTGGAGGTTGCGCTCCTCACCGCGGTCCACATGGCGCCCGCGCAGGGGATCGCCGACCTCGCCGCGAGGCTGGAGGCCCTCGCCTCGGGCAGGCCCGCGCCGGGCGGCGGCGGATCGCCCGCCGGGGGCGGCGCACGATCGCGCCACGGCGTTCCCGTCGCGCGCGGGGGCGGGGGGCGTGGCGCCGCTGCGAGCGGGCCCGCGGGGCAAGGCGCCGCGCCTCGCTCGGGCGCGCCTGTCGGCACCGGAGGCGGGTGGGGCGCACCCGGGAACGAGCCTCCCGCAGCTCCCGCCCAGACGGCGGAGGATCTCATCGACCAGGTGGAGCGGCTCGCCAGGGCCCGGTCGGCGCCCAGGCAGGCGGGCGGTCGCGCCGACGCCGATCGCCCCGCCGCCGGCGGGGACGACGGGTCCGACGGCCACGGCGAGCCGCCGCGGGCCTTCCTCCCCGACGCCTCGCCGGGAGGGTGCGCCACCGGGGCGTGCGGCGATCCGGTCGCCTCCGACGATCCCACCCGGCCGATCCACGCGCGCTGGCGGGCGGCCCTCGAGGAGATCCGCCGCCGCGACGCCATGCTCCATTCGCTCCTGTCGGAGGGGCGCCTCGCGTGGCTGCGGGACGGGCAGGTGGCGCTGGGCTTCACGCCCGACAAGGACTTTCACCGCGCGCAGCTCGCGGAGGGCGATCCGCGCAGGCAGGCCGAAGAGCTGCTCTCCGCCTGGTTCGGCCGCGCCACCTCGCTGCTGGTGCAGGCGGCGATGCCGGACGCCCCCGAGTCGGTGGCGGACGAGGAGCGCCGGGAGCGGGAGGCCAGGGCCAGGCGGCTCCAGGCAGAGGCCCGGGAGCATCCGGCCGTGCTCGCCGCCCTCTCGGTCATGGGCGGAGAGATCGACGAGATCCAGGTGTTCGAGGAGCGGTAGACTCCGCGCCTCCCCCACCCAACAAAGGACGAACGACGATGCCCGGCTTCGACTTCAACACCCTCATGCGCCAGGTCCGCAAGATGCAGGAGGAGGCGACCCGGAAGAAGGACGAGCTCGCCACCAGCGTGCGCGTCGAGGGAAAGGCGGCCGACGGCCTGGTGATCGCCACCGTGAACGGCGTGCGCGAGCTGGTCTCGCTGAAGATCGATCCGAAGGCGGTCGATCCGGGCGACCTCGGCATGCTCGAGGATCTCGTCATCGCCGCGGTCAACCAGGCGCTCGCCGAGGCCAAGGCGAAGGAAGAGGCCGAGATGGGCAAGCTCACCGGGGGCATCAAGATTCCCGGCCTGACCATGTAGGAGCCTCCTCCTTGACGCCCGATCCCATCCAGCGCCTCACGGTCGAGCTCGCCAAGCTCCCGGGCATCGGCGAGAAGACCGCGCAGCGGCTCGCCTTCCACATCCTCCGCGCCAAGGACGGCTACGCCCTCGAGCTCTCCCGGGCGATCGTCGACGTGGTGGAGAAGGTGAGGATGTGCAGCGTCTGCTGCAGCCTCACGGAAGCGGATCCGTGCGGGATCTGCAGCGACCGCAGGCGAGACGATCGCATCCTCTGCGTGGTCGAGAACGTCCCCGACCTTCTCGCGATCGAGCGCACGCGGGAGTTCGCGGGGCGCTACCACGTGCTCCACGGCGCGCTCTCGCCCCTCGAGGGCGTCGGTCCGGATCAGCTCCGGATCCAGGAGCTCCTCCGCCGGCTCGGCGGCGAGGCCGAGACGCGGGTGGAGGAAGTGATCGTGGCCACCAACCCCGACGTCGAGGGCGAGGCCACGGCGCTCTACCTCACCCGGCTCATCCGCCCGTCGGGGATCCGGGTGACCCGCATCGCCCAGGGCGTGCCCATGGGCGGGGACCTCGAGTACGCCGATCAGGTGACGCTCGCCCGCGCGCTCACCGGCCGGCGGGAGATGTGAGTTGCGCGTCTATCTGATCCGCCACGGCGAGGCCGCCGATCCCGCCCACCACGACCGCGACGAAGAGCGGCCGCTCACCGCACCGGGGCGGGCGCGGGTGCGCCGGTCGGCGGCGGCGTGGGCGGCGAGCGGCGAGCCTGCCCCGGAGCTCTGGATCGTTTCGCCCTACGTGCGGGCGGTGCAGACGGCGGAGATCTTCGCCGCCGTCTTCGGGAGCGAGGCCCCGATCGCGATCTGGCGCGGCCTCGTGCCGGACGCCCGCGTCTCGGAGACGATCGAGCGGGTCGAGGCCGAGGCGCCCGCCTGCGTGGCGCTGGTGGGGCACCAGCCGCTCATGGGCGGGATCGCGGCGTTCCTGCTGGGGTGGAGCCGGGTGCCCGCCCAGGTGAAGCCGGGGGCGATCCTCGCCATCGATCGGGACGACGAGGGGGCGGGTCTCCTCGCCTGGCACATGCCGCCGCCCGCCGAGGGCGACGAACCCCGGATCCTGCGGTCGCCTCGGGGCGGCTGAGCGTGCACGCGGGCGTGGCTCGCCCGGTACTCGTCCGGGGGGGCCTCCGCCGTCGTCGCTTCGACGCCCGATCGCCTTCCGACGGGTGCACCAGCTCCCGCCTCGCGCCCGTCAGCCGCGGTCCTCCCGCTCGTAGATCCACGCGCTCAGCGGCGGCAGCGGCGTCTCGATCACGCCCGATTCGCCGACCTGCAGCTCGGGCGGCGCCGCGGCGCCCTCGCCGCGGAAGCGGGGATCCGCGGAGTCCAGCCTGAGGCGCCAGGCGCCCGGGGCGACCTCGAGCCGGGGCGTGCGGCGCTCCTTCGCGAAGGCGAGGATCGCGAGCAGGCGAGAGCGGCCGTCCTCGGACCACCGCTCCATCGTCACCACGCGATCCTCGTCGTACGCCCGGACGATCATCCGTTCGCGCCGATCCTTCCCGCCCAGCGCCGGGTGTAAATGGCGCAGCTCGAGGAGCGCGCGGTGCCAGGCGAGCACTCCGTCGTGCGGCGGCTCGCGCCGGTCGCGCAGCCGCAGCACCGCCGACGCGAAGGTCGCCTCGTCCTGGGGATCGGGCACCTCGCCGGCCCAGGAGAAGGCGGCGAACTCGCTGCGCCGGCCCTCCGTCACGGCGCGGGCGAGGTCGGGGTCGCCGTGCGAGGTGAAGAAGGGGAACGGCTGGGGGGCGGCGTACTCCTCGCCCATGAAGAGGAGCGGGATCGCCGGCGCCAGCAGCACCGCCGCGGCCCCCACCTTCGAGGCCTGGACCCCGGCGAGGGAGGCGATGCGCTCGCCGCGGGCGCGGTTGCCCACCTGGTCGTGGTTCTGCAGGCACACCACGTGTCGCTCGCAGGCGATCCCCTCGGTGGACCGCCCGTATCGCTTCCCGCGAAACTTCGAGAGGCGCGTCCCGTCGTACACGAAGCCGCGGCACAGCGCCGTCGCCAGGTCCGACGCCTCGCCGTAGTCCGCGTAGTAGCCGGTACGCTCGCCAGTGAGGAGGTCGTGGAGCGAGTGGTGGAGATCGTCGCTCCACTGGGCGTCCGCTCCCCAGCCGTGCTCGGACCGCGGCCGCACCGTCACCGGATCGTTCATGTCGCTCTCGGCGATCACGAAGCCGCCGTGGGCCTGGACCGCCTCCGCGATCTCCGCCACCACGTGCCGGGGGCTCGCGTCGTGGATCATCTGCACGGCGTCGAGGCGGAGGGCGTCCACGCCGCAGTCCCGGATCCATTGAATGGCGTTGTCCCGGAAGTAGGCGCGCACCTGGGCCGAGCCCTCGTCGTCGAAGTTCAGCGCGTCGCCCCAGGGCGTCTCGTACTTGTGGGTGAAGTAGGGGCCGAACTCCCGCAGGTAGTTCCCCTCGGGCCCCAGGTGGTTGTAGACGACGTCCAGCACCACCGCGAGGCCGCGCTCGTGGGCGGCGGACACCAGGCGAGCCAGGCCCTCGGGGCCGCCGTAGCTCTCCTGCACCGAGAAGGGGTGCACGCCGTCGTAACCCCAATTCCGCGTGCCGGGGAACGACGCCACCGGCATGATCTCGATCGCGTCTACGCCCAGCTCGTTTCGCAGGTAGCCGAGCGCGCTGATGACGCCGTCGAAGGTCCCCTCGGGCGTGAACGTCCCCACGTGCAGCTCGTAGATCACCCAGTCCGCCACCGGCACGCGGCGCTCGAGGGGCCGGCGGGGGAGCGCCGCGAGGTCCACCAGCGCGCTGGGGCCGTGCACGCCCTCGGGCTGCCGCCGCGACCTGGGGTCGGGGCGGCGCCTCCCGTCCGGAAACACGTAGGAGTAGAGGTCACCCGGGGCGAGCCCGTCCAAAGTGGCGGTGAAGAACTCGCCCCTTCGCTCCAGCGCGACCCGCTCGGCCCTGCCCCCGTCGCGGGCGCGGCGCACCTCGAGGAAGAGATTATCGGCCTTCGGCGCCCACACGCCGAAGGACCAGCGCTCCGCCAAGGCGCGCCGCGCGCCCAGGGGCGGAGGTGCGTCCGTCCCGGCCGGGGTCCTCGTCTCTCTCGGCATCCCGCCAAGGTGGTGGGCGCTCGGCGGAATCTCAACGCCCGGCCGGGGCGCGTCGTCGGGAAGTGGAAGGTGCGCCGCGGCGGCGGCTCATTCGACGAGCCAGGTGTCTCCCGAGGTGAGGAGCCGGGCGAGATCCCCCTCGCCGCGCTCCTCCGTCACCCGGTGCCGCTGCTCCTCCTCGAGCTCGTGGTGGGCGGGGCGCTCCTCGGCGCGGAAAATCCCGATCGGGGTGGGAAAGCCCGCCGGGAGGCTCGCCATCAGGTAGGCGAGGGCGGCGGGGGCCTTCTCGTCCCACACCAGGAGCTCGCTCTCCGGCACGCCGCCCGGTCCCACCTCCACCACCTCCGGCTCGAGGCCGCGCAGGCGGATCCCCTTGGTGCCGCCGGCGAAGGTGAGGGGCTTGCCGTGCTCCATGCGGAGCTGGGTGTTCGCCTTCGTCTCCTTGTTCGTGAGCTGTGCGAAGGCGCCGTCGTTGAAGACGTTGCAGTTCTGGTAGATCTCCACCAGCGCCGCGCCCTCGTGCCGGGCCATCCGGTGCAGGATCCCCTGCAGGTGCGCGGCCTCGACGTCGATCGAGCGGGCGACGAAGCTGGCGCCGGCGCCCAGCGCGAGGCGGACGGGATCCAGCGGGGTGTCGATCGATCCGAAGGGCGTCGACTTCGCCTTCTTGCCGGCCTCCGAGGTGGGCGAGTACTGGCCCTTGGTCAGGCCGTAGATGCGGTTGTTGAAGAGGAGGATCTTCACGCCCACGTTGCGGCGGAGCACGTGGATGAAGTGGTTGCCGCCGATGGAGAGGGCGTCGCCGTCGCCGGTCACCACCCACACCTGGAGGTCGGGGCGGGTCGCCTTGAGGCCGGTGGCGATCGCCGGCGCCCTCCCGTGGATGGTGTGGAAACCGTAGGTGTTCATGTAGTACGGGAAGCGGCTCGAGCAGCCGATCCCCGAGACGAAGACGAACTTCTCCCTCGGGATCCCCAGCTCCGGGAGCACCTTCTGCACCGACGCGAGGATCGCGTAGTCGCCGCAGCCCGGGCACCAGCGCACGTCCTGGTCGGTCTGGAGATCCTTCCTGGTCAGCGTGACGGACATTCTTGCTCCCGTGTGGAGGTGGCCCACCTCGGCAAGCGAGGCTGGCGTCGCAGAAGACGAGCTATCCGATGGCCTCTTCGATCCGCGCGACCAGCTCCGACGCGTGGAACGGCTTGCCCTGCACCTTCGAGATCGATCGCGCGTCCACCAGATGGCGGGCCCGGAGGATCTCGCAGAGCTGCCCTCGGTTCAGCTCGGGGACGACCACCTTGCGGAAGCTGCGCAGGATGGGCCCGAGATCGCGCGGGAGCGGGTTCAGGTGGCGCAGGTGCAGGTGCGAGACCTGCCGCCCCTTCTGGCGCAGCTCGCCCACCGCCGAGCGGATCGCGCCGTAGGTCGAGCCCCAGCCCACGATGAGCAGGTCGCCCGACACGGGGCCGTCGACCTGCGAGGGCGGGTAGTCCTCGGCCACCTTCTCGATCTTGGCCGCGCGCTGCGCCACCATCGCCTCGTGGTTCGCCGGATCGTAGGAGACCGCGCCGGTGAGGGCGTCCTTCTCCAGGCCGCCGATCCGGTGCTCGAGCCCCGGCGTCCCCGGCGCCACCCACGCGCGGGCCAGCGTCGCCTCGTCGCGCTGGTACGGGAGGAAGCCTTCGGGATCCGTCCGGCGCTTCACCTCGATGGGCGGGAGCGCCGCCACGTCCGGCACCTTCCAGGGCTCGTGGCCGTTCGCCAGCGATCCGTCGGAGAGGAGGAAGACCGGCGTCATGTAGCGGACCGCGATCCGGGCCGCCTCGATCGCGGCGGCGAAGCAGTCGCTCGGCGTGCACGGCGCGATCACCGGAACCGGCGACTCGCCGTTGCGGCCGAAGATCGCCTGCCAGAGATCCGCCTGCTCCGTCTTGGTGGGGAGGCCGGTGGAGGGGCCGCCGCGCTGCACGTCGATCACCAGCAGGGGCAGCTCCACCATCACGGCGAGGTTGATCGCTTCCTGCTTCAGGGCGATGCCCGGCCCCGAGGAGGCAGTGATGCCGAGGCTCCCGCCGAACGACGCGCCGATCGCGGCGGAGACGGCGGCGATCTCGTCCTCCGCCTGGAAGGTGGTGAGGCCGAAGTTCTTGTGCTTCGCCAGCTCGTGGAGCACGTCCGAGGCCGGCGTGATCGGGTAGCTGCCGAAGAAGCCCTTCAGCCCCGAAAGCTTCGTCGCCGCGATCAAGCCGAGCGCGAGCGCCTGGTTGCCCGAGACCGCGCGGTACAGGCCCGGCTCGATCGCCGCAGGCTTCACCTCGTAGGTGCGGGGGAAGAGCTCCGCCGTCTCGCCGTAGGCGTGGCCGGCGCGGAGCACCTTCTCGTTCGCGGCGAGGATCTCCGGGCGCTTGCCGAAGCGGGCGCGCAGGTGCGCGAGCACCGGATCGAGGGGGCGCTGGTAGAGCCACAGCATCAGGCCCAGCGCGAACATGTTCTTCGAGCGGGAGATCTCCTTGGTGGAGAGGCCGCTCCCGTGCAGCGCGGTGTCGGTCAGCTTGGAGATGTCCAGGCGGTGGACGGCGTACGAGGCGAGGCTGCCGTCCTCGAGGGGGCTCGCGGGATAGCCCGCCTTCTTCACGTTCGCCGGGGTGAACGCCCCCTCGTTCACGATCAGCGTCCCGCCCGGCCGCAGGTCGGCGAGGTTCGTGCGCAGGGCGGCGGGGTTCATCGCCACCAGCACGTCGGGGCGATCGCCCGGCGTGAACACCTGGCTGCTCGAGAACTGGATCTGGAAGCCCGAGACGCCGGCGAGGGTGCCGGTGGGCGCGCGGATCTCCGCGGGGAAGTCGGGGAAGGTCCGCAGGTCGTTGCCGGCGAGGGCCGAGGACCTGGCGAACTCGGCGCCGGAGAGCTGCATGCCGTCGCCGGAATCGCCGCAGAAGCGCACCGTCACCGTCTCGGCGGGGGTCGTGGGTTTGCGGGGGATGGGGTCGGTGATCCGCATGGCTGCTCCCGTTTCCATCGGTCGTCCGGCCGATGGCGCTCCACGCGGGCATGCCGGGGTCGGATCGTGGCGGAGCATGGCCGCCGCCACCTTTGGGACCCTTCGCCCGTCGTGGGCGTGCACGTCCGAGTCGAGGCGGGCCCCATGGGAGCATGCGGCGTGGGCCCGCGCAAGGAGAGCACGCTCGATTCCGGTTTGCGATCGAAGAGGGCACCCCGCGGCGGCGGAGCGAGCGACCTGGTGGACGTTGCGCCGACGCGCCGGACTGGCCATTCGAATGGGAAGGGGGTCATCCATCCATGGGCGAGGTCGACAAGAAGCGGTACCGGAAGTTCTACCCGCACCCCGCCCAGGGACTGGACGTGGAGGCGGCGCGCCGGAGGGTCATCGAGCATCCGGAGGTGATGCCGCCCAACCCCGAGCCGGTTCGGTTCGGTGCGTGGGGATCGCGCGAGATCCTGGGCATGCGTTACGCGGGCCTCTTTGGCGCGGTTGCGCTGGGCCTGCTGGCGCCGCTCCTGCTGGGCATGGCCATCGGGCTGGCGACGAGCCGCGAGGCGCGCGATTCGGCGGGCTCGAGGACGGCCCGCGGGGGATGGTGGCCGGGAAATGCCCGGCGGCGCGGGTCGGTTCTCCTTCTGGCTCGAAGGTGATTGACACCACCCCTCGGCTGGATAGGTTGGGCGGCGGTTCATGGAAGCGAGCGGCCGCGAAAGGAGGGGCCGCAAGCCTCCCCGGCTTTCAAGGGGGCGATCTGGTTTCGACGAGGGTAGCGAAGCCCGAGGCGCGTGCCGTGCTGGCCAACGGAGCACGTAAATTCACTGTCGGCAAAGCACAAAAGCCAACGACAACGTTGAGCTCGCTGTCGCCGCCTAAGGCGAGCGCATAGCGCGGAGGCCGGTCGCGAGCCGGTAGCGATCGTCACCTCCGTCAGCAAATCCGGCCGACCCTTCCAAGACGCCCCGGGCGCGGAAGGGCCGTACCATCCGGGGAACTCCGCGCGGGAGCCAGCCCTTGGGCGCCCGGGCGGTGATCAAACCAAGGGCTACGCACGTAGGGCCGAGGCGTGGAGCACTTTCGGACGGGGGTTCGATTCCCCCCGCCTCCACCATTTGGGCGTCCGCCAAAATCCGCCGCCCCTCATAACGCAGTTGCAAGCCCGCTGAATCGCGGGCTTTTTTGTGCCTTCTGCCCCCTTCGTCGTCCGCTGGGGTCCGGGTGGGTCCGTTGACATCCGGGGGCAAGGAAGGGCATCGTGGGGGCATCGGTAGGGGCAAGCGATGCCCCGTGGGGGCAAGCGCCCCCGGAAGGGAATCGAAATGCTCACGGCGAAAGCGATCACGGCGGCGGGTCCGGGGAAGCACTTCGACGGCGGGGGCCTCTACCTCGAAGTCACCCCCAAGGGGGCGCGCCTCTGGCGGCTGAAGTACCGGCACGGGGGAAAGGAGAAGCGGATCTCGTTCGGGGCCTTCCCCGAGGTTTCCTTGAAGGAGGCCCGGGATCGCAGGGCTGACGCTCGGCAACTCCTCCGCAACGGCATCGACCCGAGCGCGCAGCGGCAAGAGGACCGCCGAGCGGCGACGGGGGCGGACACCTTCGAGGCCGTGGCACGGGAGTGGTTCGCCACCAAGCGTTCCGAGTGGGTGCCCGCCCACGGGGAGCGACAGCTTCGGCGGCTGGAGGTTCACGTCTTCCCGATGATGGGCCGGCGCCCCCTCGCGGAGATCACGCCGCCCGAGGCCCTCGCGGTTCTGCGGCGCATCGAGGAGCGCGGCACGATCGAGACCGCGCATCGGGTCTTCTGGATCGTGGGGGAGGTCTTCCGCTTCGGGGTGCAGACCGGCCGATGCGCGAGTGACCCCACGCGGGATCTTCGCGGGGCGCTGCGCTCGCCGCCGGAGAAGAACCACGCGGCGATCACCGAGCCGAAGCAGTTCGGCGCCCTCCTCCGCGCCATCGACAGCTACATGGGCCAGCCGACGACGGCATGGGCGCTGCGCCTCGCGCCGCTCGTGTTCGTGCGGCCGGGGGAGCTGCGGCAGGCGGAATGGTCCGAGATCGACTTGGACGCGGCGACGTGGACGATTCCCGCCGCGAAGATGAAGCTCCGCCGGGATCACGTCGTCCCGCTGGCGGCGCAGGCCGTGGCGATCTTCCGCGAGGCGCACGTCCTCACCGGGCGCGGCCGGTACGTCTTCCCGTCGCTACGGGGAGGCGACCGTCCCATGAGTAACAACACGCTGAACGCAGCGTTGAAGCGCCTGGGGTACGGCAGCGATGATGCCGTGGCGCACGGTTTCCGCGCGACCGCGCGAACGATGCTCGATGAAGTGCTGCACTTCCGGCCGGACTTCATCGAACACCAGCTTGCACATCGAGTGCAGGATGCGAACGGCCGCGCCTACAACCGCACGTCGTTCCTTCCCGAGCGCCGCGAGATGATGCAGGCGTGGGCCAACTTCCTCGACGACTTGCGGAAGGGCGCCGACGTGGTGCCGCTGCGGCAGGCGGGCGCGTAGCACCTCCACGGATCCCGGCCGTCCCAGGCCCTCTCGTCCAACCGTGGCGAGGGGGCTTTTTCGTGGGCGAGTGGGACCGGGGCGCCCACCTCCCGGGCGTCTCTCGGGTCCTGTAAATGCGTTATGGGACCGTCTCTGTCTCCATAAATGCGTTATGCGCTTCGCTGGGCGGCGTTGTGCATCTCTCGTGCCAGTGTATAACGCAATTATACAAACAGTGTTGCGTTGTTGTCTCGAATTTGCGACTCTCGCGGAAGGTGGCAAGTCCGCCACCGTTCACAGGAGGAGCCCCTTGGAAAAGGAACACACCAACACCCCGATGGCAGTTCGACCGGAGCAGGCTGCGCGAATGATCGGTGTCGGCCGGACGAAGGTTTTCGAGCTGATCGCCGCTGGCGAGATCCGCGCGTTCTACGTCGGCCGCGCACGGCTGATCGATGTCGCAGACCTACGCCGCTTCCTCGACGCGCGGAAGCAGGCCGCCGCCTGACCCCCACACGAAAAAGCCCCGCCTCGGAAGGAGCCGAGGGCGGGGCGAGGAGAAAACCGATGGCGACACGAAAAGTACCACCGACCGACACAGGAGACAAGCCCACCGGCGAGGACGTGTTCCTCGCGGCGCTCGGCTGGGGGCTGAAGGGCCTTCGCCAAGATTTGAAACTCCTAGCGCTGGAGCACTTCCGCGAGTTGAACGCCGCGCGTGAGTGGCTCCGGCGTTTGAACGACCTCGACGAAACCCGCGCGGGCCTTGGCGAAGCCGACTCCTTCAAAACCTGGATGCTCGACGTCTTGGCGTTGCGCGGTCTCACCGTCGCCGAGGCCGGGGATCTGCTCGGGAGCAACGGCCGGGAGTACCTCCGGCACGGCCTCGGCAAGAGGCGGATCCCTGCGAGCTACGCCCGCGACTTCGGAAGGGCGCTTCGCGTCGAGATCCCCGCCGACCTGGTGGAGCCCGACCGATGAGCGCGGCCCCCGCCCTCCAGCCCGAAGCCCTCGATCCCTTCGACCTCCCGATCCGCGTCACGCTCCTCCGGAACCAGGAAGACACCGACGTCTTAGACGTGCGCGAGACGACGTGGGGTGATCTCCTCGGCGAGCACCGGGTCCGCCCCAACAAAAACGGCGCCGCCTTCGTCCCTGCCGACTTCCGCAAGGGTGGCAAGCGCTGCAAGGCCGACGTGGAGACCGTCAACGCGCTCGTGATGGACTTCGACTTCGGCAAGCGCGCCGACTCGAAGGACGATGCACTCGCGGTCTGTGAGAAGGCGCAGGCGCTCGCGGCCTGCATCGTCGCCACCTCGCACAACCACAACGCGAAGGGCCCCGGGGACTGGCGGTTCCGGCTGATCTTCCCGACTCCTCGGTCCATCTCCGCTGCGGAGCGCACCCGGCTCTGGTCCATCGTCAACGCGAAGTTGGGAGGCGGGGCGGATCCGCAGTGCAACCATGAGGCGGCCCTGTTCTTCCTGCCGTCGTGTCCGCCGGAACGTGCCGCCGTGGCGACCATCGAGGCCGCCCCTGGGCAGCTCCTCGACGTGGATGCGCTCCTGGCCGAAGCGCCCGCACCGAAGGCAAAGGCCAGCAAGGGGACCGCACCGAAGTCGCGCCACGACAGCGCGGCGTCACTCGCCGGCCGCCTCCGCAACGAGGGGAAGGGCGAGGAGGAGACCCTCGACGCGTACCGCGCGGACCCGGAGATTTCCACGCTGTTCGAGGAACGGCCGGGGGAGCTGGAGCGGCTCGCAAGGAACGCCCAAGGGTGGGACCGCCGGTATCCCTGGACCGACACCGGCAACGCGGAGCGGTTGATCGATCGGAACGCGGGCCGTGTTCGGTATGTCGCGACGTGGGGCAAGTGGATCATCTTCGACGGGAAGCGATGGAACCTCGAAGGCGCCGACCTCCGCATGGTGGAGCTGGCGACCGAGGCGGCACGATCCATCCCCGAGGAGGTGGACGCCGCTACCGCAAAGATGGCCGAGGAGGCGGTTCGCCTCGAAGCCGTGGGCGAGGTAAAGGCCGCCGAGAAGTTGAAGAAGACGGTCGAGGCGCAGCGGAAGGAAGCCCGAGCGTGGGCGAAGAAGGCCGAGAGCAAGGGAGCCCTCGCCGCTGCCGTGGACCTCGCCCGGGCGCAACCCGGCGTAGCCCTCCACCATGACCAGCTCGACGCCGACCCGATGCGCTTGGGGGTCGAGAATGGCGTGCTCGACCTCTGCACAGGGGAGCTACTCCCACACACGCCAGGCGACCTCATCACGAAGATCGTCCCCGTCCCCTTCGACCCTGCCGCCGAGGCCCCGACGTGGGAGCGGTTCGTGTCGGAGATCATGGGCGGGGATGCAGACCTCGCCGCGTACCTCCAGCGGGCCGTTGGCTACTCCCTGACGGGTGAGGTCCGGGAACACGCTTTGTTCTTCCTTCACGGATCCGGCGCCAACGGGAAATCCACGTTCGTCGGTACGCTCCTCGAAGCGATCGGTCACGATTACGGGTGGCCGGCACCGAGCAACCTACTTCTCGCGAGTCGAAACGAGCGGCACGAAACCGGGGTGGCGTCGTTGCATGGGCGGCGCCTCGTGAGCTGCCAGGAGGTCGAGGAGGGGCGCCGTTGGGATGAATCGCTCCTCAAGGCATTGACCGGCGGGGATCCGATCAGCGCCCGGAAGATGCGCGAGGATCACTGGCGGTTCGCTCCGGTTCATAAACTGTGGGTCTCTGGAAACCACAAACCCATCGTGAAGGGCACCGATAACGGAATTTGGCGGCGGTTGAAGCTGATCCCGTTCGAGGTTTCCTTCCTCGGCAGAGAGGACCGCACTCTTCCCGAGCGACTCCGTGCCGAGCTGCCGGGGATCCTCCGGTGGGCCGTCGAGGGGTGCCTTGCATGGCAGCGGGACGGCCTCCGAGATCCCGAGCGCGTCCGCGCGGCGACCGAGGGATACCGCGCCGAGCAAGACACCCTCGGGCGCTTCCTCGCGGACGAGTGCGAGGAGGGGGCGGATTTTCGGATCATCCAGCGAAGCCTTCGGGCGGCCTACGAGCGTTGGTGCGGGGAGGAGGGCGAGGCCCATCCGATGCCTCCCAAGTCGTTCAACGAGGCGTTGCGAGCGCGGGGATTCAGAGACACGCGGACCCGGGTCGAGGGATCGAACAACACCCATCGAGCGTGGGCGGGGTTGCGCCTGCGGCCTGCGGAGCGGGCGCCGCTCCAGTTGGCGAACGTGGGGACACGTTGAGAGACGCTGTGTCCAACGTGTCCCGGACACACGGGATTATCCGCGTGAAGGCCACTTCTTTTCTCTCTCTACAGAATAACCCTCTGTGTCCCGGACACGTTGGACACAGAGGCGGCAGCTCGACATCAGAGGAGCACCGCCCGTGAGTCAGAAACAGCCGCATCTTGGCGTTATGGCCTGGGGGACTCTCACCCCGTTACAGGCGAAAGCAGCGGCGGCGCTCCTGACGGCCCGCACGGACGGCGAAGCAGCGGCGAAGGCGGGCGTCTCGCCCAGGTCGCTGGCCCGCTGGAAGCTGCTACCGGCTTTCCAGGCGGCGATGGCGGAGGCCCGCCGCGAGGCGCTCCGCGAGACCGTGGGCCATCTCCAGCTCGCCACCGGCGAGGCGCTGGCGAAGCTGCGGGCTCTCCTCGACCACGAAAACCCCTTCGTCGCCCTCCAGGCAGCCCAAACCATCGTCGGCCAGGGCCTCAAGCTCGCCGCCGCCGAGGAATACGAGGCGCGGCTCGCCCGCATCGAGGCGGCGATCGCCA
>Ga0180220_1000708_pt1 | contig 31174 bp, 27 predicted proteins | sample eDN5th37CBELigBY_FD_151335 | JGI IMG/M metagenome (GOLD analysis project Ga0180220, IMG submission 151335) | Enriched backyard soil microbial communities from Emeryville, California, USA - eDNA 5th pass 37_C BE-Lig BY (version 2) (version 2) | ecosystem: Environmental > Terrestrial > Soil >... | reverse complement strand
GACGGGCTTCGAATGGGCCGAGCGCGAGGAAGACCGGCGGCGGCTCTGGAAGGCGCGCCATGAGGCCTACTGGGCGATGCGGACGCTCTATCCGGGGCGGGAGTCGATCGCGACGGACGTCTGCGTGCCGATCTCGCGACTGACCGAGTGCATCATGGAGACGCAAGCCGACATCAAGGCGATGGGCGTACCCGCGGGCATCGTCGGCCATGTGGGGGACGGCAACTTCCACACGCAGCCGATGGTCGACACGACCAACCCGAAGGAGATGGAGGCGATCGAGGCGTTCCTGAGCCGCCTCGCGGAGCGCGCGGTGCGCATGGACGGCACGTGCACCGGCGAGCATGGCGTCGGCCAGGGCAAGAAGAAGTACCTGATCGCGGAGCACGGAGCTGCGCTCGGCCCCATGCGCGCGATCAAGCAGGCGCTCGATCCGCTCGGCATCCTCAATCCGGGGAAGATCGTTCCGGTGGACGACTGATCGGGACTACTGCGAGGGCAGGTCGCCGGGCTCGAAGCGATATTTGGTCGAGCAGAACTCGCAGGTCACGGTCACCGCGCCGTCATCCTCGCGCATGTCGGCCAGTTCCTCGGCGGAAAAGCCGCCGAGGAAGCCTTCGATGCGCTGACGGGAGCACCGGCAGCGCGCGACCACGGGCGTCTCCTCGGCAACGCGCACGCCTTCCTCGTGGAAGAGGCGGAGCAACAGGCGCTCCGGCGACAGCGTCGGGTCGATGAGCTCGTGGCCTTCGACGGTCGCTGCGAGCGTCGCGACCCGCAGCCAATCGTCGTCGTCCTCGCCATGGAGACGGGCGTCGCGCTCTTCCGGGGTCTCGTCGGGACGGGGATCGCCGCCGAGACGGGGCACGTGCTGCAGGATCAACCCGCCGGCGCGCCATCGCCAGGGCGAGGCTCCGTTCACGGCGCCGCCGATCATCTGGCGCGCGACGGCAAGCCGAATGAACGTCGGGAGCTGCTCCGACTGGCGGAAATAGGTGTGTGCGGCATCGGTCAGCGAGTCGCCGTCGAGGGCGACGATGCCCTGGTGGCTCGGAAGATGGGTGCCGGGATCGATGGTCATGGCCATGTGCCCGGCGCCGAGCAGCGCGCCGGGCGTGACCGAACCTGCCGCGGTGAGTGCCTCGACCTTTGCGCGATCGAAGCTCGCATAGCCGCGCATAGCGCCGGGCGCGTCGTAATGTACGACGAGAAATCCGAGCGGGCCGTCCGTCTTCGTTTGCAGGATGAGCCTGCCGCCGGGCTTCAGGGGATGGCCGAGAAGCGCGGTGAGGGCCAGCGCCTCGCCGAGCATCGCGCGAACGGGGTCGGGATAGTCGTGTGCGTCGAGCACTTTGTCGACGGCGGGGCCGAGGCGCACGATGCGGCCCGAGATGCGCGATTTCACCGTGCCGAACGGCAGCACGATGTCGTCCGCGCTTTCGCTGCGCGCCGCCCGGGTCGATTCCGTTGCTCGCTCAGCCATGCACACCTCGCTGGCCGAGGCGATCGCGCCTCGACCTTGCTCCTGAGAATGGCAGCCGCCGACTATCCGTGCGGCCGCCCAAACTTCACACGCCGAGACACCAGGCCAGAATCGCCTTCTGCGCGTGCAGCCGGTTCTCGGCCTCGTCGAAGACGACCGACTGCGGGCCGTCGATGACGCTCGCCGACACCTCGAGGCCACGGTACGCCGGCAGGCAGTGCATGAAGACGGCGCCCTTGGCCGCGCGCTTCATGAGGTCGTCGTCCACCGCATAGGGCGAGAGGAGCTGCTTGCGGCGCGTCTCGTCGGTCTGGCCCATCGACACCCAGGTGTCGGTGACCACGCAGTCGGTGCCCTTGACGGCTTCCGCCGCATCGTCGGTGAGCAGGATATTGCCGCCTTCAGCACGTGCCCATTCCACAACGCGCGCTTCCGGATTGAGTTGCGGCGGACAGGCCAGCCGCAGCTCGAAGCCGAAGCGGACGGCGGCGTGCATCCACGAGGTGGCGACGTTGTTGCCGTCGCCGACCCAGGCCACTTTGTGGCCTGCGATGTCGCCCTTCGTCTCCTCGAAGGTCAAGATGTCGGCCAGGACCTGACAGGGATGCGAAAGGTCGGTCAGGCCGTTGATGACGGGGATCGAGGCGTGCTGGGCGTACTCGAGAAGCGTCTCGTGCCTGTTGGCGCGCAGCATGATCGCGTCGACGTAGCGCGAGAGCACCTTCGCGGTGTCAGAGACCGGCTCGCCGCGGCCGGTCTGAAGATCAGCGTGGTTGAGCGGGATCGTCTGGCCGCCGAGCTGGCGCATCGCCAGGTCGAACGAGATGCGCGTACGTGTCGACGGCTTCTCGAAGATCATGGCGAGCACCGCGTCGGCGATGCGTTTCGGGCGCAGCTCCCGGGGCGTGCGCCGGCCCGCCTTCTTCATAGCGTGGGCCATGTCGACGATGCGGCGGAGCTCGTCCGCGGAGAGCTGGTCGAGGTCGAGGAAGTGCCGGACGGCCTTCGGGCTCGTCCGGCTTGCCTTGGGCTGAGTACTGGTCAGCACGGATCTGCCCTATGCCTTCTTCTTCAGCGATGTGATGGCTTGTGACAGCCGGGCGATGCCTTCTTTCATCTCGTCCTCGGAGATGGTGAGCGACGGCAGCATGCGGATCACGTTGTCACCGGCCGAGACGGTGAGAAGCTTGGCGGCGGTCGCCGCCTTCATCACGTCGCCGGCCTGGAAGGCCGGTTTCAGCCGGACGCCCGCAAGGAGGCCGACGCCGCGCACCTCCTCGACGGCGTCAGCGTGCTCGTCCTTGAGGGCGGCCATGAGCTGCTTCAGGCGCAGGCCCTTCTTCGTCACCTCTTCGAGGAAGCCCGGCTCGAGCATCACGTCGAGGACGGCGTTGCCGACGGCCGTCGCCAGCGGGTTGCCGCCGAACGTGGAGCCGTGCGTGCCGGGAACCATGCCGCGGGCGGCCTCCTTGGTCGCCAGGAAGGCGCCGAGCGGGAAGCCGCCACCGATGGCCTTCGCGATGGCCATGACGTCGGGCTTGATGCCCGACCACTCGTAATGGAAGAGCTTGCCGGAGCGTCCCATGCCCGACTGGACCTCGTCGAGAACGAGCAGCAGGCCGTTATCGTCGCACAGCTTGCGCAGGCCGCGCATGAAGTCATCGGGGACGACCCGGACGCCGCCTTCCATCTGCACGGGCTCGATCATGATCGCCGCCGTCTCCGGGACGATTGCCTTGGCGACGGCGTCGAGATCATAGCCGGCGATCTGGTCGAAACCCTCGGCCTTGGGCCCGAAGCCCTCGAGGTATTTGACGTTACCGCCGGCTGCGAGCGTCGCCAGCGTGCGGCCGTGGAAGGCGCCCTCGAACGTAATTATGCGATAGCGCTCGGGGTTTCCGCCCGCGGCGTGGTACTTGCGGGCCGTCTTGATGGCTCCCTCGCACGCCTCGGCGCCCGAGTTGCAGAAGAAGACGCAGTCGGCGAACGTCTCGGCCACGAGCCGCTCGGCGAGTCGCTCCTGGTTCTTCACTCTATAGAGGTTCGACGTGTGCCAGAGCGTATGCGCCTGCTCGGTGAGGGCAGCCACGAGCTTCGGATGGCAATGTCCGAGCGCGTTGACGGCGATGCCGCTTGTGAAATCGAGGTATCGGTCGCCATCGGTGGAGATCAGCCAGGAGCCTTCGCCTCGCTCGAACACGACATCCTGTCGGCCGTAGGTGGCCATGACGGCCGGCGACGGCCCGGTGGACATGGTGTGGGAGGACGTGACCTTCTCGGAAGACGTTGCTGACATGGCTTGGACCCCTGGGTGTCGGAACCCGTGGTGCGAACGAAAAAAGCCGCCAAGGCGCGGCGGCTCAAGCGGCGCGACGATAAAGCGAGCTGCGACGTCATGTCAATGAGAAGCGCGGTGTCGGGGCTCGCTCTCGTGCGCGCGGCCAGGGTTTTTCGGTGATCGAAGCATGCCGGGCAAGGCACCCGGAAAGAGGGGCTGCTGCGATGGCCGGGCCGCGGTCTTCTATCTGCTGCCGAAGGGATAACGCGAGCCACTGTCAAGCGCGCCAATAATCTGCCCCAAAACTATGCAAAAACATACAGCGAACTCCGAATCGCTACGTTGCGAAATAGCAACGACGGAATAGCGCAATCAGAATTGGCACGACGACACGGCTTGTGCAGGCAAATCCGCCCATAGTATTTATAGGCCTGTCAGACACGAGATATGGCGCGTATCGGTTCGCCAGAGTGTCAAGTGTCTTCAGTCGGTTGGCGCGTCGCTTTTCTCCGCATTCTGGCCCCGACTAGGGTGGATCCGTACCTTTTCCGCCCCGTAAAGTTCCAGCGTCCAATTCTGTTCAGAGTTCGTGACCGGCTCGAGGCCGGCCCTGCGTTCTGTTGCGCGCGTGCCGCGCCGAATGCCGGGTCGAGATGCCTTGCCGGTGAAAGTTGGAGTGTGCGCATCGCGCACTTCATCGCTCTTTCCGCAAGGAAGACGATCACATGAGTTGGAACGACGAGAGAGTCGAGCTCCTGAAGAAGCTCTGGGCCGAGGGCCTCAGCGCCAGCCAGATCGCAGGACGCATCGGTTCCGTGACACGCAATGCGGTGATCGGCAAGGTCCATCGCCTCGGTCTGTCAGGCCGTGCAACCACCACGCGCATGAAGAGCCACCGTCCACGCACCCGACCGGTGCCGGCCAAGCGCGCGCCCGTGAAGCCGCGCTTCACGAATGTGGGCAATACCGCGTTGAGAGGGCTTTTCCAGGACGCCGAGCCTTATGTGGCGCCGGTCGAGGAGCTGGTCATTCCGCTGGCCGAGCGCCGCTCCATCCAGACGCTTGAGGAATGCAGCTGCCGCTGGCCGATCGGCGACCCGCAGGATGCGGAGTTCCACTTCTGCGGCAAGACGAAGGTTCCGGGCTTGCCCTACTGCGAGTTTCATGCGCGACGCGCTTTCCAGCCACCGCAGTCGCGTCGTGGGGGAGGGCATATCCAGAGGCAGCACGTCCCGCAGATCGCGACGGTGCGGCCCGAGGAGGAGACCAAGGAAGAGACCGAGCCGGCAGGCGCCTGAGCCGAGAGTCCCCGGAGGGAATGCCGGGGGCCGGGGGCCGGTTTGGGCGGGGTGAGGTCTTTTCCGAGGAAGCGGGGGAAAACCGGCGGTGCTCGCGGGGGGCGCCGTCGGTTTTGATTTTTGACGCCTGCCTCTTGCACGGGCTGCCGAGGACGCGCCGAGCCGTCTATCAAATTGCAAACCCGGTATTTTTCCTTTCAAAGTGGTCTTCTGATCAACCGTGGACGGTGCGCAATGGCAAAGGGCGACAAGGCGAAAGACCGCCAGCGAGGCAAAGGCATCGATGGCTTCGACCTCGAGAACCCGAAGTTGCCCAAGTCCATCGAGGATCGGGCGTTTGGCAGCGGGGGCTACCCATATGAGAAGAAGCTCAAGCGCGACGGGTTCGACAGCGCGCTGCGGCTTCTGCAGATCGAGCTCGTGAAGTTGCAGTATCACGCCGGGCGGTCGGGCGATCGCATCGTCGTCCTGTTCGAAGGGCGGGATTCGGCGGGCAAGGGGAGCTGCATCGGCCGCTTCCGGGAGCACCTCAACCCGCGCAGCGCCCGTGGGGTCGCGCTCACCAAGCCGACCGAGACCGAGCGCGGGCAATGGTACTTCCAGCGCTATGCGGCCCAGATGCCGACGGCCGGCGAGATCGTCCTGTTCGACCGCTCATGGTACAACCGCGCCGGCGTCGAGAGGGTGATGGGCTTTGCGACGCCGGACCAGGTCGCCGATTTCCTGCGCGAGGCGCCCGAGTTCGAGGGCATGCTGGTGCGCGACGGTATCCATCTTTTCAAGATCTATCTCGAGATCGGACGCGAGATGCAGCTCATGCGCTTTCATGAGCGGCGCCACGATCCGCTGAAGCAGTGGAAGATCACGGACATGGATCTCGCCGCCATCGATCGGTGGGACGAGTACACGCACGCCAAGGAGGAGATGTTCCGATTCACGCATACCGCCGTTGCGCCATGGCACGTCGTCCTGGCCAACGATCAGCGGCGGGCCCGGCTCGAGTCGATCCGACTGGTCCTCAAGGCGATGGACTACGACGGCAAGGACGAGGCGGCGATCGGAGAGACGGATACGCTGATCGTCGGGTCGGGACACGACTTCTTCCAGCGGCCCGGCTGACCTGGGGATCGTCAACCCTGGATGGAGAAGCCGCCGTCGACCGGTATGGCGGCTCCCGTCACGAAGTCGGAGGCCTTGGACGCGAGGAAGACGGCGATGCCGGCGAAGTCGGTCGGCTCGCCCCAACGGCCCGCTGGGGTGCGCTTCAGCACATTGCCGTGCAGGCCATCGACCTGCTCGCGGGCTCTCTGTGTCAGCTCCGTATCGATCCAGCCGGGAAGGACGGCGTTGACCTGGATGTTGTCGACCGCCCAGGCTGTCGCGAGCGATTTCGTCAACTGGACGAGGCCGCCTTTCGAGGCCGAGTAGGGAGCGGCAAAGGGTGCCCCGAAGATCGACATCATGGAGCCGATGTTGATGATCTTGCCGCCGCCGGACGCTTTCATCGCCGGTTGCGCCGCATGCGAGCAGTAGAAGGCACCGTCGAGGTTGATGGACAGCACCTCCCGCCATTCGCTCATCTTGTATTCCTCGGGGCGCTTCCGGATGGCGATGCCCGCGTTGTTGATCAGGATGTCGAGACGGCCCATCCGGGCCACCGTCTTGTCGACCATGGCCGCGACGGAAGCTTCGTCGGCGACGTTCACCTCGACAACGGCGGTGCGGACACCATGGCTCGCGAGCTCCTTCGCGGCCGCTTCGGATTTTGCGGCGTTGCGGCCCGCCACGACGATATCGGCGCCGGCGGCTGCCAGTCCCTGCGCCATGCCGAGGCCGATGCCGCCATTGCCGCCGGTGACGAGTGCGACGCGCCCCTCGAGATCGAACAGCGACATCGAGCTTCCTCCGCGTTTTCGTGTTATGTCATCGTTGGATGACCGGTCGGGGCAGCAGCATACGTGCGATGGCCCTGCGGCGCGAGCCTTTCGCCAAGCTCGCGAAGCCGTTCACGACGAACTCTGCGCGTGCAGGTGGGCCGGACTACGAACGGACCTGCCGCGAGCAAACGAGCCTTCGACCTGATGCCTGCATATAACTGCAAGAAATGCCCAGGGTACTGTTGCAGCTATCCCCTGATCCAGCTCGACCGGCGCGATGTGGCGAGGCTCGCCAAGCACCACAACATAACGTTCGACGAAGCGCGCGCCAAGTTCACGAAAAAGGCGTATGGCGCAGAGTATGCTATGAGGCGCAAGGCCGATCCGCACTTCGGGAAGATCTGCCGCTTCTTCGACACGACCGCGCGTTGCTGTACGATCTACCAGGCCCGGCCCGAAATATGCCGCAGCTATCCCGGTGAGGGGCGATGTGGCTACTATGACTTTCTCATGTTCGAGAGGCGGGCCCAGGACGACAAGGATTGGGTGGCAACGACCAGCAACGGCTGAATGCAGTGGTCGTTTTCCGGTTGCGGATCGTCAACCGAGCGCTGGCGCCGGCGCGCCGAATTGACCTATCCTGAGCTCAACGGGCGCCGCTAGCGCGAAGGCGGAACTGGCCCAGGAACGAGAGTGCGACGATGGCGGAGCATCACGTCAAGCTTGAGATTACGCCGCGAGTCGTCGATTTGGGCGATCGGGTCATACAGTTGCATCATGTCGTGAGCGTGGGCCGGCAAAGCGTGCATCCGCTGCGTCCGGCCGGCCTCGTCGTGATGGCGGTCGGTCTCGGACTGATCGGCATGGAAGCAGCCATGAAAGGTGCCGTAGCGTTTGCCCCGCAGGCGGGCGGGTCGCTTCCGCTTTGGATCGGGTTTGCAGCGCTGGGCATCGGCCTCTTCCTGCTGCTCTACGTACGGCGCGTTCTTTCGATCCAGACTTCGGACGGCCGCCGGGCCGAACTGGCGACGGCGAGCGACGAGGCGGCGACCGATCTCATCCAGCGCATTCGCTATGCAATGGAGGCGGCGGGAAGCGCTGCGATCGTCCATCGCCAGAGCGTGCCGTCGTCCGCCGCTCACGGTGTGGGCGAAGCCGCGTCACAGCCGCATCGCTCCGGCCATCCGACGGGGAAGGTTCCGCAAGAGGCGACGGGACCGAGCATGTCATCCCCTGCGGCTCAGATGCCGGCCGAGCAGGCTGGAGCGCGAACCATGCCGGCCGGGCGCGTCGGTGCCGCCTATGCGAACGGGCATGCGGGCGGCAAGGGACTGGCGGGCGGCGCGGCTTCGCCCGAGGGGGCCTCGATCACGGATCAGGCGCTCCAGGCCTATCGCAGGGCCGGCGGCAGCACGGCCCCACCCAAGCAGCGCGAGCAGGCCGCGACTCCCGAGCGCCGATTGGCAGGGCCGGAGACGTCGGCGCCCGCAACGGCGGCCGAGCCGTTCTCTCTCCCGGCATCCCTGCCGGCGGGCTTCGCCCGTGACGACGGAGCGCAGGACTTGCACGCGCTGATGGAGCACGTGCGCCGTGCCGACGTGCAGCACAAGGAGGCGCTGCTCGACCTGCTGCGGGTTGTCGAGGACCACTATCGGGGCCGGGCGAGCCGGGAGGACGCACTCGCGCATTGGCGCAGCTTCGCCGACTACGTGGTGCAGTATCTGGGCGATGTCGACGGGCTGATCGCGCATACGGAGCGCTTCGGCCGGCATATGCTCGGGCGCTGAAGTCGCGTATGAGCCATCTCTCAAAGCCAGTTCACGCCGATCTGTCTCCTGCCGGGCCGTCCGAGACGGGTGTGCCGGGGGCGACGAAACCCAGGAGAAGAGCATGGCCAAGGCGCCTGCGATCAGCCGTTTCCCTGTCCCTAAACTGAAGGATCTTCCGGACGACGTCCGCGCGCGCATCGAGGCCGTGCAGGAGAAGAGCGGCTTCATACCCAACGTCTTTCTCGTGCTGGCGCATCGACCGGACGAGTTCCGCGCCTTCATGGCCTATCACGACGCGCTGATGGACAAACCGGGCGGCCTGACGAAGGCCGAGCGCGAGATGATCGTGGTGGCCACCAGCTCTCCGAACCAATGCCAGTACTGCGTGCTGGCGCACGGCGCGATCCTGCGTATCCGCGCGAAGAACCCGCTGATCGCCGACCAGATCGCCGTCAACTATCGCAAGGCTGATGTCACGCCGCGCCAGCGGGCGATGCTCGACTTCGCGCTCAAGGTCTCGCAGAGCTCCGCCGAGGTGGACGATGCCGACATTGCGGCGGTGAGGGCTCACGGCTTCAGCCAGGAGGACGTGTGGGACATGATGGCCATCGCCGCCTTCTTCGCGATGTCGAACCGCATCGCGAACGTCACCGGCATGCGCCCCAACGACGAGTTCTTCAAGCTCGGCCGCTAACGGGCAAAAGCGGTCCGCAACTGCGCGTGCGTGCCAAGGGTTTCGCTTGCTGCCCGATCGACGCATGATCGGGAGGCATCGGGCGGGCTGTCACCGCAGCCCGCCGCTCGGCGAAAGCAAGGGGCTTGGCATGAGACGCGTATTGTTGACCGGTGCGGCCGGAGGCATAGGCACGTGGCTGAGGCGGCTGTTGCCGCCGGTCTATCCGGATCTGGTGCTGTCGGATCTTCGCGAGCCGAAGGATCTTGCCGCCGGCGAGACGTTCGTCCGCGCCGATCTCGCGAAGCCCGCCGAGATCGAGCGCGCCTGCGAGGGCGTCGAAGGCATCATACACTTGGGTGGCCAATCCGGTGAGGCGCCCTGGGAGACCATCCTCGAGGCGAACATCGTCGGTTGCTACAACCTGTTCGAGGCCGCGCGCAAGGCCGGCGTCAAGCGGGTCGTGTTCGCAACGTCAAACCATGCGGTTGGGTTTTATCCGCGCTCGACGATGATCGGCACGGACGTCATCCCGCGCCCGGACAGCCGCTATGGCGTGTCCAAGCTCTTCGGTGAGGGGCTCGGCGCCATGTACGCCTATAAACACGGCATCGGTGTCGCTTCTTTGCGCATCGGCAATGTCGGCGAGAAGCCGGTTGACGTCCGTCGCCTGTCCATCTGGATCAGGCCGGAAGACCTTGTGCAGTTGATCCGCATCGGGCTCGAGCGGCCCGGTCTCGTCTATGAGGTCTTCTATGGCGTCTCGGACAACCGCCGTTCCTGGTACGATAACAGCCGCGCGGAGGTCTTGGGCTACAAGCCCGGGTGGCGGTCCGAGGACTATGTGGCGGCGGTGATCTCGGCAGAGCCGACGACGGGGAAGCACCCCGCGGCCGAGTTTTATCAGGGAGGCACGTTCTGTGCAGAGGATTACTCTGCGGACTTCGAGTCCATGAAAGCCAAGAGTTGAGCCGAGCAGAGCCATGCCCACCATCGATCCCGAAAGAGTGCTTCGCGATCTTCGACACCTGAAATCCCTGGCGGCCTACAAGACCGGCGTGCATCGCCCGTCGTTGTCGCCCGTGCACATTGCCTCCATGCAGTGGCTCAAGGGTGAACTGGACGCGTTGGGCCATGAGGCGACCATCGACGGGATTGGCAATGTGTTCGGCTTCGCACCGGTGAACGGGCGAAAGGTGCTCGGCGGCTCTCATCTCGAGAGCCAGAACCACGCCGGCTGGCTGGACGGCCCGCTCGGCGTCGTCTACGCGCTCGAAGCCGCGCGTGCCGTCAAGGCCGATCCGGCACTCGCCGGATGCGGTGTGGATGTCGCGGCGTGGTGCGATGAGGAAGGACATTTCGGGCAGTTCCTCGGGAGCCGCTCCGGAGCCGGGCTGTTGACCGAGGAGATCATCGACGCCGCCGTCGATCGCACGACCGGCACGAGCATGCGCGAGGCGCTGAAGGCCGCGGGGCTGGAGGGGCGTCCGCGCATTGTGGTGGACGCCAAGCGATATGTGGGTTTCTTCGAGGCGCATATCGAGCAGGGTGACTGGCTCGAGGCCAACAACCTGAAGATCGGTGTGGTGACTGCGATCGTCGGAAGCCGCAACTTCAAGATCACGTTCGAGGGCACGCAGAACCATGCCGGCACGACCCGTATGGCGATCCGCCGCGATGCCGGCGTTGCCTGCGCGCGCTTTATAACGGCTATCGAGGACCTGTTCCCCAAGCTGTGCGGTCCCCGCACGGTCTGGACCACGGGCCGGGTCACACTGTTTCCGGGTGATCCGAGCATCATTCCGGGCAAGGCCGAGATGCTGTTCCAGTTCCGCGATACGGATGCGGAGGTGCTGGAGCGCCTCGAGGCGGGTTTCCGGGATCTCGTCGACAAGGCCAACCGGGAGGGCGTGTGCGAGGTCGCGTTCGAGCAGGTGCGCAGGGGCATGCCGGCCCAGATGGACGAGCGGTTCCAGGAGGCCATCGCGGCTGCCGCCGAAGCCTGCCGGCCGGGCTGCTCGACGCGGATGCCCTCGGGTGCCGGACACGATGCGCAGATCCTGTCGGAGGTGATGCCGGCGTGCATGATGTTCGTGCCGTCGATCGGCGGCATCTCCCATCACTGGACCGAGAATACGTCGGACGAGGACATCGTGCTCGGCGCGCAGGTCTATGCCGATGCGGCGGGCCGGATGCTGAAGGGCTGACCGGAGAGGCTGGTCCGCAGGCAGGGATCGCCTTCGACGGGGTGACGCTCGGGATGTCAGGGTTCCGGACTCGGAATTCGGCGGTATCGTGCTATATTCGCGTCAGATGGCACGTAGTAGAGATCCAATGACCCAGATTCTGGCCCCCCGGCCGTCCTTGCGTCCGAACGCCGCGCCCATGATTGATCCCTTCGGGCGTCATGTGTCGTATCTGCGCGTCTCGGTGACGGACCGTTGCGATTTTCGTTGCGTCTACTGCATGGCAGAGAACATGACGTTCCTGCCGAAGAAGGACCTGCTGTCGCTGGAGGAGCTGGACCGGCTCTGCACCGCGTTCATCGACAAGGGCGTGCGTAAGCTCCGGGTCACGGGCGGTGAGCCGCTCGTGCGCAAGAACATTCTCTGGCTCTTCCGGCAGCTCGGGCGCCATCTCGAGACCGGCTCGCTGGAGGAACTGACCGTCACGACGAACGGCAGCCAGCTCTCCAAGCTTGCCGGCGATCTCCATGCGGCGGGTGTCCGGCGCATCAACGTGTCGCTCGATACGCTCGACGAAACCAAGTTCCGCGCCATCACGCGCTGGGGTGATATCGGTACGGTCATGAAGGGTCTCGAGGCGGCGGATCGGGCGGGCCTCGCGGTCAAGATCAATGCGGTTGCGCTCAAGGGCGTCAACGAGGACGAGATCGAGGATCTCCTCCGCTTCGCACATGGCCGCGGCTACGATCTGACGTTGATCGAGACCATGCCTCTCGGCGACATCGACGGCGATCGCACGGACCAGTATCTACCGCTCTCGATCGTGCGGGGGCGTCTGCTGGACCGCTTCTCGCTCGAGGACATCCCCTACAAGACCGGTGGTCCGGCGCGGTACGTCCGCGTCAAGGAGACCGGCGGGCGCCTCGGTTTCATTACGCCGATGACGCACAACTTTTGCGAGAGCTGCAACCGCGTCCGGCTGACGTGCACGGGCACGCTCTATATGTGCCTCGGGCAGGAGGATGCCGCGGACCTGCGAGCGCCGCTGCGCGCCAGCGGCGACAATGCGCTTCTGTCCTCCGCCATCGACGCTGCCATCGCGCGCAAGCCGAAGGGGCACGATTTCATCATCGATCGCCGCACCAAGCGGCCTGCCGTCCAGCGCCACATGAGCGTCACTGGCGGGTGAGCGCCCGGTCCGCGGCGGAAACTCTCCACTTTGCAGATCTGCGATCGCGGATATTTCATTTGTTCCAGGACAAGCAGGGAACGCATCATTCGATGATACGTTTTGCCCGCAAAGCTCGTCAGCTCGAGCATTGGAGACGATATGCGAACGTTCGAGATCTTATTGGTTTGCGCGGCGAGCGCGCTCGTGCTCGGCGGGCCCGCCTCGGCGCAGTCGACGCAACCGGCGTCGAAGGACCTCATTCAGCTTGCACAGCGCGGCCCTGACAGCGGCAGAGGCGGAGGAGGTGGCGGCGGTGGCCGTGGCGGTGGCGGCGGCCCGCCGCCCTCGGCATCTCCCGGGCCGCGAGGCGGCGGTGGTCCAGGTCCGAGAGCCGGCCGCGGCGGTGGCGGTGGACCGCGTGTCCATCGGGGCGACGGTGGTGGACCACGTGTTCGTGGGGGCGATGGCGGTAGCCTGAGAGGCTACCGCAGCCGGGGCGGGGATGGTGGTCGCCCGAGGATACACCGCGATCGCAGCGGCCCCCGGCACGCCGGACCTCCGCCGCGTGCGCGGCATCACCATCGTCCGGGCCGGGGATTCAGACCGAGTCACATCCGCCGGCACGGTCGTCACTTCGTCTGGGGTGGCCTGCCATTCTGGTTCTACGGCGGGTACTACTATGGCGATTGTGACTGGCTCTACCGTCGCGCGGTCGAGACCGGGAGCGCGTATTGGTGGGATCGCTACGACCAGTGCCGTTACTGGGATTGGTGAGCGTCCGATTTCCGATTGCTTCGCTCACATGCGAGGGCGGCCTTCCCAGGCCGCCCTTTCTTAATGTTGGGGCCGGTCCGAGCCGGGTCACCTTCCCTGCGCTGACTGCGTTGGCATGACGCATCCGCCGTGACCGCGCACGCCTGACAGGCGTGCTAGGGGAGCGGCTGCACAGGTGTGCCGACTAGCAGTCTGAGCGTCTTCGAAAACGAAAGCGGGGCGAGCCAGCATGCGCATCGTAGTGATCGGCTCAGGCTATGTGGGCCTCGTGTCCGGAGCCTGCTTCGCCGACTTCGGACACCACGTCGTGTGCGTGGACAAGGACGCTGCCAAGATCGCGGACCTGGAGGCGGGCCGCATCCCGATCTACGAGCCGGGTCTCGATACACTGGTCGAGACGAACAAGCGCGCGGGTCGTCTGGCATTCTCGACCGATTTGCCGGCGAGCGTGCCGGACGCCGAGGTGGTGTTCCTGGCCGTCGGCACGCCGTCCCGGCGCGGAGACGGGCACGCGGACCTCACCTACGTCTATCAGGCCGCGAAGGAGGTGGCTGACGCCGCACGGGGCTTCCTGGTCGTCGCGACCAAATCCACCGTTCCCGTGGGCACGGGCGACGAGGTCGAGCGGATCGTCCGGAAGGTCCGTCCCGACCTTTCGCTCGCCGTCGTGTCCAATCCCGAGTTCCTTCGGGAGGGCTCGGCGATCGAGGACTTCAAGCGGCCCGACCGGATCGTCATCGGCTGCGAGGACGACCGCTCCCGCGCCGTCATGAGCGAAGTCTACAGGCCGCTCTACCTGAACCACCCGCCGATCATGTTCACCGGGCGGCGCACGTCCGAGCTCATCAAGTATGCCGCCAACGCCTTCCTGGCGACCAAGGTCACGTTCATCAACGAGATGGCGGATCTGTGCGAGCAGGTGGGCGCCGACGTTCAGGAGGTGGCGCGGGGCATCGGTCTCGACAAGCGCATCGGACCCAAGTTCCTGCATGCCGGTCCGGGCTATGGCGGCTCGTGCTTTCCGAAGGACACGCTCGCCCTCGTGAAGACGGCCCAGGACCATGCCGCGCCGCTGCGCATCGTCGAGACGGTGGCCGCTGTCAACGACCAGCGCAAGCGGGCCATGGCGCGCAAGGTGATCCAAGCGTGCGGCGGCTCGGTCCGGGAGAAAACGATCGCCGTGCTCGGCCTTACCTTCAAGCCGAACACCGACGACATGCGCGATGCGCCGTCCATCGCGGTGATCACGGCGCTCGAGGATGCTGGCGCCATCGTTCGCGGCTATGATCCGGAGGGCATGGAGCAGGCCAGCAAGGTGCTGCCCGGGCTGCTGCTCGCGCGGAGCGCCTACGAGTGCATCGCAGGCGCCGACGCCATGGTGATCGTGACGGAATGGAACGAGTTCCGGGCACTCGACCTGGTCAGGGTGAAATCGCTGCTGGCGTCGCCTGTCGTCGTCGACCTGCGGAACATCTATCGGCCCGAAGACATGGCGCGCATGGGCTTTGTCTATCGCAGCGTGGGCCGGGGCCAGCACGAGGCCCGGCCCGGCGACTGAGTGGTGCTTGCTCCAGACGGCCTCGCGCCTGAAACCGCGATCTGTCAGTTCTGCTGCTCGAGCATATTGAGCGCGCGCGGTCCGAAATAGGCGATGAAACCCTCGCTCTCGATCCGATTCCGTGCCGCGTTGATGTCCGCGAGCTCGCCGAGATACTCGATGACCAGGACGGGCAGTCCGTCCGTCCGCGCCTGCCTCAGATAGCGCAAGCTCGATTGCACCTCGTCAGCCGGGTTTGCGCGGCCCTCCATCTCGATGCCGTAGAGCAGATCCTCCTTCGCAACACCGTCGAGCACCTGCCTCAACTGCTTGTTCGCGAGGAGCTCCTCGGCGTTCTGGAGGACGATGAGAAAGCCCGGCTTCTTCTGGCGCGCATACGAGGCGATCTCGGTGATGAGGTCGATCATATCGGCTTTGGCCGACGGCTGTTCCCGTCGCCACAGGCTGTAAACGTCGGCACGATCGAGATAAACGCCGTCAAAACCCGCGGCAATGATCCTGTCGACCGCGGCTGAGGGTTGCCCGAAGATGAGCGACTTCCAGTCTGGATGCCAGAAGCGGACGTTGTAGTTGCCGCGCCATTCGGGGTTCTCGGACCCGAGCCAAGCTGGAGCTTCAGAGGTCGGCGCCAGGAGAGGCTTGTCCGACAGCCCTGCGGCAAATCGGAAATGAGCACGGGCCGGAGTTGCCCCGCCTGACGTCAAGCCGATCAGGCGCACGGGATTGGCGGTGCTCGTCGCGGGGGCCGTCCAGCCCGCGTGCCAATAGGGCCGGTAGTCCTCAGCCTCTCCGATCGAGAGGTAGGAAAGGACGATCCGCCGGCTTCCATCGGGCTTTCGCTTCAACTGCGTCAGAACGCGCGCCTCGCTGCCGCGGTGTTGGTCGTCGAGCGTCTCGTCGACGACGATGAGATCGTGGGACGACGACGCAACACGCTCGACCCGAAGGTCCTGGAGCTGATACCCCCAACTCTTCACGCGCGATAGCGACGCGCGCCCTTCCGAGGGGGCCAGAACGGCATCGTCGTTCTTATCGATGGAGGCGTCGAGCAGCCAAGCGCTTCCGACGGCCGTGGCGATCATCAAGACGAGGCCCAGCACGGCACGTTGCAGCAATGACCGTCCTCGCGGTGCTGCCGAAAGCGGGACCGCGGGACCGGACCGCGCTATTTCGACGGCGGGAGGCGGCGGCACAGGCGGCGGCAGAACCTTTGGAAGCGGTGGCGGCGTGGTTCGTGGCGACAAGGCTAGAGTTCCCCGACAAAGGTGTCCTGCGCACGCAGCGATTGCAACGCCATGAGACTGTTGGGATACGCATAAGCGCCCGGACTCGCCAAGACGGAGGATGGCGAAAGCGCAACGGAGACTCCGCATCCAGTATCGTCTCGGCAACGGGTCGGAAATCGGAGAATACTGCGGCGGCGTCAAGGCAGCACTCGTCGCTAAGCAACAAGCACTCTTCCAGGCGTGATGCCTAGGACACACCGGGCGCCGGCCAAGCCGCTTCAACAGAGCTCCCGTCGCGACGACGCACGGCTTCTGTCGTCTCATCCGTCAACCGTCTCGCGGCGCAGAGGTTGACTGGTCATCTGCCTGCCGTACTCTGCCTTGTCTTTTGGCAGGAGGCCGTCATGCAGTACATTTGCGATGCCTCTCGCGATACGTGGTTCCGCCTCGAGTCGATCGCCGAGGCTCAGGCCGAGTCGAGGCTCATGGATCACGCCGTCGAGCGCTACTTTCGTGAGGCTTACGAAAACGCGCAGCGAAGCTACGTTCCGCCGGCGGGCGGGCGCTTCATCGAGCAGAACATCGGACTAAAGGATTACATCCAGCGCACCATGCCGATGTTCGTCACCTTGCGCACGAATGAAGGCAAGCCGCTGGTCACGGGCATGCTGCCGCCAGGAGGGAAGGCTCGGCCGGGGTTCCGTCCGATCATCGTCGGCAAATCCAACTCGGATCCCTATCCTGATCATGGGGCGGCAATCGAAGCGCTGGCGAGGCACTTCGATCTCTCGCTCGATCGCGAGCTTTGCTTCCCCTACCAGCGGGGCCACTGAGAACGACCGACTGCAACCGCAGCGTGGGACGGCTTAGCCTTGTGCTCGCGGCCGATCATCGGCGCTCGGTCCATATGGACGACGCGGACCCATCGACGGTGTCGTCCAGTCGATGGGCCGATCCGCGCGGGCGAGGATATCCGCCTCAATCCGACACGAGAAACAGGGAGATCTGCGGAAACGCGATCATGAGCGCCACGATGAGGAGCTCCATGAGCACGAACGGCAGACACCCCTTGAAGACCTCTGAAAGTGGGACCGTGGGCGCCATGCTCTTCACGACGAAGGCGTTGAGCCCGACGGGAGGCGTGATGGCGCCGATCTCAACCATCTTCGTGACCAGCAGGCCAAACAGAACGCCGCTGAAGCCGATCTTCGTCACGATCGGGAAAACGATGGGCATCGTGATGAGGATCATCGACAGTCCGTCGACGAAGCAGCCGAGTATCAGGTAGGGGATCAAGATCACCAGTATGGTGCTTGTCTGTGACCAGTCGAGACCGGTCACCAGCTCGGCGAGCTTCGTCGGGAACTGTGTGGTCGCGAGGCCGAGGCTGAACAACCCGGCGCCGATGACGAGGGCGAAGATCGAGCATGTCGCCGTTGCCGTCTCCCTGAGGCCGATCAGCACGTTCTCCAGGCGATTCGGCCGGCGCAGAACCGCGATGAGGGAAAAGAACGCACCCATTGCGGCGGCTTCGGTGGGCGTGGCGACGCCCAGGTAGATGGTGCCCATCACCGCGACGAAAAGAATGAGCAGCTCCCAGGTGTTGGCCAGGGCCCTGAACCGTTCGCCCCACGTTGGCGGAATCTTTCCTTCCTGCGACGGCGCCAGCTCCGGCTTGAGCTTCACCCACAAATAGATGCCGGCGATATAGATCAGGGCCGTCATGACACCCGGCACGAACGCCGCGACGAACAACTTGACGAGCGAGACGTCGGTCATGATCGCATAAACGACCAGCACACCGCTCGGTGGAATGAGGACGCCCAGCGTTCCGCCCGCGGCGATGCAGCCGGCCGCGAGCCGTCCCATGTAGCCCTGGCGTAGCATTTCCGGCAGCGCGACGCGTGACATCGTCGATGCCGTTGCGACGCTCGAACCGCAGATTGTCGAGAAGGCCGCGCATCCGAATACAGTCGCCGCGGCTAGGCCGCCGGGGATGCGGCCGAGCCACATCTGGCCCGCCTCGAACGCGCTCTTCGACAGGCCCGCCGAGAAGGCCATATGCCCCATGAAGAGGAAAAGCGGCAGTACGACATAGGCGAAGTTCGCGGTAGCGCCGTAAGCGAATGTCGAGAGCAGATACTCGACCGCCGGCCAAGGGCGAGCTTGCGCCAATCCGACAACGCCCGCTCCGGCAAGGGCAAACGCTATAGGAATGCGCAGGACCAGAAGCACCAGCAACAGGCCCATGATGGACAGGCCCGGAAGGAAGTCATGCAAGCTCATTCGTGGCTCCCGATGGTGGCGTCGTCCGGACCGGTCGCGCGTTGATTGCCAGTCAGGAAACGAAGGATGTCGCAGACGAACTGCACCGAGAGCAGCCAGAGCCCAAGCGCCAGGATGAAGCGTGCCGGCCATATCGGGAACGCAATGATTCCGAAGCCGGCCTCGCCGCGATCGTAGGATGACAGCGCCTGCTTGGTACTGAACCAAGCGAGACCCACGGTCAGCACGAGGCAGAAAAGATAACCGAATGCTTCAAGGATATTCTGCAGCGGCATCGGAAGATGGCGGGTGGCGACGTCGATCGCGTAGTTCTGGCGCTTCTGCTGCGCGCCGGCGAGGCCGAGAAAGACGAGTGCCACGAGCAACAGCTCGCTGACTTCCGTGGCACTGTGCAGCGGTGCGTTGAAGATGCTGCGCCCGGCAACATCCGTAACCACGATAAGAGTGACAAGCAGCGTGGCGAAGCCGCTCAGCACGCCGAGGCGCGAGAGAAGCCACTCCACAGCTTCGATCAGCGGGAGCATGTGGGAACGGTCTCGAGAAAGAGTTGGCGGGAAGGGCGAAACGGAAGAGCGGCCGGCGTCATGCGGCCAGCCGCTCCAGATACGATGCTATTTCTGACCGCATTTCTTCTCGTAGCGATCGAAACCAGGCACGTATTTGCTGTCCTTCTCGTACTTGCGAATGTAGCCGACGAACTGGTCGAGCAGCGCCTGGCCGTCAACCTTGGTCTCGGCCTTGACCCGTTTCAGCCAGTCCTTCTGCAAACCGATGCCAGCCACCTCGTAGATCTTTTTCTTGTCCTCTTCGGAGAACTTGCTGACCACCAGCTTCTCCTTCGCCGCGCAAAGTTTGTCGACCGCGGCATCGACGCTGGCTTCAAGCGATTTGGCTGCCTGGACCGGCATCTCCTCTGCGACCTCATCGATAATCTTCCGATGCTTCTCGCTGAGCTTGTTGTATTTCGCGAGACTGATCGCGATAACGCCGACAGCATAGATACCTGTGCCGCCGAAGTCGTTTCCGTATTTTGCTACTTCGTGCATGCCGGCATGCACGGCGGAGTCGAACGGAGTCGAGCCGACGCCGTCCACGACGCCGCGCTGCAACCCTTCTATGCCTTCAGCCCAGGCGAGCGCAACTGCCGTACCGCCGAGTTTCTGGATAGGCTCAGCGATCGGGGGAACGGCGCGGACCTTGAGGCCCTTGAAGTCATCAATTTTCGTAATGGGCCGTTTCGTCCAAACGCTATTTTCGGCCCAGGCGAAGGCATAAAGCACCTTCGCTCCCTTCGATTCGAACTCATTGCGAAGATCGGCGCTGTTCTTGTAGAGATCGCGCCATGCAAGCATGATCGCATCACCTCGCGTCGAGAGGTAAGGCATCATGACGTTGGCGAGCGGATATTCCTTGATATTGTAGATCGAGGCGGATGAATTCACGATGTCGGCAGCGCCGCTCCGTAATCCGGGCATGAGATCGGGAGCTTTGAGCAGCGCCTGGTTCCAATAGCGCTCGAATTTGATCTCGCCACCCGATCGCTTCTCGACTTCCTCCATGAACCAGATGTCGGCCTTGCTGCCGGCGTAAAAGTCGGCGAAGAAGGTCGCGTAGACGAGCTTCTCGGCAGATGACGCGGGGGGCGCACTTGCACCCCACACCAAGCCTACAGCCGCACATGCTGCGACCGACGCAGTTTTCCATTTTTTCATCTTAGCGCTTTCTCCCAGGTTGAATGCTCATTGCTTGCTCGGTTGGGCCAGCATTTCATCGTTCTTCCCGGGCGGTCCGCATGATGGGCGCGGGCGGCCCGTGGAAACCTAGCCACATTTCTTTTTGTAGCGGTCGAAACCAGACACATATGTGCTCGTCTTCTCGTACTTCCTCACGTAGCCGAGGAACTCGTTGAGAAGCGCTGGGCCGTTGGCCTTGGTCTCCGTCTTGACGCGCTTCAGCCAGTCTTCCTGAAGACCCGTCCCGGCCAGCTTCTTTACCTCTGCCTTGTCTGCGTCGCTGAAGTCGCTGATGGTCAGCTTCTCCTTCATGCCGCAGAGCTTATCGACCGCTGCGTCGAGGCTCTCGTTCAGGAACCTGATGCCTTGCTCGGGCGCCTCCGCGGCAACCTCGTCGATGATCTTGCGATGCTTCTCGCTCAGCTTCTCGTAGCGTGCCTTGCTGATTGCGATCGTCGCCATGGCAAAGATGCCGGTACCGCCGAGATCGGTCCCGTGCTTCGCGACGTCCTGCACGTTGCCATGAACGGCGGAGTCAAACGGCGCGGATGCCATCGCGTCGACGAGACCGCGCTGCAACCCTTCGAGTCCGTCCGGCCATGCCAGTGCCACGGGAGTCGCGCCGAGTTTCCTGACGGCGTCGGAGATCGTGGGAACGGCACGGATTTTGAGTCCCTTCAAGTCAGAGAGCTTCGCGATGGGCTTGCGCGACCAAACCGTGTTTTCAGCCCAGGCAACCGAATAGAGAACCTTGCCGCCCTTGCTCTCGTACTCGTTCCGGAAATCGGCGTTGTTCTTGTAGAGGTCACGCCACGCGAGCGTAACGGCATCGCCTTTAGTCGTCGTGAACGGCATCACGACGTTGGCCAGCGGATATTCCTTCACATTATAGCCGTGCGGTGCGCCGAGCACGACGTCAGCAGCGCCACTGGCCAGCCCGGGAAAGAGGTCCGCAGCCTTCAGCAGCGAACTCGCCCAGTATTTCTCGAACTTGATCTCGCCACCCGAGCGCTTCTCGATCTCGCTCATCAGCCAGATGTCGGTCTTGCTCGCCGAGTAGACTTCGGTGATGTACGTGGCATAGATCAACTTCTCGGCAGCGACGGCGGGAAGGACGCATGTCGCAGCCGAGATGGCCAGTGCGACCGCAGCAGACGTCGAGATTGTCCTTTGCATTTTCATTTGAGCATTTCTCCCTTTGTTTTTCATCCGGACCGTTCTGGCCCGGACCTTTATGATCGTTTCTTTTTTCTTTGGCCTGCTGCAGATCGAAAGAGCCGCAGCAGGCATTGGTCGTGTATGCTAGCGGCTAGCCGCACGTCTTGCGATAACGATCGAAGCCGGGCAGGTACGTGCTGGACTTCTCGTATTTGCGGACATAGCCGATGAACTCGTCGAGGATAGCGCGTCCGTCGGCTTTCGTTTCGGCCTTCACGCGTTTCAGCCAGTCGTCCTGGAGACCGGTCGCCGCGACCTTTTGAACCTCGGCCTTGTCGGCATCATCGAAGTTGCTGATCGTCAGCTTCTCCTTCTTGCTGCAAAGCTTTTCGACGGCCCGGTCCAGGCTGTCGCCCAGGAGCCTGTTCGCCTGCGCGGGTGCCTCCGCGGCGACTTCATCGATGATCTTACGATGCTTCTCGCTGAGCTTGTTGTAGCGTGCGAGGCTGATGGAAGTCGTTGCAATGGCGAAGATGCCCGTGCCGCCGAGGTCGGTTCCGTTCTTGGCGACGTCCTGCGCGTTGCCATGGACGGCCGAGTCGAACGGCGCCGACGACATGGCGTCGACGACGCCACGTTGCAGGCCTTCGAGGCCGTCCGGCCAAGCGAGGGCGACCGGCGTCCCGCCCAGCTTCTTGATCGCCTCGGAGATGGGCGGTACGGCGCGAATCTTGAGGCCCTTGAGGTCGGACAGCTTGGCGATCGGCCTGCGCGACCAGACGGTGTTCTCGGCCCAGGCGACCGAGTAGAGGACCTTGGCGCCCTTGCTTTCGAACTCGTTCCGGAATGCGGCGTTGTTCTTGTAGAGATCGCGCCAGGCGAGGGTAATCGCATCGCCGCGCGTGGACATGAACGGCATGACCACATTGGCAAGCGGATACTCGCGTACGTTATACGTTGCGGGTGCACTGGTTGCGATATCGGCAGCCCCGCTCGCGAGGCCAGGATAAAGATCAGCAGCCTTCAGCAGCGAGCTTGCCCAATATCTCTCGAACTTGATCTCGCCCCCGGACCGCTTCTCGATCTCGTCCAACAGCCAAATGTCGGACTTGCTGGCCGAGTATGCCTCCGTGAGATACGAGGCATAGACCAGTTTCTCTTGAGATCGAGCAACATCCGGCAATCCCGCCGCTCCGACGGCTAGCCCCGCCACTAGGGCGATCGCCGGAATCGAACGTTTCAGCGTCATCAAATGCTCCATGATCAGTTGCGCCAGAGAGGCATCGTCCCCCGATCCATAGCGATCGCCGGAGACGCATTGGTCGGTGGCTGTATCGCGGCCGAAACACAAACGCGCCGTTTCCGGCGCGTGTACGATCACGATCGCGGTTAGCGTGCTACAGATGCAGCCACGATCGCAAGCGCATTTTTTGCAAATGTCCGTACAGCAATCCCGGGGTGCACGAAGCCCAAGGGGAGCGGAGCGGTTCCCCGTGTCGGTACGGATCGAGCGCGAAAGGCATCGCCATGACGACGAGCAGCAACCGGCCCTTGTCTCCCACCGAGGCGGTCGAGAAGCTGACAGCGATCTACCAAGCGGCATCGAGCGGCCTGGCGACAGCCCTCGACGCATTTCTCGACAGCCGCCGTCCACCGTCGCGAAAGGTGCGTGAGCAGTTTCGCTATCCGCTGCTGCGCGTCCGTTATTCCGGCTATGGCGGGCATCCGTCGGCCAGCCGGCGGGCCTACGCCAAGTTGCAGCGGGCTGGTGTCTATGAGACGACCGTAACGCATCCGCTCGCATTCCGCAGCTACCTGCTCGAGCAGCTCGAACCTCTCGTCGCCGACTACGGGGCAACACTCGAGGTCGACGTCAGCGACCAGGAGATCCCGTATCCGTATGTGCTCGAACGCGCGGAGGAGATTGCGAGTGCAGGCGTGACGGCCGCCGAGCTGGCGCATCACTTCCCGACGCCCCATCTTTCCGTCGTCGGCGACGAGATCGCGGACGGGACCTACGAGCTGGTCGAGGGAGCGCCCCGCCCGCTGGCGCTGTTCGATGCGGCCCGCGTGGATTTCTCGTTGCGGCGGCTGGTGCATTACACGGGCAGTGATTGGCGCCACGTGCAGCGCTGGATCCTGCTCACCAACTATCACCGCTACGTCGACCAGTTCGTGCGCTGGGGTCTTGCCCAGTTGGAGCGAGGTGGCGAGCAGAAGCTCGTGCTCCCGGGCAACGTCACGATCGCGCCCGGTACCGATGCCGAGGAGGCGGCCAAGCTTGTCGCGAGCTCAGCATGGCACCGCTACCAGATGCCGGCCTATCATTTGACTGCGCCCGACGGCGGCGGCGTCACCCTGGTCAACATCGGCGTCGGGCCATCGAACGCCAAGAACATCACGGACCACTTGGCGGTGATCCGTCCGAACTGCTGGCTGATGATCGGGCATTGCGGTGGGCTGCGCGAGAGCCAGTCGATCGGCGACTATGTGCTCGCCCATGGCTATCTGCGACAGGACCGGATCCTCGATACGCTGGTGCCGCCCGACGTGCCCATTCCGGCACTCGCCGAGGTGCAGGTCGCGCTGCAGGAAGCTGCGGCGGAGGTGACGGGCCAGTCCGCCAACACGCTTAAGCAGCGATTGCGCACGGGCACGGTCGTCACCAACGACGATCGCAACTGGGAGCTGCGCTTCACGCAGGAGCGCCGGCGTATCAACCTCTCGCGGGCGATCGCGGTGGACATGGAAAGCGGGACGATCGCGGCACAGGGCTTCCGGCTGCGCGTGCCTTACGGAACGCTGCTTTGCGTCTCCGACAAGCCGTTGCACGGGGAGATCAAGCTGCCCGGCGCGGCCAATACCTTCTACGAGACGGCGGTGGCGCAGCATCTCGAGATCGGCCTCGCGGCCGTTGCGCTGTTGAAGCAACGCCGCGACACCCTGCATTCGCGGAAGCTGCGCTCGTTCGATGAACCGCCGTTCCGATGACGGTGTGGATCGGCCGAGCGGCGTGCAAATATGCCACTCCGCAGCATTTTGCAGCCGAGCCGCGGCCGCGCGGACCGACAGAACTTGTTCATTCCCCTTATGTTCAGTAGGTACGAAGCGGCCTCAGTGCCGACGCAGCGCTTTTCGTCTTCAGGGGGACAAGGATGAAACCCGCTCACATCTCGCTTGCTGGCGCGGTTGCAGCGATGGGCACCTTCTTCTCGCCCGCTCCGGCGGTGCTTGCCCAGTCCTACTGGTCCGGGAGCGGTCCGGTCTTTCAGAGCGAGGTGGAGGCCCGGCAACGCAAGCTGGAGGCGGAGCGTGCCGCGCGCGCCAAGTCCTATGCGCCTACCAAGTATCCAGCCTACATGCAGGGTGGCGAGAAGCCCGACATTGCCCCCGAGAAGCCGCCGATCGTCTACCTGGACAACAATGAGAAGCCCGGGACGATCATTGTCGATACGCAGGGGCGCAAGCTCTATTACGTGTTGCCCGGCAATCGGGCCTATGCCTATCCGATCTCCGTCGGGCGCGTGGGCTTCACCTGGACCGGCACCGAGCGCATCAGCCGGATCGCGGCCTGGCCGTCCTGGACGCCGCCGCCCGAGATGCGCCAGCGTCAGCCCGGGTTGCCGATCACGGTGTCCGGCGGTCTGATCAATCCGCTCGGGGCAAGGGCACTCTACCTCGGCAATTCGATCTACCGCATTCACGGGACCAACAACGAGCGCTCGATCGGCCGCGCGTCGTCGTCGGGCTGCTTCCGGATGATGAACCAGCACGTGGTTCACCTGGCGAGCCTCGCCCGCGTTGGCACGCCGGTGAGGGTCGTCTCGAGCTATTCGGGCGTCAGCGAGAGTGCGCCGCTATCGGCTCTGTTCTCCGGCTTCGGCAGCACGAGCGACGCGCCCGCCCCGAAGAAGAGGACGAAGAAGCAGTGATGAGAGGTTGGCGAGCGGGTTGATCCCGCCCCTGCCCGCCCTCAGAGCGGCACGTCGCGGTTCACGTTCTTGTAGAGCAGGTAGACGGCCTCGCCGAAGCCCGTTGGGTAGAACTGCTGCGGGCAGTAGCCGCCCATCCAGATGAAGTCGTCGACCCAGATCTCGTGCCATTCGTCGCCAAGGAAATAGAGCCCCTGGCCCTCGAGCATGTAGAGGCCATGCTCCATGATGTGCGTCTCGACGGCAGGAAAGTAGGCGCCCGGCTTGAAGCGCATGATGTTCATCTCGAAGTCGAAGCGAAGGTCGCCGAACGGCAGCAGATGCTGGAAGCCGCGCCCTTCCGCGCCGGTGTGGTTGGTGATCGGCACCACGCCCAAGCTTGAAACGATGGGATCGGGCTGAGGGATGCCGGCGGCTTCCTCGTAGCGCTTGCGCAAGCCGAGAACGCGGGTTGCCTGGCCCGCCGCCGACCGCAATATGAACGCGCCGCCGGGTGGAATGTACGCGAACCCGCCCTGTTCCATGACCCGGGTCGGTCCGTCCGCGATCTGGATCTCGGCTGCGCCGGAGAGCACGTAGTAGAAGTGCTGCACGCCGTCCTCCTGGATTGGCCGGACAGCTCCCCCGCCGCTCTCGATCTCCAGGATGAACTGAACGAAGGCGGCGCCGAGCACCGGGGCCGCGAGGAAGCGCACGATCGTCTTGTCGTAAGCGGGCAGCCGGCTTGTGAGAACGCCCTCCGGCGGGAAGAACGCGTAATTCGACCGCACGACGCCGCGATTGTGGCCAATGGCTCCCGGGGGGAGCTGTCCGCGTCCAACAGGCAAAGTCTGAGGTCTCACTGGCGGTCTCCAAGCAGTCGTGTGCCATCCCGGACGGCGCAGTTCGCGTCGTCGCTTCGGGCTCCGATCTTAGAGGACTTTTGCGGGGCGCGAACCTATGTCGACTGCCGGAACTTCATGCGATGGAGGGTGGCGGGGGCAATGCTGGCCATATTTGCGCATTGATCTGCGGCAAAGCGCTTCGGCAGATCGCATTCCATCCTTGAAATTGGCCCATCCTTGAGATTGGCGCTCTACGTTTTCCCAGAACGGCATGCGGGAGGCAGGATGGCGGACTCCGCGGGCGAGACGATCACGCTCTACGAGGCGATCGGCGGCGAGGACACGATCCGGCGGCTGGTCCGGCGGTTCTATGAGCTGATGGATACACTGCCCGAGGCGAAAGCGTGCCGTGCCGTCCATCCGCCGAGCCTCGAAGGCAGCGAGCTCAAGCTCTACGAGTATCTGACCGGCTGGCTCGGCGGGCCGCAGCTCTACATGGCGAAATACGGGCATCCGATGCTGCGCCGCCGGCACTTCGTGGCGCCCATCGGCCCCGCCGAGCGCGACGGCTGGCTGTTGTGCTTCGAGACCGCGCTCGCCGAGACGGTGGAGAACGAAGTCCTTCGCGAGACCATCCTTGCCCCCGTCCGCCGGCTAGCCGGACATATGCAGAATACCGGTACTGCCTAAGCGGCGAGCGAGCTTATGGCAAGGTAGGCGTCAAAGGCGGCCCAGAAGCGCAGGCGGATCTCGTCGCGCTCCTGCAGGATCTCGTGCTGTGAGCCGGCGAGTGCGACGCGAGCGCCGATCTTGAGGCGGCTTGCGAACGTTTCGATGGCCGATGAGGAGACGACGCGATCGGTGCCCGCCGCGACCAGCAGCATGGGAATGCGAACGCGCAATGCCGTCTCGGGGCGCATCAGCATCGCGCAGGAGGCATAGGCGGCTTTCAGCCATCGGTTCGTCGGCGATCCGAGCGTCAGCTCCGGGCATTCCTCGGCGAGTTGCCGGTTGCGCTCGAAGCGGTCCCGGTCGGAGGTGAAGGGATTGCCTTCGAACGGGCAAAGATCATACGGCATGTCCGTGCCGCCCGGCACGTAGTGCCTGCCGAGCGGGCCGATGCCGGCCACCATCGCGAGCGCCTTTGCGAGGCCCGGCGGAACGGGCAGCCGATCCCGCGCGATGTCGAGCAGCGGCGCGCAGAGCACCATCCGCTCGAACCACAGCCCCTCCACCACGGAGAGGCGCAGCAGCACGTTGCCGCCCATGGAGTTGCCGAGCGCGATGTAGGGCGCGGGACAATGGGGGAGCACGATCTCGCGCATGAGCACATGCACGTCGGCTTCATAGTCGGCGAACGACTCGACATGGCCCTTGCGCGGATTGTCGAGCAGCCGCTCCGAGCCGCCCTGGCCCCGCCAGTCGAAGATCGCCACCGCATAGCCGCGGCGTCGCAGGTCGGCGATCGTCTCGAAATACTTCTCGATCGCCTCGCCGCGACCGGGGAAGACGCAGGCCGTGCCACGCAGCGGTCCGCGCGTCGCGTCCCACCGCGCAAAGCGTAGAAGAATACCGTTCTTTCCCGGCACGAGACCGACCGTGGCGCCACTTGGAACGGGATTGCGAGCAAGCGAGGCGAGCGTGGCTTCTGTCGTCACGGGGCAAATCCGTCCTGAAGTGCATCGGTTCGACTGTTTTGCGGATACCGCATATCGGCAGCGCGATAAAGGTTCACTCGACAGGATTGCGTGTCCGACGCCGGTCCGGCTGCCACAAAAAACACTTGAAAGCATGACACTTGACGCTCCGAGATCAGCGGCGTCAAACAAAGCAATATGAGAAATTATCACACTATATCATATGGTTAATGAATTTTGTTCATAGATTATGGTTGACGCGGCAGCCGCCTCGCTTTCTGCTCCGGGCGGTGTGACCGACCTCTTGTACGGGGGTCGATCGTGAGTACCGGTGCGCGCTGTCGCGCATCGGGGCGGTCAGTCGAGGGCAATGCCGGGCTGGCTCGCCGCAACAGGGGGCCTGGTGACTTGCCGCTCATCGTGGCGGCTCCGCCAGCGCCAGAACGTCCTCCCAAGGGACGTCCGACGACAGGAGGTCACGATGCGTTTCTTCTTCACGGCCGCTACCTTGGCGGCAATCACTTTCCTTGCGACTGCAACGACCGCCTCTGCCGACGGCTGGGGCGACAACACGCAATATCGCAATACCGGATGGTCAAGTGCCACGCCCGACGTCCGCCGTCGGGTCGTCCGCGACCACGAAGCCCCGGCTCGCCGGGTGACAAGCCAAAGGCGTGCGCGGGTCGTCCAGGCTGACGACGACGAGCGGCCGCAGCGGCGCTCGCGGTCGAGCCGGGCTCGGCAGGCCACGCGCAGCGTCTCGGTCGGAAGCGGCGGTGGCGGCGGCTCTGTCGGCGTTGCCTCCTACTACTGGCAGCCGCAGCGTGTCGCCTCCGGCGGCTGGTTCAATCCGAACGCCATGACGGCCGCGCACAAGACGCTTCCGTTCGGTACGCGCGTGCGCGTCACGCACCTCGGCAACGGGCGCTCCGTGACCGTGACGATCAACGACCGCGGGCCTTACATCGCCGGCCGGATCATCGATCTGTCGCGCGCGGCAGCCAGCGCGATCAACATGACCGGGCAGGGCGTCGCCCGCATCCGCATGACGGTCGTGGGTCGCTGAGCCCGCATCCGAACATCTGTCTTGTTGTCAACGGCGGCGATGCCCGTGAGGCGTCGCCGCCGTTGCGTTGACGGAAAGCCGAAAGAATGGGGCGGCGGATGTCTGGGATCATCCGCCGCCCCGCGCTGCCAGCGCTTGCCGAGAACGCTCGGTCAGGCGATCACGAGCAGCCGCTCGTGCCGCCGCAGGTGTCGCACTTGAGGCAGGTGCCGTTGCGCACGAGCGTGAAGTTGCCGCATTCCTGGCAGCTCTCGCCCTCGTAACCCTTGACGCGTGCCTCCTGGCGGCGCTCGGCAACCGTCAGCGTCGCGGCGCCTCCGACGGCAACGGCCGCCGTCGCGCCGATCGTCGCCTCCTGAACGACCTCGCGCACGATCATCGTCGTCTCGTTGCGCTGGAAGGCCTTGCTGACGCTCTTCTGCATCGCACTGACGGCGTTCAACTCCGTCTCGCTCACCGGCTCCGCCACCAATGCCGCCGAGCCGCGCACGACGAACACGTTGGGCTGAAGGCCGCGCGTCAGGCCCTTCGAGACGAGACGAGTCGCCGGCATGGCGGGCGGCGTGTCGTCCTCGATCTCCTCGTCGGAAGAGCCGAGGCCGGTGTTGCCAACGATCTCGCGCGGATCGACGTGGGCGAGATCGTGCCGCTCGAGGTACGATACGGCGAGCTCGCGGAAGATGTAGTCGAGGATGGACGTCGCGTTCTTGATCGCCTCGTTGCCCTGCACGAGACCGGCCGGCTCGAAGCGCGTGAACGTGAAGGCGTCCACGTATTCCTCGAGCGGCACGCCGTACTGCAGGCCGAGCGAGATGGCGATGGCGAAGTTGTTCATCAGCGATCGGAAGGCAGCGCCCTCCTTGTGCATGTCGATGAAGATCTCGCCGAGGCGCCCGTCATCGTATTCTCCGGTGCGCAGGTAGACCTTGTGGCCGCCGACCGAGGCCTTCTGCGTGTAGCCCTTGCGGCGCGCCGGCATCCTCTCGCGCTCGCGGGAGCGTTCGACGATGCGTTCGATGATGCGCTCGGCGGTGACCGCCGCACGGCTGGCGGCCGGCTTGTCAGCCGTGATCTCGGCGGCGATCTCCTCGGCTTCCTCCACGTCGTCCGAAAGGAGCTGAGAGTTAAGCGGCTGGGAAAGCTTGGAGCCGTCGCGATAAAGCGCGTTCGCCTTGAGTGCGAGGCGCCACGACAGCATGTACGCCGACTTGCAGTCCTCGACCGTTGCCTCGTTCGGCATGTTGATCGTCTTCGAGATCGCACCCGAGATGAACGGCTGCGATGCCGCCATCATGCGGATGTGGCTCTCGACGGAGAGGAAGCGCTTGCCCTTGCGGCCGCACGGATTGGCGCAGTCGAACACCGGCAGATGCTCGGGCTTCAGGTGTGGTGCACCTTCGAGGGTCATCGCGCCGCAGACGTGCTCATTGGCCGCCTCGATGTCCTTTCTCGAGAAGCCGAGATGCGTCAGCAGGTCGAAAGCCGGATCGTCGAGTTTCTCCCTGGGGACTTTCAGCGTCTCGGTGAGGAAGGCTTCGCCGAGCGTCCAGCGGTTCATGACGAACTTGATGTCGAAGGCGCTCTTCAGGGCGCCCTCGACCTTGTCGAGCGTGTCGTCCGTGAAGCCTTTCGCCCTTAGCGTCGAGTGATTGATCGCCGGCGCCTGACGAAGAGAGCCATGGCCGACGGCATAGGCCTCGATCTCGGCGATCTGCGATTCCGAGTAGCCGAGCGTGCGGAGGGCGTCGGGAACCGCGCGGTTGATGATCTTGAAGTAGCCGCCGCCGGCGAGCTTCTTGAACTTCACGAGAGCGAAGTCGGGCTCGATGCCGGTCGTATCGCAATCCATGACGAGGCCGATCGTGCCGGTGGGCGCGATCACCGTTGCCTGCGCATTGCGGAAGCCGTAGGCCTGACCGAGATCGAGGGCGCGGTCCCAGGCGCGCATGGCGGCCGTGGCGACCGCCTGATCCGGGCAGAGCGCGTGGTCGAGCGGCACCGGGAACGTGGCGAGCTTCTCGTAGCCGTCACGATGGCCGTGAGCCGCGCGCCGGTGATTGCGGATGACGCGCAGCATGTCGGCGGCGTTCCGCTCATAGCCGGGGAACGGCCCGAGCTCCGACGACATCTCGGCACTGGTCGCGTAAGCGACGCCCGTCATCACGGCTGAGATCGCCCCGCAAAGAGCGCGGCCCTGGGCTGAGTCGTAGCCGATGCCGGACGCCATCAGCAGGCCGCCGATGTT
>Ga0180220_1000705_pt1 | contig 31245 bp, 25 predicted proteins | sample eDN5th37CBELigBY_FD_151335 | JGI IMG/M metagenome (GOLD analysis project Ga0180220, IMG submission 151335) | Enriched backyard soil microbial communities from Emeryville, California, USA - eDNA 5th pass 37_C BE-Lig BY (version 2) (version 2) | ecosystem: Environmental > Terrestrial > Soil >... | reverse complement strand
CGGGCCCCCCCGCCACTCCTACGACGCCCCGGGGCTCGCGCACCGCAGCATGACAGCGCTGCAGCGCGCCTGGGACGACCGCCCCCACCACCCCCAGGAGGTGCCATGACCGAGACCACCCGCCCCGACGCCCGCCCGGCGGACGGGGCCACGAGCGACGGCGAGCGCTGGCTCGCCGAGGCGCGTGCCGCCGTCGGGCAGGACCCGGCGTCCGTGTCGCGCGCGTTCGCGCTCGCCGGCCGCAAGGTCGGGCGCGCGCCGCTGCGCCCGGACGTCGACCCTGCCGGGATCGTCCACGGGACGGTCGACGACGCGGCCCGTGCCGCACTGGTCGTCGCGCTGGCCGACGCCCTGGGTGCCGACGGCGACGCGGCGCTCGGCGCGCGTCTCGCGGACCTCTACCAGCACGGCGACACCGCCGAGCGACGCGGCGTGCTGCGCGGCCTCGACGCGCTCGCCGAGCGCGGCGCGCTCGCGGGCGAGGGGGCGACGTCCGTCGTGGCGGTCGGGCGCGACCTCGCGGCGGACGCGCTGCGCGCGAACGACCAGAGCCTCGTCGCGGCAGCCGTCGGGCCGTTCGCGGCCGCGCACCTCGACCAGCACGCGTGGCGTCACGCGGTGCTCAAGCTCGTGTTCATGGGCGTGAGCCTCGACGCCGTCGCCGGGCTCGACGACCGCGCGGACGACGAGCTCGCCCGCATGGCGCGCGACTTCGCCGCCGAGCGCCGCGCCGCGGGCCGCGTCGTGCCCGACGACGTCGCCCGCCTCGCCCCTGACGTCACCACCGGGAGGACCGCCTGATGCGCATCTTCGACCCCCACATCCACATGACCAGCCGGACCACGGACGACTACGAGGCGCTGTACGCCGCGGGCGTGCGCGCGCTCGTGGAGCCGGCGTTCTGGCTCGGCCAGCCGCGCACGAACGTGGGGTCGTTCCTCGACTACTTCGACTCCCTGCTGGGCTGGGAGCGGTTCCGGGCGGCGCAGTTCGGCATCCGGCACCACGCGACGATCGCGCTCAACCCGAAGGAGGCGAACGACGCGCGCTGCCGCGAGGTGCTCGACGAGATCCCGCGCTACCTGCTCAAGGACGGCGTCGTCGCGGTCGGCGAGGTCGGGTACGACTCGATGACGCCCGAGGAGGACGAGGTGTTCGCGCGCCAGCTCCAGATGGCGCGCGACGTGGACCTCCCGGTGCTCGTGCACACCCCGCACCGCGACAAGCTCGCCGGGACGCGCCGCACGCTCGACGTCGTGCGCGAGTCCGGGGTGCCGTCCGAGCACGTGCTCGTCGACCACCTCAACGAGACGAACGTGACGCTCGTGCTCGACGCCGGGGCGTGGGCCGGGTTCTCCATCTACCCGGACACGAAGATGGACGAGGACCGCATGGTCGCGATCCTCCAGGAGCACGGCACGGACCGGATGATCGTCAACTCCGCGGCGGACTGGGGCCGCTCCGACCCGCTCAAGACCCTCAAGACGGGGCGCGCGATGCTCGCGGCCGGGTTCACCGACGACGACGTGGACAAGGTGCTGTGGCGCAACCCCGTCGAGTTCTACGGCCAGTCCGGCAACCTCGTGCTCGACCCGGTGCCGGGGTTCGTCGAGGGCGACCTGCCGACGCCGGGGGTCGAGTTCGAGGGCTCCTCCGTGCTGCGCGGCGTGCGCGCGTAGGCGGGCGGGCTCCCATCGTGCTGCTCTCGTACTGCACCAACGTCCACCCGGCCGAGGACCTCGACGGGGTCGTCGACCAGCTCGTCACGTACGCGGGCCCCGTCCGCGAGGCGGCGGGACTCGACGTCCTCGGCGTGGGGCTGTGGATGCCCGCGACGCTCGCGCACCGGCTCGCCGGGTCGCCCGCGGACCGGGCGTGGCTGCGCGCCGTGCTCGACGAGCGGGGCCTGCAGGTCCACACGCTCAACGCGTTCCCCTACGGCGGGTTCCACGCGGACGTCGTCAAGCTCGACGTGTACACGCCCACGTGGGCGCAGCCCGAGCGGCTCGCGTACACGCTCGAGTGCGCCGAGGTCCTGGCCGACCTCCTGCCCGACGGCGTCGCGGGCTCGATCTCGACCCTCCCGCTCGCGTGGCGCGAGCCGTGGTCGCCCGCGGAGGACGAGGCCGCGACGCGCGCGTTCGCCGCGCTCGGCGCGGGGCTGCGGGACCTGCGCGAGCGCACGGGGAAGGTCGTGCGGGTCGCGGTCGAGCCGGAGCCCGGCTGCGTGCTCGACACGGTCGACGACGTCGTGGGCTGGCTCGCGGCGCGCACCGGGCCGGACGTGCCGGACGAGCGGCGGATCGACCCCGAGCACGTGGGCGTGTGCCTCGACACGTGCCACCTCGCCGTGTCCTTCGCGGACCGCCGCGCGGGGACGGCCGCGACGGTGCGCCGCATCACCGACGCGGGCCTGCGCGTCGTCAAGGTCCAGGCGTCGGCGGCGCTGCACGTCGAGGACCCGCTCGACCCGGCCGCGCGCGCCGCCGTCGGCGCGTTCGCCGAGAAGCGCTACATCCACCAGGTGCGCGAGCTCACGGCGTCGGGCGACCCGCTGCCCGCGGACGACCTGCCGGACGCGCTCGGCGGCGCGCTGCCCGCGGCGGGGCCGTGGCGCGTGCACTTCCACGTGCCGCTGCACCACGAGCCCGCCGCGCCGCTCGCGGCGACGACCGACGTGCTGCGCGACGCGGTCGACGCCGTCCTCGCGGCACCGCACGGCGACGAGGCGCACCTCGACGTCGAGACGTACACGTGGGCCGTGCTGCCCGAGGGTGCCGCGACCGACTCGCTCGTCGCCGGCATCGCGGCGGAGCTGCGCTGGGCGACGACCCACCTGCCCACCGGGCACGAGAGCCAGACCACCAGGAGGACCGCATGAAGCCCGTGCTGCTGCTCGACGTCGTCGGGCTCACGTCGACCGCGCTCGCGCACATGCCGCGCCTGCGCCAGCTCGCCGCGAGCGGCTGGCAGGCCGAGCTCGCGACGGTGCTGCCCGCCGTGACGTGCAGCGTCCAGTCGACGATGCTCACGGGGCTCAGCCCCGCCGAGCACGGGATCGTCGGCAACGGGTGGTACTTCCGCGAGCTCGGCGACGTCTACCTGTGGCGTCAGCACAACCGGCTCGTCGAGGGCGAGAAGCTGTGGGAGACCGCGCGCCGCGCGCGGCGCGAGTACTCGTCGGCGAACGTCTGCTGGTGGTACGCGATGGGCATGACGACGGACGTCACGGTCACGCCGCGCCCGATCTACCACGCGGACGGGCGCAAGTCGCCGGACGCGTACGTGCGCCCGCCGGCGCTCCACGACGACCTCGTCGGCCGGTTCGGCGAGTTCCCGCTGTTCACGTACTGGGGCCCGACGGCGGACATCAGCTCGTCGCGCTGGATCGTCGACGCGACGCGCCACGTGCTGCGCACGCACGCGCCCGACCTGACGATGGCGTACGTCCCGCACCTCGACTACGACCTGCAGCGGTTCGGCCCGAACGCGCCGCAGGCGGACGCGGCCGCGGCCGAGCTCGACGCGACCCTCGCGCCGCTGCTCGACGACGCGGCGAACCAGGGCGTGACCGTCCTCGTGGTCTCGGAGTACGGCATCGCGGACGTCGACCGGCCCGTGCACCTCAACCGCATCCTGCGCCGCGAGGGCCTGCTCGAGGTCTACGTGCAGGACGGCAAGGAGCAGCTCGACCCGTGGACGTCGCGCGCGTTCGCCGTGGCGGACCACCAGGTCGCGCACGTCTACCTGGGGGACCAGCAGGACCCGGCGCTGCAGCGGCGCGTCGCGGACCTCCTGCGCGGCGTCCCGGGCGTGGACGAGGTGCTCGACCGCGAGGCGCAGGCCCGCTACGGGCTCGACCACGAGCGGTCGGGCGACCTCGTCGTCGTGGCGGAGCCGGGGGCGTGGTTCACGTACTACTTCTGGCTCGACGACGACCGCGCGCCCGAGTACGCGCGCGGCGTCGACATCCACCGCAAGCCGGGCTACGACCCCGCCGAGCTGTTCTTCGACCCGGCGGACCGGCTCGCCAAGGCGAAGGCCGGCCTCAACCTCGTGAAGAAGAAGGTGGGCCTGCGGTACGCGATGAGCACGGTGCCGCTCGACGCGTCGTACGTGAAGGGGTCGCACGGGCGGCTGCCCGACTCCGCGGCCGACACCCCGCTCGTGCTGTGCTCCGACGCGGAGGTGCCCGCGTCGGTCGCGGGCGTCGTGGAGAGCGGCGCGGGTCAGGTCCCGGCGGCGGCGGTCAAGGGCCTCGTGCTGGAGCTGCAGGGGCTCGGCGCCCGGGTCTGACGGCGGGCGCGCGGGCCGGTCGCGGCCCGCGCGCTACGGCGCGAGGCGCTCGTCGAGCCAGTCGAACATCCGCTGCTCGACGAGGGCCCGCGCGAGCGGCTCGCAGTGCCCGCTCGCGCCCTCGGCGTCGCTGAACGTCACGAGCGTCGCGCCCGGCACGAGGCCGGCGAGGCGCTCGGACTGGCCGGGCCAGAACTGCTCGTCCTCGGGGCTCGTGACGAGCAGCGGGGTCGTGACCCGGCCCGCGACGTCCGCGACGTCGTAGCGGCGCACCTCGCGCAGCGTCGCGGCGTACCCGCCGACGTCGCCGTAAGGGCGCGCGCGGAACCGCCACGTGCGCGCCGCGTCCTTCGACAGGCGCAGGCCGAGCTCCATGTCGCGGTCGAACGCGTGGTCGTCGCCCGCGTCGAGGTGCGCGAGCAGGCTCTTCGGCAGCTCGCGCTCCCACGAGGCGGCGACGTCGACGACGCCCGGGTCGACGACGGCCGCCGCGGGCCGGTGCTCGAACGCGAGCGCGCGCGTGACCCAGTACCCGGCCTGGCTGATCCCGTACACCGCGACGCGGTCGGGGTCGACGTCGGGGCGCGCCACGACGGCGTCGAGCACCGGTGTGAGGACGGCCTCGAAGTCCGGGCGGAACGGGACCCCCTGCTCGAAGAGCATCGACTGCTGACCGGGCCCGTCGAACACGAGCGCGTGGTAGCCGCGTCGCAGCGCGCCCGCGACGCACGCCGGCCACAGCGACGTGAGCGACCCGTCCGACCCGTTGACGGCGACGACCACGGGCCGCCGTGCCCCGCCGTCGCCCGGGGCGCGGAAGAAGTACCCCGGGAGCGTGGTGCCCTCGTAGGGGAGCGCGACGCGCTCGACGTCGAGGTCCACGAGGTCGACCCAGCGGTCCCAGGCCGCGCGGTGCTTGCGGAACGTCGGCACGAGCACGGCGTCGTCGTCGAGCCCGGCGACGGCGTTCACGGCGACCGCGAGGTACGCCGACGCGCGCAGGTACGCCGACGCGGCGCTCACGCGGTGCCCGCGCGCCGCGCACGCCTCCCCGGTGGCGGCGACACGGTCGCCGAGGGCGTCCCACGCGCGGAACCACGTGCGGTGGTCGGTGCCGACGTCGGCCACGGCCGCCAGGACCTCGCCGACATCCGCCGCGCCGCTCGCGGCGCCGCCGAGGACGGTGCGGATCTCGAAGTCGTGGTCGGCGTCCTTCGAGAAGCGCCCGGTGAGGACGCTCCGGTGCCTGCGGTGTCCGGGCATGCGGGCCCCCTGCCTTCGCGCGCGGGTCGGGACGAGACCAGCCCAGGCTAGGAGCCTCTCGCGCGGAGCGCGCGGCGAGCGCCGGTGCCGGGACGCACGACGGCGCCCGGTCCGTGCGGACCGGGCGCCGTCGTGGCCGTTGCTCAGACGGCCGTCACGAGCAGCTCAGCGCCTCGTAGTCGGCGTCGTAGGTCGTCGTGACCTCCTCGCCGTCGATCTCGGCGGTGAGAGTGGCGGTCACCGAGCCCGCGTCGAACGACGCGGCGCGCGACGAGAAGGACTGGTAGGCGTTCTTGCCGTCCTTGACGTTCGGGAACGTCTTCTCGCCGTACGGCGTGGTGACCACGACGTCGGCCTTGGCGCCGGACTCGTTGAGCACGCGCACCGCGACGTGGGCCTTGTTGCCGAGGCAGCGCGCCTCGGCCGTGACCGTCGCGGTGACGACGGCGCCGGACGACGTGACGTCCACGGTCTGCCAGCGCTTCGTCGGCGTCGCGTTGTGCAGGTGCAGCAGCAGGAGCTTCCCGCTGCCCGCCTCCGCCGCGGCCTCGGACCGGTGGACGGTCAGCGGGGCGTCGTCCGCGCCGACGTACAGCAGCTGGCCGCCGCCCTCGAACCAGTAGTCCGGGTCGTACGGGTCGGCCGTGAAGGTCTCGCTCGCGTCCACGAGCTGGTCGGCCGACTGCGAGTACGGCGAGTACGTGAGGACCTGGAACGTCGGGACGTCGCCCTCCTCGATGCCGAGCGAGCCGATGCCCACCGGGATGACGACGACGTTGTTGTCGAACACCGAGGTGTCCACGTCGCCCCACACGGAGTTGATCGGCTGGAGGTCGACGTTGTCGCCCGCCTCGTACTCGGTGCCGTCGGGCGCCGTCCAGTCCTTGAGGGTGAACGTCGCCGCGAGGGTCAGGTCCGTCTCGCTGCTGTACTTGAGGGCCGCGACCTCGAAGTCGGCCGAGCCGTCGGAGTCGACGTCGACCTCGACCGCCGGGATCGAGACCGAGCCGAGGCTCGCCCACTCCCCGTCCATCGCGACGCCGATGCCGATGACGCCGTCGGCGGGGTCGCCCCCGGCCGCGGCCTCCTGCGGCGCGGTGGACGCGAACCCGACCGCGCGCACGTCGGCCGCCGCGATCGCCGTGGGCGACGCGCCGACCGCGGCGTCCGCCTCGAGGCGCGGGCTCGTCGTCTTGAGCTCGAACGGCGCGACGATCGACGTCCACCCGCCCGAGTCCACGCCGCGGCCCTCGAGGTCGAGCTCGGCCGTGGCCGACGCCCCGGCGAACTCGACGGGAGCGGCCGTCAGGTCGCTCACGAGCTTCGGCGACGCCTGGACCGGCACGCGCAGCGCGGTGCCGCCGTCGGTCGGGGTGAGCACGACGCGCCCGCTGACGGAGGACACGAAGTCGCGCGGGACGCCGAGGCCCGAGTCGTCCGAGGACGTCGGGTCGAGGTCCTTGGCGAGCGTCGCGGGGTCCGCCGTGAGCGTCACCGTGACGACCTGCCGCTGGCCCGCCGGGACGGTCACCGTCGCCGGCGTGACGGTGACGGTCGCGCCGCCCGCCGTGCTGGACTGCGCGAAGCTCGTCGCGAACGTGCGCGACGTGTCGCCCGTGTTCTGCACCGTGACGGTCTTGCGCACCGTCACCGTGTCCGCGCCGACCGGCACGACGCCGAACGCGACGGACACCTGGTCGGAGTCCTGCGACGCGTACGCGAGGGTCGTGTTCGCCGCCGCGTCGACGGCGTCCACGCGGCCGGAGCCCACGCGCTCGGGGCCGTAGGCGGTCCCGGTGCCCGACGGCCCGGTGAACACGTCGTGCGTCGCGGTGTTCATGACGGACGCCTTGACCTCGGCCGGCGCCCAGCCCGGGTGGGCCTCCTTGACGAGCGCCGCGATGCCCGCGACGTGCGGCGTCGCCATCGACGTGCCCGACTTGATGCTCGCGCCGTCGAGGTGACCGGACGCGACGGACGCGATGCCCGTGCCGGGGGCAGCGACGTCGGGCTTGGCGACGCCGAGCGAGCCGTGCACGCCGCGCGACGACCCGCTGTTGAGCGTGTCGCCGATCTCCGGGATCGACACGAACGACGACAGCGCGAGCGACGGCCCGATGGTCATCGTCACCTCGCCCGCCTCGATCGCCGGGTACAGCGTGTCGTGGCTCGCGCCCGTGAGCTGCGCGCCGGGGATCCCGGCGTTGCCCGCGATGCCCGCGACGAACGACGGCAGCTCGGAGGACAGCAGCACGCCGACCGCGCCCGCGGCCTGCGCGTTGTTGAACCGCGCGGCGCTGCCGCACGCGCGCGTCGCGTCGTTGTCGTCCCAGTACAGGTAGGCGATCTTGCCCTGGACGGCCGCCGCCTGCGCCGCCGTGAACGCCTGGCAGCCGGAGAAGTCGTCCGCGACGAACGCGACCGGGGCGGTCACGTCCGAGCCGCCCGCGTAGTCGACCGAGTTCTGCGCCGGGTAGGTGCCCGCGAGCTCGTCGGGCGCCTCGACGCGCACGGCGTCGAACGTCTGCGTGTCGCCGACCGAGTTCGCGACCGTCAGCGCGGAGCGCGCGTTGCCGGGCGAGCCGCCGACGTCGGTCACGTCGCCCGCGTTGCCCGACGCGATGACGGACAGCGTGCCGAGGCGCGAGAGCTGGTCGATGAAGAGGTTCTCCGGGTCGTCGGCCGGGGAGCCGTCCGAGCCGAGGGAGAGGTTGACGATGTCGAGACGGTCGGACAGGTCGCCGTCGCCGTTCGGGTCCGCCGCCCACTCGAGCGCGTCCACGACGACGCCGGTCGAGCCGCCGAGGTCGCCGAACACCTTGAGCGCGTACAGGCCCGCCTCGGGCGCGGAGCCCGGGCCGACCTGCCAGTCGGAGATGTCCGTCAGCGTCGAGTAGTCGCCGTCGAACGTCTCGCCGTCCGCGGTGACGCCGTACGCCGCCGTCGTGCCGGCGACGTGCGAGCCGTGGCCCGAGCCGACCGAGTCGAGCGAGTCGATCGGGTTCTCGTCCGGCGTGGGCACGAGCGTCGTCCCGGGGACGGTGCCGCTCGCGTCGTAGTCGTACCCGGCGAAGTCGTACCCGCCGAGGAACTTCAGCTCGTCGTACGTGCCCTCGGGCACCGGGCCGGTGCCGCGCTCGCCGTACGCCTCGTCGAACGCCTCCTGCGTGCCGGGGCCGCCGAACGCCTTGTGCGTGTAGTCGATGCCGGTGTCGATGATCCCGATGCGCACGCCCTCGCCGGTGAGGCCCGTGCTCTGCCACGTCTCGAGCGCCCGCGTGAAGACGTCGGTGCCCTTGTTCGCGGGCTTCTTGGGGATGATCCGGTAGACCGTGCGGACCGCGTCGTCGCGCGCGAGGTCGCGCACGCGGTCGGCGTCGCCCGTGACGACGACGCCCGCGACGAGCGTGCTCGTCACGGACACCTGCTGGGGGTCGCGCGCGCCCGCGCTCCGGGCGGTCGCCTGCTGCGGGACGACGTCGTCCGCGAGCTGCGCGACCTCCTGGGCGTTGGCCTCGACCGCGTCGGGGCTCGCGCCCTCGGCCGCCAGGTCGACGGCGGACGGCGCGTCGAGCTCGACGAACGCCGTGACGGTGCCTCGCGCCGTCGCGAGGGAGGGGGCGACCTTGTCGGTGGGCGAGAGGGTGGAGCCGGACCGCGCGCCGAGGGCGTTGCCGGGGTCGGGCGGCGGGTCCGCGGCGGCGGGAGCCGCGGCGGCCGCGACGACCGCGAGGCTCGCGGCGGCGGCGGTCAATGACACGGGTAGAGAACGGTGCTTCATCGACACTCATCTCCCCGGCAGAGCCGGTTCGGCGAAGGGTTCGTGGATGGGTCCTTCCGAGCGGCCCGGCCCTGGTGGGTCCGGGACCACCCGAGCACGGTAACCAACGACCGGCCGCCGTGCCCAGCCGCGGGCCGATCGTGCGGGGACAACCCGCGGCCCGCGCTCTAGGATGCGGGCGGGGTCGCAGGACGCGGCCGTCCTGCGGGAGTCCCCTTCCCGCGTCAGGCCACGGGGACTCCCCGGGGCGTGGCCACGCCGAAGGAGAGCCATGACCAGAACCTCGCTCCGCGTCCTGTCCGCCGCGCTCGTGAGCGGCCTCCTCCTCACCGCGGTCGGCTCCGGCTCCGCCCTCGCGTCCGTGCCGGACCTGCGGGCCGTCACGGGGGTGCGGGACGTCGTCGCCCCCGCGGGCGACGTGAGCGTCTCGACCGGCGAGAGCTGCGCCGTCGAGGCCCAGCCGCTCCTGCCCGGGCAGGACCCGGACACCCTGCCTCCCGCGCCCGAGACGTGCTTCGCCTCGCTCGCCGAGGCGCTCGAGTTCGTCTCGGGCTCCGACGTCGCGGCGTCGCGTCTCGCCGAAGCCACCCGGGCCGACGTCGAGGGGCTCGTCACCGAGCTCAACGCGGCCGCGGCGGCGCCGCGCACCGCGGGTGCCGAGCGGGTCGCGGCGGCCGCGGCGAGCTCGCTCGTGCTCGGGGTGCTGTGGCGCGACGCGAGCTACAAGGGCGCGTCCAAGGTGCTCTACGGTTCGGGCACCAACGGGTGCTACACGGGCTCGACGTACGGGTTCCCCAACCTGGCGAACCTCCTCATGAACAACGTCGTGTCGTCGGCCACGACGTACGCCGGGTGCTGGGTGACGCTCTACGACTCCTACAGCTACGGCGGGACGAAGAAGAACTGCACGCCGCACTGCGCGACGCTCGGCTCGTTCGACAACAAGGCGTCCTCCGTCGTCTACCGCCCGGCGGGCACGCTCGGCTGACGGCGTCGCGTGACGCAGGCCTCACGCATCCCGCCCCGGCGGGGCCTGGTGCGGCGGGATACGGTCGACCCACCGGGTCGTTCCCGGACCCACGACGTCGAAGGAGATCTCGCATGCCCACCCGTATCGCACGCACCGCCTGGAACGGCGGCCTCCAGGACGGCCAGGGCCAGGTCGAGCTCACGAGCTCGAAGGTCGGGACGTACGACGTGTCCTTCCCGCGCCGCGCCGCCGACGACGCGGGCGGCGTCACGAGCCCCGAGGAGCTCATCGCGGCCGCGCACTCGTCGTGCTACGCGATGCAGTTCTCGGCGCTGCTCGGCGAGGCGGGCGCGACGCCCGTCTCCCTCGAGGTCACGGCGGAGGTCACGCTCGCGCCGGACCCGGCCGGCGGCTTCCAGATCCCGCAGATCGCGCTGACCGTCCGGGGCGAGGTCGAGGGCATCGACGAGGCGGGCTTCCGGGAGGCGGCGGAGCAGGCCAAGGCCACGTGCCCCGTCTCGAAGGCGCTCGCGAGCGTCCCGACGATCACGCTGGACGCCACGCTCGAGAGCTGACCGTCCGCGCGAGCATGTGGTCCTGGAGCGTCCCGGTGGTGGGACGAGCCAGGACCACATGCTCGACGGGTCAGCGGGGCACCAGCGGCGGCGACGACGTCCCCGCGCCCGCGCGGATGCCGTCGACGAGCTCGGCGAGCGTGTCCTTCGCCCCGTGGACGGGGTGCCACCGCAGCAGCTCCGCGGCGAACGTCGTGTCGAGCACGGGCACCCGCATCGCCATGTCGAGCCAGCCCTCGCCCACGGGCACGAGGCGGGCCCGCCACGCGGCGGCCACGGCCGTGCGCGCGGTCCCGTAGGGGACGGTGCGCAGCGAGCCGTCCGCGACGACGTCCGCGACGTCCTGCGGCGTGAGCACCGTGGGGTGGGCCACGTTGAACGGCCCGGGGTGCCGGCCCACGACGATCCGCGCGTACGCCTCCGCGACGTCCTCCGCGTGCACGACCTGCAGGCGCAGGCCCTCGGGGAGCGGGACGGCCGGCAGCGGCGAGCGCCGCAGCACGCGGCCGCCGAGCGGGCCGAGGAAGTAGCGCGTGATCTCGGACGCGGCGTCGCGCTGGAAGACGAGCGCGGAGCGCACGCGCGAGACGACGATCCCGCCCGTGCGCTCGACCCCGTCGAGGAGCGCCTCGACGGCCGCCTTGTCCTCGGAGTACGACGAGCCCGGGATGCCCTCCGTGGGCCAGGTCTCGACCACCGGGGTGTCCCGCGCCTCGCCCGCGTACGGGGCGGGGGAGTAGGCGCCGACCGAGGACGCGACCACGAGGTGCGCGACGCCCGCGCGCCGGGCGGCCTCGACCACCTGCCGCGTGCCCTCGACGTTGACGCGGCGCAGGCGCTTGCGGTCGTGGCTCGGCTGGATCGCCCACGCGAGGTGCACGACGGCGTCCGCTCCGGCGAACGCGGCGTCGAGCCGGGCGCCCGCGTCGGTGGCGGCGACGTCCGCGTACCGCCACGTCACCGCGTCGTGGGGGAAGCGCACGGTGCTCGACCCGTCGGCGCGCGGCACTCGGCGCGCGACCGCCACGAGGGATGTCACGACGGGTTCCGTCGCGAGCCGGCGCAGCACCGCCGTGCCCACGTTCCCGCTCGCCCCGACGACCACCACGCGCATGCGCTGCCTCCCGATCTCGTCCGCGGCCCGTCCTGCTGACGCTAGCCCGACGTGCCCGAGTTCGCCCGGGCGGTGGCGAGGACGGCGGAGCGCGCGGGCTCGGGGAGCTCCGGCACGAGCACGACGGCGCTCGCGAGGACGAGCCGCTCGACCTCCGCGCGCGACAGCTCGCTCCCGGCGAGCCACGCGGCGGTGACGTTCTCGACGAGCGCGACCCACCCCGCCGCGATGAGGCGCAGGCGCGGAGCGGCGGGCAGGGCGTCGTCGGTCGCGCTCACCGTCGAGGTCAGCCGCAGGACGAGGTGGTCGCGGGCGCGTGCGAGGGCGGCCTGGGTGGCTTCGTCGTCGGCGAGCGCGCCGCGCCACAGGTCCTGCCACACGAGCCGCCGCGCCTCGACGGCGTCGAGGAACGCGGTGACGGCGAGCGCCGGGCGCTCGGGCCGGGGCCGGTCGTCGGGAGCGACGGCGGCCGCCTCGAGCTGGGCGACGGCCTCGAGCGCGACGGCGCGACGCAGCCCGGCGGTGGAGCCGAAGTAGTGGAAGACGAGCGCCTTGGACGCCCCGGCGCGCGCGGCGACCCCCGCGGGCGTGAGGGCGTCGAGGCCGTGCTCGTCGGCGTGCCGTGCGGCGGCGTCGAGGAGCTCGCGGCGGCGGTCGGCGGGCTCGCGCCGGCGCCGGGAGCCCGGGCGCGGGGCGGCGTCGGGGCCGTCGTCGCGCTGCGCGGGGTCGCCGTCGTGCTGCACGAGGCCGTCGTGGCGCGGCGCGCGGGCGGGGGAGGGCGTGCGGGGCATGGCACCGTTCTACGCCGTTGTTGACCGCGAGTCAACAAGAGGCGTAGCGTTGTTGACCGTGAGTCAACGGCGTTCTCGGGAGGCCGGGGCGCGGATGGAGAGAGCCGGATGCAGATCACGCTGAGCGACGTGCGCGTCGACGGGCGGCGCGAGCCCATGCTCGAGCCCGTCGACCTCGCCTGGTCCACGGGCGAGTGCGTGCTCGTGGCCGGGGAGCCCGGGCACGGCCACACCGCGCTGGCCCTCGTCGCGACCGGCCGGCTCGACCCGTCGGCCGGGGAGGTCCGGATCGTGCCCGCCCACGCGCCGTCGCGCCGCGGCGGGCAGCCCGCGCGGGGGACCGCCGCGTCCCTGCGCGCCGTGACCGCCGTCGTCGACGTCCCCGGCGTGAGCGAGCCCGACGACGCGCTCACCGTCGCGGACGTCGTCGCCGAGGGCCTCGCGCTCGCGGGCCGCCGCTCGCTGCGCCGTGACGTGACGCGCTGGCTCGCCGAGCACTCGCTCACCGCGGACCGGGGCCGACGGCTCGACCAGGTGCCCGGCGTCGTGCGGACCGCGCTCCTCGCGGCGCTCGCGGCCGAGGACCCGGACGTCCGGTTCCTCGTGCTCACGCTGCCCGACCGCCACGGCGGGGAGCCGTCGGGCTGGTGGGAGGTCGCGCAGAGCCTCGCGGGCGCCGGGTACGGCGTCCTCGTGCAGTGCACGCGCGCGTCGGCGCGCGACCTCGGCGCCGACCTGCCCCCGGCGCGCGGCGGGTCGCTGCACGAGCCGCCCGTCGTCGCGCTGCGGGCGCGACCCGCCCCGCCGCCCGCGCCGCCCGTCGCGGCGGCACCTGTGCGCACCGATGACGACCCTCAGGAGGACCGATGACCGCGATCCGCCTCGGGCTGTCCGAGCTGCGCCGCCTCGCGGCCGGCACGCTGCCGCGCCTCGCGATCCTCGCGATGGCGCTCATCCCCACGCTCTACGCGGGCCTGTACCTGTTCGCGAACCACGACCCGTACGACAAGCTCGACCAGGTCCCCGCCGCGCTCGTCGTGCTCGACGAGGGCACGACGACCACCGACGCCCAGACGGGCGCGACGACGCGGCGCGACTTCGGGCGCGACGTGGCCGACCAGCTCCTCGACGACGGCGGCTTCGGCTGGGTCGAGACGAGCCAGGTCGACGCGGAGTACGGCGTGCGGTCGGGGCGGTACGACGCCGCGCTCGTCATCGGCCCCACGTTCTCCGCGGACCTCGCGTCGGCGGGGGAGTTCGAGCCGCAGCAGGCGAGCCTCACGCTCGTCACCAACGACGCGAACAACTACCTCGCGCGCACCATCGCCGACCAGATCGTCGGGAAGGTGCGCGACTCGATCGCGGAGCAGGTGGGCACCGAGGCCGCGGACACGTTCCTGCGGGGCTTCGCGTCCATCCACACCAACCTCGCCGACGCCGTGGACGGCGCGGGCCGGCTCCTCGACGGGGCGACGCAGCTGCGCGACGGCCTCGTCACCGCCGACGACGGTGCCCGCACCCTCGCCGACGGCGCGGGGCAGGCCGCCGACGGCGCCGCGCAGCTCGACGCGAGCACCGGCACGCTCGCGGACGCCGTCGGGCGGCTCGACGACGGCGCCACGTCCCTGGCGTCGGGGCTCGGCACGCTCCGCGGCGCGACGTCGTCGCTGCCCGCGCAGACGCAGCAGCTCGCCGACGGCGCGGCCCAGGTCGCGGACGGGAACGCTCAGGTCGCGCGGTACGGGGACCAGGCCGCCGCCGCCGCGGCCGACGTGCTGCCCGCGCTCGACGGGGCCCGCGACGACGTCGACGCGCGCCTCGACCGGCTCGTCGCCGACGGCGTCCTCGACCAGGCCACCGCCGACGAGGTGCGCGCCCAGGTCGCCCCCGTGCTCGACGAGCGGCGCGCGCAGGTCCAGGGCGCCGTCGACCAGGTGACCGCGGCGTCGGGGGAGCTCGACCGGCTCGCCGACGGCGCGCGCCAGGTGTCCGACGGCGCGGCGCGTCTCGCCGCCGCCACGCCGCAGCTCGCCGCCGGGATCGCGACGGCGGCCGACGGCGCGGACCGTCTCGCGGACGGCACCGGTCAGCTCGCCGCGGCGACCCCGCAGCTCGTGGACGGCGTCTCCCGGCTCGCCGACGGCACGCGCCAGGTGTCCGACGGCGCGACCTCGCTCGCGGACGGCACGGCGCAGCTCCGTGACGGGTCGGGCGAGCTCGCCGACGGCGCCGCGCAGCTCCACGACGGGCTCGCCGAGGGCCTCGGCCAGGTGCCGGACCTCGACGAGCAGACCCGGCAGGACACGGCCGAGACGATCGGCAACCCGGTGTCCGTGACGAACGAGGCGCTGTCCTCCGCCGGCACGTACGGCGGCGGGCTCGCGCCGTTCTTCCTCTCGCTCGCGACGTGGATCGGGGCGTACGTGCTGTTCCTCCTCGTGCGGCCGCTGTCGACGCGTGCCCTGGCCGCGGGCCGGTCGGGCCTCGCGACCGCCCTCGGCGGGTGGCTCACCCCGGCCGCGATCGGCGTGCTCCAGGTCGCCGCGATGTTCACGGTGACGAAGTTCGCGCTCGACATCGACCCCGTGCACGGCGTCGGCACGGCGCTGTTCCTCGTGCTCGTGTCCGCGACGTTCGTCGCGATCCTCCAGGCGCTCAACGTGTGGCTCGGCGCCGCGGGGCAGTTCCTCGGCCTCGTGCTCATGCTCGTGCAGCTCGTCACCGCGGGCGGCACGTTCCCCTGGCAGACGATCCCGCAGCCGCTGCGCTCGATGCACCAGTTCCTGCCCATGACGTACGCCGTGGAGGGCCTGCGCCAGCTCCTGTACGGCGGGAACATGGCGACGGTCGCGCGCGACGCGACGGTCCTCGTCGTCGTGCTCGCCGGTGCGCTGGGCCTCACGGCGCTCGCGGCCCGCCGTCGGCGCGTCTGGACGATCACGACGCTCCAACCGGAGCTCGTCCTGTGACCTGACCCCCCGACGTGACCCGCCGACCATGCGGTCGTGCCTCGTCCTGGGCATCTGAGAGGCCACAACCGCATGGTCGGCGGGCGGCAACGGCGGACGGACCCGAGGGTCCGGGCGCGAGGGTGCGACAATCGCGACGTGTCCGCTGAGATCGACGCCACCACGACCCCCGCCCCGCACCGCGACGGGAACGGCTCGCGGCGGTCCGGCTCCCGCGCGACGACGTCGCCGGAGGCGGAGCGCGAGGCCGCCCTCCGCGAGGCCGAGCGTGCCGCCGACGTCGCGCGCACGGCCCTCGCCGAGGCGCTGCGGACGGTCGTGCGCGGCACGGTCGACACCGCGACCCGGCGCCGTGCCGAGTACTCGACGGACGCGTCGAACTACCGCGTCGTCCCGGAGGCCGTGGTGTACCCGCGGGACGCGGACGACGTCGTCGCCGCGCTCGACGTGCTGCGCGAGCTCGAGGTGCCGGTCACCGCGCGCGGCGCGGGCACGTCGGTCGCCGGGAACTCGATCGGCCCGGGAGTCGTGCTCGACTTCACGCAGCACCTGAACCGCGTGCTCGACGTCGACCCCGAGGCGCGCACGGCGCGCATCGAGCCGGGCGTCGTCATGTCCGCGCTGCAGCAGGAGGCAGCGCCGCACGGGCTGCGGTTCGGCCCGGACCCGTCGACGCAGAACCGCGCGACGCTCGGCGGCATGATCGGCAACAACGCGTGCGGCCCGCACGCCGTCGCCTACGGGCGCACGGTCGACAACGTGATCGAGCTCGACGTCGTCGACGGGCTCGGGCGCCGTTTCACCGCCGGCAAGGGCGACCCGACGTTCGCGGCCGTCCCCGGGCTCGCCGACCTCGTCCGCGACAACCTCGCGCTCATCCGCACGGAGTTCGGGCGGTTCGGGCGCCAGGTGTCGGGGTACTCGCTGGAGCACCTGCTGCCCGAGAACGGGTCGGACCTCGCGAAGGCGCTCGTCGGCACCGAGGGCACGCTCGTGACGATCCTCGGGGCCACGGTGCGCCTCGTGCCCGTGCCGTCCAAGCCGACGCTCGTCGTGCTCGGCTACCCGGACATGCCGTCCGCGGCCGACGACGTCCCGACCTTCCTGGACCTCGACCCCCTCGCGGTCGAGGGCCTCGACGCGCGGCTCGTCGACGTCGTGCGCCGCGCCAAGGGCGACGCGTCCGTCCCGCCGCTGCCGCCGGGCGCGGGCTGGCTCATGGTCGAGGTCGGGGGCGCGACCCCCGAGGAGGCGATGGCGAACGCGGAGGCGATCGTCGCGGCGTCGGGCAGCGAGGCCACGATGATCCTGCCCGCGGGGCCGGAGGCCACCAAGATGTGGCAGATCCGGGCCGACGGCGCGGGGCTCGCCGGGCGCACGCCCGCCGGGGAGCAGGCGTGGCCGGGCTGGGAGGACTCCGCCGTCCCGCCGGAGCGGCTCGGCGACTACCTGCGCGACCTCGACGCGCTCATGGCGCGCTACGGCGTCGACGGCCTACCGTACGGGCACTTCGGCGACGGGTGCGTGCACCTGCGCATCGACATCCCGCTGGAGGCGTCCGGCTCGGTGCTGCGCACGTTCATGCTCGAGGCGGCGGAGCTCGTCGCGAAGCACGGCGGGTCGCTGTCCGGCGAGCACGGCGACGGGCGCGCGCGCTCGGAGCTGCTCCCGGTCATGTACAGCCCCGAGGCGATCGCGCTCATGGAGCGGTTCAAGGCGCTGTTCGACCCGCAGGACGTCATGAACCCCGGCGTCGTGGTGCGGCCCCGCGCGATCGACGACGACCTGCGCCGTCCGCACGCGCACCCGCTGCTGTCCGCGGTCGGGGCGCCCGGCACGCCCGGCACGAGCACGGCGGCCCCCGCGAAGGTCACGAAGATCTCGCGCCGCGCGGGCTACCAGGGCTTCTCGTTCGCGCACGACCACGGCGACATGACCCAGGCGGTGCACCGCTGCGTCGGCGTCGGCAAGTGTCGCGCGGACACGAGCGCCGCGGGCGGGTTCATGTGCCCGTCGTACCGGGCGACGAAGGACGAGAAGGACGTCACGCGCGCCCGTGCCCGCGTACTGCAGGAGGCCGTGAACGGCACGCTCGTCGGCGGGCTCGCGGCGCCCGAGGTGCACGAGTCGCTCGACCTGTGCCTGTCCTGCAAGGCGTGCTCGAGCGACTGCCCCGCGGGCGTCGACATGGCGCAGTACAAGTCCGAGGTGCTGTACCGGACCTACCGCGGCAGGCTGCGCCCGGTCGACCACTACTCGCTCGGGTGGCTCCCGATCTGGGCCCGCCTCGCGACGGGCATGCCACGCCTGGCGAACAAGCTGCTCGGGTTCCGGCCGGTCGCGAAGGCCGTCCTGTGGGCGGGCGGCATGGACACGCGCCGCTCGATGACGACGTTCGCCGAGGTGCCGTTCCGCACCTGGTGGAAGCGCGGCGGCGCGACCCAGGGCGTGCCGGGCCTGCGCATCGGGCAGCAGCCCGGCCGTCCGGTGCGCGACGAGCGGCCGAAGGTCGTCCTGTGGACCGACTCGTTCAGCGACAACATGTCGCCCGGGGTGCCCCAGGCGGCCGTCAAGGTGCTCACCGCGGCCGGGTACGACGTCGTCGTGCCCGAGCAGGAGGCGTGCTGCGGTCTCACGTGGATCAGCACGGGCCAGCTCGACGGCGCGCGCAAGCGCCTGGAGAACCTGCTGTCCGTCCTCGGCCCGTACGCCGTGAACGGCATCCCGATCCTCGGACTCGAGCCGTCGTGCACGGCCGTGCTGCGCTCCGACCTCGTGGACCTGTTCCCCGACGACCCGCGCGCCCGCGCCGTCTCCGCCGCGACGCGCACGCTCGCCGAGCTCCTCACGTCCGTGGACACCGCGCCCGGCCGCGAGTCCGGGTGGCGCGTGCCCGACCTCTCGGACGTGACCGCCGTCGTGCAGCCGCACTGCCACCAGCACTCGGTCATGGGCTTCGCCGCCGACGAGCGGCTGCTGCGCGACGCGGGCGCGACGATCAAGGTCCTCGCCGGCTGCTGCGGCCTCGCGGGCAACTTCGGCATGCAGAAGGGCCACTACGAGACGTCGGTCGCCGTCGCGGAGAACGCGCTGCTGCCCGCGCTGCGCGACGCCGCCCCCGGCGACGTGTACCTCGCGGACGGGTTCTCGTGCCGCACCCAGGCCGACGACCTCGCGGGCGTGCAGGGCAAGGCGCTCGCGGAGCTGCTCGCCGAGCGGCTCTGACGCCGACGACCTACCCGCGGGCGGCGCGCACCGCGTCGGCCAGGCGGGCGACGGCCTCGTCGACGCGGGCGTCGGCGAGGTTGCCGTAGCCGAGCACGAGGGTCGTCGAGCGTGCGGCGGGCCGCACCTGGTAGCGGCGCAGGTCCGCGACGGTGACGTCGCGCCGCGCGGCCTCGCGGACCACGTGCGCGGCGTCGGGCGCCGGGTCGTCCGGCGTGCCGGGCAGGGCGAGCAGCGCGTGCATCCCCGCCGCGATGCCGGTGACGGCGGCGCCGGGCAGCTCGCGCGCGAGGGCCGCGAGGACGGCGTCGCGACGGCGGCGGTAGCGCCCCCGCGCGGCGCGCAGGTGCCGGTCGTACCCGCCCGAGGAGACGAGGCGCGCGAAGGCGAGCTGGTCGACCGTGGACGGGCCCGCCGTCGTGCCGCCCGCGCGCGCGACGGCCTCGCGCCAGCGCGCGGGCACGACCGTCCACCCGACGCCGAACGCCGGGCTCATGGTCTTGCTCACCGACCCGAGCAGCAGCACGCGGTCCGGGTCGAGCTGTTGCAGCGCGGCGACGGGGCGGCGGTCGTACCGGAACTCGGCGTCGTAGTCGTCCTCGACGACGAGGCCGTCGACGGCGCGTGCCCACGCGACGACCGCCTCGCGCCGCTCGGGCGCGAGGGCCGCGCCCGTGGGGAACTGGTGCGCCGGGGTGAGCAGCGCGGCCCGCGCCCCGGTCCGTGCGGAGGCGGCGACGAGCGCGTCGACGTCGGCGCCGGCGTCGTCGACGGGCACGGGCACGGGCGTGAGCCCGGCGCGCGCCGCGACGTCGCGCAGCACGGACCAGCCGGGGTCCTCGACGAGCAGGTGCGTGTGGCCGGCCGCGACGAGCGCCGCGGCGACGTGCGCCATGCCGTCGGTCGCGCCGCGCGTCAGCACGACGGCGTCGTCCGGCCCGGCGACGACGCGCGCCCGCCGCAGATGGCCCGCCACGACGGACCGCGCGTGCGGGTGCCCGGCGGCGGGCTGCGGGCCGAGGTCGTCGTTCGTCGCCGTCCCGGTCGCGGTGCTCAGCACGTCGCGGGCCGCGCGGAGCCACGCGTCGCGCGGGACGTGGCGCAGGTCGGGCACGCCCGGGGCGAGGTCGAACCGGGCGCGCGCGGCGGGGGCGCTGACGGTGCCGGGTCGTGCGGCGTCCGTGACGACGCGCGCGGGCCCGCCGTCCGCTGCGCGTTCCCCGCGGCTCCCGGCGTCCCCGCCACGGCCCGCGCCCGCCCTCGCGGGGTTCCTCGGTCGGGCCGCCGCGGAGACGCGCGTGGCGGACCCGGTGCGCGCCTCGAGGAAGCCCTCCGCGACGAGCTGGCCGTACGCCTCCGTGACGACCCACCGCGAGACCCCGAGCGTGTCCGCGAGCTGCCTGCTCGGGGGTAGCGCGGCACCGACGGGCACGCGCCCGGCACGTACCGCGTCGCGCACGGCGCGCTCGAGCCGCTCGACGCGCGAGCCCGGCCCCGTGCCGAGGTCGAGCAGCGCCTCCCACGCGAGCTCCGCCGTCGGGCCGTCGGCGCGCGAGGAATTGGTCTGGTGCATGGCCATGCCATCGGAACGTACACCCGGACCGATCGCTCCCTAGCGTGGAACGCGTCAACGACCGCCGCGGTCCGCCACGGACCGCCAGCACCCAGGAGACCACCATGCGGTACCGCACCATCGGCGACGGGCGCACCTCGTTCGACGTGTCGACCCTCTGCCTCGGCACCATGAACATGGGCACGCTCGTCGACGAGGAGACGTCGTTCGCGATCCTCGACCGCTACCGCGAGGCGGGCGGCACGTTCCTCGACACGGCGAACAACTACAGCGCCTGGGCCGGGGGCCACGGCCGCGACAGCGAGGACCTGCTCGGCCGCTGGCTCGCGAGCCGGGGCGCGCGCGACGACGTCCGCCTCGCGACCAAGCTCGGCGCCGCCAAGGAGGACCCGGCGCTCCCGCTGTCGAACACGCCGCCGACGAACTTCCAGGGCCTCGGGGCGGACGTCGTCGGGTACGAGGCGCACGAGAGCCTGCGCCACCTCGGCGTCGACCACCTCGACGTGCTCTACGGGCACGTGGACGACCTCGACACGCCGATCGCCGAGACCGTCGGCGCGTTCGGCAAGCTCCAGGCGGAGGGCGTCGTCGGGATCACCGGCATCTCGAACGTCGCGCTGTGGCGCCTCGTCGAGGCGCGCGAGGAGGCCCAGCGCCAGGGCGTCGCGCCCTACGGGCTCGTCCAGCAGAACTACACCTACGCGTACCCGACGCCCGAGCCGGGCCGGCACAACTGGGCGTCGTACGAGCTGCTCGACTACGCGGCGTCCACGGGCGTCGACGGGCGGCCCCCGCTCGCCGTCACCGCGTACTCGCCGATCCTCCAGGGCGCGTACGTGCGCCGCGACAAGCCGCTGTGGGACGGGTTCGACCACCCCACCACGCGCGAGCGCGTCCGGCTCCTGCACGACGTCGCGGGAGAGCTCGGCGCCACGCCGAACCAGGTCGTGCTCGCGTGGCTCCTCGGCGGGGAGCACCCGGTGATCCCGATCATCGGGCCGAGCACGGTCGAGCAGCTCGACGAGCTCCTCGGTGCGGCCGACCTCGACCTGGACCCGGAGCTGCGCGCACGCCTCGACGCGGCCTGAGCCCGCGGCCCGCGGCCCTCGCGCGTCGGGCGCCCGGCCCGGCGCCACGGCGTCGAGCCGGGCCGACCGCGTCGCCGGGTAGGGTGCGGGGACCTGCTGCCCGACGTGCCGAGGGGGCCTCGTGGAGTTCCAGGACGTCGTCCGACGCCGGCGCATGGTGCGCCGGTTCACCGACGAGCCCGTCGCGCCGGAGGCGGTCGACCGCCTCGTGCGCAACGCGGTCCGCGCGCCGAGCGCGGGGTTCGCGCAGGGGTGGTCGTTCCTCGTGCTCACCGAGCCCGACGACGTCGCGCGCTTCTGGGCCGCGACCTCGCCCGAGCAGCCCGAGCGCAGCATGAGCGCGTGGCTCGCCGGGATGCGCACCGCGCCCGTGCTCGTCGTGGTCCTCACGTCGAAGGACGTCTACCTCGACCGGTACGCGGAGGACGACAAGGGCTGGGCGGACCGGGACGAGAGCCGCTGGGCCGTGCCGTACTGGCACGTCGACGCGGGGATGGCGGCCCTCCTCATGCTCCAGACCGCCGTCGACGAAGGGCTCGGCGCGTGCTTCTTCGGTGTCGCGCCGGGCGAGGTCGCGCGGCTGCGCGCGGCGTTCGGCGTCCCCGACGCGTACGCGCCGACCGGGGTCGTCGCCGTCGGGCACCCTGCCGACCGCGCGACCACGGGCTCGCCGCGCCGTCGTGCGCGCAAGCCGCTCGACGACGTCGTGCACCGCGGCCGCTGGGCCGACCGCTCGTGAGCGCCCGCGCCGCGTTGCCGACGGCCGTCCTTCTCGTCGTGCTCGCGACCGCCGCCTGCACCGCAGGCCCGGCGCCCGAGCCGACCGGCGACGCGACGACGACGAGCACGGCGGACGTCGTTCCTCCCGCGCGAGGAACGGACGGCACGCCCGACGCGTCCGGTGACGAGACCTCGCCGGGCGCGACGCCGGGTGCGTCGGACCGCACGACACCTGCTGCGCCGGACGGCCCTCCCTCTCCCGAGGTCCGCAGCCTCGCCGATCTTCCGACCGCCGCCCCGCTCGTCCCGCGCCCGGGGTGGCAGGTGGTCGCCGGGACGGGAGCGTGCGTGCAGTCGTGGCGCGGCGCCGTCGGCACCGACGCGCCGACGACCCCACGAGAGGCGTCCGTCGGCCTGCTCGAGCAGGTCGCGGCCGAGGACGGCGCCGACCCGGTCGGCGTGCCGGGCGACGTCCTGCTCCCGCTCGGAGGGGACGGCGTCCGCCTCCACGGGGTGAACGGCGTCGTGCAGAGCTGGACCGTGGCCACCGCGCGCGGTGACGTCCACGTCCGTGGTGCGGCCCGGGTCGTGCGCGTGCCGACGTTCGGCGGCGAGGACTCGACGCAGTCGGTCGTGATCGTCCTCGACTGCGTGGGTTCGCTCGACGAGGCCGCATGGAAGGGCCTCCTGGAGGACGTGCGCGTCGGTCTCGTCGCGCCCGTCGAGGAGCCCGGCGTCTGGCCCTCGTAGCCGGCGGTCCTGCGCGCGTCGGCGAGGCACGTCCGTCAGGCGTCGTGGTCGCGCAGGGCCGGGACGTGCAGCCCGACGGCGGCGCGCACGTCCGCGGGCAGCTCGCCCCAGTCGTCCACGGTGTCGAGGTCGACCGCCGTGCCCGGGCGCTGCACGACGACGGCCCGCAGGCCGAGCCGCTCGGCCTCCGCGACGTGGGCCGCCCGGCTGTGCGGCCCGAACCGGAACCGGAACCCCGCCTCCCGTCGAGCACGGAGTTCCTGTCGTTCTGAGCCGCTTTCCGACAGCAACCCCGTGCTCGACGGCGCGGAAGCCGGGGGGTCGAGAGCGAGCAGGTTCGTGCCGGAGCCCAGGCGGTCCGTCGCGACGACGACGGGGGCGTCCTCGGCGAGGAGCGCCCCGACGTCGGCGGTCGTCAGCGCGGGCAGGTCGGCGTGCGCCACGAGCAGCCGCACGGGCCCGTCCTGCGTCGCGATCTCCCGCCCGACGTCGACCGCCGCGTCCAGCCCGGGGCGGTCCGCGGGCTGCAGCACGATCCGCAGCCGGTCCGCGTCGTCGGTGAGCAGGGGGAGCCCGTCGTCACCCGCCCCGGCGCCGGCGTCCACCACGACGTCCCGCAGCGCGCGCCACGTGAACCGCGGGTCCGACGTCACGACGACCACACGCTCCACGCCCGGGCTCGCGAGCAGCGTCCCCACCACGTGCCGCGCGAGCACCGCGACGAGGCGGCTGCGCGACGCGGGGTCGAGCGCGTGCGCGAGCCGCGACTTGCCCGACGACCCGTCGCGCAGCGGCACGACGGCGACCACGCGCCCCGGGCGCGCCGACCCGCCCGGGCGAGGGCCGTCGTCGGGCACGGGGCCGGTCTGCGGTGCAGGTCCGGCGTCAGCCACGCGACGCCCCGCCCGCCCGCAGCACCTCGCGCGCGAGGCGCTCGCGGCCCGGCGCGCCGCCCATGACGGTGTCCGTCACGACGACGTCCATCCCCAGCGCCCGCACGGGGTCGGCGAGGTGCGCGTCGTGGTCGTCGATCACCATGACGTCGACGAGCCCGACGTACAGGCGCGCGACCCCGAGCGCCGAGACCTCGTGGCCGAGCGTCGTGAGGATCTGCGCCGCGGGGCCCTTGAGCGCGCGGCCGCCCACGATGGGGCTCACCGCGACGCGCCGCGCGGTCGTCCCGGCGAGCGCCTCGCGCACGCCCGCGACGCCGAGCACCGGCTCGACGGAGAGGAACGGGTTCGACGGCGCGACCACCACGACGTCGGCGTCCGTCACCGCGTCGAGCACGCCGGGCGCCGGGCGCGCGGCGTCGATGCCGTCGTAGACGAGGCCCAGCACGTCGTCCGCGTGCCGCCGCCCCACGAAGTACTCCTGGAACCCGAGGCGCCCCGCGGGCGTGTCGACGAGCGTCGCGACGCGGTCGTCCGTCACGGGCAGCACGCGCGCCCGGACGCCGAGCGCGGACGTGAGCTGCGCCGTCACGTCCGCCAGGGACGCCCCCGCGCGCAGCCGGGCCGTGCGCACCACGTGCGTCGCGAGGTCGCGGTCCCCGAGCGTGAACCACGTGTCCTCGCCGAGCCGGCCCATCGCGTCGAGTGCCGCGTACGTCTCGCCGACGACGCCCCAGCCGCGCTCCTCGTCCGCGAGCCCGGCGAGCGTGTACGTCACGGTGTCGAGGTCGGGCGAGATCCACAGCCCGTGCAGCTCGACGTCGTCCGCCACGTTGACGACGACCGTGAGGTCGGCCCCCGCGAGGTCCAGGCCGTGCGCGAGGCGGGCCCCGCCGACGCCTCCCGCGAGCACGGTCACGCGGTCGCTGCGGTGTTCTGCTGTCACGGCCACGAGCCTACGTCGGGGCCGCCCGGTCCCCGCGAGGTCGGGGCGGCGCTCGCGGCCCGGTCCGGGCTGCGGTCGTGCCACGATGGCCTCATGGCCGTCTTCGCCTTCTCCGTCGCCCCGCTCGGTGCCGGCGAGTCCGTCGCGGACTCCGTCGCCGAGGCCGTCCGCATCGTCCGCGAGTCGGGTCTGCCCAACCGCACGACGGCGATGTTCACCGAGATCGAGGGCGACTGGGACGCCGTCATGCCCGTCATCCAGCGCGCCACCGAGGCCGTGGGGGCGGGCGGCCGCCGCGTCTCGCTCGTCATCAAGGCGGACATCCGTCCGGGCCGCTCGGGCGAGCTCACGGGCAAGGTCGAGCGCGTCGAGGAGCGGCTCGCGGCCGAGTCCGAGGAGACCGGGCACGCCTGACCTGCGGCGTCGCCGGGGGCCGTCGGCACTGCCCGACGCGTGCTCTCCCGCGGGGCGTGAGAGGACGGTTCGACCGGGTTCGAGGGACTTGACCGGCGACGTAGGCTATGGCGCATACGCCCCCCGCCCCGGTCGCGTTCCGCTGCTGCAGGAGATCCCCCGATGCCCCTCTTCGAGGTGGACGCCGAGCGTCCCGTACTGGTCCAGCCGCCCCAGCCGGCAGGAGCCTTCGGGACCGACGCGCAGCGCGTCGTGGACGGCAACCTCGAGGGGCTGCTGGGCGAGCAGATCTTCCCCGTCGCGCAGGGCACGTCCGACGACGAGCCGCACCTCCTCGCGCTCGACGCCGCGGGTCTCCCCGTGGTCATCGAGGTCACGGCCGAGCTCACCGAGGAGGCCCTGACCGCGGCGCTCAACCACGCGGGCCGCGCCGGGCGCCTCACGCGCGCCGAGCTCGCCGCGCGCTACACGGGCGGCGCCTCGCGCTTCCAGCAGGACGTCGCCGCGTTCTACGACAACGTGCCCCTCACGCGCTCGCAGGCCACGGCCCGCGCGACGGGCGCCCGCCTCATCGTCATCTGCTCGAGCGCCGCGCCCGGCATCCAGGACGCGCTCGACTTCCTGCGTCAGCCCGGCTCGCCGGTCGCGGTCCTGCGCCTCGGCGTCGTGCACGGCGCCGACGGCCGTCGCTTCGTCGACGTGTCGCCGCTCGCGATGACGCGGGACAACCCGGCGCCGCCCGCGGCGCCCGAGCCCCCGCGCGGCCGTGCCGTCGCCCCCGGCTCCGACTTCGCGGACGGCGTCGCCGTGGGCCGTGCCCTGACCGGCAAGTTTCCCGTGGTGACGCGGCAGGCCGCGAGGTCCCGGGCGGAGCGCCGCCGGGCCGCCGCCGAGCTCGAGCCGCGCACCACGTACGGCATCGCCCCGACGCCCGCCGACGAGACCGGCCCGCTCGCCGCGCTCGGCGAGCCCGCCGCGCCGGTCGAGACGCCGCGGACGGAGCCCCCGGTGCTCGACTTCGTGCCGCTCGACGACCCGCTGACGTCCCGGTCCGTGCCCGAGGCGGCCCCGACGGGCTGGGCGGACCGCCGCCCCGTCGAGGCGGGCGACGAGCCGCCCGCGCCGCGCACGTCGATCCTCACGCGCGAGTCGATCCGCACCCGGGAGTCGATCCGGACGCGCGAGTCGTACCTCACGCACGAGTACGGCGAGCAGCGCAGCCCGTCGCGCGAGCGCCCGTACGACCCGCTGTCGTACCACCCGCCGGCGGACCTCGCGCCCGAGCCCGCGCCCGCGGGCCGCGACGTCGTCCCCGTGCCGCCCCCGCCGCCCGCGGACGTGCCGCTCGGCCCCGACGACGACCCGGACCTCGTGGCGCTCGCGCGGACCCTCGGCACGCCTCGCCAGCTCGTGTGGTCGCGCCCGCGCCGCGGCCAGCGCTTCGAGGCGGTCCTCCAGCCCGACGGCTTCATCGAGCTGTCCGACGGCGCCCGCTACCGCCACCCCGACCTCGCGGCCGTGGCGGTGTCCGGGACGCACACCGCCGACGGCTGGAGCGTGTGGCGCCTCGGCGCCGACGACGGCCCGACCCTGACCGACGCGTTCCGCGAGCACCACGCCTGACCCGGCGACGGAGCCCGGCGACGGGCCCGGCGGAGCCGCCCGTCCGACGCCGCACGACGACGCCCGGGGGCGAGGCATGATCGGGTTCCTGCACACGGCGGACGTCCACGTCGCGTCGTTCGGTGCGCTCGTCGACGAGGTCGCGCCGGGGGAGGGGCACGTGCACCGGATGGACGCGCCGCTCCTGGACGACGCCCGCGCGGGCGCGCCGGTCGCGGGTCGGGTGCGCGCTCACCTGGAGGCGCTCGCCGCGGCGGGTGCGTCGGTCGTGGTGTGCACGTGCTCCACGCTCGGACCGGTCTCGGAGCAGGTCGGTGTGCCCGGCGTGCCGGTGGTCCGCGTGGACAGGCCGCTCGCCGAGGCGGCGGTGCGCGACGGCGGCCACGTCACGGTCGTCGTGGCGCTCGGCTCGACGCTCGGCCCGACGACGGAGCTTCGGCGAGGTCGCCCGGCGCGAGCGCGCGACCGTCGAGCTCGACCCCGTGATCTGCGCGGACGCGTGGTCCGCGTTCGAGGCGGGCGACCTGGATGCGTACCACCGGGGAGTCGCGGACGCGGTGCGGGATGCCGTCTCGCGTCGGGGCGCGGACGTCGTCGTGCTCGCCCACGCCAGCATGGCGCCGGCGGCAGGCCTCCTCGCCGACCTCCCCCTCCCCGTCCTGACGAGCCCGGGCAGCGCCGTGGCCCGGGCCGTCGAGCTGGCCCGGGCCTGACGCGCGTCGTCGGTCAGTCCGTCGAGCGCACCATGGTGCGGATCCCGACGGCGAGCCCGACGACGGCCGTCGCGACGGCCGCCACCCAGCCCCACCCGACGGTCGCGGCGGCGAGGTCGCCCGCGAACAGCGCGCGCTCGGCGTCCACGACGTAGCGCAGCGGGTTGGCGTCCGACGCGACCTGCATCCACCGCGGGCCGGTCTCCAGCGGCAGGAGCATGCCGGACAGGATCATGAGCGGGAAGATCAGCGTCTGCTGCACGACCCAGAACATCCAGTCCTGCTTGCGCACGGCGAGCGCGAGCGCGTAGCTGAGCGACCCGATGCCGACGCCGAAGACGGCGAGCAGCGCGAGCCCGACGACGGCGCCCGCGGGGTGCAGCGCGAACCCGAACGGCAGCATGACGAGGACGACGACGACCGACTGCGCGACGATCGGCACCATCTCCTTGAGCGCGCGGCCCACGAGGAGCGACGACCGCGACAGCGGCGCGACGAGCATGCGCTCGTGCGCGCCCGTCTGGAGCTCGAACAGGAGGTTCGCGCCCGTCGTGGACGTCCCGAAGAGCGTCGTCATGACGAGGATCGACGGGACGAACCACTGCCAGACGTTCCCGCCGAGCACGTCCTGACCGGTCGTCGTGCCGCCGAGCGACCCGACGAGCAGGGGCCCGAACAGGGCGAGGAACACGACGGGCTGCACGAGCCCGAACAGCACGGAGAACGGGTCCCGCACGACGGGCCGCAGCTCTCGCACGAGGACGATGCCCGTGTCGCGCGCCAGCGCACCGGGGCGGCGCCGGGGCGCGACGGCCGGGGACGTGCGGGGACGGACGGGGGTGGCGGTGTCGACGGCGCTCATGCTGCGGACCTCTCGGGGGTCGGGGCGGGGGCGGTGCTGTCGGCGGCGTCCGCGTCGGGGGCGCCGGCCTCGCGCAGGCTGCGGCCGGTGAGCGCGAGGAACACGTCGTCGAGGGTCGGCCGGTGCACCTGCGCGGTCTCGACGGGGACGCCGGCGGCGTCGGCGGCGCGCAGGAGGCGGGGAAGGTAGGCGTCGCCGCGCTCGGCCCGCACGTCGAGCGTGACCGCGCCCGCGCCGTGCCCGACGCCGCCCGCCACGGGAGTCCGGGTCACCTCGCGGAACCCCTCGACGCGGCGGGCGACGTCCGCGAGGTGGGACGCGGCGTCGTGCCCGGCGCCCGGGGCGACGGTCATCACGACGCGGTCGCCCGCGAGGTCGGCCTTGAGGTTCTCCGCGGTGTCGTCCGCGATGACCTGCCCGTGGTCGACGACGACGACGCGCTCGGCCATCGTGTCCGCCTCGTCGAGGTAGTGGGTCGTGAGGACGATCGTCATCGGCTCGCCCGTCGCGGCGACCGCGTCCGCGCGCATGCGCAGGACGTGGTCCCACAGGTTCGCGCGGTTGTGCGGGTCCAGGCCCGTCGACGGCTCGTCGAGGAACAGGAGCGACGGCGCGTGGACGAGCCCCATCGCGACGTCGAGCCGCCGGCGCTGCCCGCCCGAGAGGTCGGACACCTTGCGCGTGCGCTGCGCGTCGAGCTGGAGCGACTCGAGCAGCTCGTCCGCCCGGCGCCGTGCGGTGCGACGGTCGAGCCCGTAGATGCGGCCCTGGCTCGTGAGCTCGTCGACGACGTGCTGGGCGTGGCCCGCGCCGTTGCCCTGCCCGACGTAGCCGATGCGGTGCCGGACGGCGTCGGGCTCCGCGACGACGTCGTGCCCGGCGACGGTCGCTGTGCCGGACGTGGGGCGGATCAGCGTGGTGAGCATCCGGAGCGTGGTCGTCTTGCCGGCGCCGTTGGGGCCGAGGACGGCGACGAGCTCGCCCGGCGCCACGTCGAGGTCGATGCCGCGCACGGCGTGCACCGTGCGGCTCTCGTCGCGCCCGACGGCGAAGTCCTTGGTCAGTGCTCTGGTCCGGATCACGGGTCCTCCTCGGTGTGGTTCGTGCCTCGAGGACGACGCTGTCAGCAGTAGAGGTCAGGTCCTGTCCTCTACCGCGTGCGACCCTGAGGACATGCTCGAGACCTCCGGACGGCTGCTTCGGCTCCTCTCCCTCCTCCAGGCGCGCCGCGACTGGCCCGGGGCGGCGCTCGCCGAGCGCCTCGACGTGAGCCCGCGCACCGTGCGGCGCGACGTGGACCGTCTGCGCGAGCTCGGCTACCCGGTCCGCGCGACGAAGGGCCCCGACGGCGGCTACCGCCTCGACGCGGGCGCGGACGTCCCGCCCCTGCTCTTCGACGACGAGCAGGCGGTCGCCGTCACGATCGCGCTGCGCACAGCGACGCTGCCCGGCGTCGAGGAGGCGGCGGCGCGGGCCCTCGCGACGATCCGGCAGGTCATGCCGGCGCGGCTGCGCACGCGCGTCGACGCGCTGGAGGTGACGGCCGTCCCCGGGCGGCGGGAGCAGTCCCTGCCCGCGGTGCGACCCGAGGTGCTCGTCGAGGTCGGGACGGCCGTGAACGAGCGCCGCGTGCTCCGGTTCGACTACGAGGGTGGCTCCGGGGAGGTCCTGCGCGCCCCCGCGGGGCAGGAGTTCCGCGCGCCGCGGCGCGTCGAGCCGCACCACCTCGTCACCTGGGGAGGCCGGTGGTACCTCGTCGCGTGGGACCTCGACCGGGAGGACTGGCGCACGTTCCGCGCGGACCGCATGACGCCGCGCACGGGGGTCGGCGCGCGGTTCGAGCGGCGCGACCTGCCGGCTCCGGACGTCGCGACCTTCGTCGCCGAGCGCTTCGCGCGGCCCGACCTCCCCGCGCGGGGGACCGTCGAGCTCGAGCGCGACGCGTCCGAGGTCGCGGCGTGGGTCGGTGCGGGCGCGCTCGTCGAGGCCGTGGGGGAGGGGCGCAGCCGCCTCACGGCGAGCTCGTGGTCATGGGGAGGGCTCGCGGCGTGGTTCGGCATCTTCGACGCGCCGTTCACCGTCGTCGGGCCGGACGAGCTCCGGGCGGCGGTCGCGCAGCTCGCGGCGCGCGCCGGTGCGGCGGCGGCAGGGCGCACCGCGAGGACCACGTGAGACGCACGGCAGCCACGCGGGGTGCGTGCGTCCCCGCCGGGGGCGGGGCGGCGCGCCGGGGAGTGGCCCGGGTCACGGCGCAGCGGGTTGACCTCTCGGCGCCCGACCCCGTAATGTTCTCGAGGTCGCCCGGCAGGGAGGAACAGACACCACGGCGCAGCTCCTCGGAGCAGACGCGAAGTGGCTGGTCCCCCGGGCGGAACTCCCACCAGTTTCTCGGAGCACAGTGCTGCGCCGCGAAGAGAGTGGGGGCCTCTGGATCAGGTACATTTCTGAACGGATCTCTGGTTTTGACCGGTCCGGGAAGAACGGCCGGGTCTGGTAGGATTCAGAACGAAGGAAACGCCCCGCGCAAGGGCCTCGGGAACGAGGTCGGAGGCGGTGTGTGTCGGTTGTTTGAGAACTCAACAGTGTGCTTGTTAGTCAATGCCAAATTTTTTGTCCCTGTGGCATGGCTGATCGTTCCTGCTCGTTCGGGTGGGGTGGTTGGTTGTGTCTGGGATTCCT
>Ga0180220_1000704_pt1 | contig 31301 bp, 21 predicted proteins | sample eDN5th37CBELigBY_FD_151335 | JGI IMG/M metagenome (GOLD analysis project Ga0180220, IMG submission 151335) | Enriched backyard soil microbial communities from Emeryville, California, USA - eDNA 5th pass 37_C BE-Lig BY (version 2) (version 2) | ecosystem: Environmental > Terrestrial > Soil >... | reverse complement strand
TGCGGCGGTGGCCGCTACGACAACCTGTTGCGCGCGGTCGGGGGGGTGGACCTCCCCGGCGTGGGGTTCGGGATGGGCGACGTCGTCCTCGGCGAACTCCTCGCGGATCGGGGGCTGCTCCCGGAGTACCGGCCGCGGCTCGACTACTATCTGATCGCGATCCGCCCGGAGGAGCGGCCGTTGCTCTTGCGTCTCGGGCACGATCTCCGGCGGGCCGGGTACTCGGTCGGGTACGGGCTCCATCCTGCCGGGGTGGGGCGGCAGTTCAAGGACGCGGATGCGCTGGGCGCGGAGCGGGCGGTGATCCTCGGGCCGGACGAGGTGGCCCGGGGGGTGGCGGTCGTCAAGGACATGAAGACCGGCGCGGAGCAGACCGTTCGACTCGAGGAGCTAGCTTCCTGAGGCGGGAACGCAGGCGACGGTTGCCGAAGGGATGACGGACGAGCGCGAGAAGCAGCGGCGTATCGTACGCCGGGCCACCTTGATCACGGTCGGCTTCATCCTGGCGGCGGTCGTGGTGGCCGTCGGGGGGTCGGCGTTGGTCGCGTGGTTCCTGTCGCTCAACGGGTTGCCCTTTCGCACGACCTGGCTCGTGCTGACGATCGTGGTGCTGGTGGTACCGGTGATCGGATACGCGGCGGCTCGGTTCAGGGAGCGGCGTCGAGGCGACGGAAAGCATTCCGCGGAGTAGCGTCGTCTACTGGAACGGGCCGGCGCAGCGCGGCCGGTGGTGCACAGTGGTGAGGGTAAGGATTCAAGGGTACGGGAAATAGAGCGATGGCGGAAGAGAAGGGGCTGACCCCGCGCGGGGAAGATTTCAGCGCGTGGTACAACGAGGTCGTGCAGCGTGCCGAGCTGGCGGATTACTCACCGGTACGCGGGAGCATGGTGATCCGGCCGTACGGTTATACGATCTGGGAGAACATGCAGCGGGCGCTGGACGACATGTTCAAGGCGACCGGCCACCAGAACGCCTATTTCCCGTTGCTGATCCCGATGAGCTTCATCGAGCGGGAGAAGGCGCACGTCGAGGGGTTCGCGCCCGAGGTCGCGGTGGTCACGCACGCGGGCGGCAAGGAGCTGGAAGAGCCGCTCGTGATCCGTCCGACCTCGGAGACGATCATCTATTCGATGTTCGCCAAGTGGGTACAGAGCTACCGTGACCTCCCGCTCCTGATCAACCAGTGGGCGAACGTCGTCCGGTGGGAGATGCGTACCCGTCTCTTCCTGCGCACCGCCGAGTTCCTCTGGCAGGAGGGGCATACGGCGCACGCTACGGAGGCCGAGGCGGAGGAGGAGGCGCTGCGGATGCTGGGCGTCTACCGCACCTTCATGGACCAATGGATGGCGATGCCGCCGGTTCTCGGGAGGAAGAGCGATTCGGAGCGTTTCGCCGGGGCGCTGCGCACCTATTCGTGCGAGGCGATGATGCAGGACAACCGGGCGCTGCAGGCGGGTACCTCGCACAACCTCGGGCAGAACTTCGCGCGCCAGTTCGACCTGAAGTATCAGACGGAGTCGGGGGGGGAGGATTACGCGTGGAACACCTCTTGGGGTGTTTCGACGCGTCTCATCGGCGGGCTCGTGATGACGCATGGCGATGATACCGGACTCATCCTCCCGCCGCGGCTGGCGCCGTACCAGGTGGTGATCGTCCCGATCTTCCGCAAGGATGAGGAGCGGGCGCAGGTGATGGAGGCGGTGGACCGGGTTGCGAACGTGTTGCGCGGCGAGAAGATCCGGGTGCACGTCGACGCCCGGGAGAACATGACGCCGGGCGCCAAGTTCTACGAATGGGAGCGCAAGGGCGTCCCGCTCCGGGTCGAGTTGGGGCCCAAGGACCTGGCCCGGGGGCAGTTCGTCGTCGTCAGCAGGATCGAGCTGGCTGGGCGGCCGCGCAAGGAGACGATCGACGAGGCGGTTGGGCTCGCGACGCTGCCGAAGCTGCTGGATGAGATCCAGGTCGGGATGCTCGAGGCGGCGAGGCGGCGTCGGGAGGAGAACTCTTACCGGGGCGTCAAGGATTACGGCGAGTTCCGTGAGATCATCGAGGGGAAGGGCGGGTTCATCTACGCAGGTTGGTGCGGCTCGGCGGCGTGCGAGGAGCGGGTGAAGGAGGAGACGAAGGCGACGATCCGCGTCCTCCCCTTCGAGGAGTTCCGCAGCGCGACGGCGCCGACCCACTGCATCGCGTGCGGCGGAGCGGCGCGGGAGGAAGCGGTATGGGCGCGGGCGTACTGATCGCCGAGGCGGAGGTCTTCTCGCGGATCGGCTCGGAGCTGTACTGCGAGGGTGTACCGCTGGCGGCGCTCGCCGAGCGATACGGTACGCCGCTATACGTCTACAGCCGCCGCTCGATCGTGGAGCGGTACCGCGAGTTCGACGGCGCCTTCGCCGGCGTCGACCACCTGGTCGCGTATTCGGTGAAGGCCAACGGCAACCTCTCGCTGCTGCGACTCCTGGCCGAGGAGGGCGCGGGCGCCGACATCGTGAGCGGGGGCGAGCTGTACCGTGCGTTGCAGGCGGGGATCCCGGCCGAGCGCATCGTCTTCAGCGGTGTGGGGAAGACGGAGTCCGAGCTGGCCGCGGCGATCGAGGCGGGGATCTATGGGTTCAACGTGGAGAGCGACGTCGAGCTCCGCGCCATCTCGCGGCTGGCTCAGTCGCTCGGCAGGGAGGCGCGGATCGCGCTCCGCGTCAACCCGGACATCGATAGTCCGACCCCGCATCATTACACCAAGACCGGTCACAAGACGAGCAAGTTCGGCATCCCATCGGAGCGGGCGCTCGACCTCTACCGCGAGGCCGCGCGGCTCCCCGGGATCAGGATCCGGGGGATCGCCGCGCACATCGGGAGCCAGATCGAGGAGGTCGAGCCGTACGAGCGCGCGCTGCTGCACCTCTTGGAGCTGGTCGAGGACCTGGGGCGTGCCGGGATCGAGTTGGAGTACATCGACATCGGTGGCGGCTACGGGATCCGATACAAGGAGGGCGAGCCGGTCCGGCCGGCGGAATTCGCGCACGTGGTCGTGCCGCGTCTGCAGGGTACCGGGCTCAGGCTGGTGATGGAGCCCGGGCGCTACATCGTCGGGCCGGCGGGGGTGCTCCTGGCGCGGGTCCTGGCCGTCAAGGAGATGGGGGGCAAGGTATTCGTCGTCACCGACACGGGGATGAACGACCTGCTGCGCCCGAGCCACTATTCGGGGTACCATCACATCGATGTCGTCACGGAGGCGCCGGGGCGGCCGGTGACTCGTGTCGATGTGGTCGGGCCGGTCTGCGAGACCGGTGATTTCCTCGGTCTCGACCGCGAGATCGAGCTCCCGGAGGTGGGGGAGCTGATAGCGGTGCGTACGGTGGGCGCGTACGGCTTTTCGATGGCGTCGCAGTACAACGCCCGGCCACGGCCGGCCGAGGTGCTGGTCGATGGCGAGGAGAGCCGTCTGATCCGCCGGCGGGAGAGCTACGAAGATTTGGTCAGGGGCGAGGTCGAGCTGTTGTGAGATGAGTGGCCCGGTGGCGCCGGGCCGGGCAAGAGGGGCATCGATGCACCATCGAATTCTGATACTAGATTATGGGTCGCAGTTCACGCAGTTGATCGCGCGGCGGGTGCGCGAGGAGCGGGTCTACAGCGAGATCCATCCCCCGACGGTCTCGCTCGACTGGATCCGCGAGTGGCAGCCGCGGGGGATAATCCTTTCTGGCGGGCCGGCCTCGGTCTATGGCGACGAGGTCCCGATCATCGATCCCGAGCTGCTCCGGCTCGGTATCCCGGTCCTCGGGATCTGCTACGGTATGCAGATGATCGCGCATGTGGAGGGGGGCCGGGTGAGCGCAGGGCGCCGTGAATACGGTCGCGCGGAGCTGCGGGTGGACGAGGCGACGGGGGTCTTCCAAGGGTTCCGTCCCGGCGAGGAGGTCCAGGTCTGGGCGAGCCATGGGGACCACGTGGACGAGGCGCCGCGTGGGTATCGCGTGGTCGCGTCGTCGCCTACGCTCCCGATCGCCGCGTTCCGGGCGGAGGACCGTCCGATCTACGGCGTGCAGTTCCACCCCGAGGTGGCGCACACCCCGCGGGGGGGGGAGATCATCTCGAACTTCCTCTTCGAGATCTGCGGGTGTGAGGCGGATTGGACCGCCGGTTCGTTCATCGAGGAGGCGGTCGCGCGGATCCGGGAGCAGGTAGGGACGTCGCAGGTGATCTGCGGCCTCTCGGGAGGTGTCGACTCCTCGGTCGCGGCGGCGCTGGTGCACCGCGCGGTCGGCGACCAGCTCACCTGCATCTTCGTCGACACCGGGCTGATGCGTCTGGGTGAGCCGGAGAGCGTGGAGCGTACTTTCCGCCAGCACCTCGGGATCAAGCTCGTCATGGTGAACGCGGCGGACGAGTTCCTCGAGCGGCTGCGCGGGGTGGAGGACCCGGAGGCGAAGCGGAAGATCATCGGCGAGCGGTTCATCCGCGTCTTCGAGCGGGCGGCCCGGGAGGTCGGCGGGGATGCGCGGTTCCTGGTGCAGGGGACGGTCTACCCGGATGTGATCGAGTCGCTGTCGGCGCACGGTGGTCCGTCGGTCAAGATCAAGTCGCACCACAATGTCGGCGGGCTCCCCGAGGACATGAATTTCGAGCTGGTGGAGCCGCTGCGCGAGCTGTTCAAGGACGAGGTCCGGCAGGTCGGCCGGGAGCTGGGGCTCCCCGAGGAGATGGTGGGGCGCCACCCCTTCCCGGGGCCCGGGTTGGCCATCCGAGTCCTGGGCGAGGTGACGAAGGAGCGGTTGGACACGCTGCGCCAGGTCGACGCTATCTACCTGGAGGAGATACGCGCCGCCGGGCTCTACGACGACATCTGGCAGGCGTTCGCGGTGTTGCTCCCGGTCAAGAGCGTGGGTGTCATGGGCGACATGCGCACCTACGAGAACGTGACCGCGCTCCGGGCGGTGACCAGCCGCGACGGGATGACGGCGGACTGGTACCCGTTCCCGCACGAGGTGCTGGCGCGGATCTCCAACCGGATCATCAACGAGGTACCGGGCGTCAACCGGGTCTGCTACGACGTGAGTTCGAAGCCTCCGGCTACCATCGAGTGGGAGTGAGCGAAGGCGGTTCCCGGTCCGGCCGCTGCGACCGGTCGGACCGGGGATCCGTCGGCAGGTCCTCGTGGGACCGGCTCCTGTGGATGCGTACGGCAGATCAAGCCGCGTCGCGATCGGAATCGATCTGTGACGCTCCTTCGGAAGTCAGTCTCCTCAGATAGATCCCCGCGTAATTCTCATCTATGGCCGCGAGCCGATTCTCCGGCGATGCGGCGAATTCGGCGTCACAGCGATCGCACCGGATAGCGCGGGCCTCGCCCGTGCCGATCAGCCTCCAGTTGCCGGTACATTCGCCGTAGGCATGTTCCAACACGGCGGTCACGCTCCGTGAAGTTACCCTAATCATGAGGCCGTAGGGCCTGTTCGGAGGTCCCGAGGTGCAAGCTCTACGCCACGGAGGCAGGGGGAATAGCGAACGCAGTAACACCGGCAGCGCTGATATTAGGCAGCCGCATTCGGTATGAGAGGGGTGAGGCGAGCTAGCGGTAGGAGGCGGCAGCGGGCGAGATACCGGTGCGGCTCACGTCGCATGGCTGGTGCCGCTTGACGCATCTGGCAGCATCGGTAGCCGCGGCGATCCCTCCATGCAACGATTTGCACCCCAATTTGCGGCATCGCCGCAACATGCGCGGCCGGGGACGATACTACTGGTCCGTGGAGTCGACGGCCGAATCGGTGCGGCTCAACCGCCGGTAGATGGAGTCCCAGGTGGCGACCAGTTCCCCGAGATCCCCGCTGTTACGCTCGACGTAGTCCAACAGATCCTGGTCGGTGACGCCGTACCGTTCCAGGATCGCACGTTTGCGTTCCGCGAAATCCGGTGCCGAGTCGGCGTCGATGGCGGCGCGTCTGAGCTCGATGAAGAGGTCGGCGAACCGGTTCCTGTCCAGAACGACGACGTCGCGCCGCGCTTCGGGCGCGGGGTGTGGTTTGCCACACCCCGCAGCGGCCCATGCCAGGATACCGATCGCCAGGAGGATGCGATGCTTGTTCACGATGCTGCTGCAGTCGATCGTTCGTCGTTGGTGTGTGCGCCGCGCGCGACCCGATAGAGGATATAGCAGAGGATCGCGAAGGCGAGCGTAGCGGCCAGGTTACCGAAGTTACCGAGCCATTCGTGGCCGACGACCCAGAAGGGCGCCGCCGAGGCGTCGGCGGGGCCGAAGAAGTAGATAGCGATCGCGATGAGCACCCCGAGGAGCGCCGCGCCGCCGACGAGGCCGCTGGAGAAGAGTATTCCAGCCTCACGCTGTTCGTCAGCCGCTTTCGGCGTCGCCTTACGTTCGACGACCCACCTGATCAGCCCGCCGGCCATGATCGGCGTGGAGAGCGAGACGGGGAGGTAGACGCCGACGGCGAAGGCGAGGGAGGGGAGCTTGAGTACGAACTCGACGAACGCGGCGAGCGCCATCCCGATGAAGACGAAGCGCCAGGGGAGGTTGTGGGCGAGGACGCCGTCGATCACTAGGCTCATGAGGGTGGCCTGGGGCGCGGCGAGGCCGCCCTCGGTCCCGATCCCGTAGGAGCTGTGCAGGAGGAGCAGGGTCCCGCCCATGACGAAGGCGCTGGTGATGACGCCGATCATCTCCGCGACCTGCTGCTTCCAGGGGGTGGCGCCGAGGAGGAATCCGGCTTTCAGATCTTGGGAAGCATCGCCTGCGATGGCCGAGGCGATGCAGACGACGGCGCCGATGGCGAGCACCGATAGGCGCGCGCCGGGCTGATCGGCGAGGCCGAGCGCTACGAAGATGAAGGCGGTCAGGAGCAGCGTCGTGATCGTCATCCCCGAGATCGGGTTGGAGCTCGAGCCGACGAGCCCGACGATGCGCGAGGAGACGGTCACGAAGAAGAAGGAGAAGATGACGAGCAGGATCGCCGCGAGCAGCGTGACCGGCACCCCCGGCCAGAGCCAGAGCGCCAGGGCGGCGACGATCGAGCCAGCGATGACCCATTTGAAGGGGATGTCACGGTCGGTCCGCGGTATCACCGCGCCGCTATTCCCGCCGCTACCCATTCCCTTGATCCCCTGCCGGAACGATTCCCAGATGGTGGGGAGGCTCTTGACGAGGGTGATGATACCGCCAAAGGCGACTGCGCCCGCGCCGATGTAGCGGACGTAGTTGCTCCAGATCTCGCCCGACCCCATCTCGCTGACCGGTGTGGTACCGGGGAATATCACCTGGTCGCCGCCCCAATAGTTGATGAGTGGGATGAGGATGAGCCAGGCGAGCGCACCGCCGGCGAACATGACCGCGGCGATGCGGGGACCGATGATGAAGCCGACGCCGAGGAGCTCAGGGGTGAAGGCGCCGCCGATCTCGGCCTTGGCCGGGAGCCGCTGCGACGGTTCTTCGGGCCAGAGGCTGAGGCCGCGGCTGTTGGCAAGGAGCTGGTAGAGGGCGCCGATCCCGAGGCCGCTGAAGACCATGCGTCCTTTCTTCCCACCGGATTCGCCGGCGACCTGGACCTCGGCGGTGGCGATGCCCTCGGGGTAGGGGAGCTTGCCGTGCTCGCGTACGATGAGGTAGCGGCGCAGCGGGATCATGAAGAGGACGCCGAGGAGCCCGCCGAAGAGGGCGAGGACCGTGATCTCGATCAGGTCGACACGTATCGAGGGGTCGGTCCGCTGCCAGATGAAGAGGGCGGGGATCGTGAAGATCACGCCGGCAGCGAGCGACTCGCCTGCCGAACCGATGGTCTGGACGATATTCGTTTCGAGGACGGTCCCGCCCCGGAGGAGCCGGAAGAGGACGATCGCCATGACGGCGGCGGGGATGGATGCGCTGACGGTCATCCCCACGCGCAGGCCGAGGTAGGCGTTGGCCGCGCCGAAGACGATACCGATGATTATCCCGAAGATGATCGCCTTGACCGTCATCTCCGGTACCTGCCGCTCCGCCGGGACATAAGGCGGGTACGACTCGCCGGGTACGGGCGCGTACGCCTCGGGCGGGAGTCCAGACCTGGATTTTTCCGGTGGAGCAGCCTTGGTCGACATGATCGGATCCTCCGGCTAATGGGCGTATGTCGATGGTGCGGCGGGTACCGTACGGTACGGCGCCGAGGTTGTCAATGCCGTAGCGGCGGCCGGCCGCCGCGCGGGGGGCGCGCGCCGTCGTCCGAGAATGATTGCGATACCGACCGCCCGCACGTATGTTCCGATCACAACAGCCGATATAACAGCTATCCGTAGGGATGGAACATGGTCGGGCAACGAGCGGTGCGGTACGTTCTGCTACTCAGCATACTCACCCTGGTGGCGCCTCCGGCGAGCGCGCGGCAGCGTGGTGTGGCGGGGGAACCGCCGTCTCCCGCGCAGGTGCTGGGACATGAGCTCGGCGGGCGGTTCACGGATCACGCCGGTGTCGTTCGCTACATGGAAACGCTGGCGGCGGTGTCGCCGATGGTGCGACTCGAGCGGTACGGCGAGACGCCGGAGGGGAGGCCGCTGCTGCAGGTGGTGATCGCGCGGCCGGAGGTGCTGGCGCGGCTCGACGATGTCCTGGCGCTGAACCGGGAGCTGGCCGATCCCGCGACGACCAAGGCGCGGGCGCGGGAGATCGCGGCCCGGAACCCGGCGGTCCTATACCTCAGTTATGGGGTGCATGGGAACGAGGCGTCGTCCAGCGAAGCGGCGCTCTGGACGGCTTGGGACCTGGTCCGGGGCGCCGAGTCGGTGGCGGGGGTGCTCGATTCGGCGATCGTGGTGATCGATCCGGCGGTGAACCCGGACGGGCGCGAGCGGTACGTCTCGTGGTACCGCCAGGTATTGGGGGCGACGCCGAACCCGGACCCGGATACGCGCGAGCATTGGGAGCCGTGGCCGGGTGGCCGGTTCAATCATTATCTCTTCGATCTCAACCGCGACTGGGCGTGGCTGTCGCAGCCCGAGAGCCGGGCGCGGGTGGCGACGTGGGGGCGGTGGACGCCGCAGGTCCACGTCGACTTCCACGAGATGAGCCCGAACTCGAGCTACTTCTTCTTCCCGGCGACCTCGCCGATCAACCCACTCTACCCCGGACACATCCTGAAGTGGGGCAAGATCTTCGGCGCGGCGAACGCGGCGGCGTTCGACGAGCGGGGATGGGCGTATTACACCGGCCAGTCGTTCGATCTCTTCTACCCCGGCTACGGCGACAGTTGGCCGAGCCTCTTGGGTGCGATCGGGATGACATACGAGCAGGCGGGGGGTGGCCGGGCCGGGCTCGCCTACCGGCGGCTCGACGGCGAGGTGCTCACTCTGCGGGAGCGCGCGGAGCGTCACCGGACCACCGGCGCGGCGACGTTGCGTGCGGCGGCAGCCCGGAAGAGCGAGTTGTTGCTGGGGTTCGCGGAGTTCCACCGTACTGTCGGGGAAGGGACGCCGGATGTGCTGCTGGTACCGGGCGAGAATCGTACTAGGGTAGAGGCGCTGGTGCGGCTGCTGCGCGCGCAGGGGATCAGGGTGTTGGAGGCGACGAAGTCGTTCCGGGTTTCCGCGCGTGCCCACGATGGATTCGCCAGGAGGGCCGAGTTCCCGGCGGGGACGTACCTCGTACCTGCGCGGCAGCCACGGGGTCGGCTGGCGACGACGCTGCTGCAACCCGAGACGGTGCTCGATGCCACCTTCTCGTACGACATCAGCGCGTGGTCGCTGCCGTACGCCTACGGGGTCGAGGCGCACAGCGCCGACCGGGTGCCCGACGCGGGTTGGCGCGAGGTGGGCACCGAGCAGAGTCGACCGATGGTGGCGTCCGGTAACGGGGCGGTGGACCGGAACGGGAGGGTGTACGGCTACCTCCTGGAGCCGGACCTCGAGGCGTGGACCGGGGTGATCCAACTGCTCGCTGCTGGGGGGCGGGCGCGGGTGATGGAGGGGGAGTTCACGCTCGAGGGGCGGCGGTGGCCGCGGGGGACGATATTCATCCCGATTCGGGGGAACCCGGCGCTGCAGGAGTCGCTCGCGAACGGCGCGCTCGCCGGGCGGGCGGTCCCGGTCGGGACGGGTCGGGCCGACCACGGGAATGACCTGGGGACCGACGACGCCATCGACCTCGCGCTCCCGCGCCTGGCAGTTCTGGCCGGCGCGGGGGTCTCGGCTACTTCCTACGGGGCGCACTGGTACTTCCTCGAGCAGACGGTCGGGCTGCCGTTCAACGCGATACCGGCCGATAGACTCGGCAACATCGATCTCTCCAACTACGACGTACTGGTACTCCCCGATATGGGGAGCTCGGCGATCGGAGAGCGAGAACTCCAGAAGCTGAAGGAATGGGTACGCGCCGGCGGGACGGTGGTCGGGGTGGCCGGGGGAGCGCGCCGGATCGCCAAGGAGGTGGCGGGGATCGAGGTACGGGAGCGCAAAGGTGCCGATGCGGCAGAGAAGGCCCGGGCGCTGCGTGGCCGCGAGGAGCGCGAGCTGGAACGGTGGGAGCGCCAGGTGCCGGGAACGATCTTCAAGCTCAGGCTCGATCCCGCACACCCACTCGCCTTCGGGGCCGGGATCGACGGGGAGAAGGACGGACTCTTCTCGCTCCACACCGGCGGCGGAGTCTTCGAGCCGGATGAGGGGTTCGAGACCGTCGCATACTTCCCTGCGGGTGTCGCCAAGACGAGCGGGGTCATAAGCGCGGACAACTTGAGCTATCTCTCCGAAGGGGTGGCGATCGCGTTCAAGAGGGTGGGGCAGGGGAGGGTGATCCTCTTCGCAGACGACCCGGTGCTCCGCCACTTCTGGTACAGCGGGTACCTGCCGTACTTGAACGCGTTGCTGCTGGGGCCGAGGTCGTGACGGCTAGGGCCGTCACCCTCCGCCCGTCCCATCCACCCCTTCCGCTGCCCCTCCGGCCAGGACAAGCTCTCGCCCGGTCCAAAGATCCGCCCCTCCGCCTCCGCTCATGGATATGGTGCGGAGGGCGGATGGGCGTGCGAGCGGGAGCGTGTCGGGGCGGGAATGGCTGTCAAAATGGCAGTTGTGCCGGGCATGGGTGTTGCCCGAAGGGGAGGCGGCTTTCGCAGACATTGGCGGTCCCTAGACTCGATGACCGGATGGCGTCGACGCCGGAGTGCGGGCGGTGCGGGCGGGCTGCCGATGGAAGGAGTTTGGCTGGGATACGGAGTACGAGGTCGTTAGGAGGCGGCTTTGAATTACGATCGTTTGACGGTGAAGGCGGCCGAGGCGATACAGGGCGCGGTACAGGAGGCGCGGCGGCGGGGGAATCCCTCGTTGGAGGATCTGCATCTCCTGCACGCGCTGCTTTCGCAGTCGGAGACGGTGGTAGTTCCGGTGTTGCAGAAGGTCGGGGTGCTGGTCCCGCGGTTGGAGGAAGGGTTGGCGCGGGGGTTGGACCGGCTGCCGAAGCAGAGTGGCGGGGTGCAGCCGACGCCGAGTCGGGAGTTGAACCAGATCTTCGAGCTGGCCGAGCGGGAGATGCGAGATCTGCACGATGAGTATCTCTCGACGGAGCACCTGTTGTTGGCGCTGGCTGGGCAGAAGGGATCGTCGACGCGGGATCTCCTAGCCGAGCAGGGTGTGACGCGCGAGGCGCTGCTGGAGGCGCTCAAATCGGTGCGTGGCCCGCATCGGGTGACGGACCAGACCCCGGAGGAGAAGTACCGTGCGCTGGAGCGGTTCAGCCGTGACCTGACGGAGCTCGCGCGGGCCGGGAAGCTGGACCCGGTGATCGGGCGGGACGAGGAGATCCGCCGGGTCGTCCAGGTGCTGAGTCGTCGTACGAAGAACAACCCGGTCCTGATCGGGGAGCCCGGGGTGGGGAAGACCGCGATCGTGGAAGGGTTGGCGCAGCGGATCGTGAACGGCGACGTTCCCGAGTCGTTGCGGGACAAGCGGTTGGTCTCGCTGGACATCGGCGCGATGGTGGCGGGTTCGAAGTACCGTGGGGAGTTCGAAGAGCGGTTCAAGGCGGTCCTGAAGGAGATCACGGAAGCGGAGGGCCGCTACATCGTCTTCATCGACGAGCTGCACACGATCGTGGGAGCCGGTGCGGCGGAGGGGTCGGTCGACGCCGGGAACATGCTGAAGCCGGCGCTGGCGCGTGGCGAGCTGCGCGTGGTCGGCGCGACGACGCTGGACGAGTACCGGAAGTACATCGAGAAGGATGCCGCGCTGGAGCGCCGGTTCCAGCCGGTCTACGTGGGCGAGCCGAGCGTCGAGGCGACGATCGCGATCCTGCGTGGGTTGAAGGAGCGTTACGAGGTCCACCACGGGGTGCGGATCACCGATGGTGCGATCGTGGCGGCGGCGCGGCTCTCCGATCGTTACGTCGGCGGCCGCTTCCTCCCGGACAAGGCGATCGACCTGATCGACGAGGCCGCGTCGCGGCTGCGGATCGAGATCGACTCGATGCCGCAGGAGATCGACGAGGTGGAGCGTCGTATCACGCAGCTCGAGATCGAGCGGACGGCGCTGGCTGAGGAGGCCGATCCCGCGGCGATCGAGCGCCGGGAGAAGATCGAGGCGGAGTTGGCCGAGCTACGGGAGCGGTCGAACTCGATGAAGCTCCGGTGGCAGGCGGAGAAGGTCGCTATCGGCCGGATCCGGGAGGTGAAGGAGCGGATCGACGCGTTGAAGGTCGAGGCCGAGCGGGCGACGCGGACCGGGGACCTGACGCGCGCGGCGGAGATCCAGTACGGCGAGATCCCGAGTCTAGAGCGGGAGCTGACGGAGGCGGAGTCGCGGTTGGCAGACCTCCAGGCGTCGAGCAAGTTCTTGAAGGAGGAGGTCGACGCGGAGGACGTCGCCGAGGTCGTATCGAAGTGGACGGGGATCCCGGTGGCGCGGATGCTGGAGTCGGAGCGTGCTCGCCTGGCGAGGTTGGAAGAGGTTCTTGCCTCGCGGGTGATCGGCCAGCGCGAGGCGGTCGAGGTGGTCGCGAACGCGGTGCGGCGGAGCCGCGCCGGATTGCAGGACCCGAACCGCCCGATCGGGAGCTTCATCTTCCTCGGCCCGACTGGGGTTGGGAAGACCGAGACGGCGCGTGCGCTCGCGGAGTTCCTCTTCGACGACGAGAGCGCGATGATCCGTCTGGACATGTCGGAGTACATGGAGAAGCATGCCGTCGCGCGGCTGATCGGCGCGCCCCCGGGTTACGTGGGGTACGAGGAGGGGGGGCAGCTGACGGAGGCGGTACGTCGTCGTCCTTATGCCGTGATCCTCTTCGACGAGATCGAGAAGGCGCACCCCGAGGTCTTCAACGTACTGCTGCAGCTCCTGGACGATGGTCGGCTGACCGATTCGCAGGGGCGGACGGTCGACTTCTCGAACACGGTCATCATCATGACCTCGAACATCGGGAGCCCGCTGATCCTGGAGCGGGCTGGTGCCGAGGAGTGGTCGGTCGTCGAGGCGCTGGTCCTGGCGGAGCTGAGGAAGTACTTCCGTCCGGAGTTCCTGAACCGGGTAGACGACGTCGTCGTCTTCCGGCCGCTCGGCGCAGGGGAGCTGAGCAAGATCGTGGAGCTGCAGCTCCGCCGGGTCGAGGAGCTACTCTCGGAGCGGAAGATCAAGCTGCGGGTGAGCGACTCGGCGCGGGAGCTGATCGCGCAGGAGGGGTACGATCCGGCGTACGGCGCGCGGCCGCTCAAGCGGGCGATCCAGCGATTGTTACAGAACCCGCTGGCGCTGCGGCTCCTGGAGGGTGAGTTCGGTGATGGCGACGTCGTCGAGGTCACCCGGGCGCCGGGGTCGCTGCAGCTGGAGTTCGCCAAGTCCGCCTGACGGGATGGTGCCCGTCGGGCGGGCGCGATCCCTCGAGTGGCTTGACGCGGGTGGTGGCGCGGGCCTAACCTTCAGGCGGAGTCGATCCTCGATGGAGAGTAGGTACGGGAGATCTGCGTTATGGTGCGCGCGCGTAGTTTGACCAGCCGGGGGGTGTTGTTCTGCAGTCTTCTCCTCCTCGCCGCGGGGTGTGCGCGCCAGGGGGCGGTGTCAGGACTGCGGCCGGCGCACGGCGTGGCGCCGATGCTGGTCGTGGAGCGGTTCCTGAACGCTGCGAACTCGACCGATCTGGAGACGATGGCGCTCCTCTTCGGGACGCGTGACGGATCGATCCTCAAGCGCGACCCACGCGCGGAGGTGGAGGCGCGGATGTACGCTCTGGCCTCGATACTCCGGCACAAGAACTATCAGCTGGAGGGGGAGGGGATCGTGCCGGGTAGGTTGGGCGAGGCGGTGCGGCTGGTGATCCGGCTGGAGCTGGAGGACCGGCAGGTCTCGGTCCCGTTCGTGGTGGTGCAGACCCGTAAGGACGGCTGGTTGATCGAGCAGATCGGGATCGAGCGGATCACCGGCGGCAAGGCGATCTGAGGGGGGCGACCGGAAGGTCGCCCCGGGATCGTCGTTGGGATCAGGTATTTCAGTCGTCGTTCCGATCCTGGACCAGCTCGACGAGGACGCCCCCGGTGCTCTCGGGGTGGATGAAGGCGACGAGTCGCTGGTGCGCGCCGGGGCGTGGCACCTCATCGATGAGGCGGAGCCCTCGTTCTTTGAGGAGCGCGAGGGTGGCGGCGAGGTCGTCGACGCGGTAGGCCAGGTGGTGGAGCCCCGGGCCTCGGCGTTCCAGGAATCTAGCGACCGGCGAGGCCGGCGAGGTCGGCTCGATGAGCTCGATGCGGCCGGTGCCGGTCCCGATGAAGGTGACGATCACACCTTGAGTTTCGACGCGTTCCGGCTGCGAAGCGGTGCCACCGGTGAGTAGTTCGTAGAGCGGGGTGGCGCTGGCGAGCGAGGGGACGGCGATCGCGACGTGGTCGAGAGGTAGTTGTTTCATGGTCTACAGGGCGGCCGGGTAGTTGCAGCTTCCTGGTCGCATAGGAAGGTAACACGGCGTGCGCGGTCGGGCCATGGCCACGGCGCTTAGAGGGAGGAGACGATCATGGCTGAGAATGGTGCTGTATTGACGGTGACGGACGGCGACTTCGCCGAGCAGGTCGAGCAGGCGCAGGGGCTGACCATCGTGGACTTCTGGGCGACGTGGTGCGGTCCGTGCCGGATGGTGGCACCGATCATCGAGCAGCTCGCGAGCGAGTACGCGGGGAAGCTCAGGGTCGCCAAGCTGGATGTGGACAGCAACGTCCAGACGGCGGCGCGTTACAACATCCGTTCGATCCCGAGCATCCTCTTCTTCAAGGATGGCGCCCTGGTCGACACGGTCGTGGGCGCGGTCCCGAAGGGGCACCTGGAGCGGAAGATCCAGGAGCACCTCGGGTGAGGTCCCGAGGGGAGCGCCGAGAAGGCGAGAAGTGAAAAGCCGGGGCGAGCGGGTCGCGCTGCTCGCCCCGGCTTTTCTCGTTACGACACCTTGCGGATTACCGTCTCACCGCTGGCGGTTCAGCGGTTGCTGGTCGAGCTCGTCGCCGCGGTGTCGACTGGATTGCCGTCGGCGTCGTAGACGGAGATCGGGCCGAGGCCGAGGGCCTCTATCCCCGGCCTGATCGTGGCGATGTCGCCGACGACCACGACGGTGAGGTGTTTGGGGTCGATGTACTTGCGTGCGACGCGGCGCACATCGGCGGCGGTGATCTTCTTCATTGCGGCCAGTTCGGTCTCGATGGTGGCGAGCGGCAGGCCGAAGGCGGTGAGTGCCGTGAGCTCGTAGTTGGTCTGGCGCGTGGTGGCGAAGTCGCCGAGGGCGCCGAGGGTCACGTAGGCGATGGCGCGCTCGAGCTCGTCGGCCGGGACGTCGCTCTCACGGATCGCTTCGAACTCGCGGAAGAAGATGATGAGCGAGCTGTCGGTCACGTTGGTGCGCACGGAGGAGGAGGCGACGAAGGGGCCCGGGAGACGTCGCCAGGAGAAGCTGGAGCCGGCGCCGTAGGTGTAACCTTTCTGCTCGCGTAGAACGTCGTTGAGCCGTGACGAGAACGAGCCGCCGAGGATGGTGTTCATCACGGTGATGGCCGCGTAGTCGGGCGAGGTTCGATCGACGCCGGGAGCGCCGATCGTGATGACGCTCTGTGCTGCGCCCGGCTTGTCCACGAGGATGATCCGCGTGGCAGGAGTGGGTGCGGCGGGAATCCGGCTTTCAGGGGTCGGCGTCAGGGGATTCGCGGGGGCGCGCCAGTCGCCGAACTTCTCTGCGGCCAGGGCGCGGGCCTCATCCAGGGTTATGTCACCCGTGATGATGAGGGTGGCCTGGCGAGGGTCGGCGGCGCGGATCCAGTAGTCGCGCACGAGGGTCGAGTCGAAGCGCACGATGCTGCTGGAGTCGCCCCCGATCGGGTTATGGTACGGGTGGCCTTTGGGGTACACGACCCTATTGAAGACGACCGACGCGACGGCGGTGGGCTGGTCGCGCTGTTGGAGGAGCGCTGCCAGCTTCAGGTCGCGCTGGCGTGCGACGTCGGAAGCCTTGAAGGTCGGTCGTAGGATGACGTCGGCGAAGAGGTCCAGGGCGCGGGCGAAGGTCCGCTTGGGTGCGCCGATGTGGACTCGTGTCGCGTCCCAGGTCGTGTTGGCGACGAGGTTGGCGCCGAGGTAGTCGAGCTCGGCGGAGAGCTCGAAGCCATCGCGTGAGCCGGCGCCCTCGGTCAGCATCGTGGCGGTGAAGGATGCGAGCCCGGGGTGCTGGCCGTCGAGCCGGGCGCCGCCGTTGATCGTGAGGGTGGCCTGCACGATGGGGAGGGCGTGCATCTCGACGACCTGGATCTTGAGGCCGTTGGGGAGCTGCGCTTGCTGGACCTGGGGGACCTGGAGCGCGGGCGCGGGCCCGAGGGTAGGCGGCGTTGCGACCGCCGGTTTGTCCTGGGCGGCGAGGGGCGCGGCCGCGAGGAAGAGAGCGGCCAGGGTGCCGATCGCGGTGGTGTTGCCGGTTATCCGATTTTTCATGTCGATCTTCCTGCTCATGGGGTCACCCTCGCGGTGGCGGCGAGTTCCGTCTTACCCTGAGGCACCACGGAGATGATGACGCGCGGCCCGGTCAGGTAGCGCTGGACCACGCGGCGCACATCGTCTGCGGAGACGGCGAGGTAGCGATCGAGATCGCGCTGGAAGGCGTCCGGCGTGCCGAGCCGGAAGTAATACGAGTTGAGCCGATCGGCCTTGGTATCGATCGATTCGATGCTGTTGAGGAACTCCGCCTCGATGGTGTTCTTGGCCTGTTCGAGCTCGCGCTGCGTCGGGCCATCGGCGGCGAGGCGAGCGATCTCTTCGTGGATGACGGCCTGGATCTCGGGGAGCGCGACCCCGGGGCGCGCGGTCGCGATGATGTTGAAATCACCGGCGAAGCGCTTGCTGGCCTGATACGCGCCCACGTTGCTAGCGAGTTGGCGATCGTAGACGAGGGTGCGGGTGAGTCTGGCGCTCTTGCTCCCCGTCAGGATCTCGGCCGCGACCTGGAGCGCCGCGTCGTCCTCCGCCCAGCCCTGCACGGTGGGGAAGGCGTAGTAGAGGCGCGGGAGCTGCACCCTGTCCTCGAGCACGACCATGGTGTCGGCGCGGAGGGTTGGGGGCGGCGGGGCGGGGCGCTCGATCGCCGGGCCGCGTGGTATCTCGGAGAAGTACTTGCGCACCAGGGCTTTGACCTCATCGGCCTTGACCGCGCCGGCGACGACGATCGACGCGTTGTTGGGTGCGTAGTAGCGGCGGAAGAAGTCCTTGACATCCTCGAGCGAGGCGGCCGAGAGGTCCTCCATCGACCCGATGACCGGCCAGGAGTAGGGGTGGCCCGCCGGGTAGAGCATGCTAGGCAGGTGGTCGGATGCGATACCGTAGGGCTGGTTCTCGACCCTCTGCCGGCGCTCGTTCTTCACGACCTCGCGCTGCGCATCGACCTTGGCCTCGTCCATGGTGGGGAGCATCCACCCCATGCGGTCGGCTTCGAGCCAGAGCATGAGCGGGAGGGCGTTGGCGGGACCACTCTCGTAGTAGTTGGTCCGGTCGAAGGTCGTAGAGCCGTTGTTGTTGGCGCCAGCGGCCTCGAGACGGCGGTCGAACTCCGGGTAGGGAGCGTGCTGGGAGCCCATGAACATCAGGTGCTCGAAGAGGTGGGCGAACCCTGTGCGTCCCGGTTTCTCGTCGCCGGAGCCGACGTGGTACCAGACGTTCACGGCTACGATCGGCGCCGTGTGGTCTTCGTGGATGATCAGGGTGAGCCCGTTTTCCAGGGTATCGACGACGACCGGTACGCGGATGGCGGATGCCTGCTGCGCCGCGGCGGTGCCGGTGCCGGCGAGTAGCGCGATCGCGCCCGCGCATACCGCAGCCGCGAGCTGTTTCCCGCGTACCGGATGGGGTACCAGTGACTCGGTTCTCGATCTCATAGCACCTTTCGCCTCATCGAGGTTTGGGGGAACGTAGAGTAGACAACGGAGCAGGTGTGCCGAGCCCAGTTCCGGGCTCGGTTCCACCAGTACGACGTCGGTCCTGACAGGGGGAACAGCCCGAGTGGGCTGATACGTTGGGAACCGGGTATCATCGGGCCTTTCGTACGGCCGATTGGCTCGCTCGCACCGATACCTCGCCGGGGAAGGTGCGGGCGGCGCAGTCGAGAAGTCAAGGGGCACCCCGTCGTTTACGTCCCTCTAGTTTATGCTGGAGGCGCGTAGTGGTTCCAACCGGAGGCGCGGGCGTCGACAGCAGGATCGAAACGGGCGAGGACGGAGTCGTCGGAGAGGTCGCGAGACGAGGATCCGGGGGGGCGCCCCGCGTCGTCCAGAAACTCTAACGCTGGCGTAAATCATGTCACGACTTTATGTTGTAAGTACACCCATCGGAAATCTGGCCGATATCACCTATCGCGCGGTCGCGGTGCTGGGAGAGGTGGATCGGATCCTGGCGGAGGACACTCGCCGGACACGCATACTGCTTCAGCATTATGGCGTGTCGACGCCTTTGTATTCGGCCCATACGCACAACGAGGCGGCGCGTGCGGTGCTGTTGGTGGAGTGGTTGGATGCGGGCGAGGAGGTTGCGCTGGTGTCGGATGCGGGGACGCCGCTCCTCTCGGACCCTGGCGCACGGATCGTGCAGAGGGTGGTCGAGGCGGGCCACACGGTAGTACCTGTGCCCGGGCCATCGGCGCTGCTCGCGGCGCTGGTGGGGTCGGGGCTGGATCCGGAGCCCTTCACCTTCTACGGCTTCACTCCGCGGAGTGGTCGGGCCCGGGCTGAGCGGTTGGAGGAGGTGGCGGGGTCGCGTCATACGGTGGTGTTGTACGAGGCGCCCGGGCGCCTGGCGCGGCTGCTCGCGGAGCTGGCGGAACGGTGCGGCGGAGAACGTAAAGTAGTGGTAGCTCGTGAGTTGACGAAGATACACGAGACGTTCTTCCGGGGAACATTGGCGGAAGCGTCTGCCTATTACGAGCGAGAGCCGGCGCGCGGTGAGGTGGTGGTAGTCGTTGCGGGTGCGTCAGATACGGGATCGGCGCCGGCGGATACGGATGAGGCGGTGCGGGCGCTTGCCCGTTCGCTCTTGGAAGCAGGAGAGCGGCCGAGTGCCGTGGCCCGGGAGCTGTCCCGCCGGACGGGGATACCACGGAACCGGGCGTACGAGATCGTCCACTCACTCAGTGAGGAGGGCGGAGGAGATCGGGGTTGATGTCGCTGTTGTTCAGCATACTCGTTCAGCTGATGGCCGTCCCGGCGCCGGTGAACGGCGGCTGGGAGCCGGCGCCGGTAGTGCAGTGGGAACGGAGTGCCGAGGGGTTGACGATCGCGCAGCTCCAGTACGGAGGCGGCGGCGATTGGTATGCGAATCCTTCGGGGTTGCCGAATCTGCTGCGGGCGATCCGGGAGCGGACGAAGCTGCCGGTCTCCGACCGACCTGGCCGGGTCAAGCTGACGGATGCTGCACTCTGGAACTATCCGTACCTATACATGACGGGCCATGGCAACGTCGAGTTCACGGAGGAAGAGGTCGGGATCCTGCGCCGCTATCTGTTGAGCGGCGGGTTCCTCCACGTGGACGACAACTATGGTCTGGATGAGAGCTTCCGGCGGGAGATCAAGCGAGTCTTCCCGGACAAGGAGCTGATCGAGCTACCCCACAGCCACCCGGTCTACCACGGTTTCTACGATTTCCCACGCGGTCTTCCGAAGATCCATCTCCACGACGGCAAGCCGGCGCAGGGGTTTGGGATCTTCCACGAAGGGCGTCTGATCCTCTTCTACAGCTACGAATCGGATCTCGGTAACGGTTGGGAAGATCCTGGTACGTACGACGATCCTCCGGAGGTACGCGAAGCGGCGTTGCGGATGGGGATCAATCTCTTCTTGCACGCGCTATCTCAGGTGGTCTCATGAGTCCGGCTGGTGAGAGGCTCTGGAGCGAACTGCGCGCCGCGCGGCGGCAGGTGCGGCGTGATGGGTTGTTGGCGGTCATCCTCCTGGCGGCCGCCGTCGTCCCGTCGGTGCTGTTGGTGGCGTGGGTGTTGGGCGGGCTGCCGATCTGGTCGGCGCCGAGCGTCTGGCCGCTGATCCTGGTGTTGGTCGGGGGCGCGCTGGCCGTTTGGGGGGCGGTGTGGAAGGGGAGGGAGTGGGTCGGGGGTGTGACCGATGCGGTGATCGCGGCTGCGAGCGAACTGCGCCATGGGTTCCCCGCGGGGCGAGTCCGAGGGCTGCTGGAGCTGGGCGAAGCGCTCCCGGCGGGCGCTTCCGCGGCGCTGTACCATAGTGCCGAGATGCAGCTGGCGCGCGAGCTGGCGGGTTGTTCGGCGCGGGAGCTGGCGGGCGCGGTAGGGGACCGGGCGAGACGACGTCGTCAGGAGCTGCTACTTGCGATGGTGGGGCTCACGGTGGTGACCGGGCTCCTCGGGGGGCTCTCGCCGGAGCGGTCGCGGGCGAGCTGGGCGCCGCTGTTGAATCCGCTGGCGATGCTCAACCCGCCGCCGCTCCCGCCGCTCGTGTTGGAGCCGGGGAACGTGGAGGTGCCGCGGGGGGCTGGGGTCAACCTGACGGTGCGAGGGAGTGGGCACCGGGAGGTGACGATCAGCTGGCAGGCGGCGGGGGATGTGCCGGTCCATGTGCAGCTGGAGTTGAAGGGATCGTTCGCAACGACGCGCGTCCCGTCGGTCGATGCCCCGCTGCGGTACTGGGCGGTCGCGGCGAACGGCGCGGTGAGCGATACCTTCACGATCACCCCGGTCGATCCGCTCCTCCTCTCCGACCTGGTAGTCGACGTCGTCTATCCACCTTCGCTGGGGTTGGCGCCGGAGCGGTTCAGCGGGGTGGTCCCGCCTTTGGAGATCCCGGAGGGGACGAGTCTCGAGATACGCGGCCGTGCGACGCGTAAGCTAGGTGAAGCGGTGCTGGTGCGGGAGGACGGCACGGCGCAGGTCGAGCTGGTGGTGACGGCCGACCAGTTCGCGGGGCGGTGGACCCCGCAGCAGAGTGGTATCTATGGGTGGCGGCTGCGTGACCAATCCGGGATCCACGCGGCGCAGACCCCCGACCCCCTGGAGATCAGACTGGTTGCGGATGCGCCGCCGGTGGTGGTGATCACGCATCCCGGGATGGACACCGTACTCGGTCCATCGCTGAAGCAGCGGGTGATCGCGGAGGCGCGTGACGACCGGGGTCTTCGTGATGCCCGGCTGGTGAGCTGGCGAGTGAGCGCGCATGGAGAACAAGAGGCGCCGGTGGAGCAGCCGCTCCAGATGGAGGGGGATGGACAGCGCGGCTCGATCAGCGGGGTGATCGACGCGACCGCGCGGCGGCTCCTGCCGGGGGATGAGCTCCATTACTACATCCGCGTCCGTGACAATTCGACCGTGGGGCAGAGCGCGGTCTCGGCTACGTACATCCTGCGGCTGCCGGCGCGTGGCGAGCAGAGGAGCCGGGCGGAGGAGCAGGCGCGCACCCTGATCCGGGAGACGGAGGAGATCGGGCGGTCGGCGAAGGAGTTGGAGAAGACGACGCGTGCGCTGGCGCGCCGGTCGTCCAGCGCGTCGGCGCAAGGCAACGCGCGGGGCCAGGGTGGCCAGACCGGTCAGCCCGGGGGTGCGCCGGGGGGCGCGGCGGAGCCGGACGCCCGGCGTGCGGAGGCCGCGGCGGCGCAGGCGAGCCAGCTCTTGGACCGCCAGGAGTCGCTCCGGCAGCGGATAGAGGCGATGCGGGAGCGCGCCGAGCAGCTCGATCGGGCGTTGCGCGAGGCGGGGCTCCAGGACCCTGAGCTGCAGGAGCGGTTGCAGGAGCTGAGGGAGCTCTACGACCGGATGTTGACGCCGGAGCAGCGAGAGCGAACGGAGGAGCTACGCCGCGCGCTCGAGGAACGTGATCCGGAGGAGATACAGCGCGCGCTGGAGGAGATGGCGGCGCGCCAGGCGGAGATGCGAGAGCAGGTCGAGCAGAGTCTCGAGCTGCTGCGTCGGGCGGCGGCGGAGCAGCAGATGAATGCGCTGGCGCGCGAGGCGCGAGAGCTCGCCGCGCAACAACGTGCGCTCTCCGAGGCGATGCGCGAGCCCGGCCAGCTGACACCGGAACGGATCGCCCAGCAGCAGAACCTGTCGCAGCGCGCCGGCGAGCTCAGCCGGGCGATGCAGGAGCTGCAGCGGCAGCTCGGCCAGCAGGGTGAGACGGCGGCGGCACAGCAGGCCGGGCAGGCTGGCCAACGCACGGCCGAGGCGCAGCAGGCGATGGCGCAAGCGGCGCAGCAGGCCGGACAACAACAGGGCCAGCAGGCGGGCCAGCGGGGCGAACAGGCGGCTCAAGGGCTGGAAGAGGCCGCCAAGACGCTGGAGTCGGCGCGCGAGGCGATGGCGGAGGGGTGGCGCAACGAGGCGCGGGAAGCGATCCAACAGGCGGCCAACGAAGCGCTCGCCCTGGCACAGCGGCAGGCCCAATTGATCGAGGAGATGGAGAAGGCCGAGCAGGGTCAGGCCGGTGAGCAGGCCACGCCGGGACAACAGGGACAGCAAGGTCAACAGGGTCAGCAGGGACAACGACAGGCGCAGGCCAACCCAGGGCAGCAGGGCCGGCAGGGCGAGCAGCAGGGTCGGCCCGGCCAGCAGAGCCAGCAGGGACAACAGGGGAACCAGGGTCAGCAAGGCAACCAGGGACAACAAGGGAATCAGGGCCAGTCCGGCCAACAGGGCCAGTCTGGTAAGCAAGGCCAGTCCGGCCAGCAGGGTCAGTCCGGGCAACAGGGGCAGTCCGGCCAGCAAGGCCAATCCGGGCAGCAGGGGCAATCCGGGCAGCAAGGCCAGTCTGGTCAACAGGGCCAGACCGGTCAGCAGAGCCAGGCACCGGAGCATTCGCAGTCCGGACAACAGGGGCAACCCGGCCAGGGGGGCTCGCCGGGGAGCTCGCAGCTAGAGACGCTGCGTTCGGAGCAGGCGGCGCTGCAGCAGGGGCTCGAGGCGCTGGGGCGTAACCTGGCCGAGACCGGGCGGCGTACGGGGCAGGTGGACAAGGAGGTAGCGGAGGCGCTGGGTCGCGCCGCGCTGAGCATGCAAGAGACGATGCAGGCGCTCGGCGAGGGTGCGGGGTCGAGGATGCCGATCGAGGAGGCGCGTCGCACGCAGGAGGCGTTGAATCGCTTGGCGCTGGCGCTCCTCGAGAACGGGGAGGAGGTAGGGAACTCGGCCGGCGGGACCGGACTCCAGAATACGATGCAGGAGCTGGCGGAACTGGCGCGCCGTCAGGGGGCGTTGAGCAGCCAGGCCAACTCTCTCCTCCCGCTGGATCTCGGGCCGCGCGCGCTGAACCAGGAGCTGCAACAGATGGCGCGAGAGCAGGCCGACATCGCCCGGAAGCTGGGCGGGATGAACAACGGAGCGTCCGGTTCGGACGACGTCTTCGGCCAGCTCGACCTGCTGGCGCGGGAGGCGGAGGAGCTGGCGCGGGAGCTGAGCGGTGGGAGGTTGACCCCCGAGCTACTGGCCCGGCAGGAGCGGCTCTTCCACCGACTACTCGATGCGGGGCGTACGCTCGAGCACGAGGAGACGAGCCCGGAGCGGGTGGCGGAGCGGCCAGGGGAGGTCGGGGTCTCATCGGCGGCGGAGCTCGATCCGGCGCTGTTGCACGGTGGAGTGCGCTATCCGCTCCCGGGGCCGGAGGTCCTGCGGAACCTCCCGCCGGCGTACCGTCGGTTGGTGATCGAGTACTTCGACCGGCTGAACCGCGCGGCCGCGGCGGAGTCGCGTAAGACGGCGGCGGGGGCCGGGAAGGAGCAGGGGCGTTGAGACGACGTCGTCCGCGACTGACCGGGTTCCTGGCCGCCACCCTGTTGGGCGCCGCCCTCGGATGGGGTGAGCTACGGGCGCAGGGGGCTCCGGAGGTTGGGGGTGCCGGGGATGCGTTGGTCGAGGAGGCACAGAAGAAGGAAGCGGGTGGAGATTTCGCCGGGGCGGCGGAGCTGCTGGCACGCGCGCTGGAGAAGGAGCCGACGTCGATTCAGGCGTTGCTGGCGTACGAGCGGGTGCTCCGGGTGCAGGGGGCGGTGGCTGGGGTGCTCGGCGCGATCGAGCGGCTGCTGGAGGCGGAGCCGGCTTCGGCGCTAGGGCATCAGCTCCGGGTACGGGTGCTGGCGGAGCTCGACCGGGTGGAGGAGCTGGAAGCGGCGCTCGCGGCCTGGATCCGGGCGACGCCGAAGCTGGAGACGCCGTACCGGGAGGCGGCGAGTATCTGGCAGGGGCGGGGCGACTATCGGCGTGCGTTGAAGGTGCTGGAGGAGGGGCGGAAGGGGCTGGGGCGGGACGATGCGCTGGCGTTGGAGCTGGGCGAGGTCGCGCTGGCGCTGGGGGATGTGGGGCGGGCGGTGCGGGAGTGGGACCGAGCGATCGGGAGGGATGGCCGGGGCTACTCGCTGGTGCGACGTCGGCTGAGCGCGTCCCAGGACGGGGGTGCGCGGGTAGTGCCGGGGCTGATCGAGGCGTTGACGGCGTCGAAATCGTCGGTGGCGCGGCTCCGGGTGGCCGTGGAGCTGGCGATCGGCGCGGGGCGCGGCGAGGATGCGGAGCGGATCGCGCGGCGCGTGCTGAAGGAGTTGCCGGCAACGGCGCGGACTGGGTTCCTGGTGGAGGTGGCGCGGCGGGCCGACGGTGCGCACCTGCCGAAGCTGGCGTACTGGGCGTACAGCTCTCTGTTGGAGCAGCGGCTGGAGCACCCGCTCGCGGTGCGGGGACGTTTGGGCGCGCTCGCCCTGGAACTGGGGGATACGACGGCGGCGCGGGAGCACTTCCGGGTCCTGGAGGAGGCGCATGAGCCGGGGTCGGAGGAGCGTAGACAGGCGGTGGCGGTGCAGATCGAGCTGACGGCTCAACGGGGGGAGGTCGATCCGGCGATGACCGCGTTGCAGCGATTCCGGCAGGAGTTCCCGGATGCGCCGGAGACCGACCGGCTCGCCGCGCTGTTGGCGGATCGCCTGCTGGACCGCGGTGATCGGGAGGGGGCGGAGGGGGCGTTGATGGGGGTGAGCGGCCCGCGCACGGGGATGCTGCGGGGTCGTCTCGCGCTCCTCGGGGGTGACCCGGCGGCGGCGCGGTCGGCGTTCCTGCTGGCGGCGCCGCAGCTCGAGGGGACGGAGGCGACGGAGGCCATAGCGCTGGCGACGCTGCTACGGCGTTTGAGCCCGGCGGGTGGGGAGGTGCTCGCCCGGCTACTGCAACTGGCGAGTGCCGACAGTTTGGCGGAGGGGGTCGGGGTGCTAGTGGAGCGTGGGGCGAGGTTGGAGCGGCGGGAGTACGCGGCGCTCCTCGACTTCGCGGCGGGGCTGGCCGATCGGGCCGGGGTCGCGGCGGAGGCGGAGCGGATCCGTCGTCTGATCGTGACGGAGCTGCCGGAGTCGCCGGAGTCGGCCGCGGCGCTCCTAGCGCTGGGGAGGGCGTTGGCCGCGGAGGCCGGTCGTCAGGAGGAGGCGCGGTCGTATCTCGAGCGGCTCTTGTTGGAACACCCGCGCAGTGCGCTGGTACCGCAGGCACGGCGGGAGCTGGATCGTCTGGAAGGGCGTCTCCCGAATGGGGGGCGTTGAAGAGGCGAGGTCGGGCCCGCCGGCGCGGGTGGGCGAGCGTGGTGTTCAGCTCGGAAGTTTCGTAGCAGTAAGAAGGAAGTAGTGATATGAGACACCTGATCCTCGTCCTGGCCCTCATGGGGCTGCACCCGGTCTCGGCGGCAGCCCAATTCCTGCTCGTGCCCATGGATCAGGCGCAATCCAATCACTTGAAAGCGTATGGCCTGACGTACTGGGTGTTGAAGCAGGGGCAGACGGCGGAGTGGCTCCTGAATTATCGGGCGGGTTCGTTCCTGCTCCCGGACCGGGCGGCGGTGCGCCAGGAGGCGGCGCTGCGGGGCGTGTCGTTCGAACAGATTTCGGCGGCGCAGGTCGCGCAGATCCGGGCCACGGTCGCGCGGGAGAACATGGAATCGATCATCCTGGAGAAGGCGCCGGAGATCGCGGTCTATACGCCGCCGGAGTCGCCGCCGTGGGATGACGCGGTGACCTTGGCGTTGACCTACGCGGACATCCCCTACACGCCCGTCTGGGACCGGGAGGTGCTGCAAGGCCGGCTCAAGGAGTACGATTGGCTGCACCTGCATCACGAGGATTTCACAGGCCAGTACTCGAAGTTCTACGTGGCGTACGCCAACGAGCCGTGGCTGAGGGAGCAGGTGCGGATCAACCAGTCGCTGGCACAGGAGTTCGGGAAGCCGAACGTCCCGGCGCTGAAGAAGGCGGTGGCCGAGGAGATCCGCCGGTACGTGGCGGACGGAGGGTTCCTATTCGCGATGTGCACGGCCACCGAGACGATCGAGTTGGCGCTCGGCGCGATCGGGGTCGACATCTCCGCGCCGTTCAGCGATGGGACGCCGATCGATCCGGATGCGTCCAGGAAGATGCAGTGGGGCAGGACGATGGCGTTCCAGGGCGCGGAGATCCAGACGAACCCCGCGATCAACTCGTTCAGCGATATCGACGGGCACCAGGTCAACACGACGCGGCGGCAGCCGCTCGGGGCATTCACGCTCTTCGAATTCAGCGCGAAGTACGACCCGGTGCCGTCGATGCTCGTGCAGAACCACGAGAACGTGATCGCGGACTTCTACGGCCTGACCACCTCGTTCCGGCGCGATCGTCTCAAGCCGGGGGTGGTCGTGTTGGCCGAGGAGGAGGGGGCGCCGTGGGTCAAGTACATTCACGGCAACTTTGGGAAGGGGACCTGGACCTTCCTGGGCGGCCACGACCCGGAGGACCCGCAGCACCAGATCGGCTCCCCGCCCACCGACCTCGCCTTGCACACCAACTCGCCGGGGTACCGGCTGATCCTAAACAACGTCCTCTTCCCGGCCGCGCGGAAGAAAACGTTGAAGACGTGATCGGCGACAGCAACGGACGCGGGCCCTGCGCAGGCGGGGCCCGCGTCGTTAGGTTCCATCCCGGGGCACCACCATCGAGAACGGGTGTATCCGTCTGGGCCGAATCCCGGGGAGTGGGGCGGCGCACGATGGGTGAAGGTCACGGGAGCTGATGTGTCGCGGGTACTGACCCTGACCCCGCCGGCGGCGGAGGCGATCAGAACAGAGATAAGGCGAGCGCGGGGCAACGAGGTCTGTTTCGTGGCGCGGGTCGACGAGGCGGGGCTGGTCGACGCGCCGCGGGTGGTGGCGCGCGGCCACCGCGGGGCGGTGCTGGCGGCGGTACGGGAGGCGGAGGCGGGCTCGCTGGTGATCCACAACCACCCGTCGGGAGAGCTCTCGCCGTCGGACGCGGACCTCGAGATCGCGGCGCTGCTGTACGAGCAGGGGCTGGGGCTGGCGATCACGGACAACGACGTGCGCGAGCTCTACGTCGTCGTCGAACCGCCCTCGCCCAGGGAGTTCGAGCCGCTCGACCTGGCCGAGATAGAGAGGGTGCTCGCGCCCGGCGGACCGCTGAGCCGCTCGCACCCGCACTACGAAGACCGGCCGATGCAACGCGCGCTGGCGCAGGCGATCGCGGCCTCGTACAACGAGGGGGGCACGCTGCTGGCGGAGGCGGGGACGGGGACGGGGAAGTCGGTGGCGTATCTGGTCCCCGCCATACGCTGGGGGGTGCAGAACCGGGAGCGGACGGTCGTCTCCACCAATACGATCAACCTACAAGAACAGCTCGTACAGAAGGACCTGCCTTTCCTGCGCAGGACGTTGGGGGAGTCGTTCCGGTTCGCGCTGGTCAAGGGGCGGCAGAACTACGTCTCGATCCGGCGCGCGCTGCTGGCGGCGCAGAGCGCGAGCGTCCTGTTCGAGGGGCAGCAGCGCGCGGAGCTGGAGGCGATCGTCGCGTGGCTACGCACGACGCGCGAGGGTTCGCTCCAGGACCTGCCGTTCCAGCCGAGCCCGGAGGTCTGGGACGAGGTGGCGAGCGAGTCGGACGTCTGCCTGCGCGCCAAGTGCCCGCACTTCGAGTCTTGCTTCTACCAGCGGGCCCGCCGGGACGCGGCCGCGGCGGACGTGCTGGTGGTCAACCACCACCTCCTCTTCAGCGATCTGGCGGTGCGGCGGGCGGCGGGGAACTACTCCGCGCCGGCGGTGCTGCCACCTTACCGGCGAGTGATCCTGGACGAGGCGCACAACCTCGAGGACGCGGCGACGTCGCACCTGGGGGCGGCTGTTTCCCGGCGCGGGCTGCTGCGGATCCTGGCGCGGCTCGACCGGCGCGGCCGGGGGATCCTGAGCGCGGTCGAGGAGCGGCTGAAGGCGGGCCAGGACGATCTGCTGCAGCAGGATGCGCTACGTGAGATCAGTACGCAGCTCCGGCCCATGGTCGAGCAGACGCGCCAACACGCACTAGCGCTCTTCCAGGAGATAGAGGAGCTGCTCTTGACGCGCGAGGAGGCGGTGCTGCGCCTCGACGACGCCGAAGGCGGCCGGCCGGACTGGCTCGACCGGCTCGAGGGGCCCTACGAAAACCTGGCGCTGGCGCTGCGCGAGCTCGCTCGGGCGCTCGAACGGCTGCGCGAGCGGATCAACCTCGACCAGAGGTGGGCGGAGGCGCTCGCGGAGCAGCTGTTGGAGCTACAGGCGTTCGTGAGCCGGCTCGGAGGGATGGAGGATGCACTCCGGATGGCGTTCGGCCGCGGGCCGGATGGGGTCCAGCTGGTGAGGTGGTTCGAGCGGCGGGGTGGTGGGGGTGGGGGCGAGCCCGCCGACCCCGCCAACCCCGCGTCACCACCGCGCGGTACGGCCAACCCAATGCAGCGATCGAACATAGTGGTACAGGCCGCGCCGGTCGACATCTCGGGGACGCTGCGGGACGCGCTCTTCGACAAGGTAGAGACGGCGGTGCTGACTTCGGCGACGTTGACCACACGAGGGGAGTTCGATTTCGTACGACGTCGTCTGGGGCTGCTCCGCGGGGGGATCAAGGTCCGCGAGTCGGTCCACCCCTCGCCGTTCGACTACGACTCCCAGGCGGTCGTTCTGGTACCTACCGACCTGCCGGTGCCGCGAGGGGAGGACGAGGCGGCGTTCGACGAGCGGACGATCGAGGTCGTGACCGACCTGGCCGAGGCGAGCGATGGCGGGATCTTCGTGCTCTTCACCTCCTACCGCTCGCTGCGCGTGGTCGCGCGGGGGCTGAGGCGGCGGGGGGTGGACGGACGGTGGCCGCTCTTCGTGCAAGGGGAGGCGCCGCGCGGGCGTCTGGTCGAGGGGTTCGTGGCATCCGGGCACGGGATCCTGTTGGGGGTGTCGTCGTTCTGGGAAGGCGTAGACGTGCCGGGGCAGCCGCTGCGGGGGTTGGTGATCGCGAAGCTGCCGTTCAAGGTGCCGGGGGAACCGCTGACCGCGGCGCGGATCGAGGCGATCGAGCGGGAGGGGGGCAACTCGTTCTACGAATACATGTTGCCGCACGCGGCGCTGCGGTTGAAGCAGGGGTTCGGCCGGCTGATCCGCTCGGCGGGCGACCGCGGCGTCGTCGTCCTGCTCGACGGGCGGGTGGTGAGCAAGAGCTACGGCCGGTACTTCCTGGAGTCGCTCCCGCCGGCGCCGGTACGGGTGGCGCCATGGCGGGAGCTGCACAGGGTGGCGCGCGCGTTCTACGGCCAATAAACTGATCCACACACCGAATATAGCCAGCCGCGGGGTTGCGGGGGCTCAGGCTTTGCACTCCAGGAGACGGTATGAAGACGACGACGGGCGTTCCCAGACTCGCGGCGCGGTTCCGCGAATTTCCGACGTACCCGCTGGCCGACGTCCCGCAGATCAAGCGTGAGTTGCAGGCGCGCGGCGTCGATGTGATCGATCTCGGCGCGGGTGACGCGGATCTGCCGCCGCCGCCGGCCGCGATCGAGGCGCTGGTCCGGGCGGCGTCGAACCCGGCGATGAGCCGTTACGCGCACCAGCTGGGGCTCCCGGCGTACCGCGAAGCGGTCTCCGCCTGGATGGAACGGCGCTTCGGCGTGCGGCTCGATCCCTACTCCGAGATCCTCCCGATCATCGGCTCGAAGGAGGGGATCGCGCACCTCGCCTTCTGCTACGTCGATCCAGGCGACGTCACGATCGTCCCGGATCCCGGCTACCTCCCCTACACCGGCGGCACCCTGCTGGCCGGCGGGACGCCGTACCCGGTGCCGCTGCGCCCCGAGAACGACTTCCTCCTCCCCTTCGACGAGCTGCCACAGGAGGTGGTCCGCCGGGCGCGTATCCTCTACCTGAATTATCCGAACAACCCCACCGCGGCGATCGCGCCGGTGGAGTACCTGGCGCGCGCGGTTGAGTTCTGCCGCGAACAAGGGATCCTGCTGGTCTACGACAACGCGTACAGCGAACTCGCCTTCGGGGGGTACCGGCCGCCGAGCATCTTCGAGATCGAGGGGGCGAAGGAGGTGGCGGTCGAGTTCCACTCCTTCTCGAAGACCTACAACATGACGGGGTGGCGGATCGGTTGGGCGGCGGGGGGCGCGGAGGTGATCCGGGCGCTGACGCGGATCAAGACCTTCGTCGATACCGGCGCGTTCCTGGGGGTGCAGGCGGCGGCGGTGGCGGCGCTCGAGAGTTGGGCGGATTGGGTACCGCAGAACGTGGCGGCCTTCGAGGCCCGGCGCGACGCGGCGGTGGCGGCGCTGCGCGCGCAGGGTTTCAGCGTCGAGACGCCGCAGGCGACGATGTACCTCTGGGTACCGGTACCGGGGGGCGGGGCGTCGGAGCCGTTCGCGCGGCGGGCGCTGCTCGAGGAGGGGGTCGTGGTCATGCCCGGCGCGGCGCTGGGGCCCGGGGGGGAGGGGTTCTTCCGGGTCGCCCTCACGCAGTCGGCTGAACGACTGGCGGAGGCCGCCGCGCGGCTGGGCCGAGTAGCGTGAACC
>Ga0180220_1000703_pt1 | contig 31307 bp, 25 predicted proteins | sample eDN5th37CBELigBY_FD_151335 | JGI IMG/M metagenome (GOLD analysis project Ga0180220, IMG submission 151335) | Enriched backyard soil microbial communities from Emeryville, California, USA - eDNA 5th pass 37_C BE-Lig BY (version 2) (version 2) | ecosystem: Environmental > Terrestrial > Soil >... | reverse complement strand
AGGAAGATGTCGCGGTGGTCGAACGCTGCGACCAGCCGGATGTGCTTGGACAGCAGCATGCCGTTGCCGAACACGTCGCCGCTCATGTCGCCGATGCCGACGACGGTGAAGTCCTGGGTCTGGGTGTCGACGCCCATCTCACGGAAGTGCCGTTTGACCGACTCCCATGCGCCCTTGGCGGTGATGCCCATGGCCTTGTGGTCGTATCCGATCGAACCGCCCGAGGCGAACGCGTCGCCCAGCCAGAACCCGTAGGACTTGGCGACCTCGTTGGCGATGTCGGAGAACGTCGCGGTGCCCTTGTCGGCCGCGACCACCAGGTAGGCGTCCTCACCGTCGCGGCGCACCACCTCGGGCGGTGTGACGACGGCGCCGGTGGCCTTGTCGACGTTGTCGGTGACGTCGAGCAGGCCGGAGATGAACAGGCGGTAGCACTCGACGCCCTCGGCGCGGGTGGCCTCCCGGTCGGCCGCGGCGTCGCCGGTCAGCGTGGGTGGCCGCTTGACGACGAATCCGCCCTTGGCGCCGACGGGCACGATGACGGCGTTCTTGACGGCCTGCGCCTTGACCAGGCCGAGGATCTCGGTGCGGAAGTCCTCACGGCGATCCGACCACCGAAGCCCACCGCGCGCGACGAAACCGAAACGCAGGTGCACACCCTCGACGCGTGGCGAGTACACGAAGATCTCGAACTTCGGCCGCGGCAGCGGGAGTTCCTTGATCACAAGAGGATTGAGCTTGAACGCGAGCACGTTGCGCGCACGCGCCGAATCGGGCCGCGCCACGAAGTAATTGGTGCGCAGCGTGGCCTCGATGAGGTTGGCGAACGCGCGCAGTACGCGGTCGGTGTCCAGGCTCACCAGCGCGTCGATATCGGCCGCGACGGCCGCCGCCGCACCCTGCGCGTCGCGCCGGCCGTCGGTGTCCTGTGACGGGTCGAACAGCGCCTCGAACAGGTCGATGAGCGAGCGCGTGGTGTGCGGGTTCTCGTTCAGCACCGACTCGATGTGCGACTGGCTGTACGGGAATCCGGCCTGGCGCAGGTACTTTGCGTAGGCCCGCAGGACCACCACCTGCTGCCAGGTCAGGCCCGCGCGCATCACGAGTTCGTTGAACCGGTCGATCTCGACCCGGCCGTGCCAGATGGCGGTGACCGCGTCGGCGAACCGCTGCGCGGTGTCACGCTGGGCCTCGGCGTCCGGCGCGTGCGGGATGCTGGGGTGCGGCGAGATCTTGAACTGGTAGATCCACACCGGCAGACCGTCGGTGCGCCGCAACGTGAACGGCCGCTCTTCGAGCACCACGACGCCCATGGACTGCAGCATCGGCAGCAGTTCGCTCAGCGACGCCGAGTGCCCGCCGAGGTACCACGTGAGCTTCCACACCCGGTCCTCGGCGGTATCGGCGAGCACGAGCTTCACCGAATCGTCCTGCAGCGCTTCGATGATCGAGATGTCGGCGATGGCGTCCTGCGGCGCGAAGGCCTGCTTGTAGTCCTCGGGGAACGCGTGCGCGTAGTGCTCGAGCGCCGCGGGGCTGATCGACGCCGCGGCCGCGGCGCTGATCATCCGGTCGCCCCAGTTGCGGGTGGCCTCGGTCAGCAGGTCCTGGATGCGCGACTCGTTCTCCAGCGACGTGTCCACCGAGTCCGCGGCGGTGCCCTCCGGCAGCCGCACCGTGAAATGCACCACCGCCCATGGGGACTCGCTCACGCGCGCCGAGTAGTCGATGCCGGCTCCGCCGAGTTCGCGCACCAGGATGTCCTGCATCTCCAACCGCACCGCGGTGGTGTAGCGGTCACGGGGCAGATACACCAGGCACGAGACGAAGTGCGCGAGGTGGTCGGCGCGCAGGAACAGAAGCGTGCGGCGCCGCGAGCCCAGATCGACGACCGCAAGCGCCATCTCGAGCAGCTGCTTGGAGCTCAGCGCGAAGAGTTCGGGGCGCGGGATGGTCTGGATGATGTCGCGCAGCAGCTGTCCGGGATGGCTGGGATCGCGGTGCGCCATCGCCAGCGCCTCCTCGACCCGGCGCGAGATCAGCGGGATCTCCAGCGCGTTGGCGTTCATGGCCGCGACCGTGAACAGCCCGACGAAGCGGTGCTCGATCACCCGCGAGGCGCCCGGGCTCTCGCGGACGACGACGATGTACGGATAGGCCCCGTAACGCAGGTAACTCGGCATGGTCGCCTGCGCGAGCACCAGCAGGTCGTCGCTGTCGGTCAGTGGCGGCAGCACGTCGTTGCGCAGGCGCAGCACCCCGAGCCGGCTGGCCGGGTCGACCTCGGCGTTGCCGTCACCGACCACGCACTGCTGGTAACCCAGCAGCACGAAGTGGCCGTCGGCGAGCCAGCGCAGCAGCGCCGCGACCTCTTTGCGTTCGGCATTGGGGAAATGGCCTTCGAGGTCGGTGGCCAGATCGTTGGCCAGGCCGTGCAGCGCCGCGATCATCGCGCCGGAGTCCAGCCCGATCTGGCGGGCCTCGGCCAGGATGCCGGGCACCAGGCGCGTCGCCTCGGTGAGCGCCTCACCGTCGGCGGCCGCGGTGATCGGCACCAGGATCCAGCACTCGTCGGCACCGTCGCCCGGGGCGGCCTCGGCCGCCGGACGCACGTCGAGCAGTTCGCCGTCGAGACCGCGGCGCACCCGGAACACCGGGTTCATGATCGCGGTGTAGGCGATGCCGTGGCGGTGCAGCAGCACCGTGACCGAGTCGACCAGCATCGGCGCCTGGTCGGTGACGATCTGCAGCGCCGCGCCGCTGCCCGCGTCGCCGGGATACACCGCGGCCTTCGTCTCGCCGGGGGCGCGCATGCTCGCCAGACGGTAGTGCGCCGCCACGAGATCGTCGGACACCAGATCGTCGTGTGCGGCCACCGCAAGCGGGCCCGTCGACGTCACGCCCGGCGCATCCGCCTGTGGGCCGCGGTAGGTGGACAGGAAGGCCACCGAAAGCCGGCGAATCATTTCAGGCGAAGCTTCGAGCCCTCCCCGATCGCCGACCTGCCGACCCTCTCGCGTCATAACCGACCACTCCTGACTCACGCTTTCGCACACCGGCATTGGTGCACTAACGCGACACTAGTCGTCCTGGCTGTGGGCCGGTTGGAATCCGCGCCCACAGCCCGTGGACGGTCAGTCTCGTGTGAGTCGGCGGTGGGTGACGCGGTGCGGACGCGCGGCCTCGGCGCCCATGCGCTGGATCTTGTTCTCTTCGTAGGCACCGAAGTTGCCCTCGAACCAGAACCACTTGGCTTCGTTGTCGTCGTCGCCCTCCCACGCCAGGATGTGCGTGCAGGTGCGGTCCAGGAACCACCGGTCGTGGGAGATCACCACGGCGCAGCCCGGGAACTGCTGAAGCGCGTTCTCCAGCGACGACAGCGTCTCGACGTCGAGGTCGTTGGTGGGCTCGTCGAGCAGGATGAGGTTGCCGCCCTCTTTGAGCGTCAGCGCGAGGTTCAGGCGGTTGCGCTCACCGCCCGAGAGCACACCGGCAGGCTTTTGCTGGTCCGGTCCCTTGAAACCGAACGCCGACACGTACGCGCGCGACGGGATCTCGTTCTGGCCGACCTCGATGTAGTCGAGCCCGTCGGAGACCACCTGCCACACGGTCTTCTTGGGGTCGATACCGGCGCGGGTCTGGTCGACGTAGCTGAGCTTGACCGTCTCGCCGATCTTGACCGTGCCGCTGTCGGGCTGCTCGAGGCCGACGATGGTCTTGAACAGTGTGGTCTTACCGACACCGTTGGGACCGATCACGCCGACGATGCCGTTGCGGGGCAGCGTGAACGACAGGTCCTTGATCAAGGTGCGGCCGTTGAAGCCCTTGTCGAGGTGCTCGACCTCGACCACGACACTGCCCAGGCGCGGCGGCGTCGGGATCTGGATCTCCTCGAAGTCGAGCTTGCGGGTCTTCTCGGCCTCGGCGACCATCTCCTCGTAGCGGTCCAGGCGGGCCTTGTTCTTGGCCTGGCGGGCCTTGGCGCCCGAGCGCACCCATGCCAGCTCTTCCTTCAGCCGCTTCTGCAGCTTCTGGTCCTTCTTGCCCTGGACCTCGAGACGTTCGGCCTTCTTCTCCAGGTAGGTCGAGTAGTTGCCCTCGTACGGGTAGGCCCGGCCACGGTCGAGCTCCAGGATCCACTCGGCCACGTTGTCCAGGAAGTACCGGTCGTGGGTGACCGCGAGGATGGCACCCGGGTAGGAGGCCAGGTGCTGTTCGAGCCACAGCACGCTCTCGGCGTCGAGGTGGTTGGTGGGCTCGTCGAGCAGCAGCAGGTCCGGCTTGGACAGCAGCAGCTTGCACAGCGCGACGCGGCGGCGCTCACCGCCGGACAGGTGCGTCACGGGCTCATCGGGCGGCGGGCAGCGCAGGGCGTCCATGGCCTGTTCCAGCTGGGAGTCGATGTCCCACGCGTCGGCGGCGTCCAGTTCCTCCTGGAGCTTGCCCATCTCTTCCATGAGCTCGTCGGAGTAATCGGTCGCCATGAGCTCGGCGACCTCGTTGTACCGGTTGAGCTTGCCCTTGATCGCGACGCCGTCCTCGACGTTCTCGCGGACGGTCTTGGTCTCGTCGAGCTGGGGCTCCTGCATGAGGATGCCGACCGTCGCGTCGGGCGCCAGGAACGCGTCGCCGTTGTTGGGCTGGTCGAGGCCAGCCATGATCCGCAAGACGCTCGACTTGCCAGCGCCGTTGGGGCCGACGACACCGATCTTCGCGCCAGGGAGGAAGTTCAGGGTGACGTCGTCAAGGATCACCTTGTCGCCGTGCGCCTTGCGGACCTTCCGCATCGTGTAGATGAATTCGGCCATGCCGTGATGTGCCTTTCTGAAGCTGTTCGAGTCGTCTCGGTGCGCTCGCGCGGTGAACGCGGCAGCGCCACTTGCTCGCCGACCATCCTAGGCGTGGCCGAATACGGCTACGCCGTCAGTGGCAGCCCGTCGCCGGCGAGGTCGGCGACGTCGTCGTCCGCGAGGTCGTCCGGCTCGTCGTCGGCATCCCGGCGGTCGACGTCATCATCGGGAACGCGCTCGGGATCGCCTCCGGCGTCGGCTCGCGGCCCTTGGGACGGCTGCACCTTTTCCACCCGCGCGATGCACCGGGACAGGTCCGGGCCCACCGCGGTGGCCCTGACCTCGACCGACGAGCGGCGCACGCCTTCGCGGTCCTCGTACTCATTGGTGTAGAGGTGACCGACTACGACCACGGAGTCACCCTTGCCGAGTGACGCGCTGACGCCGCGGGCGAGGTTCCCCCAGCAGTTCACCGTGACGTACAACGAGTTGCCGGGCTCCCAGGTGCCCTCGGGGCTGCGCCGCCGCGAATTGCTGGCCACCCGGAACTTGTAGAGCTCCTGGTCGCCGAAGCGCAGCCGCACCGGATTGGTGATGATGTTGCCGACCACAGTGAACGGTGTCTCGAACATGTTCATTCCCTTTCGCTTTTCATCCATGCGAACCGGTGAGATCCGGCCGCCTGTGACCCATTCATCGCGCACGGGCCGACACGGGCCGTGCGCAGGGCCGATGAAGCGACAGGGTTGTGGATGAAATGCGATCTGGGGATAACTGCCGGGCCCACGGCGCGGCAGGCGCCTGCGACGCGTCGAGGCTGTAGTTGCCGTGCTGTGCACTCGCACTTCTGCTCGGTAACTACAGCCTCGAAGGGTCCATGCCCGTGAGGGCCCGGCTACTGGGGCGGGTTGTCCCGACGGGCCAGGTGGGCCAGCATCCGGTTGTAGGCGGCCAGGTCGGCGTCGTCGTCGCGGTCGGCCGCGCGGTCGAGGCGTTTGGCCGTGCGGTCGTCGCTGCGCCGCCACTGGATGAGCAGCGCGAGCATCACGATCACCAGCGGAACCTCACCGGCCGCCCACGCCACCCCGCCGCCCAGCTTCTGATCACCGAGCAGATCGGTGTGCCAGCTCAGCTGCAGCGATCGGTAGAAAGGCTCGCCCAGCACGGTCTTCATGCCCATCATCACCACACCGAAGAACGCGTGCAGCGGCAGCGACGCGAAGACCATGCCGATCTTGCCGAGGTGCGGGATGGGACGCGGTGTCGGGTCGATGCCGATGACGACCCAGTAGAACAGGTAGCCCGACAGCAGGAAGTGCACGTTCATCATCACGTGCGCGGCGTGGTTGCTCACCGCGGCGTCGAAGATGCCGCCGAAATACAGGCCGTAGAACCCGACCACGAACATCACCGTCGCGATCACCGGGTTGGTGAAGAACTGCGAGATCTTGGAGTGCAGCGCGGCCAGCAGCCATTCGCGCGGTCCCGGCGGCTGCCCGCGGCCCGCGGCGGGCAGGGCCCGCAGCGCCATGGTCACCGGAGCGCCGAGCACCAGCAGGATCGGCACCAGCATGGACAGCAGCATGTGGGCGATCATGTGCATGCTGAACATCGCGGGCATGTACCGCCCGAGGCCCGACGACGTGGTGAACAGCAGCGTTGCGCAGCCCAGCAGCCACGCGACGGTGCGGCCGACCGGCCAGGCGTCACCACGATGACGCAGCCGGTACAGCGCCGCGAGGTAGACCAGGGCGCCGACGATCGCGGCCGTGCCGAACAACAGGTCGAACCGCCAGTCGAACAGCACACGGGCGACCGTGGGCGGACCGGCGAAGTCGTAGCCGATCGCCACCTCGGCGGCCGACGGGATGCGCTTGATCGGCGGCGGCGGGGTGCGCCCCAGCCCGACCGCGATGCCGAACGTCACGCCGAAGATCGCGCCCTCGGTGAGCGCGAGCCGGATCAGCGGGCCGCGCGCCGTGGGATCGGCCTGCAGTGCCGACACCGCGCTGCGCCGCTGCAGGAAGCCCAGCGCCCCCAGCACGACGAGCGCGACGATCTTGCCGACGATCAGCCAGCCGTAGGACGTGCGGAACAGGTCGGCGGGTGACATCCGCACCAGCGCGTTGATCACGCCGCTGACACCCATCGCGATGAAGCACCACAGCGCCAGCGCCGAGAAACGCCGCGCGGCCAGCGCAGTGGCCGCGCCCTCACCCGCTCTGCCGCGCATCGCGTGGGCCAGCAGCGCCAGCAGCCCACCGGCCCACACCGCACCTGCGACGAGGTGGATGAACAGGCTGTTGGTGGCCAGATCGTGCGCGCCGCCCGACGACGAGTGCCCGGTGAGCGCCAGCGGCACCAGCGTGACCAGCGAACCCGCGAACAGCACCGGCGTCCATCCCCAGCGCAGCACGGGCAGGCTCGCGATGGTCACCGCTGCGGCGAGGATCGCCGTCCACCGCCACGCCCCGGCGATGTCGACCAGGCTGGTGGCCGACCACACGTCGACCGGGCTCAGGTGCTCAAGGACCGGTTGGCCCGACACGTCGGAGATGGTCAGCGGCACCAGCATGGCCGCGCACACGGTCCACACGGCCGACGCCGCCGAGCCGAGGCGCAGCGCGCGGTAGCCCGCCACGTCGAGGACACCGTTTTCCTGCGGCGCCACCAGGAACGCCGCGAACAGGAACGAGCCGACCGCGATGACGGCCGCGATCTCACCGGCCGCGCGCACGAACGGCAGGCCGTAGGTGGTGACGGGACCGGGGTTGGGCAGGCCCGTCGCGGTCAGCGCGTCGGCCAGCGCGAGCGCCCCGATCCCGGCTGCGACCGCGCCCGCGAGGAGTCCGACACCGACCAGTACGGGCCAGACCGCACGCACGTCAGAGGCCACGCGGCCGACAGAAGTCATGCTTCCAGCGTATGGCGTGTCTCAGGCCACAGCGGAGTGCCTACCTCTCGAAATACGCCGGTGGACGCCTCACACGGCTTCGTCCCGCTTCGTGCGCCGCTCGCGCTCCCGCGCGGCGAACAGTTCGCGCGCGTACCGGTCGACAGTGTCGAGGTCGCGCAGGATGCCGCGCAGTTCGTCGCGGAACGCGCGCCGCTGCGCCATCAGCTCGGGGCCGTGTTCCAGCAGTCCCTGGTCGGCGGCGACCTGACGGGCCGTGGCGAACAGCAGCGCCGACACCGACTCGTTGTTGCGGACGCGGCCCTGCGCGACGTACTGCCGCCCTACCCCGAGCGCCAACTTGGTCAGATCCTTCTCGGCGATCTCGGCGGGTGCGTCGCGCAGCACATCGGCGACGATCGTGTAGGCCTCGAAGTACGGGCGCAGCATGGCGTCGGCGAGCAGTGGGCGCTTCGCCCGCATCAGCGTCTCGATGCCGTCGCGGCCCGCCCGCACCTGCTGCTCCCAATCGGCATGCCACGACATCTCTTCCGCGACGTTCTGGTGGAACGCCGCGGAGTCGGCGAAGTAGAAGTCGAACTTCAGCAGGTCACGCAGTCGCACCACCTGGGTCCAGAAGGCCTGCAGCGGATCACCTTCGGCGTCGGCGGTGCGCGCGGCGTAGGCGAGCGCAAGCTCGACCAGTGAGGTCTCCAGGAACGCGTGGATCAGCGAGTTGCGGTAGAACGCGGCCTCGAGTTCGTTCTCGGGGGCGATGCGCCAGACCGGTTCGCGACCGGTGTCGATGCACGTGACGGGATGACCGCCCGACAACGCGTCGACGGCCGCACGCACGCCCTCGAGGGTGCGCAACCGCATCGCGCTGTTGGTCACCGGGGTTTTCTTCTGCTCGAGGTAGTCGAGCGAATCCTGCAGTGCCTGATGGAGTTGCTCGAGGGTGAGCGCGACGCCGCGCGCGGTGAGCAGCAGCGCCGAGACGAGGTTGGTCGCGTTGACGGGCGTGACGCGCAGGATGCGCCAGGCCACCTCGAACGCCATCTTCTGCATGGCCAGCCGCTTGGCCGCCTCGTCCTCGACGAGCGGGCCGTGCGGCTCACCGAGGTACTGGCGCATCGAAACCGCCTCGGGGAAGCGGACATAGATTTTGCCGTAGTTGCGTTCGCCCTGGGCCTTGACGAAGTTGTACAGCCAGCTCAGCCCTTCGGGCCGCTTCTCCCCGCCGCGTGCGTACTCGGCGTACTCGGCGGTCTCGTGCAACTGGTCGAAGCTGATCGACACCGGTTGCAGCAGGATGTCGTCGCTGCGGCCGTCCAGGTAGGCGTCGGCCACGTACGCCAGCAGTCCGAGCTTGGGCGGCAGCATCTTCCCGGTGCGCGACCGCGTGCCCTCGATGGACCAGTTCAGGTTGAACCGCTTCTCGACGAGGTAGCCGACGTACTGGCGCAGCACGTATTTGTACAGCGGGTCGTCGAGCTTGCGGCGCAGGAAGATCACACCCGAATGCCGGAAGATCGGACCCATGACGCCGAACGACAGGTTGATCCCGGCGAAGGTGTGCACCGGCGGAAGTCGGTTCTCCTGCATCGCGACCGGCACGATGACACCGTCGAGATAAGAGCGGTGCGAGAACAGCAGCACGGCGGGATGCTGCTCAAGCGCGTGGCGCATCTGCTCGATCTCGATGCGGTCGTAGTCGATTCGCGGGTCGAAACCACGGCTGAAGATGGCCCGGCCCAGTGACGGGATGAGGTCCACCGAGAAACGGCTCCACCCGGTCGAGAGCTCGTCGAGCATCTCGCCGGCCTTCTCCGGCGTGGCACCCGGGATCTGGGCGAGGCCCTCCCGGAACCGCGCCGACGCCATCATCTCCGGTTTGACCAGCCGCGGCGACTTGTACTCCGGCCCCAAGAGCCGCAACTCGACCCGCTCGATGGCCAGCACGGCGCGGCGCAGCACGAAATGCGCGAAGTCGCGCGGGTTTTCGCCGACGGTCGTCTCACTCCACTGCTTGCGCAGCTCTGACACCTTGGCCGGTTCGCCCGCGACCACGCGGGCGCGCGACGGGTCCTTGCGCAGGATGCGGCGCTGCAGGATCTCCGGTGGCCGGTAGGTGTCGCGGCCCGACATCAGGGCGACCACCTTCAGCCGCGTGGGCAGCCCCCCGGGAACCCAGAACACCCGTACGGGAACCACGAGACGGTTCTCGTCGGCTTCGAGTTCCTCGACCAGACGTGCGAGATCCCCCGGCGCCGGTTCGTCGGTGGCAGGCAACTGGAGCACGTCGACCTTGGAATCGGGGTGTTCTCGGCGGTGGGTGCGCAGCCAGACGTTGAGCAGTTCCAGTTCGGCGTCCGACGACACCGACGCCAGCACCAGCGCGTCGTCGTTGGTGGTGAAGCTCGCGAAGTAGTCGGTCGGGGGCGCGGTCACGGACGTCCTTTCGCAGGCGCCTTCTTCGCCGCTTTGCGGGCCGTCTTCTTCGCGGCTTTGCGTGGCGAATAGATGTCGAACTCCGGCAGCCGGTCGTGCGGCCACGACGCGAGCGTGTCGAGGTAGATCTGGCGGACCTGCTCGATGCGTTCGGGCAGGTTCTCGACGGTCCAGTCGTCGACCGGGATCGGCGGGTACACCGCGACGTCGACGGTGCCCGGGTTGAACGTGCTGGAATCGCGTGCGGCGATCACCTCGGCGTTGCGGATCACGATGGGCACCACGGGAATTCCCGCGGCCATCGCGATGCGGAACGCCCCCTTCTTGAACGGGCCCACCGCGGTGGTGTCCAGCCGGGTGCCCTCCGGCGCGATCAGGATCGAGATGCCTTCGCGGGCAAGCTCTTCCACCTTGTGCAGGCCTTCGACGGCCTTCACCGGGTCGTCGCGGTCGATGAACGCGGCGTCCATGACGCGCCCGAGGGTGCCGACCAGCGGATCATTGGCGAGCTCTTTCTTGCCGACACCGGTGAAGTTGTCACGCACCAGGGTTCCCGCGATGATCGGGTCGACCTGGTTGCGGTGGTTGAAGATGAACACCGCCGGCCGCTGCGCGGTCAGGTTCTCCTCCCCCAGCACGTTGAGGTTGACGCCGGTGGTCGCCAGCAGCACCCGGCTCCACGTGGAGGTGAAGAAGTTGACGCCGCGACGGCGGTTGCGGTTGAGCAGGCCCCAGCCGATCGCCGCCCCCGCCACCGGCATCAGCGACGCCACGCCGGCCACGGTGCGCAGTTGCGCCATGGGGCTGCTGCCGCTGCGGCTGGTGAACCGCAGGATGGGCCACCCGCGTTTGGCGGCGACAGCGGCGAGCTTGCCCTCGGGGTTGGTCGGCCGCGGGTTGCCGACCAGGTACATCAGCGCGACGTCCTCGTCGCCGTCGGCGTAGAAGTAGCTCTTCGACAGGTCGACACCGTTGGCGGCCGCGAATTCCTGTACGGCGCGGGCCTTCCCGGGACCCCAGATGATCGGCGTCCTCACCTCACCGGTGATCAGACCGTCCTCGTCGGTCTCGAACTTGTTGCTCAGCACGTTGTCGATGCCCAGGAAGCGGGCCACGGGCTCCACCTGCACGGTCAGCGCCGACGAACTGAGCACCACGGTGTGCCCGCGGGCCATGTGGGCACGGACCATCGCCCGCATCTCGGGATAGATGCGGCCCTGCACGTACTGCACGAACAGGCGCTCCCCGAGTTCGTCGAGATCACTGAGCGAATTGCCGCGCAGCATCCGCGCGCCCTTGCCGATGAGGTCCTCGAACTCCGAGCGGCCGAGGCGGTGGTTGAGACCGGCCTGCACCATGCCGATGAACTCGCCGACGCTCATCTGGCGTCGCCGCAGCCGGTCCTGGGTCATGAGCACCCCGGTGAAACCCGCCACCAGGGTGCCGTCGAGGTCGAAGAACGCACCGATCTCCGGACCTTCCGGGCTCGCCTCGATCTCGGCGAGTGTCCCGGGAAGCCGCATGGGCCTACCGGCCGAACCCACGGATGTCACTGCGCACCACCAATGTTCGTGCCGGGTTCGGGGTCAAACGACGCCGGGGTGCAGCGCACCTCGCCACCGAGGGCGAGCACCTCGTCGAAGCCCTGCTGCAGGCACCGCGCGAACAGCGCGCCGTCGGTGATCGCCGCGCGGTCGTAGCGGACGGTGACGGTGATGTAGCCGCCCCGCGAGATCAGCACCACCATCATCGCCACGCCGGGCAGCGGTCCCAGCCCGTAGTGCCGCAGGATCTTGGCCCCGGCGAGGAAGGTGTCGCCCGGATAGATCGGCACGTTCGAGGCCTGCACGTCGGAGTTCACCACCGAACCGGCCACCGATTCCAGGATCGTGTCGGGCAGCAGGCTCAACACCGGCGCGATGGCACCGACGACATCGATCGCCCGTTCCTCGCGCAGGCTGGTCATCTGGCTCCTGACGGACTTGATGCGCTGCTCGGCGTCCTCGATGCCGATCGGCGCCGACAGGTTGACCCCCGCGAAGCGGTTGCCGCCGGCCGGGTCGTCCTCGGCGCGCAGGTTCACCGGCACCGCCATCGGCAGCGAGTCGATCGGCACGCCCTTGGCGTCGTGGTAGAGCCGCAGCGCGCCGCACACCCCGGCGAGATAGGCGTCGTTGATCGAACCGCCCGCGGCCTTGGCCGCGCGGTGGAAGTCGCCGAACGGGATGTCGATGGCCTCGCTGCGCGACGCCAGGCTGCGTCGGCGCAGCAGCGGCGAGGGCTCGGCGGCCGGGGCCATCACGCGGGTGCCCGACATTGCGTAGTCCACGACACCGCTGACCGCCGAGATCGGGTCGCGCACCACCTTGGTGACCGCACGCGCCGCGCCGCCGAGGGCGCCGAGCACGCCGCCGGCGATCGAGCCGGGCAACCGGTTGATGCCCTCGCGCATCAGTTCGCCGGGTGAGAGATCCTGCGGGATGGGCAGCGGCGGTGGCGTGTCCGGTTCGGGATCGCGTTCGAGGTCATAGATGCTGGCGAACATCTCCACACCGCCGACGGCGTCGCTGACCGCGTGGCTCAGGTGCAGGATCGTCGCGGCGCGCCCGTCGGCCAGTCCCTCGACCAGCGTGGCGCTCCACAGCGGACGGGTGATGTCCATCGGTGACTGCATGGCAACCTCGGCCAGGTCGAGCACCTGCCGCAGGGTTCCCGGCCCGGGCACCCGCACACGTCGCACGTGGTAGTCGAGGTTGAAGTCGGGGTCAACCACCCAGCGCGGCGCCGCGGTCGGAAGTGTGGGCATCACGACCTTCTGCCGCAGCCGCACCACCTTGCGCGACGCATGGTCGAAGCGGGTGCGGAACCGCTCCCAGTCCGGGGTGGTGTCGAGCAGTTCGACGCCCATGATTCCCGAGCGTGTGCGCGGGTTCGCCTCCCCGCGGTGCAGCAGCTGATCGACTGCACTCAGCTCTTCGGGCAATCCGGCCGCGTCCCGCTCCGGCACGTAGCTCATAGCGTGGTCCCTCTCCCCTCACCCGGCAGCCAAGTGCAGCGTCCACGCTAGTCTGCGTCCGCCGGACACGGGTCCGGTTTCCCCACGTGTCACACGTATGCGTATCCGGCGAAGACGGACGATAGACTCATCCGTCGTTGCCTCCGTAGCTCAATGGATAGAGCATCGGCCTTCTAATCCGACGGTTGCAGGTTCGAGTCCTGCCGGGGGCACCCAACGCACAAGGCTCGAACTTTGGCCCGAAGAATCAATGGCCGGGGTTCGGGCCTTGTCTGTATCTGCGGCCCAGGTGAGGGCGTCGGCGTTGACGGCCGGGTCCAGCAGCATCTCGAACGGTCGCGCACTGTCGACGCGGAGCTCGTTGTCCTCCTCGACGTAGACCTTGGTGAAGAACGCCTGGTTGCACAGGCGCCGGTTGGCGTCGTCGCAGCGGGCATAGATGTCGGCACAGTTCGACAGGAGGCCGAGCGCGTCGTCCAGGTGGGCGCGGGCGTCGGTGTATTCGCCGTGGTGTGCGTCGAGGCGGCGGTTCACCAGGTCGAGCTCGCCGCTGATCCGGTCCTGCTCGCGTTTGAGGACGGCGAGCGGGATGGCGTCGGCATAGTGGGCTTGCATGAGGCGGTCCTGCTCGTGCTCCAGCCGGTCGCGGTTGGCGGTGAGCTGGGCGAGCTCGTCGGCCTCGGCGGACATGAGCCGGTCGAACTCGTGGTGCAGCATCCCGGACAGCGCCTCGCGGCGGGCCGGTGTGATCTGCACGCGCTGGTAGTAGTCCTCGATCAGATGCTCCACGTCTTCGATGAGGATGGCCTGGCGGGTGCAGTCGGTTCGCTTGGAGTGCCGGCCGGAGCACACGAAGTAGGGGTAGACATTGCCCTGGTTGTTCTTCGCGTTGTTCACGATCAGTCGCGACCCGCACGCGCCGCAGTAGACGGTGCCTTTCAGGTAGTGGTCGTGAACCTGGGTCGCCTCGGCGGCGCTCTTGTGCGCGGTGAGGACGGACTGGACCTGGTACCAAACCTCGGCCGGGACGAGCGGCTTGTGCGCCCCCTTGTAGGCCACGCCCCGGTAGATCACGTCGCCCTTGTAGTACGGGTTCGTCAGGAGACGGTGCACGGAGGAGACGGCGAGCGGCTTGGACGGGTGCTTGGGCGTCGGCAGGCTCAGCAGGCCGCGCGAGGTGAGCTCGTCGTGAAGCTGGCTGACGGTCCAGTCGCCGGAGGCGTATGCCTTGTAGGCCCACTCGATCAGCGGCGCCCGGTCGGGGTCGAGCTGCACGGTGCGGACCTCGCGACCCAGCTCGTCGCGCAACCGCACGTTGAGGTATCCGATGGGCGCCTTCGACGGGGTGCCGCCGGTCGCGGCCTTCTGCGTCATGCCCTTGACGACCTCGGTGGCGAGGTTGCGGGAGTAGAACTCCGCGATGGTCGACATGATGCCGTGCAGCAACATCCCGGAAGGCGTCTCGTCAATGTTCTCCGTGGCCGAGACGAGCATGACCCCGGCCTCTTGGAGCGCGAGGTGAATGGTCACGTCGTCGGCGCGGTTGCGGGCAAGCCGGTCGACCTTGTGGACGATGCAGTACGCGACGCGGTTGCGCTTGACGTACTGGATCATCCGCATCAGCTCGGGACGGTCGGCCTTGCGGGCAGATTCTCCGGCGTCGACGAACTCCTCCACGATGACCGCGCCGAGCTGTTCGGCCTTGCGGCGGTTGGCCTCGCGCTGGGCCGGGATCGAGAACCCTTCCTCGGTGCCGCCTTTCTCGGCCTGCTCCTTGGTAGAGACGCGCAGGTAGGACACCGCGAGCGCGGTGCCCTGGGGCGGGTCGATGAGACTGCGCACCGGATCGGCGGTGCGCACGAACGCGGAAGTCACTTGTGGCCTTCTCTCACGGGAATCGGCCCTCGTGCTCGGGCTGAACGCCCGAGGGGTGCTGATCGTGAGAGAAGCCCGGAGGCTCTTGGACTAGGCCGGATCGGCCACGTAGGTTCGCCCGCCTGATGACGGGGTTTGGGACCACAACACCTCGGCGACGCGAGGCTTGCTTGCGACTGATTCTACCCGGCAGCCTCTGACATGACACGGATCGCGTGCCCCTCGGATGGTCGGTAGGTCTCGGGAAGCTCCGCGGCGCGTCGCTCGGCGCGCGAGCGGCCGGTCTCCTGCAACGTCAGACGGATCAGCACCTCCGCGAGCTTGTGCAGATCGGGCGGGTCGCGGTGCACGGGCCGGACGGAGAACGATCGCTCGTCGTAACGACGCTGGCCGGTCTTCTTGGCGTAGGCGCCCATCAGCCGCGCAGCTCCCCGGTCTCACGGTCAAGGCCGGCGTAGAACTCGTCCTCGGCCTGTCGGCGGGCGGCGACGTCATCGAGGACGAATTGCACGAAGTCGTGGTCGCGGTTCTCGATGATGTGGTCCTCGACGGGCTCGGCGGGGTCTTCTCCGGGCCAGGCGGTTTGCCGGGTGGTCCGGTCGCGGTCCAGGCGGGTGCCGGAGGCGGCGACCCAATCGCGGAGCCGTTGGCGGGCGTCGGCGAAGTCGCGGTGCCAGCCCAGCGGAGCGGAGCCGTTCTGCTCGGGGTCGTAGGCGCACAGCCAGTGCAGGTGCAGCGCGGACAGTTCCCACAGGAGCTCTGGGTGGTGGTGCCAGAACGGCGGCACGACGGATGCGGGGAGGCCGTAGGTGTGGCGGAGCCAGTCGACCCACTTGTTGAGCTCCAGCCACTCGGCTTCGGCCTCGGCGGCGGTCAGCAGGTTCCAGTTGATCGGATGCGGCGGTTCCGCGAGCAGCGGGGCGGCAGGCGCCTCGGTCTCCTCGTCGGGTTCGGGCTCCTCGGCTTCGGGGATGTCGTCGTACTCAGCCATGACCATCGCCTCCGCTCACAGCCCGAGGGCCGGCGCGGCGCTCGGCGCGTCCCGGTGAGCGGCGAAGCCGACCGGGGCCTGTTCGGCGGCCTCTTGGGTCGGGGCGGCCTGGGACCGGCGGGTACGGTCCACGTCGTAGCTGGTGCGGGCGAGGTCGTGGCCGAGCTTCTTCGCCACGAACTCCTCGGCCTTGACCTGCTGGCCGTCAGGGTCGGTCCGGTCGTACTGGCGGACGTAGCCCTCGGCGATGAACTTGTCGCCCTTGGCGAACTGGAGGTGAGCGCGCTCGGCGGTCTTCCTGAACGCCACGAGGTCGTGGAAGGTCGTCTCGGTCTGCGTGAACGACCCGTCAGGTTCCTTGCGGTAGTGCTCCTGCCCGATCTTCGCGTAGAAACGGGCATCACCCCGCTCGGTGTAGGTGAGCTGCGGGTCGGAGGCGATGAATCCCGAGACGGATTCCTGCGTGTGCATAGCCATCGGACTGCCTTCCTGACAGTGGCGGCGGCCCCGGCTGGGGTCGCTCTGCCAGGCAGGTGCGCCGGCCCGTTCCTACGAACGGTGTTGCAGCAGCGCCTCGATCCCGGCGCGGGCGGCGGTGAGCTGGCGAGCATCTGGGCGGGTGGTCCAGGTCCGCATCCTGGTGACGATGGGCGGGGCGGCGCGCAGCAGCACGAGCGCGGTTCCGAATGGGAGGGTGCGGATGGTGTCGGGCGGCATGATCGGCACCCGGCGGATGGAGCGTTGCGCGGAGCGGGTGCCGTGGTCTCCGATGGTGGTGGAGTCGGTGAGCTCGTCGCGTTCGCCGATGAGGGTGGTGAGGTCGTGCAGGTCGCGGCTGTTGGAGGCTCCGCCGAGGATGATCTTGACGATGCTCGCGTCCCAGATCGCGCCCGCCGCGTTCTCCGACCACTTCTCCCTGGCCTGGGCGAGTGACTGCAAGACAGGCATGGTCGTGATGCCGGTGCCGCCGCCTTCGGCCATCAGGGTCGGCAGCGACGGCAAGGGGGCGAGGTTGCCGACCTCATCGAGAGCGAGCAACAGCGGCGGGTCCAGGCGCGCACCGGGGCTGCGGGCGGCGATGCGGCGGGCGGCTTCCACGAGGTCTTCCACGAACGCCGCCACGAGTGCGGCGGAGTTGTTGGCGCCGGCCCCGGTCGCCAACAGATAGAGGGTGCCTTTGGCGCGGAGGAACGCTTCGGGGTCGAAGTCCTCGCCGTCGCGTGGGTTCACCGCGTCGAGCACGCGCGGGTCCGCGAGCGCGGCGAGGGCGAGGGAGACGCCCTGCCAGATGGAGTCGCGGGTGCGGGGGTCGGAGTCGATCATGGCCTGCAAGGAGTCGGCCCATCCAACTGCGGCGCGCGGGCTCGCGGTGAGGATCGCCACCGCGTCGGCGGCTGCGGCCGGGTCGAGGGTCCAACGGAACAGCTCGCCCGGCGGGCGACGATCCAGGGCGGCGGCGTGGAGCAGGGCTTGGAGGGCCGTCCTGGTCTTGCCCTCCCAGAACCCGCCGCCCTCCACCCCGCCGGCCGACAAGCCCGTGCCGGCGGCGAGGCCGGTCGCGCGGATCATCGCGGTCAGCGGGTCCTCGCATCCTCGGATGGGCGACCAGCGCAGCCCCGCAGGGACACCTTCGGCCAGGTGTTGCGGGTCGAACACCGCGACCGGCCCGATCTTCTCCCGTGCTCGCAGCGTCGCGGTGAGGTTGTCGGGCCGCGTCGAGGTGGTGACGACCGCGCCGGGCGCGTCCAAGATCATGTTGATGACGACATGCGCGCCCTTGCCCGAACGTGGCGGCCCGATGAGCAGGATCGAGTCTTCTACCGACGCCCACACCTCCTTGCCGCGTGAGGCGCCGATCCGATACCCGACCGCCTCGGGCTTGGGCTTGTCGAGGGAGGGCCGCAGGTGTCCGGCACGGTGCAGCAGCGCCTTCTCTGAGGCGGCGCGGGCGACCTCGGTCCGGGTGGCGATCCCGGCGATCCGGTACGGGTCGGCTTGGAGCTGTCGGCCGTGCTCGCGGATGAACTGCCATACGCACACCGCCAGGACCGCGGCGGCGAGGATGAGGACGGCCGCGGTGATCCAGTACGCGACCGCACTGAGCCCCGGCGCGCCGAGGGGTACGGCGGGGTCGCCGGGATGCAGGAGGACGCTCAGCCCTGACTCGATGCCGCTGGCGGGCTGGCCGGTGCCGGTGATCCACGCGGCGAGGGAGCCGGCGCCGCGCAGGATGCCGGCCAGGACGGCTGCGGCGATGAGGAGGCCGATGCCGAGGTTGGTCAGCTCGTCTCCGAGCGGCCCGGTTGGTCGCGGAGTGCTCATGCGGGGTGCCCGACCGTGAGGGCGCCGGACACTCGTCCGAGCAGGATCACCTCGCGGGTCGGACTGCCGACGAGCAGGTCAGGGGCCAGCAGGGCACGGGCGGTGCCGTCCGGGGCGGCCTCAGAGTGGGCGAGAACCACGGCGACCGCGACATCCTCGCCAGGTACGAACCCTTCGCCGTGCAGCGCCAGCAATCCGGCGACGCGCGGGGCCGGTGTCTCCGGTTCGGGGTCGGGGCGGCGGCGCTTGCCCGGCGTGATGATGTCGGTGAACGCGGTGCCGTCTGCTTCGCGGACCTCGACCCGCACCGGCGATCGGTGCTGATCGGTGAGCTGGTCGAGAATCGCCGCGAAGTCCTCGCGTCGCCACGGCGGCGCGAACGGCTCCGGGTCGTGCGGGGCACCGTCGACCGTGACGGTCATCTGCCCCTCGATGGTGATGTCCATGACCACGTGCGGCAGCACGACCGGCATCTCTGCGGCTTCTCGCTGATCTCGGTGCGCTGGCTCGGCGGGAGTGCGCTTGTACCGCGGCCGGCCCATCACGCCTCACCGCCGGCGGTCAGCGACGCTGACGGTTCTTCGCTCCCGCTGAACTTGCGGGTTTCGCCGGTCATGCGGCCGGTGGTGTCGAAGGTGGCGAGCTCGTTGGGGTGGAGCTGGTGCTGGACGATGAAGGAGCGGTCCTTGATCCGCCAGAGACCTTGCCCGGTGCCGAGACCGGGCAGGAGCTTCTGCTCGGTGCCGGTCAGCCCGAGCGCGAGCGCGGTGGAGCCGAGCTGGTCGGGTTCTTGCCGGTAGACCACCCTGGTCTCGGCGTTCGCCAGCAGCGATGAGGCGAGCGCGCGCATGGCGGAGCCCTGGTCGCCCACGTTGTCCAGGTCGGACAGCTTGTGGAACACGAGCATGTTGGCGATGCCGTAGTGGCGGCTCAGTCGCCATTGCGCGTCCATCCGCCGCAAGAGGCTCGGGTAGGCCATCAGCCGCCACGCCTCGTCGTAGATCACCCACCGCTGGCCGCCGTCCGGGTCGGACAGGGCCGATTCCATCCACGCCGAGGAGCACGTCATCAGCACCGAAATCAGAGTGCTGTTCTCGGCGACGCGGGACAGGTCGAGGGAGACCATCGGCAGCGACGGGTCGAACCGCACCGTCGAGGGGCCATCGAACAGGCCCTGCAAGTCCCCGGCGACGAGTCGACGCAGGGCGTGGCCGACGAGGCGGCCGTCCTCGGCCAGCCGCCCATCCACGTCATCAGTTCGGTTGGGGGCGAGGATGCGGTCGACGACCATCGGCAGGATCGGCACCTCTGAGCTGCGCACGGCGTCGGTCAGTGCGAGGTCGACGGCCGTGTGCTCCAACGGGGACAGCGGCCGGTCCAGCACCGTCTCCGCGAGCGCACCGATCAGGTCCCGGCGGCGGGAGGCGACCTGGGTGACCCACTCGGCGTCCGACACGCTGCCGGGCCGGTAGCCGGCGTCGAGGGGGTTGAGCCGGTTGGACAGGCCGTGGCCGAGGATGATCGCCTTCCCGCCGACCGCCTGCGCGACGGGCGTGTGCTCGCCCTTCGGGTCGCCGGGGACGTAGACCCGGCGGCCGAACGGCAGGGAGCGGGTGTAGAGACTCTTGGCGAGGGAGGACTTGCCGGACCCGACGATGCCGGCCAGGACGATGTTCGGCGCGGTGATGACCCCGCGCTGGTACAGCACCCAGGGGTCGTAGACGAACGAGCCGCCCGAGTAGAGGTCCTGCCCGACGAACACCCCGGACGAGCCGAGGCCGCCTTCGGCCAGGAACGGGTACTGGCCGGCGAGCGTCGCGGACGTGTCCTGGTGCTTGGGGAGCCGGAACCGGCCGGGAGTGCGTAGCGCCGCCGGACCCGGCTCGCCCGCGGCGGGGAGGTAGGTCGTGGCCCGGCGTTCGGCCTGCTCGGCCTCCCACCGCGCCTTCGCCTGGTCGCGCTTGGCCTGCCGCGCGTCGGCCTCGACGCGGGCCGCGGCCTGCCGGCGGGCCTTGCGGTGCTTGCGTCGCTCGCCCTCGGGGCCGACCAGCACCGCCGTGTGCAGCCGCCCCTCCTCGCTGCCGGTCACAGCGACAGCCCCCCGCCGTGCTGTGGGGAGCGGGTCGGGCCGGAGAACCAGTCCGCTGTCTCCTGCCGCGGTGCCCGAGCGTGCCCGCGGCTGTGCGCCTCGGTTGTCGGGGTGGGGTTGTCGATGCCGAGCAGGGCTGGGTCGGGCACGGCGTCGTACTCGCGCAGCAGGTTCAGGTGGCCCAGGAACGGGCTGTAGACCAGCGTGTAGACATCGCGGGTGGCGGTGCGGTCGAGCATCCCGGTCGGCGGGGCGTCGTAGACGTACCCGTTCTCGAGCGCGGCCTGCACCGTGTCCTCGCCATCGTCGTAGCCGGCCAGGTGCTCGATCGCCGCGTCCGCGCCGTCGCGGTCGAGCAGATCCAGCACCTCGTCGGCCTCGGCGCCCTGGAGGAACACGACGCTGACCCACCGCCGCACCGGCTCCTGCTCGGGTGCGAGGTCGGGGCCGTGCTCGGCCAGGAGAGTGAGAGCGTCGAGGTTCACCCGTGCGGCCTCGGCCACATCGTCGGGGAACAGGGCCGTGTTCTCGGGCGTGACGCCGGGGTGGTCGAGGGCGTACTGCCGGGCCTCGCCGGCGGCGGAGAGGAACCCGGCGAGCTCGCGGATCGCCCGGCCGGGCTCGACCGGGGCGCCGGCGCCGGTGAACAGGTCCCGCCCCGAGATGGTCTGCCCGGAGGTGGCGTCGTGGATGCGGTAGGCGTAACGCTGGTGCTCGCCCAGCGGCTCGTCGGGCCAGACCGTCAGCGTGAGTGAGCCGGCCCGCGCACTCGTGCGCACGGGACCGGCATCGTCGGGGATGGTGTCTGCGGTGGTGTCCATGCCGGGCAGGTGCGCCATCCCGGCCCGTGCTCGGTCAGAGCGACGGCGGCCGGCGGTTCGGCGGGCGGTGCGGATCGCGGGAGAACGGGTCGTCCCGGAACGGGTCGGCACCGGACGCGGCTGGTGTGCCGAGGCGGGCGGCGAGCCGGTCCATCGCGGCCGCGTCCCGGCGAGCGGCGGCGGGGTGCCAGGCGATGCGGCCGGAGTGCTGGGAGGCGGCGTCCAGCCGCCATTCCACGGTGTCCAGGAGGGTGGCGGCCTGGTGCAGCTCGTCGGCTGCGGCCAGTGCGGAGCTGGCGCCGGCGAGCTGGTTGCCGTTGTCGTCGTGTGCGCGGGCGCGGTGGGCGATGTGGGCGCTGGCGAGCTGGTCGAGCACCTGCCGCAGCGACCGCACCCCGGCGAGCAGGTCGCCGATCACCGGGTAGGTATCAGCCGGGTCGGAGAAGGCGCGGGTGGCGTGGGCCAGGCCCCGCAGCGCCGCCTGGGTTTCGGCGGCGTCTGCGCGGGGGTCATCGAAGGTCGGCATGATCGGGCTCCTCACCATTCGGGCTGCCCCGGCGCATCCGGGGTGCCTGACAGGTGCGCCCGCCCTCACCCCTTGGGCTGTGGCCGCTCAGACGGTGCGGCACAGCGGCAGGGCGGCGGCGGTGAACGCCTGGGCCTGCTGGCCGACGAGCCGCCGGGTCTCGCAGCTCGCTTGGATGGCGGCCTGCTCGATCGCGGCCACCGCGGCATCCAGCTCCTCGACGGTCGGAGCCGAGACGGAGATGAGGCCGGAGACGCGCAGGACGCCGTGCCCGGCGGTCAGGTCGGCCTCCTGCTGCAATACGTCCTCGTACTCCGCGGTCGCGCTCGCGTCCTCGACCTGGCCGATCTTGCGGCGCTGGGCGGCGTCGGAGATGAGCTCGGTCTTCTTCTTCCGCAGGTCCCTGGCGGCCTGGTCGGCCCGGACGGGGGTGTAGTGCAGGGCGAGGGTGCGCAGGATGCCGTTGGAGAGCACGAGCGGGGCGAGGAAGCCGGGGTAGACCTGCGAACGCGGCCACTCCGACACCCACAGGACCGCGTGGAGGGCGCTGTCGGAGCGCAGCCGCTCCCAGGTCTCGGTGACCGCGACCGGACCGGCGGTGGCGAGGTCGCGCCCGAGGGTCCCGTGTCGTTCCAGCGCGGGCGCGGCGGCCGGGTCGTAGGCGGAGCGCAGGATCACGGCGACCTCGCCGGGCGTCAGCCACCCGGTCGAGGTCAGCTCCGCGGCCCGCAGCGCCGTGGTGAGGGTGGTCATCTCCTGGCGCAGCACCGCGGCGGCCCCGCGCATCCCGCCGCCGGAGGTCCTGATCTGCCGAGCGGCGGCCTTCATGTCCAAGGCAAGCGAGATGGTGGTGGCGTGGCGTTCGCCGGCGGGGCCGGCGCGGTCGATGAGCTCCTTGTAGGTGGTCGCGGCCCAGGAGCCGTCGTCGGTGCCGTGGGTGCGCCACCACTCCGCCAGTCCGGTGCCCGAGTCGGGCAGGGTGCGCTCGGAGACCTGGATGCGGGCGATCCGCCCCGACCGGCAGGCCGAGGCGAGGACGCGGCCCCACCCTGCGACGCGGCGCTGCTGCTCGCCGGGGTCCAGGAGCACGAAGGCGGGGTGGGAGAGGCCGAGGATCGCGGTGAGGGTCTGGGCGTGGGGGTCGTGGATCATCGCGGCCCCGGTCTCGGGGTCCTCCCATTGCCGCAGCGCCGCCGCGTCGCCGGGCAGGGCCAGGGTCCCGGCGGGACGGGGCTTGATGATCCGGCGGCGGGCGATGAGCTGCCCGAGGTAGGACCGCCACACCCAGCGGGCGACGACGGGCACCCACTCGATGAGCTTGCGGCCGCCGGCGGGGATCGCGGCCAGCAGAGCGCACGGTGCCCACACGGGCGCGGTGAACAGCAGGCCCTTGCCGCCGGCCAGGTAGAGGCCGGCGACCACCAAGAGAATCGACGTGCCGAGGACGATCACTTGCGGCAGGGACAGGCCGAGCATGATGCCCCGCTTGGTCAGGCGGGAGAACTGCACAGGACGCAGCGGGTAGGCCGAGTAGTTGGAGTCGGTGTCGGCTCTGGTCATAGCGGGTTCACTCCTTCGGCGTGCTCGGCGGGGCGGGTGGTTGCGGCGGCGGGGTCCGCCTGCTCGATGCCGCCGGCGGCGGAGCGGAGGGTGCAGCCGGCGCACTCGAGGCCGGGGCGCTTGGGGCGGGTGTGCCGGGAGGCGGTGGCGCGGATTGCTCGTTGGCGGCCGAGGCGTGACCTTCGGCGGCACCGCCGACCGTGGCGCCGGCCTTCGGTCCTGCGGTCGCAGCGGACTTGACCACGGCGGCGCCCGCGACCGCGGCCGCGCCGATGGGTCCAGCGGCAGCGCCCGCCGCCGCGCCACCACCCGCAGCGGCACCTCCACCACCTGCTGCTGCGCCTTCGGACGCTCCTGCCGCGGTGCCGGCGCTTCCTCCGGCAGCCGGGGCACCTGCCCCACCACCGCCTCCGCCGCCTGGGGGCGCGGCCGGGCCGGAGCCACCCGAGGAGCCGCCGTCGAGGACTTTCTTTGCGCTGTCTGCCCCGCCTGGCCGGGACGGGATCGGGACAGGCCGGTTGAGGGACTGCTTGGCTTCCTGCTCGGCGGACATGACGTGGTACATGTCGAAGCCGGCGAAGTGCAGGAACTTGTAGCTGATGTACGGGGCGAACGCGGCGATGAACATCAGCGCGACGCCGGCGATGGGCTGACTGACCGAGGTCAGGTCCGCGTTGATCGGAGCCGAGACCTGGGTGATCGCGACGAGGAAGATCACGACGAGGACGAGCTTGGAGACGATCAGGGCGATCACGAACGAGGCCCACTTCGACAGCCACCCGCGGGTGGCATCCCAACTCGACCCGGCCAGTGCGACCGGACCGAACACGATCGCGACCAGTAGCAGTGCCTTGCGGATGAGCAGGGAGAACCAGACGATGCAGGCGGCCGTGATCGCCAGGCCGGCGAGGAATATGGTCAGGATCGCCCCGGCTCCGGGCGCGGAGAGGTTGATGGCGGCGAACCCGGCGGCGAGGAGGGCGATCCGGTCGCCCATGCCGGACATGGTGTTGCCGGTGGCCTGCACGATCCCCACGCACAGCTCGTCGGTGATCTCCAAGAGCAGCCCTGTCAGGGTCAGCAGGACGAAGGAGCCGAGCACGGATTTCGCCAGCCCCAACGCGGCTCTGCTCAGGGCGGAGGGGTCGCGGTGTATCAGGCCGGTGATGAGTTGGAGGCAGAAGAACAGCAGCATCACGAAGACCGCGATGCCGAACAGGATGTTGTAGACGCCGACGTATCCGGGCTGGGTGACGTCGACGGCGGTGGTGGAGTCGAAGACGGTCCAGACTTCCTGGAACAGCCACGAGGCGGCGCCGCCCATCGCTTGGGCGAGCCAGTCGAACGGGGCGGTCACCAGTGAGGCGGCCGCGTCTCCGGCGACGTTGCAGACGGTGGAGATGACCGGCACATCGCATACGCCCATCCCGGGCTCCTTCCTCTGGTTCGAGTAGTCCGGGCGGGGTCAGACGGACTGGCCGACGTTCCAGAAGAAGTTGATGAGGGTGACGCTCGCGCCGCAGATGATCGCGGCACCGCAGGAGACGAGGACGCCGAACTTGCCGCGGCTGGCCAGGTGTGGGTTGCTGCTGTTGGCGCCGAAACCCCACACCACCGCCGAGACGATCAGGGCGAGGACGGACAGGATCAGGCCGATCGTCATGACGGCGCCGACGATGGTGCGCAACTGGTCGATGCCGGGCAGGCCGTTGCTGTTCGGGGGGACGTTGATGTCCATCGGGACGACGGCGGGCACGGCAGCGACGGCCAGGCTCAGCACGGATGAGATGGGCGAGAGGACGGACAACATGGGCGTGGGCTCCTTCAGGCGACAGGGACGGACTCGCCTGACAGGTGCGCCCCGCCTGCCCCTGCCGCGCCCCATGGCCGCCTGCGCCGTCGCGCTCGATACGTGCGAGCGGCCCGGCGAGGTGTCCCGCCGGGCCGCGTCGTTCGGGTCCCGGTTGTCGAGGTGAGGCCGGGTGCTACAGGCTGGCGCCGACGCCGAGGAGAAAGTTCAGCCAGGCCACCCCGGCTCCGGCCAGGGCCGCGGCGCCGAGGGCAACGAACAGGCCGGTGCGGGCCTTAGTCGCGGCCTGGTAGTTGCCGTGGGCGGAGGAGACTGCCCAGGTGACCGCGCAGACGATGAGCATGAGCACGGCGATGATGAGCACGAAGGTCAGCAGGGCGCCGATGACCGCCTTGAGCTGCCCGGCACCGTCCAGCGCCCCGAAGTTCGGGAACACCGACGCCATCGGCACGACCGCCGACAGGAGGATCGGGCGGGTCATCACGAGCTCCCTTCGCTGCTGCCGGTCGTGCCGGCGCTGCACAGGGCGGGGGTGGCGTCGGCGCCGCTGATGCCTTGTGCGTCGTGGGCTTTCAGCCAGGCGTCGGAGTCGACGGCGGTGGCGTTGGTGCCGCCGGGGCGTATCTCGAAGTGCAGGTGCGGGCCGGTGGAGTGGCCCTCGGTGCCAACATCGGCGATGTGCTGCCCGGCGGTCACCAGGTCCCCGACCTTCACGTAGAGGCGTTCCTCGTGCCCATAGGCGGAGGCGACGATCTGGCCGCCGATGTTGTGCTCGATCACGATGAGGTTCCCGTAGCCGGAGGCGGGGCCGGCGACGGTGACCCGGCCTGCGGCGATCGCCAGGATCGGGGTGCCGAGCGGGGCGCCGTAGTCGGTGCCGGTGTGGAAGCCCTGCACGCCGGTGATCGGGTCGACCCGCGGCCCGAACGGGCTGGTCTTCACCCACGTCCCCTCGGGGAGCGGGAACACGATCTGCGTCGCCTCCGGCAGATCGGACGGCGCTGAGGCACCACCGCCTCCGGTGCTGCTGGCGCGGGTGAGTGCGGCGAGGATGGCTTCGGCGACGGGCTGGTAGTTCTGGTAGCGGTCCGGGTACGCCGACACTTCGACGGATTGGGCGGCTTGGCCGGGGTCCATGCCCTGCCAGCCGGGGATGTCGAGCAGGCCCCGCGGGCTGGGGTAGTTGGGTCCGGTGGGTCCGCCGAAGAACGCCTTGGCCTGATACACCGGGTCCATCAACTGCGCGACCGTGCCCCACCCCGACTGCGGGCGCATCTGGAACAGCCCGAGACTGTCGTGGTCGGACCCGTTGCCGTCGTTCGGGTAGTTCGCGGAGTCGGGGTAGGCCGAGGTGTTCGCCAGCATCCGCAGCGAGGACTCGGTGAGCGCGGCCATGATCGCGATGAGCGCACCCTGGCGTCCAACCCCGTTGACCTGACCGGCGACCGTGATGATCGTCGCCGCGTGCGTGAGCTGGGTCTTATCCAGCGTCACGGTCGCGCCGTCCTTGGTGGTCGCGGTCAGCGAGTCCGGCACCGGGCCGACGCTCAGCGTGCCGGTGGTGCAGGCCGCGACCGCGGACGGGTTCACCAGCACACCCACCAGCACCAGCAGCGCGGCCGGTCCCACGAAGACCAGGGCGGCAAGACCGGCGGCGAGCTTCTTCATCACGACGACACCCCGGCTCTCACGGCAGGGGGTTGCCGAGCTGGGAAAGCCGCAGCAGCCGGCACGTCGGATAGGTCGGCTGGCAGGTCTCGAAGACGGTGAACGACACCTGCCCGACGGTGGTGACGGGCTTGCCGTCCCACACGCCGGCCCGGTGGCGGGTGCCGGTGATCGTGTAGGCGGTCGTGCCCGGCAGCAGCGTCGCCTGTCCTTGCTGGAGCGCCTGCGCCCACGTGGACGGCACCGCGGCGGTGTCGATGGTGAGCCATTGGCGGGTCTCATACGTGCGGAGCTGCGCCCAGGCCGCCGTGTTCGGCAGGTAGTCGGCCAGGTCGGCGGCAAGGCCCGGTGTCTCGTTGCCGGACGGGTCCCCGACATCGACCACCTGCTGGATGTGGTCCGAAGGGCCGTACCCGGCGGCGGTGTCCCAGGTGAACACCGCGACCGCGACCCGGCGGGCGAACTCCTCCGGGTCGCTGGTCGCGGGGATCGGTGACGGCGATGCCTCGACGCTGGCGGGGGCCGTCACGCTAGGACCAGTACCGCCGGCCGTGCCGGGCTGGGTGGCCTGGGTGGTGCCGGGGCCGTGGATGAGGCCGTAGAGGCCGACGCCGATGAGCGCGGCGGCGATGACGAGGGCGACGATGACGACGACCAGAGTGCGGCGGGGTCGGCGCCCTGACCGGGACGCAGGCGGGGGTGCGGGCTCGTCCATGCGGGGTCCTTCCATGACGGCGGTGTGCCGGGAAGGTGCACGCGCTCTGCCCTCGTCTGCCTGTCTCGGCGGGTCAGGCGGTGCGCAGCTCGGTCTCGCGGCGGGCCTGGTCGGCGGCCTCGGCGAACGCGACGGTGCCGGCCACGGTCTGTTCGAAGCGGTGCCATTGCTCCTCGGTCAGCGCCGGGCCGACCACGGCGGGGTCGGCGCGTTCCCACCACAGCGCGAGCTCGTCCCAGGTCAGCACGAACGCCCGCACCGTCATCACCCCGGCGGGCGCGGCAGGCGTCGTGGTCGGGCGGGGGCGCTTGCCGCGCTTCTTGTCGCCACGCACACGGGCCAGAGCATCAGCAGCGAGACGTTCCAGTTCCGCCGCCCGGGTCTGGGCCTCGACGGCCCGCAGCTCGGTCGCGTCCCGCGCCGCCTGGGCGCGGACGTGCTCGGGTGCCGAGGAGTCGGCGGCGAGCTGGTCGAGCTCGGCCAGCGACACCTCGACGCGGGTCCGCTGATGGGCGGCGGTGATCGACCCGCCCGCCTCGATCCCCACAAGCTCCGCGGCGGCCCGCTCCCGGACCGCGGCCGGCTGGGTCTCGTCGGCGGCGAGGCGTTGCAGCTCGCCGATGCGTTCCAGGCTCGTGTAGGAGTTGCGGCCGGTGACCATGAGTGCCGCCTGCGCCCGCGCCTCACCGCCAAAAGATGCGTCGTCTGACGGTGCCGCCACCGTGGCGGGACCGTCAGACCTCGGGTTTCCCGCGCCGGCTTGGAATCGGGAGGCTTCCTGGCGGCGGGCGGCGTCCTCGGCCATCAGCGTCTTCAGCTCGCGGTAGAGGGTGGCCTGTTCGGTCAGGGTCAGCGGCTTGTGCAGGGCGTTGTCGTCCTGCTCGGCCAGGAGTTGTCCGAGTCGGTCGCTGATGCCGGGGCGCACCCATACGTCGGCGGTCTTCCAACCGAGCCGGCGCATCGCCGCCAGGCGGCGCAGGCCGCAGACGAGGTTGCCGTCCGGGTCGATGGTGATGATCTGGAACAGGCCGTTGTCGTCTATCGACGCGGCGAGCGCGTCGATGTCTCCGAGCTCGGTGCGGTGCCGCCGTCCGACGTGCACGGTGTCGAGGGCGCGTTGGAGCTGGATGTATCCCGGCCCGTTAGTCACGGCGTCTCCCGGTGTGACCGGGGGCGGAGAGAACCACCTCCGCCAGCAGGGCGTCGTCGGACAGCAGGACGCGCAGCGGTTCGCCGATCAGCAGCCGCAGCAGGACACCGCGGCCGGCGCTCGTGTGCGTCAGGTCGGGGTCGGGATGGCCGAGGACCGTGCGCAGCAGCGCCAGCCAGGACGGGCCGGTGATTCCCAGCAGGACGCGAGCGTGGTAATCGCGGCGCAGTGCCTCGAACGCCGAGGAACGGGAGGAGGATTCGGCCAGGCGGGTGCAGACGTACTCGATCCCTGCCCGTGCGGTGGAGGCCGGCCAGCCCAGCAGAGTGAACAGGGCGATCGTGTCCTCGACCGCGGAGGCGATGCTCGTGGTTTCCTCGCCTGTGCTGGACGGCCCCGGTTCGGCTTCCGGCTCGTCGTCGTAGGCGGCGTCGGGTGGCGGGGTCTGGAAGGCGGGGTGGTAGTCGGTCAGCAGGTTCTCCCGGTCGGAGAACCGTTCGGCGTCGTGGAACACCGAGTAGTTGGGGCGCCGCGCACGGCTGGTCGAGCACAGCAGCCCTTGGCCGCGTTCCTCGCTGACGCAGGTGATCCGCACCGCGTGGGTGACCATCGCCCACGGGTCCGCCGCCTCACGCACCGAGGGGTTGCGCATCGCATCGAACGCGGCGGTCGCGGCCTCCCACGGGTCCAGTCCGTGCTTCTTCGCCAAAGCGGCGTACTTCTGCGCGGCGTGCCGCATCAGCGCGGCCGCCTCCGGGTCGTCCCGCCACGCACCGCGACCCGTGCTGTGCAGCCGGTTCAGCAGGGCGCGCAGCCCTTCGGAATCCTCGAACCCCTGCCGGGGCTGGCCGGACTGTCCCGACCTGGTGTTCTGCTCGCGCACGACGGCACCTCCTGAACGGCAGGTGCGCGTGCGCTCCCCAGCAACCCACGTCGACGTGTTGCTGGGGCTGGACATCTCAGCTCAGCCCGATCCCCGAACGAGTCGCGCCCGCAGGCGAATGCCCGCGGCGGCCGAACGCGGTCACCGGCGGCAACCGGCGGGCGCGCTCGCTGATCGCACGACGAGACGCGGCCACCGCCTGCACCGCCGGCCGGCGGGCACGTCGGGCGAGCTCGGCATGAAAGTCGATGCCCCGCCCGGCGACCCGCGCCGTGGCGTGACCCATCAGCTCGGAAGGGCGCATCCACACGACTCCGCGCTTCTGCGCGGTCGCCTCCTCGGCGGCCTGCCTAGCGGTCTTCTCCGGCGCCTTCCTGCTCGCTTGCGAGGTGTCGCCGTGCCGGGCCAGCTCCGGCACCTCACCGGCGTCGGTGCGTCGGGGTGCATGGCCTTCGGTATCATGCGAGCTCGGACCCACGGTGGTGTCCTGGCGTTCCTGCGTGGTGTCGTTCATGCGGTCAGCTCCTTCGGGATGTCTTGCCGATCAGGTGCGTCCAGCTCCTCGGGCTCCTTGAACCAGCGGCCCACGGTGGAGGGCGCGACGCCGAGGTGCCTGGCGATCCGCTTGTTCGACCAGCCCTCGGTCCGCAGCCCGGCGGCGAGCTCCCGACGGCCGGCCGGACCCGACGCGGCGACCTGGGTAACAGTGAGAACCGCAGGCTCGTCTGCCTCCACCTCTGCTTCCGCCAGCGGCTCGGCATCGGTTGGCGTGGTTCGGTGGGAGCGCACGAGGACGACCATCAGGTGGGTGCTGGCGAGCAGCACCAGCGGTGGGACTGCGGCCACGCACCCGGCCAGAGGAGCGGGCACGTCCGCATCGGCAGCGACGGTCGCGTGCAGGGCATTCGCTGTCACCGAGACGGCGGTTCCGACCATCAGCAGCAGCCACGGATACCACGACGCTTGCTGACCGTCGAGGGCGACGACCGCGACTGTGGCGACCACGATCAGCCCGTCCACGATCAGCGGCCACGCCCACGCCTGCTCCTCTGCGACCCCGGAGCGGTGGGCCAGATCGGTCAGTGCAGTGAAGGACAGCCAGAACGCGGCGGCGGCGATCAGCACCGTGCCGACGATCGCGGTGCTGACCGCGAGCCGGCCGTTCGGCAGGCGCGCGGGGATCACGAGAGCACCTGGCTTTCGACCCGCGTCAACCGGCGTGGCGCTTCACCGTGCTCCGCTGCGCCCGCGGACGGCCGCGCCGAAACGGCGGTCGTCGCACGGTAGGCCGAGCGGATCGTGGTGACCACCTCGCGCGGCGGCAGGCCAATCTGCTCGGCGGCCGGCCCCAAGGCGTCGAGCGTGACTGAGGGAGTGACCCCGGCCTCCGCGAGACGGCAGGCGGCCCAGAACAGGCCCCGGTTGCGCTCTCCCTCGCCGAGCGCGGCGACCCAGCCGGCCAGCCGTTCGGCGTCCTCCGCTCGGGTCGCCTCGGTGAGGCGGAAGGACGGCGCAGGACGCGGATCGAGGAAGCTCCGCAGCGCCGCCGCGTCCACCGGGGCCGGGTGCGGCTGCGCCCGCCCGATCAGCTCGTACCAGCCGCGCAGATCGGCGGCGACGTCGACCGTCGAGGGCGGCACGACGACGTAGCCGCCGGCCCCTCGGAAGTCCACATGGGGGCGGGCGGCCTGCCACGACGGCTGCGGCTGGGCCACGTCCGCGGGGAAGTAGGCGTGCAGCCCGCCCG
>Ga0180220_1000702_pt1 | contig 31347 bp, 30 predicted proteins | sample eDN5th37CBELigBY_FD_151335 | JGI IMG/M metagenome (GOLD analysis project Ga0180220, IMG submission 151335) | Enriched backyard soil microbial communities from Emeryville, California, USA - eDNA 5th pass 37_C BE-Lig BY (version 2) (version 2) | ecosystem: Environmental > Terrestrial > Soil >... | reverse complement strand
GGACTAATCTCTTGTGTTCAACATTACAATAAAGTACATGCTTAGGATAAAATTGAACCGCCGTATACGGAACCGTACGTACGGTGGTGTGAGAGGTCGGAGGTTAGTCACCTCCTCCTACTCGATTTTTTGAATGATGTTCATTCGTTAACAACTAGCCGTGGAAACAACACATTATTCTCTAAATGAATATGTTCAAATAAATCACTTTCAAGTTCTTCTAGTCTTTGGTAAACAACACGGTAAGTTCCGCATGCACCTTTTGGTGGCGTAAAGTCATTTGTTACTTTTCGTATTTTATTCATAATCTCCCCAGCATGGTCATGCTCTTCAAGCAAGTCATTCATTTTCTTCATCATGTTATCTCTTGTTTGTTCAGATGAAATATTCTCCATTTCCAAAATAAGTGGAAAGTCTTCTGTTTCTTCCTTTATAAGATGTTGTTCCAGTTCTGTTTTTAACTCATTGAATAACTGATATACATCTGCCAAGTACGGGTTACCTTTTCCATGAACTCGTAACACCTTTGTTACGTAAGGACTCAAGTGTGGTAATTCCTCATTTAAATATCTGTGATGTTTGTTCACAATAAAGTCGATTAGATCACGATTACTTGCCTTTCTCCAATCAATCCTTGGTTGGTTCCTTGTTTGTTCATATAGTTCATTTAACTCGTTTAAGATATGATCTGCTGGAAGGTTTTTCTCAACAATGGCTTCGATTAATTGTCGATTTCCTCCGCAGCAAAAATCAATTCTATATCCCTTAAAAAAATCACTAGACTTTGGGAATACACTGACAATTTCTCCAATTATTGATGTTTCATGAAACATTGACATCTCTAATAACCTCCTGTTTTAAATTTGACATCTCAAATCCAGAGTAACAGTTTCTTTGAAATTTCTTTGTGAGAAAAATCACATCTATAAAATTCGGTTTCAATTATAGTGAAGAACATAAGTAATATTTCAAATGAATATTTAAGAAAATTTAAACCGAAGAATTTTTGGAAAATGGGAAAAAGCTTTTCAGAAATAAGGAGGAACAAAAATGGTAGACCTTGTGCCAATTGGAAAAAGAAAAAAACAATCACTTAATGATGCTTTTGCATCCCACTTTGCAAAATCAATGTTTTTAACAGTTTCAGCCATTATTATCCTGACTTTTATAGGAACAAGGATGTTTACACATGTTGATTTAAATTTGTATGGATACATGGTAGGAACAATTGTTTTTATTGGAGGTTTCTTTTACCGATTTATTGCTTGGGGAGAAAGACCGCCTACAAAAATATTTATCAAAAAAGGGCTAAAGCTTTTATTTAGAAAATCAACACCTAAAACATCAACAGAACAGCTAGTGACGTATAACTTTATTTGGAATAGAGGGATATATCGATGGTTACAGCATATTTTAATCGGCTGGGGATGTATCCTATCATGCTTTGTGACCTTTCCTCTAGTTTTCGGATGGATGTACTTTACGATGGAGGAAAATGGTTACTATACCGTCGTGGCAATGGGAATTGACATCATGAGTGTTAAAGCAGATGGAATTTTAGCTTTCTTCTTTTACAATGCATTAAATATTACAGCGATTATGGTCATTGCTGGTGTTTGTATGGCTCTTTATCGTCGTTTGAAGAATATGCAAGCAAGAGCAGAACAAACCTTTATGTATGATTTTTTACCTCTATATCTTTTATTATTGATTTCCATTACAGGATTAGCGTTAACTTTTATGAATGTCTTTTTGCATGGTTATGGGCAACCGATCATGTCATTGATTCATCAATATTCCGTTATTATCACATTAATTTATCTTCCGTTTGGAAAGCTTGCCCACATACCGTTTCGGCCATTAAGTGTATTTGCCCGTAATTATCGGGAGCATTATGCGGAGCAATCGATGAAAACATGCAAGGTTTGCGGGGAAAAGTTTGTGTCTGTAGAACAATCAAATGATGTCATCGAAGTACTAGGAGTAAATCAGATAGATTTTCATAAGGAGGATGGCTTTCATTTAGCAGAACTATGTCTACCATGCAGAAGAAAATACAGAATATCAAGATTTTCAGGATCACCTACACACAAAATCAAGGTAAAGGAGGCCAACCAGCATGCACAGGGATAAATTTTTTAGAGAAATTGAAAATTTGAATCATCCAAATGAAAAGTTGATAAAAACACATTGCAGCTACTGTGGGATGCAGTGCGGTATGAATTTACGAGTGAATACAACCACAAACAAAATTATTGGAGTAGAACCACGATACGATTGGCCGGTAACGGTAGGAAAAATGTGTCCGAAAGGTGTAACTGCCTACCAGCAAACAAATCATAAAGATCGAATCTTAAGACCGCTCATACGTGATAACGCAAGCTTGAAGGGGACAAAAGAAGGCTTCCGTGAAGCAACCTGGGAAGAAGCTTACGATCTGATTACAACAAAATTCTTAGATTTGCAGAAAAATTATGGGAAAGACTCACTCTCTGTTTTTAGTGGTGTATCCATGACAAATGAAAAATGTTATTTAACTGGGAAGTTTGCAAGGGTAGCATTAGGGACGAGATATATTGATTACAATGGCCGCTTCTGTATGTCAAGTGCAGCCGGTGGATTTCTCCGCTCATTTGGTGTTGACCGTGGCTCAACACTTCCTTGGACTGATATTCATGAAACAGATTGCTTATTTATTGCTGGAAGTAATACAGCAGAATGTCATCCAACCTCTATGTTCCGTGTTTGGGCAGTTCAGGAAAGAGGCGGTTATTTAATTGTTGCAGATCCAAGAGAAACACCGATTGCGAGAAGAGCAGATATTCATTTGGACTTAAAGCCAGGTACAGATCTTGCATTAGCAAATGGAATTCTTTATTTATTAATCGAAAATGGGCATGTAGACAGCGAATTTGTAGCAAACCATACGAATGGATTTGAAGAAACGAAAGAAGTAGTGAAAGGATTTACTCCAGAGTACACAAGTGAAATAACAGGAGTTTCAATAGAAAAAATTAAAAAAGCAGCACAAATTTACGGAAAAGCACCAAATGCTATTGTCATGTTTGCAAGGGGAGTTGAACAGCAGCACAAAGGTGTTGATAATGTTTCGGCCTATGTCAATATGGCCTTAGTAACAGGGAAAATTGGTCGTCCAAAAGCAGGGATTGCAACATTCACAGGTCAAGGAAACGGTCAAGGCGGACGTGAGCATGGGCAGAAATCAGACTTATTGCCAGGATACAGAAAAATTACAAATCCAAAGCATGTTGAAGAGGTTTGTGAGGTATGGGGGATCACACCAGAAGAAATGCCAGGACCAGGTGTATCTGCTTATGAAATGTTCGAATTAATGGATGCGAAAACTATACGTGGTTTGTATTTACTTTGTTCGAACCCTGCTGTTTCTGCTCCAAATTTAAATTTTGTAAAAAAGGCTCTTAAAAATCTTGATTTCATGGTTTGTTCAGACTTTTATTTATCAGAATCTGCGGAATTCGCTGATGTTATTTTACCATCTGTTACCTGGTCAGAAGATGAGGGAACAGTGACAAATCTTGAAGGAAGGATTATTAAGATAAACAAGGCGCAGGAACCAATTGGGGAATCAAAACCAGATTGGAAAATCCAAGTAGAGCTCGCTGAAAGACTTGGTAGAGGTCAATATTTTTCACATCTTAAAGAAGCCAAAGATGTCGCTGAAGAATTTAGACGGGCGTCAAAAGGCGGGTATGCAGACTATTACGGTGCTACTTGGGATAAAATCGACGAACAAGATGGAGTGTTTTGGCCGTGTAAAAATGAGGATGATCCCGGAACTCCGCACATGTTTCTAGATAAAAAATTTTATCACCCAGATGGAAAAGCAAAAATCTGTGCTCTACCTTATCGGCCGCCAGCTGAAGAACCATGTGAAAAATACCCGCTACGTTTAACAACTGGCCGTGTCGTTTATCATTATTTGTCAGGAAACCAAACGAGAAGAATCCCATTTTTACATGATATGTGTCCAGAACCATATGTGGAAATTCACCCTGAAAGAGCAGAGGAATACAACATTACACACGATGAAGTCGTTCGTCTATTTACCCGAAGAGGTGAGAGTTACTTTAAGGTGAAAATAACAGAAGCAATTCGAAAGGATACTGTTTTCGTCCCTTATCACTTTGGTCATGAAGAGTCTATTAATCTATTAACAATAGCCGCATTAGATCCAATATCTCGCATGCCTGAGTTTAAAGCATGTGCTGCACAAATCGAAAAGGTAGTAGTTGGGAAGGTGTAGAAATGAAAAAAAGACTTTATCTTGAATTAGAAAATTGTATCGGATGTCGTTCATGTCTTGCTGCCTGTACTCAATGTGGAGGACATGAGGAACGTAATCGAAATTATGTTTATGATGTAAACCCGCTTGTCAATAGACAAACAATGCCGTTAATGTGTTTGCATTGTGTGAATCCAGCATGTGCAAGAAGCTGTCCTGCACAAGCTATTCAAGTTCATGAAACAGGAGCTGTCTTATCAGCACTTGTTGAAAAATGCATCGGTTGTCAAAATTGCACAATCGCATGCCCCTATGGAATTCCTAAGTTCGATACAGAACAAAATCTAATGTATAAATGTGATTTATGTATTGACAGAACAAAGGACGGAATTCCACCAATGTGCGCAAGTGTTTGTCCTTCGAATACTCTACAATGGCTAACAGAAGTAGACATTGAAGCAAAGCAGAAAAAACATGATTTAAATAATGGAAAATGGGTTGCTAGCATGCCTTATTTAGAAGGCGAAACAAATGTGAAAATTAGTTTGCCAGGAATTTTACAAGGAACAACTAAGCTATTTTAGGAGGAAGTGGAGATGGTCGGTAAAAATAACAAAATACCATTTGAAGAAGATAACTATACTCATAATATTCATCGAAATAATGAACGAATGTTAGATCGAAGAGGGTTTATGAAAACATTGGTCGGTGCCGCTGGGTTGTTTGCTGTTTCTTCCTTACCATGGGGAGCGGTTGCCGCAAAAGAGTTATTAGGTTTAGGTGATAAGGAATATCCAAAAATGAAAATTGCTAATGTTCGAGATGTTGCAGTAGGTGATTCTGTCAAGTTTGCCTTTCCTAGTGAGCATGACAGTGCTCTGTTGATTCGGTTAGGTGAAAATCAATATGCGGCGTATCAAAATGCATGTACTCACCTACGCTGCCCTGTGTTTTGGGTGAAGGAAGAAGGAGAAATGGTTTGTCCTTGTCATCATGGGAAATTTGATGCTTACACAGGTGCACCAACAGCAGGTCCACCAAGAAGACCATTACCTGAAATTAAAGTTAAGGTAGAAAATGGGGTTATTTATGCTGTGAGGGTGAAGCGATATGATGCTTAAAAAAATTAACGTTGTATTCCTTTGTACGATCTTATTCTTAAACATTATCTTTACTCAACTTATGGTTCATCAATATTTCTATGAGAACTATGGAAGTAGTTTATTATTTTGCGGTTTGAATCTGCTTTTGTTTCCAATTGCAATACTTATCTATAGAAAAGATAAAAAGCGAAAAGGCGTGTTATCACGATGAAAAATGAAACGTATTTAGATTTTTGTTTTATTAGAGAGGAAAAAGGAAGCTTTTCCACTGAAATTGATTTGCTATTAAAGGAGATGTTTTGTTCTAATCAATTACATTGGTATTTAGATGAAAAAAGCGAACAGGGACTAGAGATTGTTGTAGCAGAGGTAAAAGGTATGAGTGATTGGAGTTCGGAAGAGCAGTTATTATCTTACTTAGAAGATCGTGGATCATCTTCTTTTTGGACCTATCTACAAGGTTATCAATTTTCAATTTATCCCTATATGAAAGGATGTCAGTCTGGTGGAACTCATTCATTTACTTGAACTGGAGAATTTTGTTTCCATTCCAATCAAATTAACCATTCATGGGAGTGAAGAAGAAGATAGACCGGTTTGGATGGAAAAAAAGATACAAAGTGTAAGGTTATGTCCAGATGGTACACATGTTCGTCTTTATTTTGATCACCATCATTTTATCGCAGTACCTAAGGAATCTGAAATTATAAGACAAAAACATGAGTGGAGCGCCTATGATGAAAAATCAAGCCTGCGGTATTTAATAAAGAAGGAGGGGGGAGGTTACCATGATTAAAAAGGTTCAATTACCATTACAAACAGTAAATTTAGTTCTCGGTTTTATGGTATGGGTCATCTTATCTTCATTAATGCCTTTTATTAAGGAAGATATTGCAATTGCTCCAGAGCAATTAGCCTGGGTAACGGCTATCCCAGTGATATTAGGATCGATTCTACGAATACCTATAGGCTATTATGCAAACTTACTAGGTGCCCGATTGGTGTTTATGATTAGCTTTGTTTTATTAATTCCTCCAGTCTATTATATTAGTATTGCAGACTCACTTACAGATTTGTTGATTGGCGGACTGTTTTTAGGGATTGGAGGAGCAGTTTTTTCTGTAGGGGTCACATCTTTACCTAAGTACTATCCGAAGGAAAGGCATGGGTTTGTTAATGGTATTTATGGTGCTGGAAATTTAGGTACAGCGATTAGTACCTTTGCTGCACCTGTCATTGCATCAAAGGTTGGCTGGTCTCTAACAATTCAGTTTTATCTTGTTATTCTAGCTATCTTTATAGCTTTAAACTTTTTCCTAGGTGATAGGCATGAACCAAAAGTTAAAGCCCCACTTATGAAGCAAATCAAAGGTGTATATAAAAATGCAATCATGTGGCAATTATGCTTATTTTATTTTATAACATTCGGCTCTTTTGTAGCCTTTACAATTTATCTACCAAATTTTTTGGTTGTGAATTTTGGGTTAGAAAAAGTGGATGCAGGACTTAGAACTGCAGGCTTTATTATGATGGCTACATTCATGAGACCTGTTGGGGGATATCTTGCCGATCGTTATCATCCGCTAAAACTATTAATGTTCGTATTCACTGGATTTACATTAGCTGCCATACTGCTATCGTTTGCTCCATCGATTGAATGGTACACAGTAGGGTGTTTAACCATCGCAGTGTGTGCAGGTTTAGGTAATGGTGTTATTTTCAAATTAGTACCTGCCTATTTTTCAAAGCAGGCAGGAGTTGTTAACGGATTAGTATCAGCGATGGGCGGGCTAGGGGGCTTTTTTCCGCCGCTTATTTTGGCAACATTATATAATATCACCGGACACTATGCGATTGGATTTATGGCTTTATCGGAAGTTGCGTTGGCAAGTTTAATCCTGGTGATTTGGATGTATTTTAAAGATAAGCTGGTGATTGCAAGTCAAGTTGTCAGCCATACAGTAGAAGGTATTATGATAACAGATAAACAGGGGAAGATTATTTCAGTAAACCCTGCCTTTACAAAGTTAACAGGATATGATGAACATGAAGTACTGGGTAAAAATCCGAATATGTTAAAATCAGGAGTTCAAAAGAAGGAATTTTATCAAGATATGTGGGATTCTATTCAGCAAAAAGGGTTTTGGCAAGGAGAAATATGGAACCGTCGGAAAGATGGTCATAATTACTTAGAATGGTTAACAATTAGTGCAATTCGAAATGATGCTGGCGAAGTTGTACAATATGCAGGTATGTTCAGTGATATAACCGATTACAGAAAAAATGAACTTACACATGACTCATAAGAAATGCCTAAAAATAAGAAGGGAGATGTCTCTTCTTATTTTTTGTTTAAAACAAAAAATCATACAGAAAGTGATGGATAGGAGTTTAAAAAAACCTCCTGATTAAGTGGAAAAATGGTAAAATTAAGAATCTGAATCATAAAGATATAGAAAAGATGGATTGGACGAATGAGGTGTTTGGGGATGATGACACGCAAGGTGAAAATTGTTGGTACAGGATCTTATGTGCCTGGCCGGGTGGTCAAAGCGGAAGAAATTGATAGATTAATTGGGGTGAAAAAGGGATGGTCTGAGAAAAAATCCGGTGTGAAGCAAAGGTATTTTATTGAGAACGAAACAGCGTCATATATGGGAGCAGAGGCAGCAAAAGCAGCGATAGAGGAAGCAAATATATCATTGGGAGATATAGATTGTATCATTAGTGCAAGTGGAACAAATGAACAGGCTATTCCTTGTAATGCCTCATTAATACAAAAACAACTTGGTCTACAACATTCAGGAATTCCTTGCTTTGACTTTAACTCTACCTGTCTAAGCTTTGTAACAGCACTTGATATGATGTCTTATGCAATTGACCAAGAACGGTTTCAAAATGTCTTAATTGTATCTTCTGAGATATCTTCTGTTGGCTTAAACTGGAGTCAGCATGAAAGCAGTATATTATTTGGGGATGGAGCGTGCGCTTTTATTCTTACACATAGTCATGGCACCTCAGGAATTATCGCTTCAAAAATGGAAACGTATAGTGAAGGTGTCCACTTATCAGAGATAAGAGGTGGAGGAACAAAAATGCACCCAAGAAACTACAGCGATCAGACTGCGAATGATTTTTTATTTGATATGGACGGTCGATCAATCTTTAAATTATCGTACAAACGATTACCTCAGTTTCTTGAAGGATTATTTGAACGAACTGGACTATCAATTGAAGATATGCATATGGTGATCCCACATCAAGCGAGTGCATCTGCCATGAAGATCATTCGAAAAAAATTGGGTGTAAAAGAAGAACGGTTTATGAGTATTATTGAGGATTATGGAAATGTTATAGCAGCATCTATTCCTCTGGCTTTTCATGAGGCTGTGAAACTTGGAAAATTAAAACGTGGGGATCTTGTTTTATTACTAGGGACATCAGCAGGTTTATCTATTGGAGGTATTGTTCTTGAATACTAGTTCACGAGTATTGGTTACGGGAGCTCGGGCCCCAGTCGCGCTTCATATTTGCAGATTATTTAAGCAATCTGGTGCAGAAGTATATGCCTCAGATTGTACACCATTCCCGCTAACCAAAGCGTCTAATAGTATTAAACGCTATATCTCTACTCCATCTCCTAAATTTAAAATAAAAAATTATATTGAAGCTTTGGTGGAACTAGTGAAAGAGGAGAGAATCGATTATGTAATTCCAACATGTGAAGAAATCTTTTATATCTCAATGTATAAAGATGTTATTGGTAAATATTGTGAAGTCCTAGTGGATGATTTTTCGAAATTAAAAACATTGCATCACAAATTTGAATTTTTAAAAATGGTTGAAACTTTAGGATTTCAAGTACCTAAAACAATGGTCCTTACACAAAATACTATGATAAATGACTGGAAAGAAAAAAATGATCTCGTCATGAAAAAAATTTATTCGAGGTTTTCTGATTCAATCATCTTTTTAGCTTCTATAAAAGACATACCAAATAAGAGTTTCAATGATTCTAGTTGGATCCTTCAAGAAAGAATTAATGGAGAGCAATTTTGTTCTTATGCTATTGCAAGAGATGGGGAAGTACTAGCACATTCTGTTTATAAAAGTAACTTTACAGCTGGATTAGGGGCAACAATATCGTTTGAGCATATAGACAGACAAGATATTGAACAGTTTGTCTGTAAAATAGTTGAACATTTAAATTTCACTGGACAAATTTCATTTGACTTTACTGTAAATGATCATAACAGAGCGATTCCAATTGAATGTAATCCAAGAGCTACAAGTGGGTTGCATTTATTCGATCAAGAGATTGTAGCGGCCTTACTATTACAGCACAAAACAGGTATTCTAACTCCTAAAAAGGGAAAAAGGGAAGCCATAAAGCTAGCTATGCTCTTATTTGGCCTACAACAAGCCCGGGATGTTCAAAAGGCAGTTGAATGGCTGAAGATTGTCATTTCCTATCAAGACATCACCTTTCGTGTAAATGATCCATTACCATACATTTATCAAGTGATAAGTTTAATGAAATTATGGAGAGAGAGTAAAAAAAATGCTGTAACACTGCTGCAACAATCAACTTATGATATAAGCTGGGATGGTGATGAATGATGAAGGTTCTTGTTACAGGTGCAACAGGCTTCTTAGGGATGAAAGTAGCAAACCGCCTTGCTTTGATGGGGTATAAAGTAACAGGGACTGGTCGAAATGAAAAGATTGGTGACAGCTTATCAAAAAAAGATATTCGCTTTGTCAACTGTGCATTAGAAAATCGGGATCACATGCTTGCTCTTTGTCAGAACCAGGATTATGTGATTCATTGCGGGGCTTTTTCTTCACCTTGGGGGAAATATAAAGATTTCTATCAAGCAAATGTTGTTGGGACAAAGAATGTGATTGATGGATGTATAAAATGGAAGGTGAAGCGGTTAATACATGTTTCGACACCGAGCGTCTATTTTTATTATGATGAAAGACTAGATGTGAAAGAAGATGACGTGCTGCCAAGTAAATTTGTTAACCATTACGCTAAGACTAAATATCTTGCAGAACTTGAAATAGACAAAGCATTTCAACAAGGTCTTGCGACAATTACAATTCGACCTCGCGCTTTATTCGGACCAGGCGATCAAGCTATTTTCCCTCGATTGATTAAAGTATGTGAAAAAGGAATATTTCCGAAGATTGGTTCAGGGAATGTTGAAATTGATATGACGTACATAGATAATGTAGTGGATGCATTACTATTATGTTTATCATCAGGTCATTCTACACTTGGACAAAAATACAATATTACAAATGATGAACGAGTAAACTTATATAGCATGATTGAATCGGTTATGGAAAAATTAGGTAAGTCCTTTTCGTATAGGAAAATCTCCTATCAAAAAGCATTTTTTTTAGCGACCGCAATGGAGTATGTGTCTACCTATTTGCTAGGTGGAAAAGAGCCTTTATTAACTCGTTATACGGTTAGCGTTTTATCACAATCTCAAACACTTTCAATTGAAAAAGCCAGAAAAGAACTAGGTTATGAACCAGTTATTTCAATTGAGCAAGGAACTAAAGAATTTATTGAATGGTGGAAAAATCATGCGAATTGAAATGTTGAAGCTCTTTGAATGTGGATATTGTACACATCCTGAAAAGATCGTCAATCCAAAAAGATCAATAAAGAAAATCAAGTTTCCTGCTATAGTAGCTTTGTTGAAGCACCCTACGAAAGGTTACATCTTATTTGATACAGGATATTCTAAGAGATTTAAAGAAGCAACCAAGTCTTTTCCTTATTCCATTTACGCAAAATTAACTCCTGTAAGCTTTACTGAATCAAAATCGATTAAAAATCAATTAATGAAAGAAAGTATTAACCCTTCCGATATCCGTCATATTATCCTTTCTCACTTCCATGGAGACCACACAGCAGGACTAAGCGATTTTCCATCTGCAACAATACTAACCTTTAAAAAAGCCTATGATCATATTAAGCAATTTAATAAGATAAAAGCTTTAACAAAAGGATGTTTAATTGATTTACTACCAAAGAATCTTCATGAACGAATGGATTTTATTGATGAATCACCTGAAATATCGTTAAATGATCAGTTTCAACCATTTCAGGAAGGATATGATGTGTTTGGGGATGGATCCCTTTTTGCTGTTGATTTAACAGGTCATGCAATCGGCCAGCTTGGACTTTTTGTTTTCTTAAAAAGTGGGAAGCAGCTATTGCTTTGTGCTGATGCTGTATGGCAAAGTGAGGCATATGAGGAGTTAATATTTCCTCATAAAATTACTAGTTTGCTAATTGAAGATATTCCTTTTTATAGGGAAAATATAAAAAAGCTTCATCAGCTTTCAAAAAATTCACCTGGGATTGACATTTTGCCAACCCATTGTCAAAAAACATGGAATTTGGCGAAAGAGGGTTTTAAGTATGAATAAATTTTTACTATTAAAACAATATACGCTTTCGAAGTATATAAGGCGATTTCCTTCCAGTAAAGCTTTAAAAGCTTATCAAAACAAAAAAATAAAAAAGCATTTAGCGTTTGTTTTAACACACTCTTCCTTTTATCGGAACTTTTATAGTGATCATCTTCAAAAGGTTAATTGGGAAACGTTACCGATTATCACAAAAAGAGAAATGATGGATCATTTTAATGAAATAAACACGGCAGGTGTAACGAAAGAAGAAGCTTTTCAATTAGCCATAAAAGCTGAGAGAACGAGAGATTTTTCCCCGAAGATCGATCAAATTTCGATTGGTTTATCCTCTGGAACAAGTGGAAATCGTGGATTGTTTTTAGTCAGTGATAAAGAATCTGCGATGTGGGCTGGAGAGGTACTAGCTAAACTTCTTCCAGGAAGTTTAATGAAAGAACATAAAATTGCGTTTTTTTTACGTGCTAACAACAATTTATATGAGTCAACAAATAGTAGAAAAATTAGCTTTCACTTTTTTGATTTAGTTGATGATATTAAACGTCATATGAGTAGATTAAATGAATTGAAGCCGACTATTATTATTGCACCACCTTCTATGTTGCGAATAATCGCAGAGTGGAAGGGAAATAACCTTATTAATATTACTCCCCAAAAGATCATTTCTGTTGCAGAAGTATTAGAGGACGTTGATAAAGATTATATTGAAGCTGTCTTTCAGCAAACTCTGCACCAGGTTTATCAAGCAACAGAGGGATTTTTAGCAACAACCTGTTCATACGGTGTTCTTCATATGAATGAGGATTTACTTGCTATTCAAAAAGAGTATTTAGACAAGGATAAAGGGATTTTTGTGCCAATCATCACCGATTTTACTAGGAGAACACAGCCATTAATACGATATAGATTAAATGATTTATTAATAGAAAGGAAAACGCCATGTCCATGTGGATCACATTTTTTAGCTTTAGATCGAATTGATGGACGATGTGATGATATCTTTTATGGCGTACATGAACAAACAGGGAAAAAACACATGTTATTTCCGGATTTCATTAGACGAGCGATCATGCTTTCTTCGGACGATATACTTGAATATAAGGTCACACAAAAGGAACTCCTTATAATCGAGATCAAGCTTAAAGTTAAAAGTGAAAAAGCTGGAATAGAAGCAAAGGTAATGCTTGAACTGAAGAAATTATGGAAGGAATATCTGCTTGTCATTCCTCAGTTTACATTTTCAGAATATGACTTAATTACATCAGGTCGTAAAAGAAAGAGAATCGAAAATGCTGTAAAGGAAAATGTCCACCATGAAACTATATGATGTGACAACAATTGATGAAATTGATTGGGAAAAGAAAAAAGACGGTGAGATGATCAAACAATTTTTTGAGCCTTTGATTAGGAATGGAAGTACATATTTTATGAAAAATGTCCAAACTGACCTTTTTCTATTAGAGATAGATGATATATTGTTACCGATCACTGTTAATAAAAAAGAGTTCAATAATTCCTATGTTACGTCTCCTTTTACACATTATATTAGTTATGCAAAAGAAGAGCTTTGGGAGCTGAAAAATCCAATACTAGAAAAATTGTTTTCACTAATAATCAATTTAATAGGAAAGGTTTTAAAGAGGAGTAATCTAAATAAAGTAGTGATCATAAATAATTGGTTACTTTCAACAAATTTAATGGGCCAATTACTAACGGAAAACCAACTATTAATGGTGACAAATTTTCTAACTATTGCATTTCCACAGCACACTATATTAATACGGTCAATGACAGAAGCTTTACATCGTCCTTTACTTGAAAAATGTCAAACTATTGGTTATCAAAAAATAATGTCACGTGCCATCTATTTGTTCAACCCTACTATCGGATTATCAAAAAAACAAAATAAGACACTTCAACAGGATAAAAAATTATTTGAGAAATATCAATATGACGTAAGAGAAGCAGAAATTGATGATATACCTCAAATAGAGAAAATGTATTATGAGCTATATATTGACAAATATTCTCGTTATAATCCTCAATTTACAAAAGAGTTTTTTGAACATGCTATTTGTCATCATTATTTACAATTTAAACTTATCTGCGATGGAGAAAACGTAAAGGGTGTTGTTGGATACTGGATAAGAGAAGGAGTTCTCACTACTCCTGTACTGGGATATAACACAAAAACTGATAAGAAAGAAGGCTTATACAGGGTTTTATCTTATCTGATAACTGAACATGTTTTAGAACATAAATATCTGGGACATCGAAGTGCAGGGGCAGGGGAATTTAAGCGAAAGCGAGGCTCAATTCAACATATTGAGTATACATATTATTTTCAAAAGCATTTACCTTTTCATAAAAGGTTAGCATGGAGCATTTTAAAAGCAATCATGACATCATTTGTTGAACCAATTGCAAAGAAGAAAGGATTTTAACTAATATTACCATCGAAATGTTGAGTGTTTTTTTGTTACGATCTTTAGGGTATCTGTTTTTCTAAGGAGTGAATCATGTGAAGAAAAACATTGTTATGGTCCTAGTGATCTTATTAGTTTTAACAGGTGGTTTTTTTTCAGGCATCTTTTATCAAAAAATAAGTGATAACCAATCAAATACACCTAAACTGGTAACAAAAGTGCCGGAATCAACGAAGAAACCGAGTGAAAAAGAAATGCCAGAAATTCAAGAAGAAAAACAGAAAGTATTAATTGGATATGTGCAGGATTTCAGAGATCCATCTGTAATTGATTATAAAGAGCTTACACATGTAATTTTTTCATTTGCACACCCTACAAAGGATGGGAGCATCCTTATGAATGGTGAAACAGCAAAAACAAACTTGAAAACAATGGTGAAAAAAGCACATGAGCATCAAACGAAGGTTTTATTAGCAGTTGGTGGTTGGTATCACATTAATGGCGGAGAGTCATATGATTATTTCAAAGCCGCAATCTCAAATAACACCTCTCGAACAAAGTTAGTGGAGGAGCTTATAAACATAACAAAAGCAGAAAACCTTGATGGGATAGATATTGATTTTGAACATCCTCGATCAAATGAGGATGCAAAAAACTTGAGTATTTTCATAAAAGCATTGGATGACAAATTATCTAAACTTGATAAAGAATTAACGATTGCTGTTTATTCAAAGATTCATAGTGCTACAGGTACGGAAATTCAATCTGTTGTGTATGACCCAAACATGTTTAAATATTTTGATTTTGTAAATATTATGGCATATGACGGTCAATGGGATGGAGAGTATAATGCTGCAAATTTATCACCATACAGTTTTGCAGAAAATATTGTAACCTATTGGTCTAGATTATTTGATCATCTCAATATAGCTAAAGATAAACTTGTATTAGGTGTTCCGTTTTATGCACAACCTGAGAATGTATCGATTAATCAGATGTCATACGGAGCAATTGTTGAAGCAAATCCAGAAAATGCTCAACGTGACAGTGTAAAGTTAAATGGGACAACCTATCATTATAATGGAATTCAAACCATGCTAAAGAAAACAAATCTTGCTGTAGACAATGGATTTGGGGGCATGATGATTTGGGAGTTAGGGCATGATGTTTCAGGAGATTCTAGTCTAACAAGTACCATTTCGAATGAATTGGAAAAAAAGGATGAGCAACAATCAATTTTTGTAAGAAAATAAGAAAAATAAGCTGACACTTCCATCTCTTTGTGGGAGTGTTTTTCTTTTAAAAGGAAAATCTTTGCAATCTGCTTCTGGTGTTGTAAAGCTTACTTATACATCATGTAAATGATTGTACTCAGGAAAAAGCTTTTATAACCTTTGATACAATTAGTAGAGGAAATGGCGAACGAAACAACGAACAAAGCAATCGTTCTAGGCTGGTTAATGCGCCATCCTGCCTTGATTCAGCCTGTTATAGGTACAACAAACCCTAAACGTATTTTGAATTGTAAGGATGCCATTCGTCAATCAGAAATCATGACACTTGAAGAATGGTATAGACTTTATACTTCATCAAGTGGACATAAATGCCATAAAAACAAAAGGCAAACGCCTCAATCAGAATCCGTCAAATAAGAGGATTTAGAATAAAAGGCGTTCTTGCATTTAATTCTAAATTGACTAAAGCCTTATCTAAGTGCTCGACTTCCAGCTCCGAAGCATATAACTTATAAGTGCAGTCGCGGAGATTGACGTCGCGTGTTTAAACTAGGCTACTAGCGGCTACCTCAAACAGTACAAAAATTTTTAAAGTCCTAATCAACGTAAAAAAGATAATGTGTAATGGGGGGTTACTCATTATCTTTTTTGTTTAGTTCTTCTCTTATACGCTCATCTTCCTCTATCACACAAATTCGTGTAATTTGTTCATTAAGATAATGTTGAAGGTAATCCTTTTCTTCTTCACAATAATCTTTTTTCATTTGGGAACCTCCTTTTAATGTTGAACTTATTGTTTGTATGAACAGGAGGTGCTTATACTTAGAAAAAAATAAAAGGCCTCAATCGGGCCAATATATGTAAGTTAACAAATATGCTTCATATTAGAATGTGTATATAGGATGGTCTTGAGCTCTTTTTCAGATGCTTCATAAAACTGTCTTCCATCAGGCATTTTAAATACATTATGATCGATTAAGGCCGTAATAATTTCGGACTTTGACTTTTCTTTCGTTATTTCGCACATAAAAATCACCTCATATTTGAAAGCGTTTACAAACATATAATACATAAATTTTGTTCTCATGTCAACTGTCTGTCTTATTTTACATTCTTCTTTACTTTATTACTTATTTCAATGTACATTTTTTATACAGTTTTAGAGAAAATTAGCTATAAAAGGGGGGAAGTCACAATGAAGGGGAAAATATGGAATTTCACAGTTTTCATTTTATTAAGTCCAATAATATTCGTGATATTATTTTCAGATCATTCGGTTGCATTAAAAAATAAACGAGACCAAAACTCTCTTCATGTTTATCTTATTGGAGATTCAACAGTTTCTGCCTATAAACAAAAGTTTGCACCTAAAATGGGATGGGGACAAAAATTAAGTGTTTATTTTAATGATCAGATTATTATTCACAATGCTGCTGTTCCAGGGAGAAGCTCGAAAAGCTTTTATGAAGAAGGGAAATTTGAAAAAGTAAAGAATAAACTAGGCAAAGGTGATTATCTATTTATTCAATTTGGTCATAATGACGCAAAAAGGAAAGATGCAAAACGATATACAGATCCATATACTGACTATAAAATATATCTGAAGAAATATATAGCTGGAGCAAGGGAAAAAGGAGCGGTACCAATACTTGTTACACCAGTCGAAAGACGAAACTTCTCTAATGATGGAATCATATTAGATTCACATGGTGACTACCCTGCAGCAATGAAGCAATTAGCAGAGGAAGAAGATGTCTCCCTAATTGATTTAACCACTAAAAGCAAGCAGCTATTTAACAAATTAGGACCCGAAAACACAAAGCAACTGTTTTTGTGGCTGGAACCACATCAATATCACCATTTTCCTAATGGAAAAAGAGATAACACACATTTGCAAGAGTTTGGGGCAACTAAGATCGCATCATTAGTTGTTGAGGGAATCAAAGGTTTAAATATATCTCTTAAAGAATATGTTAAATCAGATATACAGTGAGAGACTGTTACAAGTATCAGTCCCTTTTTAACTTTAGGCTGTTTTTACAAACTTTATTGCTTTGAATAAGTGCCTAAAATGGTTAATTGGAGCTCCAGGATGATCGTTTTCCGCGGGGCGGGCGGTGAGCCTCCTCGGCGCACAACGCCTGTGGGGTCTCACCTGTCCCGTTGCTCCCGCAGGAGTCTCGCACCTTCTGCTCCAATCAACCTAATCAGTTTATGTTCAATGAACTTATTAAAAAAAATAATCTTTTTAGAAAAGAGCCTTACTTTAAAATATTTTTTAACAGAGGAATTTTTTCTTTTTCCTTGAAATACATATATAAAGCTTTTCTGAAACGAATTATGAAAACGCTTACCTTTTGAGGAGGGAGAAATCATATGTATGTAACTATTGGTCAGCTATTTGAACAATCCGTAAACAAATATGTAAACAAAGAGGCTGTAGTAGACAGTTCTAGAGGTGTACGGTTTACCTTTGAAAAGTGGAATGATGAAGTAAATAAGCTTGCAAATGCCATGCTTACTGCGGGAGTTAGAAAGGGAGACAGAGTTTCTACCTTTTTATTTAACTGCATTGAATTAGGAACAGCTTATTTTGCTGCTGCAAAAATTGGAGCCATTATCAATCCGATTAACTTTCGTTTAAAGGCAGATGAAGTTTCATATATATTATTGGATGCTGCTCCCAAAATCGTCATTTATGAGAAAGGTTTAGAAGAACAAATCACGAAAATACACAATCGATTTCCAACGATTTTATTTTGGTGTATCGATGAAACAACTTCACTTTACGCTTCTTCCTATCAAGACATCATCAAGCATTCTCCAACAACAAATCCAAATTGTGAAATAAGTGAAAACGATACGTATGCCATTATGTATACAAGTGGAACAACTGGCCGGCCAAAAGGTGTTATGCATCGCCATCGAGATATGATTGAACAAAGTTTAATTTGTATCAATGCGCTTCAGATAACATCAAAGGATATTGGATTAGTAACAGCACCAATGTTTCATTGTGCAGAGCTTCATTGCAGTTTTTTACCACGTGTTCATGCGGGAGCAAAAAATGTGATCATCCATCATTTTGATTCAAAACAGGTGCTGAATACGATTGAGGAAGAAAGGGTTACAATGCTTTTTGCCGCTCCAACGATGTGGAATATGCTTCTACAAGAAGAATTACAGCTATTTAATTTAACGTCACTTAAAGTTGGTTTGTACGGTGCTGCCCCAATGGCTCCCGTTCTTGTAAAATCGTGTAGAGATCGACTAGGAATTGAACTTGTTCAAGCATATGGAATGACAGAAATGGGACCGGCTATTGCATTTTTAGAGACAGATGAGCAGTTAACAAAAGCGGGTTCGGCAGGTAGAGCTTGCTACAATCATGAGATCAGAGTGGTCAAGCCAAATGAAGATGGTCCATCTGAACCGGATCATATCCTTCCACCGGGAGAAATTGGTGAAATCATTGTAAAAGGACCCTGTATGATGGTTGGATACTATAACCGAGAAGAGGCTAGTGAAAAAGCGATGTACAAAGGTTGGTATCATTCAGGAGATCTAGGATATTTTGATGAGGAAGGCTATTTATATGTAGCAGACCGAGTTGATGATATGGTGATTAGCGGAGGAGAAAATGTATATCCAAGAGAAGTGGAAGATTCTTTATATGAGCATGAAGGAATTTTAGATGTGGCTGTATTAGGTGAACCTGATGAGTTTTGGGGTGAAAGAGTAATTGCTGTTGTTGTAAAAAAGGATCGAAGCATAACAGGTGAGCAGCTTGATCAATTCTTAAAAAGGTCTGATAAGCTTGCACCATATAAAAGACCAAAAAGATATGTTTTTGTTGATGAGCTACCACGTAACGCAAGTGGAAAAATCCAAAAGTTTTTATTAAGAGAAACAATGTCTCAAAATAAGTTACAATATTAGTTTAAAAGGGAGCAGTATCCTTCTTAAAGGACTGCTCCTTTTTCTATTTTTCGATTCATCATGTAATATTGAAGTTAATATGGTATAGTTATTTAGCTGTTTATAGGAAAGACTAGCATTTAGTACTTTGAAAAGAAAAGAGATGTGATAAACCTTGGCTGATTTCTTACAATTAGGAATACGAAAAGAGATTAATTATACATTAAAATCATTGGGGCTTACAGAGCCAACACCAATTCAGGAGCAAACAATCCCGAAGATCTTGGAGGGGAAAGATGTCATCGCGCAGGCACAAACGGGAACAGGAAAGACCCTTGCATTTGTCCTGCCGATTATAGAAAAAATCGATGTACAGCATCAAGAAATTCAAGCACTTATTTTAACTCCCACACGCGAGTTAGCACAGCAAATTTCAAAAGAAATAAAAAGAATGATTGAAAACATCGAAGGAGTTCATGCTTTGGCTGTTTATGGAGGTCAGGATGTTGAACATCAACTGAAAAAGTTAAAAGGCGGACAGCATATCGTTGTTGCAACACCCGGTCGGCTATTAGATCATATTCGTAGAAAAACAATTGATCTATCGACGGTTCAAATGCTCGTACTTGATGAAGCTGACCAAATGTTACATATGGGATTTCTTCCTGAGGTTGAGGATATTATTTATGAAACTCTATCAACAAGGCAAACAATGTTATTCTCTGCAACGATGCCCAATGAAATAAAATCTCTTGCAAAAAAATATATGCAAGATCCATTGAATATTCAAGTTCAAGCAAAAAGAATAACGGTTGATGAAATCCAGCAAATTGTTGTGGAAACAACCGATCGAAGAAAACAAGCTACATTGCTGCATTTAATACAGGAGCATCGTCCATTTTTAGCAATCATATTTTGTCGGACAAAGATTCGTGCTAAAAAACTGCAAGAGGCTTTACTTGCAAATGGTTATGAATCAGATGAACTTCATGGCGATTTAACTCAAGCAAAACGGGAAAAAGCTATGAAACGGTTTCGGGAAGCCAAAATTCAATTTTTAGTTGCAACTGATGTAGCGGCAAGAGGACTTGATGTAGAAGGGGTGACACATGTATATAATTATGATATCCCTCATGATGTTGAAAGCTATATACACAGAATTGGCCGAACTGGCCGTGCCGGTGGAACAGGAGTTGCTTATACACTAGTAGCACCAAAGGATCTTGATTTTTTACGAATGATAGAAAAGGGAATTCATCAAAACTTGGAAAAACAAGTGATTAAGGGAGTTAGTGTTCCTGATCGAGATGATTATGAACAAGAAAGAAAAGAGCAGATTAAAAAATCTAGACGTCTAACTGATAGTGGAGGTAAAAACAGAAGAGGAACAACTGCTACTGGTGGAAGAAAATCAGCTGAAAATCAACAGAGGGATAACAAAAGACCGCTGTCTAGAACTCGTAGATCAAAAAGAAAATAGTAAATGTAGGGTATCATGATGAGTGATACCCGTTTTTTTATTTGGCTGTTTTGGTATACTTTGTTGTTTTTTAATGCAGTGTTAAATGTGAAAACAAGTTCGTTCCACTGCGATCCAGACACTTGCTTTCCGCGGGGAGGAAGGCGAGCCTTCTCAGCTTAGCCTGCGGGTCCGGCCATTCCTCTTCCACCGCAGGAGTCGAGTGTCTTCCGCTCCATTCCACTATAGAGTTAAATAATATTTAAAAGCCAATCTTTGCAAAAACAGCCTTTTATTTAAAAAGTAGGAAAATATAAATTTAATGTCTTGCTCAAGCGCCTAGCCATAGATCTTCTCGAAAATAACTACCTCTTGGGTCTAGCCAATATGAATTGAGGTAAAGTACAACCTTCTATTCAAAAGTGTTTTATTCGCTCTAGGCTGATCAAGGTGCTTGCGCTTTTCTTATTTATTCAAGTCTTTTTTTGTGATCTCACTTCTAATTGTAACATCCTTAGAGAATTCAGTATCTTGTTTCTTGTTATTTGGATATTTGTTTTTTCGCTCACGGTTATCGTTTCGGTTTGTCATTGATGTACCTCCTCTCTAATTTTTCAATACCTATTATGCTCTTTGATAAGTGTTTTATCCCACTCTTAACGGGAGTAAGACCCCACCTCAAGCTTCTAGTTCACAATAAAAGTAAGTGGGGGAAAACTTGACTGTAATGTCCGATTGGGTCAACTGACCATCAGGGGGAATAAAGAAACCCCTATAGTCAAAAATAATTTTTGTTTTGAATACTCAGGTTTTCTTTGAGAATAATAACAACGACTATTTACGATAAGGGGCACATTAATGGATAAGAAATTATTTAAGATCATAAATCAGTTCGCAGGTAGAAATCTTTTACTTGATCGACTCATGGTGTTTGCTTCAAATGAATTACGCTTTGTGTATGGTTTTGTCCTAATTACATTGTTAGTTTTAAATCACTTTAATAAAAAGTTTGTGTACGAATCAATCATTTCAATGATGATTACTTTAAGCTTAAAAAAACTGGTTAATAAAGTAAAATATATACCAAGGCCATTTCTTACACGTAATGCGAATGTCTTATTACCATCCTTGCAAGACTCTTCTTTTTTAAGTAAACACACATTATTATCATTTACTGTTTCAACAACTGTGTATTTGTATAATCGTGTATTAGGAAAAATTTTGTATTTTTTATCATTCCTCGTTGGTCTATCCCGTATTTGGGTAGGAGTACATTATCCGTATGATATTATAAGAAGTTCTATAATCGGTTGTATAGTAAGTCTTTTTATAAATAAATCAAATGTAATAAAATCCGGTTAATGCAGAGAAATTGCAAATAATACTTATTTAATTCTGAATTTCCAACAGATAATTTGCATATGAAATAGGCGCTTCATGAATCTTTTTCCACAATGTCAAAAATTTGTCGTTCTTTCGTAATACTCCATATTGACCTCTTAAGTTACATTCAATGAAAAATGGAGTACCTTTATTCGTAATGCCAATATCAAATCCTAGGTCTGAAATATAAGGCCATGTCTTTTCAAGAGTTATAGCAATATCAATAGCTAATGTATTAATTTTTTTTGTTATTTCTGAGATCGAAATTTCATGGTGGATAAAATAATTCTGTAATTCTCCCATCTCTCCACCTCTCCCAATGTTTGTAATGTATTGACCAATAGGAGCTAATTTTGCTACCATTCCACTAATTTTCCAATGGCCAGTACCATCCTTTTGAACGATTACTCTTAAATCAAATGGTCTGTCTTGAAAAGTAGCTAGTGGGATTCTTTCTTGAATAATATAGGAACGTTGTTTAAATAGCTTTTTTAGCAATTTGTTTTCTAACGAAGTATATCGTCTTTTTTTCCAGCTTTTTTTAGTCCCATGTCTTTCATAAATATACAGGTTTCCATTCCTCTCTTTTTCTACATGCATGATTCCTTTCCCTATACTGCTATAACAAGGCTTGATAAAAAAACTCTCCATATGATGAAGAGCAAATTCTAAGTTTTTAGCTGACCCTTTTAGAGTTGCTGGCAGGTGCTCAATAAGATGCGCTTCTTGCTCTAACAATTTATTTACATAATATTTACTATTTTTTATTGGAATATAGTTAAATACCTTTGAACCTGATTGCATTAGTTGATGAAGTGTTTGCCTTACTTTTTTATTGTTTAGATTACCACGATTATATATAACTTTTGGGATGTTTATTGTCATTTCAACGAACCGATCGGAAGCATTTTCTCTCATTAATACATTGGTTTTATTGGAAGAATAATGACACTCTGTGGTTAGAAAACAAACCGATCGTTGATAATTTTCTGCAGCATATTCAAATTGGGCATATGATGGGAAAAGTGAGTCTCCATTTTTCATTGATTGATAATGATGTTTTGGAATAAAAATACCAATTATTTTTTTATTCATAAAGTTACTCCATTTCAAATTAGTACTAACACCCATTTTTTACATCATGAATATTGTTAGTTATGGGTAAAAGGGATTGGCAATGCCTTTAACTGGATTTTAACCCTTGAATGACCTACAAGTAATGTATTCGATTTTATGAGAAGAGGTACTGTCATAGTGATTAGGTGAATAATTGATATTCTTTTATCGACTTTAACCTAATATCTTCAATAAAAATGAAATATTATAACTTTATAAAGCAGTATTAGTCATATCATGATGCTATCTTAGTATATTTTGGGAATTTATTTAAACTTACTATCCTCGTTTTTATCGTTCAAAAATATAGTAATTTGGAGATGAAAATATGGACACCATTGTATTTATTGGTTGCTATAAGTCAGGTTCAAGTAGAGATGCAATAACAATCGCAGCAGAAATGGGGTATTTTACTGTCTTATATACAGATCGATTAAAGTTTCTTGAACAAAGAGAAGAATTTAATGAAGTTCACCAAATGGTTTATATAAAGAGTTTAGAAGATAAAAACTTGTTATTAGAAGGTATTGAAAGACTTGTTGAAGATGGGAAAAATATAAAAGCTTGCTTAAGTTTAATAGATCCATTTGTATCAATTGCTGCAAGTATATCTGAAGAATTAAATTTATCAAGGATTACAAAAGAAGCGTTAGATATTATGGAAAATAAGGTCAAGTGCAGAGAGAAACTCAAACACCTTCCTTATACACCAAAGTTTTTCATTTATGAGGAAAATGAACGAACTATTGACGAATTTACCGATTCTATAAAAAAATACTTGCCTTTAGTCCTGAAATACCCTAAATCTAATGGATCGAAAGATGTATTACTTGTTACTACATCTAATGAGTTGAAAAAAGGAATAACACAATTAAAAAGAGCATCGAGTAAAGGTCCCATCTTACTAGAAAAATATATTGAAGGCAAACAATTTTTGGTCGAAGTCATTGTTTACAAAAGAAACTTAACGATTGTATGTGTGCTTGAACAGGAAGTTGCCAGAAAGAAAAGGTTTATTGTATTAGGATATCAGTTCCCAGCACAATTGAGCACAGATCAATATGCTAGTCTTGAGAATGCTATAAATTTGATTATACAGGAGATTGGATTGGAAAACGGCAGTTGTCATTTGGAATTCCGCTATTCCAATGGTGAATGGAAATTAATCGAAATAAACCCTCGCATAGCTGGAGGAGCAATGAATAAGATCGTATTTCATGGCACAGGAATTAATTTGGTAAAAGAGGTACTAAAACTTCATTTAGGAGATGAGCCTCTAATAGAAATAAATAAAAATGAGTGTGTTTATGTAAGATATGTAACTGTAGAAACGAAGGGGATCCTTCTAAAGGTTACTGGTAAAAATCGAGCGAAGAAATACCAAGGTGTAAAAGAGGTTTATGTGAAACCGCGAAAAGGAAGTATCTTAATACCGCCATTATCTATGGGGGATCGGTATGCATATGTTCTAGCAACAGCACATTCACAAGTGGAAGCTAAGCAGCTTGCGCATAATGCTTTAAGGGAAATCAAATTTATCATCGAGCCGTTATAAAGGGTGATAACATGACTGTTATTGGTATGCTTCATTCACGCAAACATCCTGCAAAAGTAAAGAAGGCATATGCATGTGCGGCAGTTTCGAAAATGGAAGGTGTAGATTTTTTTTATTTTTCATTCGGTACCGTTGATATGGCGAAAAACACAATTAATGGTTGGGTATATGATAAAGGAGAGTGGTTCCAACAGCAACGTGATCTCCCAGATATCATTATTAATAGCAAATCTCCTAAAACTCAAAAGCAAACAAAGGTTTGGGCGTATCTGAAAAAAAGATGTCTATTTACAAGTTATTCAGTAGGAAATAAAGTGAACATTTACCAGAAAATTGTGAAGGGAAAGCGATTTGCTCGCTTTGTGATTCCTTTTATTATTCCAAAAAATGGTGAAGAAGTCATTTCTTATTTTCAAGCATATAAAAAAATGGTGATCAAACCGAAAAGAGGAAGTGGAGGTAAGGGGATCATTTTTCTAGAAAGAATAACTCCCACTCAATTTGTTTTATTAAATGGAGATAAGGAGGAAACCCTTAAGAAAAATGAACTTATTCCTTATCTTGATAAACTATTATTAACAAAATGCTATTTTATACAAGCTTTTATCAATAGTTCAACAAAAGAAGGGTTAGCTTATGATATACGGTTACATGTCCAGAAAAATGGGAAAGGTGAATGGGAAACAACGCTAATTTATCCAAGAATTAGTGGAAATAAAAGAATGATCAGCAATATTACAAGTGGAGGGTATAGAGGAGAGTTAGTGCCATTTTTAAAGGATGAGTTTGGTGAAGAATATTTTAATATTAAGAAATTATTAGACCATTTTTCTATTAGTTTTTCTAAACACTTTGAAAGCCTCTATGACAAAAAGTTTGATGAACTTGGAATTGATATCGGTATTGATGAAAATCAAAAGCTATGGATCTATGAGGTTAATTGGAGGCCCGGCTCGAAGCATCGAGAATTTGATGTGGCAAAAAAACTAATTCAATATGCTCTCTTTTTAGTTAAAAATAGCGGATGAAGCCAATTTATGAACTTTTCTGCACAAATGCCTATAGAAAGCAATAACATAATAGAAAAGTAAATGAAAGGAAGGAAGAAAATGGAGGACAACGGTAAAGTATATCATCAAGGTTCAATATATCATGCAATTCTTGAATTGAAAAAACAACAAGATCTTTTAGGCGGTTGTCCAAATAGTTGTTACAGTAACCTTCTTTCAAAACTTCTTAAAGTGGATACGATTCCGTTATTATTATACACAGAAGACGGTCTATTTTATTTATCAGGATCAGAGGATAAAAATTATAGAAAATGTGAGCATTTTTGTACGCCCTTTTTTAGAATCGAACATGTTGATATAAAAAAGAACTGTTGTACTATTTCACTTCTCCGCCCATTGTCATTAAGTGGTGTTCTGGTGGAGGAAATTTGCGACGTAGAAAGGCTTGAACGAACAAATATATGTGTAAAGATTGACTTATCTTGTTTTTGTGCGGTACAGTGTCTAGATATAAATTTGCTAAAAAAGGTTGTTATTGAGCCTAAATGGTAGTTCGAGTAATACCAGATTATTAGCTCATGGAAAGTGCCTTTGCATAAAGAATATTATTTAATTTTGCTTGATAAAAAAGTTTTTTTTTGTTTGCTTTAACTGCAATAAAATGATCAGGATTTTGATTATTTATTTCGATTAACCAAATCTTTCCGTTTTTGTCAATGCCAATATCAAAACCAAGATTTCCAAGATGATAACCATGGTTCTCAAGGACGGTAATTGCAGTTTTTATCAGTTGATAAATTCGATGGATAAGATCTTTTCTTTCTGTTTTCGTTAAATTAAAAACGGTTTTTAATGTTCTGGATCCAATCTCTGCTTGGCCTCCGGCCGTAATATTGCTAACAATACTGTTTTTCATACCATATCTAGCAAAGAATCCTATATTTTCCCAAATTCCGTGATTATTTTTAACAACAATTACTCGAAAATCAATGATTTGGTTTTCAACTGTAACCAAATTTATGGCTTGCTGAATGAGATAGGAGTCCTTCTTCAATAATTTTCTAAGGAAATTCCTGAAATTCCTCCACGACTTGAAATGTTTTGCGTTTTTAGAATCATGGCCAAATCTGACGAGGACTCCACTTGGAATTCGTGTTACCATCAGGACATATTTTCCTAGACGCCCATTAATAGGTTTAATATAAATGGAAGAATATTTCCTAAGCATATTTCTTACATCTTTTGGTTCTGAATAGATAACAGTTTTAGGTAAATATTCGTGTAAGCTCTGTTTCAAAAGTTGATGCATTTGCCATTTATCAAAATTTGGATAGTTAAAAATTCTTTTTCCAAGTAAGTCATGAAAGTGATCCATTGTTTTTACATAAACAGACCAGTTCTCCGTTAAGCTAGTTTCAACAATTGAGAAAACAGACCTTGGGTAGGAAAAGGTTCCTTCTATCCACATTCTAGATATTGGATTAAATATAAGCCCTGTAATGATTGCTTTTTCTTGATCAATCCCTTCCAAGGAAAAGGCAATGATTGTGCCTCGAATTTTCTCATAATGATGTACAAAGACTGAAAGAAAAGGAAGGGTTTGATGTAACTTTTCATTTGACACTGCAGCAAGAATCCCAATAAAAGGACCAATGATCAGTTTACTTTCTACAAACTGTATTTCATAAGGTAAGTTTATGGGTATATCTAAGGTGTTAATAGCGTCTGATGATAATGAACATTTGTTTTCAGGAATTGAATCAGAGAATTTTGGAGTAACTGTTACTTCCTTTAAGCCATATATAATCCTTATTTTTTTAAAATTTTGAACGGATTTTTTAAAGGTTGAATGTAAAATTATAGAAAGTGAATGCTTCTTATTTGGGTAAATGTGAATCATACATATGCCTCCCTTTTACTCTTATTTATTAGTATATGTTACTAATTTTAATGTGACTGGTTATGTGGAAAATTAGCAAAAAACAGTATATTAGCTGATACATTTATGAAATCGGATAATACACTAATAGTAAAAAACATTGTGAGAGTGTTGTTAAACATGAAAAGCCTATCTCTTAGAAAGGTCGGACCTCTTATAGGTGGTGTTTTATTAAGAGGAAATGCAGATAGTGTCATTAGTAACATTGCAATAAGTAATAATCATAGATTTACAAAAAACACTTTAGTGTTTTATAGAGAACAACTAAAGGTACCAACTAATTTAAATTCCTGTATTATTGTGACTAGTAAAAAAAAGGCTGAAGCTCTGTTTCCAAAATCATATACGATCGTATATGTTAAAAATGTGAGGTTAGCATATTATAAATTTATTCATTATTATCGTAGTTTGTTTCAAATCCCAGTTATAGGGGTAACCGGTACATGTGGTAAGACAACGACGAAAGAGATGATCGCACATATTTTGTCACCGGAAATGAATATCGTGAAAACCATTTTAAGTCAAAATGGACTGTCTCATAATTTAAAATATTTACTTCAGATCGATGATCAAACAGATGCTGCGGTAATAGAAATGGGAGTTAATTCACCAGGCCATATTCTCCATTCCGCAAAGTATTTTAGACCAACAATTGGTTTGATTACGACGATTGGTACGGACCATCTTCAAGGGTTTAAAAGTCACTCAGAATATATACGAGAAAAAGAAAGCATGCTCAAAGCTGTTCATCCGAGAGGAACAATGATATTAAATGCAGATGATCGGCATTCTAGAAAAATCAGAACGCACAAATATAAAGGGAAGATAATTTGTATTGGTCAGGCTGATTTTGCTGATTATAAGATCGTACAGATAAAGTTTTATCAAAAGGGAATGAAATATATTTTATCGTATCGTGGACATATATATGTTGGTTATGTTCCCGGGTTTGGAAAACACAATGTTTATAATGCAGTATTTTCCATAGCAGCTGCAAACTTACTGGGCATTGATATTAAGACTGCCATTGAACGATTAAAAACCTATAAACCGGTTAAAAGACATTTAGAGTTAAGTCTAGGCATTAATAACAGTACAATCATCGATGATACATGGAACACCAATCCAACCTCAATTAAAGCAGCATTAGAGGTTTTGGAGGAGGTATCTAAGGGAAAAAAAACAATTGCTGTTCTAGGTGATATAGAGGAGCTTGGAGCTTATTCGCAGGTTGAACATCAAAAAATAGGGGCGCTTATTGTAAAGCATAAAATTAACTATCTTATCACAATAGGTGATCAAGCAAAAGAAATAGGTACAATGGCAAGAAAATTGGGAATGCATGCAAACAACATCTTTTCTGTGAAAAATGAGGACCAACTTATTAAAGCTTTAGGCAGGCTTGCTGATAAAAATACAATTATATTAATCAAAACTTCCATGAGGAATTCTTTTCGGCAATTACTAAGAAAGCTCAAGTCAACCAAAAATTAAGAGGACTGAATATCAGTCCTCTCGCTTTATTTTTTTTGATCTAATAAATAGCGTGCATAATCAAATGGGGTGAAAAATACTGCTTCCCATTCTTTATGAATAATTCTTTGGTGATGAATCAGCCCCCCAGCGTAATCAGAAATAAAATTACATTCAATAAAATAAGGAACTCCATTTTCTGTAAGGCAAATATCATAACCTAAATCGGCAAGGTGGGGGAAATGGTTATCTAAATAATTTGCCGTCATTAACGAAAATTCACAAATGCTCTTCCTAAGCTTTTGATAAGGAATGGAGGGGAAAGTCACTGGACAAATGTCTTCGAGCCGAAACGTTTTTCCACCTTGAGATCCATTTGTCAAAAAGCTATTGTTTTTAGCTACTTTACACATGATACCAGTAACTTTAAAAAAACCAGTACTATCCTTCTGTAGTGCTACACGCATATCAAAGGGGTTTCCATTAAAAGTAGCCAATGGAATCCTTTCTTGTATGATGTAATCACCTTTTTCTATATGTTCCTGAATAATACTTGGAATACCAGTAGAAAACCTCACTTTTTTATAGTCTTCACCTTTAAGCGGTTTATACGTTAGTGTCCAATCATCAATTCCTTTATCTATTTTCATTGCGCCAATGCCGCGTTCACCATAATTTTTTTTGAGAATAATGCTTTTATAGGTTGTAAGCATCTTCCAAAGGTTTGGCTTTGTGAGGATCTCAGTATGAGGTAAGTGCTTTTGAATGCTCTTTTCACGAAGGAGGAGTTGATGAATTTTATATTTTTCTATGTCATAGTTAGGTAAATTAAATATCGTTATTCCTACTTTACGCAGGTCATAGATTCTTTTCCTTATAACAGGGTGGCGGTCTAGTATTCTAGAATAATTCACTTTTGGTCGAGGTACCTTCATTAATTTATACCCTTTTGTAGTACGAACATAGGCAACAACACTATTTTTGTCTGGGTGGAGATGGAGTAAACGAATATAACATGGGATGAGATTATTCTTTGCAGCTGCACGTTCAAAAAGTATAAACATAGTTTTATGGTTCCCGCTTAGATTGGGAAATTGCTTATAAATATTTCTAGGGACGATTATTCCTACACCCTCCATAGACTCTATCCTCTCCTTTATGACTTTCCACTCTTCTATTAGTTTATTCTAGTATAAATTTGATGTATGGATATGTAACTATTTTAATGACTATTTGGGCAAATATAGAATGCCCTCATCATATCGTAAGCATATAGTAAGTATAGACACCTGGAGGAATGAAAATGAAATGTAAGATTATCTTAAATAAGAATATCAATAAAGATAAAACGATTTATGTTAATAAAAAACTTTATCATATCCTTCAAATAGACAAGTATTTTTCAATCAATTTGCACTTTGGAACTAGCAAAGAAAAGTATAATGTTGAAATTAATCCTTCACTAAAAAATGATGAGGTAATGATTCCAACAAAAATTAATAAATTTTCTATTCCATCTGTTTATCAATATGAATGTAAGGTAGTGCATAATACATTTGTAGTAGGACCTGTAATAGGCATAATGGGGTGTAGGAATCGAAAATACCTAACTGAAGACTTGTTATCAAAGCTGCGTTACCGCTTAAAAGATTCCTGGAAATTAAAAGGTCTGTGTTTTGTCTTTGCAGAAAACGATGTGAATCCGCTGAAAAAAGAGGTGAAGGGGTATTATTTTCATCAACGTAAACAAGTTTGGATAGAAGGGGTTTTTCCTTTACCTAAATCGGTTATCATAGGCAAAAATTCGATGAGTCGCAGGGCCTATCAGTATTTTACGAAGATAATAGGACAAAACGTTTTTTATAATGATCACCTTTCAAAATGGTATCAATATAAGATGCTATCAGAGCATCCCTCTCTTTCAAAATATGTTCCCAAAACGAAAAAATTAGTTAATAAACAATCATTTTTAGAAATGATCAATGAATATGGGGCCGTATTGTTAATGACATC
>Ga0180220_1000700_pt1 | contig 31497 bp, 32 predicted proteins | sample eDN5th37CBELigBY_FD_151335 | JGI IMG/M metagenome (GOLD analysis project Ga0180220, IMG submission 151335) | Enriched backyard soil microbial communities from Emeryville, California, USA - eDNA 5th pass 37_C BE-Lig BY (version 2) (version 2) | ecosystem: Environmental > Terrestrial > Soil >... | reverse complement strand
TCGGTAAATCTGCTCTCGCTCTTTTCCGATCAGATACGGATCACGGGGATCGAGTTGCGCAGCCCGCGTATCGTCCTTACCAATAGCGGTACGGTCGCGCCCACGCCCGCGGCGCAACCCGAGCCGGCGGCGGGGGAGAGCGCCGACGATATTTTCAAGGTCGTTGCCGGTTATCTCGAACGGCTCTCGATCGACCATCTGGACGTCAGCGATGGCGAGATCGCGCAAAGCCGCGAGGGCGTCGTTACGCCGATCGCCAACGATATCGATCTGCGCCTCTCGGTTCCCGGCATCAGCGAGCCGGCATCGCTCGTCATCTCGGGCGTTGTCGATGACAACAGGATGGAGCTTGCCGCCGATATCGGATCGTTGCGCGATCTTCTCGGGCGTCAACCGGCGACGTTCTCGCTGTCGGCGAAAACCGAGCGGCCACCGCATCCGGGGCTCGCCGATGTCAGCGCATCGGGCAGCATTCAGCTTGCCGACGACGGCAGCTATCGCATCACGGGCGGTGAGATCGACAGTATCGGCCAGAAGATGCGGCTCGACGCCAGCTATACTCCGGGCGAGCGCCCGTTCATCATGGCGAGAGTCGCCGCGGGCACGCTCAACTATTCCGATTTCCAGCCGACGCAGACGAGCGCCGACGATGATGCAGCCGAGGCGGCGAGCGCCTCGGCTGACGGTCCGGACCTTTCGGCGCTTCGCGATTTCGACGCCGATATCGAATTGCGGGCCGAGGCCATGCAGGCGGGGCAGGCCATCGCCCGGGACGTTGTCATCGGGGCGCAATTGCGCAGCGGTCAGCTTGAGGCGAACCTGAGTTCTTCCCAGATTGCCGGGGGTAGCCTTGCGGCGAGCCTGCTGATGGACGTCAACCCCGAAATCCCCCAGTCGAGCGGTTCGCTAGACCTCGCCGCCATCGACATCGAGAGCCTCATGGCGCTGGCAGGGCAGGAGGCACCCGCCAGCGGCGCGCTCTCGTCGCAGCTGGTCTATGCCTTTTTCGGCGCCGATGCGGACACCATTCGCAGTTCGGCCAATGTGAGGGGCGAGGTTTCGATCACCGGTGGCAGGATGGAAGTGCCGCAACTCGCGGATTTGGCGGGGCCGGGGGCGGATCAGATCGATGCGCTCGATGCCACCGCCAGGATCGAGGACATCCGCCAGCCGCTCGGGGTGTCCGGCACGGCCCGGTGGAAGGGCGAGGCGGTCGGCTTCTCCACATCGCTCGCACTCTCCGACCTGATGTCGGGAGAGGCGAGTGAAGCGGCGGTCGAAATCACTTCGCAGCCGCTCAATGCCAGTTTTTCCGGAACGGTTGCGCTTGACGGCGCGCTGGCGGGCAGGGCCGAAATCACGGCGGCTTCGCTGAGCCGTGCTCTTGGCTGGTTCGGTCAGGACACGGGGACGCCGCTGGGCCGGTTTGGCTTTTCCGGCGGCATATCGGTCGGCGGCAACGCGTTCGGCGTGAGTGATGCCACGATCGATCTCGACGATATCAATGCCAAAGGCTCGTTGTCGGTCGAGACGGCCGGCAAGCCGAAGATTACGGCAACCCTGGCCGTCGATGCGCTGGACTTCGGCAGCCTCACCGGCGGCGGCACGGCGAGCACCGCTGGCGCCAGCTCGGGGCCCGCGCCCATCGACCTTTCCATATTACGCCAGATCGATGCAGACATTCGCCTCGAGGCCAACCAGCTTGGCTATGGCGACATCAAGGCCGGGCCGGCGACGGCCACCCTCTCGGTCGCCGATGGCGTCGCCAGGCTCTCAGTGCCGCAGGCTTCGTTCTACGAGGGCACGGTCACCGCCAATGTGACGGCGAACGGTGCCGGAGATGTTCCGGCGATCGAACTCGTTGCAGGCATGGACGGGGTTCAGGCCCTGCCGTTCCTGACCGATGCCGCCGGTTTCCAGCATATCGAGGGCGGGCTGAAGGCCGATGTCCAGGTGACCGGTTCGGGTGGCAATACCGAGGCTTTCGCGCGTTCGCTCAATGGACCGGTGAGCGTCGTCTTCTCCGACGGTGCCCTGCGCGGGATCGACGTGGCGGGAATCGTGCGAAACCTCCAGTCCGTGGTCTATGGCGGTTACACCGAGAATGCCGAGGCCAAGACCGAGTTTACCGAGCTTTCGGTTTCCCTTGGCATCGAGAACGGCGTCGGCCGCTCGCAGGATTTGCGCCTGCTCGGTCCGTTCGTGCGCATGAGCGGCGAGGGCAGCATCGATCTTGCCGCGCAAACGATCGACATGCGGCTCGATCCGCGTGTCGTTGCCTCGCTGGACGGGCAGGGCGGCGAATTCGATGTGTCCGGGCTCGGCATGCCGATCATCGTCACCGGTGCGCTCGCCGGTCCCAGCATCTATCCCGACATTTCCGGCATTCTCGCCAATCCGGATCGCGCATTGCAGGCGCTGGCTCAGCTCGGCGGCGGTGTTGGTGATCTGGCGGCCGGCGCAACCGACTCGATCGGCGGGCTCGATGGGATTCTCGGCGGCGATCCGGAAGCCGTGTCGGGCGGTGTGACCGGCCTGGTGAATCGGCTCGGCGGCAATCAGCTGGGAGGCGAGGCCGGCGGACTCCCGGCCAACGGGCAAGATCTTCTCAACACGCTGCTCGGGGGTGCGATGGGGCAGCAGGCGCCGCAACCGCAGCAGGCTAGCGCGTCGCAAGCTCCGTCGCTCGGCCAGCAGGCCGTGCAAACGCCCGAAGCGCCTCAACCCGGTCAACTTCCGCCTGAAACAGCTCTGGCGGCAGCGGGCGCCACCTCTTCGCCGGCCACGGAAATTCCGCTTCCGAGGCGCGATCCCCGCACCGCTTCACTGGCAGCCTCGGCACAAGCGCAGCAACAACCGGCCGGGCCGGCCACTCTGAGCGACCAACTCCTCGACGCGATTGCCCCGCAGACGGCTCCCGCGGACGCCGGAGGGAACAATGCGGACCTGATCAGGGGCCTGATCGAGCGAGTCGCAAGGTGACGCTCTCACGCTGCTCGCTCAGCGCTTCCGACGATATCCGGAAAACAAAAAAGGACCCGAAGGTCCCTTGTCATCAAGGCTTTGCGTGCCTTGGATATTTGGAGCGGGCGATGGGATTCGAACCCACGACCCTAACCTTGGCAAGGTTATGCTCTACCCCTGAGCTACACCCGCGCTCCATGTCGCCTGCCTTGTGAGCGCCGCGACGCGGGCCTATATGCCCAATCGAAAGACCGAATGCAACCCATATTTTGTGCCGGCCAAGGATCCCTTCAAGGGGGTTGCAGCCGGCGTGTGTTGGAAGGCAGAACGGGTTATACATATAGTATCGCTCAAGCCGCAAAGGCAGTTTCGATGACAATTTCGCTCAATGGCGCCAATGAAACCCCTGCTGCGGCGCCGGCAGGTATCATCAAGAATTCCACCGATCAGGCATTCAAGGCCGACGTGATCGATGCGTCCACGGAGGCGCCGGTTCTGGTCGACTTCTGGGCGCCCTGGTGCGGGCCGTGCCGACAGCTGACGCCGGCCCTCGAAAAGGTGGTCAACGAGCAGGGCGGCAAGATCCGGCTGGTCAAGATCAATATCGACGAGAACCCGCAGATCGCCGGGCAGCTTGGCATTCAGTCGATTCCGGCGGTGTTCGCCTTTGCCGGCGGACGGCCGGTCGACGGGTTCATGGGAGCGCTGCCCGAAAGCGAGGTGCGGCGCTTTGCCGAGCGCGTGCTCGCCGCCGCGCCCGAACCGGCGCCGCCTCAGGGCTCGATCGAGGAGCAGGTGGCCAATGCTGTCGCTGCCGCCAACGAGGCGCTGGGGGTGGGCGATTTCTCCCGCGCCGGGCAGATCTTCAGCATGGTGCTGCAGCACGATCCGACTCATGCCGCTTCCCTGATCGGTCTGGCCAAGGTTTATCTTGCCGCCGGCGAGCCGGAACGGGCGCAGGCCACCCTCGACATGGTCGCCGAGCCCGACCGTGAGGGCGAGGACTATGCCGCCGTTGTCGCTTCCCTCAAACTTCTGACCGAAGCCGAGGGGCTTTCGGAGGCGGCGAGCCTCGAAGCGCGAATCGGGGCCGATCCTGACGATCACCAGGCCCGTTATGAGCTGGCAGTGGTGCTCAATTCCAAGGGGGACCGGCTTGGCGCCGCCGAGGCGCTGGTCGCCAGTATCAAGCGCGACCGCACGTGGAACGAGGAAGCTGCCCGCAAGAAGCTGCTCGAACTCTTCGATGCCTGGGGCCCCAAGGACCCGGCGACCGCCAAGGGACGCCGGCTGCTTTCGGCGGCACTGTTCTCCTAGGGAGTGGCGCCATGCTCAAGCGACCGCAATCTCCCCAGGATATCCCCAAGACCGTGCCGGTGTTCCCGCTGACGGGCGCGCTGCTGCTGCCGTTCTCGCATCGTCCGCTCAACATCTTCGAGCCGCGCTATATCGACATGGTCGATGCGGCCCTGCGCGGGGACAGGCTGATCGGTCTCATCCAGCCGCAGGATACATCGGTCGAAAGCCCCGCCGGGCGCTCGCCGCTTCAGTCGGTGGGGTGTCTCGGGCGGCTCACCCATTTCGAGGAGAGCGGAGAAGGGCGTTATTTCATCATCCTCGAGGGCATTACCCGGTTCCGGATCGTCTCCGAACTGACGGTGATGACGCCTTACCGCCAGGCCATCATCGATACCGAGCCTTTCGCCTCGGATTTCGTGCGCAATTACGGCGAGGACGCCGTCGATCGCGAGCGCTTCATCAAGATGATGCGCGACTATGCCGACTATGCCGATATCGAGCTCAACTGGGACGAGATCGAGCAGACCGGAACGGCCGATCTCGTCAATTTCTGCTGCATGGTCTCGCCCTATGGCGCGGCCGAAAAGCAGGTGCTGCTCGAAGCGCGTTCGCTCGAGGAGCGGGCCGAAACCCTGATCGCCATGACCGAGTACGAGATTGCCCGCGCCGCACCGGGCGGGGCGACGCCCCTCAATTAGGGTTGGATGACCGAGTCGCGCCACATCGTCGATATCCGCACGCTCGAGATGCTGGTCTGTCCGCTGACCAAGACGCGGCTGGTGCTGTCGCAGGACCGCAGCGAACTGATCTCGGTCGCCGCGCGGCTTGCCTTCCCGATCAGGCAGGGCGTTCCCATGCTCAGCCTCGACGAGGCGCGCGATTTCGATCCCAACGAGATCAAGACCATCCTCTAGTGCGCCAATGTGTGTCCGTCACGCCACGGCGCGACGGCAAGTTTCAATTAAACGCAACCATATCGGCAGCTTGCTCTTGAAGGCGCGTTGACGGGGGGCCGCAAGTGCCGCCTTCATGTCGCCGGATGACGGGTTCGAAGGCCGCTCTATGCGTAAGCTTGTCGTTACATTGTTGCTGTTCCTGCTTGCACCTATTGCTGCGTGTGCGCAGGAGCTCGATCTGAGCATCGTCGAGGAAGTGCGCGTCGGTATGCATGCCCATGCAGCGCATTATTCGCTCTGGCCCGTTTATGTCGGCGACTACGATTTGTCGCGGATCGAGGACGTCAGTTTCGATGTGTTGTTCGGCTCGCCGCAGATCGATGCGTTCCGCGTTATCGGTGAGCCGCTCTTTGAACTGGGCACCACCATCAATTTTGCCGGCCGCGAGAACACGGCGCATGCCGCCCTGGTATGGCAGGTGCCGGTGCTCGATACGCCGGTGTTCCTCGAAGGAGCTTTCGGTGCGGCGATACACAGCGGGTATCTCACCGATGCGCCGGACGGGGAGCACAATCTTGGCTGCCGCGTCAATTTCTATGAGCGCTTCGGGCTCGGGACGAACGTTACCGAGGACGTCACCGCCCTCGTCACCTATGAGCACATGTCCAATGCGGGGCTGTGCGACGCCAATGACGGATATTCCAATTTCGGCGTGCGGCTGGGGCGCAAGTTCTGACCGTGTTCTGACCGTGTGCGTGCGAGATTGGCGCGCAGGCGATATTTGCGTATAAGGCCAAGGGTCGCTTGAGTGCTTGCAGTGGGGGTTGCGTGGTTATGCGTTTGACAAAGGTCGCCGGTATCGGGGTTCTGGTCGCGGGGGTGACGGCGGGCAGCGCGCAGGCGCAGGTCCTGGTGCCCGATGAGGTGCGCGGCGGCATATTCGCCCATAGCGTCGATGAATCGGTGTTCGATGCGACCCGCATTCAGGACGCCAATGTGGAACTGCTTTTCGCCATTCCCTCGCTGGACGAGATCACTAATCTGGGCCAGTTGCGACCGCATGTCGGGGCAACGCTCAATTTCGGTGGCCTCGAGAGCATGGTCTATGCCGGCATGAGCTGGACCATACCCATTGCAGATACGCCGATCTTCATCGAGGCGAGCTTTGGTGGCGCGGTCCATAACGGGGCGGTGAGCGGGGCCGTCTATCCAGCGCGTAATCTTGGCTGCAATGTCCTCTTCCGCGAATCGGCAAGCGTCGGGCTCAACGTCACCGAGCAGGCAAGCATCATGGCAACGATCGAGCATGCCTCGCACGCCTCGATGTGCGACGGCGAGAACCGGGGCCTGACCAATGTCGGCGTTCGCGTCGGCTGGAAGTTCTAGTTTAGGCTGCAAGGTGCCGGTGCTGCGCAGCTTCGGTGGGGCGTAGCCGGAAACGGTTAGATCACCTGGCCGGCGGCCCAGCCCGATGCCCAGGCCCACTGAAAGTTATAGCCGCCGAGCCAGCCGGTCACATCGACGGCTTCGCCGATGAAATAGAGGCCAGGCACCGAGCGTGCCTGCATGGTCTTGGCGTCGAGATCGCGCGTGTCGATGCCACCAAGGGTGACCTCGGCGGTGCGGTAGCCTTCCGAGCCGACGGGCTTGAGCGTCCAGGATTTCACCAGCGCTTCGACGGCCGCGAGTTTCTTGTCGGAGAAATCTCCGATCATGCCGGGCAGGGTGAGTTCATCGGCAAGCAATTGCGCGAGGCGCTTGGGCAGGAGGTTGGCGAGGACGGTCTGGATGGCAAGCCTGGGCGTCGTGGCGCGGGCCTCGCGCAGCACGGCCATGGCATCGGTGCCCGGCAGCAGGTCGATGGATATCGCGTCGCCCTCGCGCCAATAGGAGGAGATCTGCAGGATGGCCGGGCCGGAGAGGCCGCGATGGGTAAAGAGCAGGGCTTCCTCGAACGCGGTCTTGCCGTGCGAGACGCGCGCATTGGTCGACACCCCGGCGAGGGGCTTCAGTTTCTCGAGTGCCCCGGTTTCGAACGTCAGCGGCACAAGCGCCGGGCGGGTCTGGGTGACGCGCAGGCCGAACTGTTCGGCGAGCCTGTAGGCCAAGCCGGTCGCGCCCATTTTCGGGATCGATTTGCCGCCAGTGGCGACGACGAGGCTCTCGGCGGTCACGGGACCGGTCGAGAGGCTGAGGGTAAAGCCGGCTCCGGCCTTTTCCACTGCCTCGACCTCGGTCGAGAGCATCAGGGTGACACCGACCCGGCGCATCTGGGTCTGCAGCATATTGATGATTTCGAGCGCCGAGCCATCGCAGAAGAGTTGGCCCAGCGTTTTTTCATGAAACGCGATGTCGTGGCGTTTGACGAGGGCAATGAAGTGCTCGGGCGTGTAGCGCGACAGCGCCGAGAGGGCGAAGCGTGGATTGTTGCTGAGGAACCGTTCGCGCGCGGTGTCGACACTTGCGTTGATATTGGTGAAATTGCACCGGCCGCCGCCGGAAATGCGAATTTTCTCGCCGGGATGGCGTGCGTGATCGATGAGCAGCACGCGCCGTCCGCGCTTGCCCGCCTCGATGGCGGCCATCATGCCGGCAGCGCCGGCGCCGAGAATGACGGTATCGTAGTGGGTCACGGATTTTGCCTTGAGTGAAGGCCGCTCCCATAGCCTGCCGCGAGCGATGAGGCAAACGCCGCCCGCGAATTCATCGAGCTCAAATTCATTGACTCTTGCCTATTTGCGGGTAAGACAGGCGCAGGTCTTACCCTCTGATACTCAGAGCAACATGCACAGCGTTTTTGACAGCGTCGAACAGAGTGCCGTCCAGCCATTTGGCCTGGGCGCGGCAGCTGGCATGACTAAAACGACCACCAAAACCGCCTGAGGCTTTCCCCGGGTCGTCTCCCGCCGGGGAGAGGCTCGAAAAACCGACCACGGCCAAGCCGTGCGGGGGGCGGAACAGGTCAAGGAGTTCTTGAAATGGGTTATCGCGTAGCTGTCGTCGGCGCCACGGGCAATGTGGGCCGGGAAGTCCTCAACATTCTGGCCGAGCGTAACTTTCCCGCCGACGAGGTGATCGCGCTGGCATCGTCGCGCTCGGTCGGGCGGGAGCTCTCCTATGGCGACAAGATCATCAAGGCCAAGCATCTCGATGATTTCGATTTCACCGGCGTCGATTTCGCCATCATGTCGGCTGGCGGTTCAATCGCCAAGGAGTGGGCTCAGAGGATCGCGGCCGAGGGCGTCATCGTCATCGATAATTCGAGCTATTGGCGCTATCACTCGGATGTGCCGCTGGTCGTGCCCGAGGTCAACGCGCATGTGCTCGATACCTTCATGGCCAATCCCAAGCGCTCCAACATCATTGCCAATCCGAACTGCTCGACGGCCCAGCTCGTCGTGGCGTTGAAGCCGTTGCATGATCTTGCCAGGATCAAGCGGGTGGTGGTCTCGACCTACCAGGCGGTTTCGGGCGCCGGCAAGGACGGCGTCGACGAGCTCTGGGCGCAGACCAAGGGAATTTTCGTCAACGACAAGCCGACGGCGCAGAAGTTTACCAAGCAGATCGCCTTCAACGTGATCCCGCACATCGACGTCTTCATGGAGGACGGCTACACCAAGGAAGAATGGAAGGTGCTGGCCGAGACCAAGAAGATTCTCGATCCCAAGATCAAGGTGACCTGCACGGCGGTGCGCGTGCCGGTGTTCGTTGGCCATTCGGAAGCGGTCAACCTGGAATTCGAGAACCCGATCACCCCGGACGAAGCACGCGAGGTGCTGCGCGAGGCGCCGGGGATCACCGTCATCGACAAGCGCGAGGCGGGCGGTTATGCAACGCCCGTCGAGGCGGTGGGCGAGTACAATACCTTCGTTTCGCGCATCCGTGAGGATGTCACGGTCGAGAACGGGCTCGCCATGTGGGTGGTGTCGGACAATCTGCGCAAGGGCGCGGCTCTCAACACAATCCAGATCGCCGAGACCCTGATCGAGCGCGGCCTGATGGAGCGCAGGGCCGCCTGATGCGCTATCTGGCGATCTTCGAGGACCGCCCCGACGGGGCCGAGATCCGTGCCGAACTGACCTCGGCCCATCACGCGTTCCTCAAGCAGCACAAGGGCAAGCTGCGGCTTGCCGGTGCCGTGCGGGACGAGCATGGCGGCGCGGCTTTCGGCGGCGTTTGGGTGTTCGACACCGAAACCAGGGAGGAGGCCGACGCTATCGTGCGGCAGGATCCGTTCTTCAAGGCGGGTCTGCGCGCCTCCTACAAGCTTTTCGCCTGGGGCACCGCTCCGGGCTATGAGGACGTCGTACTTTAACGATTCCGGCGCGGTTCCTGCGGCCGCGCCTGTGAGACTTTCATGCCGCTGCGCGACGTCCTCATTGCCCTTGTGGTGGTCACCATCTGGGGCGTCAATTTCACCGTCATCAAATTGAGCGTCACCGAGCTGCCGCCCATTCTGGCGGCGGCGCTGCGCTTCTTTTTTGCGGCGGTGCCGGCGGTGTTCTTCGTGCCACGCCCGCAGGCAAGCTGGGGACTGGTCATCGCCTATGGGCTCGCCATGGGCTTTGCGCTTTATGCGCTGCTCAACATGTCGATCTATCTCGGCATGCCGGCCAGCCTCGCCTCGGTCGTGCTGCAGGTGCAGGCGATCTTCACCATTCTGCTCGCCTTCTTCTTTCTCGGCGAGCGGCCACGCCAACTACAATTGCTCGGTTCGATCATTGCTTTTGCCGGCATCGGCGTCATTGGTGCCGGGCGCTGGCATGGAGCGGCGATAGCGCCGTTCCTCATCACCATCGCGGCGGCCTTTGCCTGGGGTACGGCCAATATCGTTTCCAAGAGAGCCGGGGCGATCAACATGGTCGCCTTTACGGTATGGGGCAATCTGATGGCGCCGGTGCCGTTGCTGGCGCTCTCGCTGCTCGTCGACGGACCGCAGGCAGTTCTCGCGGCGCTGTCGAATCCCAGCTGGGAGGTTGCCGGTATCGTCGCGTTCCTTGCCTATCCGACGACGCTGTTCGGCTTTGCAGCCTGGAGCTGGTTGCTGCAGCGCCATCCAACGACAATGGTTGCCCCGTTCACCCTGCTGGTGCCGATCACCGGCATGCTCGCGGGCATGCTGGTGCTGGGGGAGCGGATCGCAGCGATGGATATTGCCGGTGGTTTGCTGATCCTGGCCGGTCTCAGCCTCATCGTTTTTCGCCTTGGCCGCAAACAGGCGCCGGTGACGCCCGGCGCATAGACAAAGAGCCCCGGAGGACCGGGGCTCGAGCGGTTGACGATCAGTCGTCTTCTTCGACGAGGCTGCGCGGCGCTCCCTCGGGCTCGTCGGGTGCTGGAGCGGGCTCCTGCGGCACGACAGGCGTCATCGCTCCGTCGGCAGGTGCCGGGGCTGGAAGCGTCGTGGCGTCGGGTACTGGTGCAGGCACGCTCGCTGCGCCGCCGATCACGGCGGACAGTTCATCGACCGAGAGGCCGCCGCTCATGTCGGCATCAGCGGCGTCGAACTGCTCCTCTGTAAGCTCGGGCCAGCCGACGGTCACTTCGGTGAAGGAGAGTTCACCATTGAGATCGGTGTCGAGCGTGGCGAAATCGGTGGTCGCCGCATCCTGGGCGAAAGCCGACCCGGTCATCAGCCCGAGGACGGCGATGGGGACGATCAGCTTTTTCATCGGGGGCATCCTTGAATGGGGAAGGAGGTGCCGTCCGGCATGCGGCCAGACGGCATGCAGTGTGGCGGCGGACAACCCATTATGGGTCGCCCGCCACAAAGACGCTTATGGAGCCGGGGCAGCGGTGGCGCCCAGCGTCGTGAATTCTTCTTCCGAAAGCTCGCCATTGGCATCGGCGTCAGCCGCATTGAACGCGTCCTCGGTGAGATCGGGCCAAAGGGCCTGGGCCTCGGTCAGGCTCACACCGCCGCTGGCATCGGCATCAGCGGTCGCAAAGTCAGGAGCAGCCGCATCCTGGGCGAACGCCGCGGTCGAAAGGCCAAGAACGACCAGCGAGGACAGAACAATTTTCTTCATGGGAGTCAGTCTCCGGTTGTTGGAGTAATGGCGGACCGGTTTACCGGACCGGCGCGTCGCTCTCCCGCGACGGCGAAGAAAAGGTGGAGGGGGTTTGTGACCGGGCCGGGCCGGAAAATCGGCGGCTCGGGGATCAATTCCGGGAAATTTCTTGGCAGCCTAGACGGCCGGAAAACCAATTATTTCCAAATGTTTGTGGCGCGCGGTCAGGTTGGCGTAATCTAAAAGCGCTTGCTGTCAGGGCCCGGTGATGGCCGCACAAACAGCAAGCGGTACATCTTTGTGGCGACGCACTATAACGGCCACCCGCAGCGCCGTGATGCCCGGTGTTAACATTTGCGTTACCAAGATCAAGCGCCGCAGCGCGGCGCGATCTTCAGACGTCGGGGCGATAAAAATCGCCGGTTTCGGGGTTCATGACCCAGAGTTCGCCCGTCGAGATGTCGAACCACGCCCCATGTAGGGCAAGCTTGCCTTCCGCTTCGAGCCGCGACACATAGGGGAAGGTGCGCAGATTGGCGATCGAGTTGCGGATCGAGATGCGCTCGAGCGTGGTCTGCCGTTCAGCCGCAGTCATCAGCTTGTTGCCACCGACTTCGGCCGATACGGGTCCGAGCATGCTCATCCACTTGCCGATGAAGTCACCATCATCGAGCGGCTTGGCCTGCGGATCGAGCGCGGCGCGGATGCCTCCACAACGCCCGTGCCCCATCACCACGATGTTGGATACCTCCAGCGAGACCACGGCGAACTCGATCGCCGCCGAGGTGCCGTGCTGGCCGGCATCGGGTTGATAGGTGGGCACCAGATTGGCAACGTTGCGCAGCACGAACAACTCGCCCGGCCCGGAATCGAAGATGGTTTCGGGCGCCGAGCGGCTGTCGCAGCAGGCGATGATCATCGTGCTGGGCGTCTGGCCGGCATCCGCCAATTCCTTGTAGCGTCTTTGCTCGCGAGCAAAGCGCCCAGCCAGGAAGCTCGAATAGCCGGCAAGCAGGTGTTCAGGAAATTTGTGCATAGGAACCAATTAGCTGTAAGAAGCGGACCAATCAACATAATCTATGAAAACAGCATTCCGGGGGACTCAATGCTCATCTATCGCTTTCTCACAGGAGAGGACGACTCCGCCTTCTGCCACAAGGTGACGAAGGCCCTTTGCGAAGGTTGGGAGCTGCACGGCTCGCCGACCTATGCCTATGATGCAGTGAGCAAGAAGATGCGGTGCGGGCAGGCGGTGACGCGCGTCGTGCCCGATCAGCCCTACGATCCCGACAAGAAGCTCGTGGACTATTAGCCGGCCGGCTGGCGGTGCCACGCATGGTTATCGGCCGGTTTCAGCCAAGGGCTGTCGTTAGCAGCCTGGTCACCACCAGGTATGGCTTTGCGCGCGGGCCGCAGATCGGACGGGCAAGTACCGCCGATCGGCCCGTTACCGTCCCGGCGCGAGCAAGATATTCCCTACGGCCGGGAGCCGCGAGCAAAGCGCATCTTGATATTCACGATCAATGTAGTAGAGTTTGGGCGTCAATTGATCGTCGGGAGACGGTATGAAGACCTTTGCGACCATTCTGGCGTGGGCGGCTCTGGCTGCCTCCATCGCCTTCGGTTTCCTCGTTACCACTGTACATGCCCAGGACATCGAACTCCAAACCGTAGCGGTGCTCGCCAGCCAGTCCTGATCCAGCCGGCGTTAGCCGGCAGCCCTTATCCGAACACCACGGTCTTACGGCCGTTGAGCATGACCCGGCTTTCCAGGTGCAGCTTGACAGCGCGGGCGAGTACGCGGCTTTCGATGTCGCGACCCGCGGCGACGAGGTCGTCCGGGGTCATGGCGTGGGTGACGCGGGCGGTTTCCTGCTCGATGATCGGGCCTTCGTCGAGGTCCGGCGTCACGTAGTGAGCGGTGGCGCCGATGATCTTGACGCCGCGCTCATGAGCCTGGTGATACGGTTTTGCGCCCTTGAAGCTCGGCAGGAACGAGTGGTGGATGTTGATCACCTCGCCATAGAGCCGGGTTGCCAAATCGTTTGAGAGCACCTGCATGTAGCGGGCTAGCACCACCAGTTCGGCGCCGGTTTCCTTGAAGATGCGCAGAACCTCGGTTTCCTGCTCGGCCTTGGTCTCCCTGGTCACCGGCAGAAGGTGATAAGGAATGCCCGCATCCTCTGCGGTGCGGCGCGAATCCTCGTGATTGGAAATGATCGCGGCGACCTCGGCATCGAGCCAGCCGACGCGGATCTGGTAGAGCAGGTGCAGCAGCGCATGGTCGAATTTCGAGACCATGATGATGATCTTCTTGCTGCGCGCCTCGTCCATCAGGGCAGTACGCATGGAAAAGCGTTCGGTCGCCGGCTTCAGCGCCCGCTCGATGGCGGCACGATCGATCTCCTGCGGTGCGGTGAAGGCCAGGCGCATGAAGAAGCGGCCGGTTTCGCGATCCCAGAACTGGTTGGATTCGGCAATGTTGCCACCGAGCGCCGCCAGTTCGGTGGTTATTGCCGCAACGATACCCGGACGATCCTCGCAGGAGAGGGTGAGGACGAAATTGGCAACGGGCATCGCGCGATCCTTTGCGTGTCTGGAGACGCCGCGGGTATCGAATGGCGGCGCGGCTCAAGTCAAGTCATTGATGCGCGGACAGTAAAAAGGGCCGCCACTGGGGCGACCCTTCCTGAGTTTAACGGCCTCAAGGAGCCTGGCCGGAAACCGGCCGAAAGGAGACGGGATGTCTCTTGTGCCGCGTGTTCGAACCGGAAAAGTGGTAGCCACTTTTCCTGAACACGCTCTGGCTAGCCGGAAGTTACCTCCGTCACGAACACCCTGAATCCAAGCCCCTCTTCGAGAGCCGTAATCTCATAGGACATTGGATCACCTCCTTTCGCTGATTGAACATGAAACGAGCATGCGTGGGTTCGTGCCGCCTGTCCAGTCACAAAACCTCCAGCATTGACCGGCGATTCATCCGCCAAGCTTGTACTTGTCGATGCTCCCGCCCATGCCGATCAGCTCCTCGATCAGCGGCAGAACCCTCGGACCCTCCGCCTCGCAGAAGGCAGCGTCCTCGTCGAGCGCGGTAAAGGCGGGACTGTAATAGCGCGCGTCATAGGTCTCGATGGTCAGGCCGAGTTCATTGGCCAGCTGATCTGCCGTGTCGGTGATGAACTTCCATTGCGAATTGCTGACCTCGTAACCGGCGCAGTTGGAAGATGCGACATTGGCGATGACGAGCCGCGTCAGCAATGTGCTCGCCGCCCTCGGGTCGAGTTCGGCGGTCGAAGGCGGGCCGGCAAGAACCGGCAGCGACAATGAGGCAAGGACAAGTGCGGAGGCGATGCGCATTACGCCACCTCGCTGCCATGGCGCGGTTCGGCCGGCTGGCCGCCGATCACCTGCACGGCCTCTGCGCCCGCAGCTATGCCGGCCGCCAGCGCCTGCGCCTCGTTGCCACCGCCGCAGAGCGTTTTCAGGAACCCGGCAGCGAACGCATCGCCTGCTCCCGTGCTGTCGAGCGTCGCCACCTGGGCTGCCGGCAGCGACAGGCGCACGCCCTCGGCCCCGCCGATAAGCGCGCCCTCATTGCCGCGCTTGATGACGACAGTGCCGAAATGTGCGCCGAGGCTTCGCACCTGCTCGTCGATGGTATCTTGGCCGCAGAGCAATTGCGCCTCGTCGCGATTGGCAAAGAGGAAGTCGGCCCCGCCGGTCCAGTCGAGAAAGGTCTGCGGGCCCGTTTCCGCGAGGAACCCCGCGGAGGCCGGATCGATGGCGACCGCGATGTCCATTGCCCGAGCGCTCTCGATAGTGGCGGTGACCGCCTTGCGCGGTTCCTCGGCAAAGAAGCTGTAGCCCGAGACAAGCAGCATGGAAACGCCATCGAGCAGCCGATCCGGCAGATCGCTCTGGCAGAGATTAAGGTTCGCACCGCGATCGGTGAGGAACGAACGCTCGCCATCCGCATCGACAATGGTGACCAGCACGCCCGATGGTAATGCCGGATCGGGCGCGAGCACCGAGGTTACGCCGAAACGAGCCAGATAGCGCTCATAATGCACGACATCGTCCACGCCGACCCGCGCCGCAAAGGTCACCTGCGCGCCCAGAGCACCCAGCCACACCGCCTGGTTTGCGCCGGAGCCGCCAGGCCGGTTGCGGATCCGGGCCCGCCGGTCCGAGCCCTTCACCAACGGGCCTTCGGGAATGACGATGACATCGGTCATCACGTCGCCAATGACGAGGACCCGACCTGGCCTCATGCGCGGCGCAGCGCCGGCTTGGGCGCAGCCATGGTGGAAAGCGCCACCGCGATCTGCGCTGCGAGCCGGGCATTGTTCTCGACGAGCGCGATATTGGCTTCGAGCGACTTGCCGTCGGTCAGCTCGAAAATGCGCTGCAACAGGAAGGGTGTGAGGTCCTTGCGCGAAATGCCCCTGGCGTCGGCATCGGCGATCGCCTGCGCGATACGCGCCTCGATGGCCTCGGCTTCAAGCGCATCGGCCTCGGGGATCGGATTGGCGACCAGGACGCCGCCGAGGCCGAGATCGGCCTGCAGCGCCACCACCTTGGCGATGTCTTGGGCGCTCTCGAAGCGATGGTCGACCTTGTGGCCGCTCTCGCGCGCCCAGAACGCAGGGAATTCGTCGGTGCCATAGCCGAGCACCGGCACGCCATTGGTTTCGAGCACTTCGAGAGTCTTGGCGATATCGAGGATCGACTTGGCCCCGGCGCAGACAACCGCGACGGGCGTGCGCGCCAGCTCCTCGAGGTCGGCGGAAATGTCGAATGTCTCCTCGGCGCCGCGATGCACGCCGCCGATGCCGCCGGTGGCGAACACCTTGATGCCGGCCAGCGCGGCAATTTGCATCGTCGTTGCAACGGTCGTGCCGGCGAGACCGCCCTTGACCAGCAGCGAGGCGACATCGCGGCGCGAGGCCTTGGCAGCCTTGCCGCCTTCCTGCGCCAGGCGTTCCAGGTCCTCGCCGGAAACCCCGACGGCAAAGCGCCCGTCCATGATGGCGATTGTTGCCGGGAGCGCCCCATTGTCGCGTATCACGGCTTCGACGGCATTGGCCATTTCGAGGTTCTTGGGGTAGGGCATGCCGTGAGTGATGATGGTCGATTCCAGCGCCACCACGGGCTTGCCTTCGGCCAGCGCTTTCTTGATCTCGGCTGTGATGGAAAGATACGCCTTGGCAGTCATTGGCTACGCTCTTGGGCTACGCTCTTGGTCAGGGGTGTGAAACCCGTTGTGCTCCCGGCGGGCGAGGCCCGTCAAGTCCCGCGAAAAACCGATAAAAGACAACCTTGTCGGCCCTATGATTTCAATCTAGTTTGCCTGCGAAACACGGGTTGGAAGGGCGACTTAACTGGACACGATCATCATTGATTCCGCATCGAACGCGGATCGATACGCGCCCGGCTCCGGGCCCATCGTGATCTCCACCCTGGCGGCACGGGAACGCGCGCGTGCCGACAGGTCCTTCTACCTTCATCGTTCCGTGTCATTTCCGTCCGACAGTGCCCGGAACACGACCGGCGGCCTCGCTGCGGCCAGCCGTGCCGGAATGTGACCGCGCCGCGCCGCAGAGGAGAGCTGCGGTTAACCGGCTTCGCAGGCCTTGCTGCGAGAATCCATGAAGAAACAGGAGCTCAAAAATGAAAACGCCGCTCGCCCTGGCTCTAAGCACCCTGCTGTTCGCCGTGCCCGCCCTTGCACAGGACCAGGTGGTCAACGTCTACAACTGGTCCGACTACATCGCCGAGGATACGCTCCAAAAGTTCACCGCTGAAACCGGCATTTCTGTCAACTACGACGTTTTCGACAGCAACGAACTGGTCGAAGCCAAGCTCCTCGCCGGCAATTCGGGTTATGACGTCGTCGTGCCGTCCGGCTTCTTCCTCGAGCGCCAGATCCAGGCGGGCCTCTTCCAGAAGCTCGACAAGTCGAAGATTCCCAATCTCTCCAACATGGACCCGACCATCATGGAGGAGACCGCCGCCCATGATCCGGGCAACGAATACGCCGTCGACTACATGTGGGGCACGACCGGGCTCGGCTACAATGTCGCCGAAGTGACCGAGCGCCTTGGCGCCGACGCGACTCTCAACACCTGGGACCTGCTGTTCGATCCCGAAACCGTATCGAAGCTGGCCGATTGCGGCGTTGCCATGCTCGATGCGCCGGCCGAAGCCTATGCGGCGGCGCTCAACTATCTCGGGCTCGATCCGAACTCGGAAAGCGAAGACGATCTCGCCGCCGCCGAGGAACTGCTGATCTCGGTGCGCCCCTATATCCGCTACTTCCACTCATCCCAATACATCGATGATCTGGGCAATGGCGAGATCTGCCTCGCCATGGGCTATTCGGGTGACGTCTTTATTGCTGAGGCTGCCGCAGAGGAAGCAGGCCAGGGGGTGGACATCGCCTATGTGATCCCCAAGGAAGGTGCTCTCAAATGGTTCGACATGTTCGCCATTCCCGCTGATGCGCCCAATGTCGACAATGCGCATGCCTTCATCAACTTCATGCTGCGTCCCGACATCGCCGCGGCCAACACCAATTATGTCTATTATGCCTCCGGCAATGGCGCCGCGCTCGAACTGATCGACGATGCGGTCAAGAACGATCCGGCCATCTACCCGACCGAGGATGTCGCCGCCAATCTCTTCACCCTCAACGCGCACTCGCCCCAATATGACGAGCTGTTGACGCGCAGTTGGACCCGGGTAAAGACCGGCCAATAAACACCATCAGCGGATGGCCGGCCTTTGGGGCGCAAGCGTTCCCCTAAGGCCGGTCATCCTTTTTGCTTTCGGGACCGTGATGGCAAAGAAGCCCCAGATCGCCGCCGACACTCGCCCCTGGCGCGATCGCTCGGCCAGGCCTTTCGTGCGCATCGAGAACGTCACCAAGAAGTTCGGTGACGTCTATGCGGTTTCGGACGTCTCGCTCGACATCTACAAGGGCGAGCTCTTCTGCCTGCTCGGCGGGTCGGGCTCGGGCAAATCGACGCTGCTGCGCATGCTTGCCGGCTTCGAGGAGCCGACCTCCGGGCGCATCGAGATCGACGGGCAGGACATGACCGGCGTGCCGCCCTACCAGCGTCCGGTCAACATGATGTTCCAGTCCTATGCGCTCTTCCCGCATATGAGCGTCGAGCAGAACATCGCCTATGGCCTCAAGCGCGATCACATGCCCAAGGGCGAGATCGCCGACCGGGTTGGCGAACTGCTGCGGCTCGTCAAACTCGAGGATTATGGCCGGCGCAAGCCGAACCAGCTTTCGGGCGGTCAGCGCCAGCGTGTGGCGCTCGCTCGCGCGCTGGCCAAGCGCCCCAAGCTCCTCTTACTCGACGAACCGCTCGGTGCCCTCGACAAGAAGCTGCGCGAGGAAACCCAATTCGAGCTGGTCAAGATCCAGGAATCGCTCGGCGTCACCTTCATCGTCGTTACCCACGACCAGGAAGAGGCCATGAGCCTTGCCACCCGCATCGGGGTGATGAATTCCGGCGAGATCGCCATGATCGGGGAGTCGCACGACATCTACGAGTTCCCCAATTCACGGTTCGTCGCCAGTTTCATCGGTTCGGTCAACATGGTCGAAGGCGTCGTGACCGAAGACGAGGACGACCATGTGCGCATCCGCTCGGGCGAGCTTGGTTGCGACATCTATGTGAGCCACGGCGTCGACTGCGCGCCCGACCAGATCCTCTGGTGGGCGATAAGGCCGGAAAAAATCACGCTGACACGCGAAAAGCCGGACAACCCGTATAACGCCAATGTCACCAAGGGCATTGTCGAGGACATCGCGTATCTGGGCGACATGAGCGTCTTCCAGGTCGTCCTGGAAAGCGGCAAGCGCCTCAAGGTCTTCAAGGCCAATACCGAGCGTGGCGACCCCGATGCCATCAAGTGGGACGAGGTGGTCTACGCCTCCTGGGGCGGCGCCTCCGGATCGGTGCTGACGTCATGAGTGCTCTGGCGTGTCCCCCTCCCCAACCCTCCCCGCAAGGGGGAGGGTGTCGCACCGTGGTCGTGGCACCATGCTGCCAAGGACACCGGCCCGGCACCTCCCCCCTTGCGGGGGAGGTTGGGAGGGGGGTGACATCGGGAGGCATGGATGGTTAGCCTCGACACCGAAGCCGCGCCGGTTCGCCAGCGCCCCTGGACCATTCTCGAGCGCGGGCTTGGCGCAATGGGCCTGTCGGGGCGTGCGCTCGTCATCTTCGCACCGGCGCTCTGGCTGACGGTGTTCTTCCTCGTCCCGCTGGCAGTGGTGTTCGGCATTTCGCTGGCGGTCAAGGAATTCGGGCGCCCACCCTATTCCGATCTCCTGACGGTCGGCGAGGACGGCACGGTGCAGTTGACGCTGCACCTTTCGAACTATCTGCGCCTCTTTACCGATGCGCTTTACGTCAACGCCTATATCAGCTCGATCCGCATTTCCGCGGTTGCGACGATCATCGCCTTGCTCATCGGCTATCCGATGGCCTATTTCATCGCCCGCACGCAGGATCCCTGGCGCAACATCCTGCTGATGCTGGTGATCCTGCCGTTCTGGACCTCGTTCCTGCTGCGCGTCTATGCGCTCGCCGGCTTCATGCGCGGCAATGGCGTCATCAACAATTTCCTAGGCCTTTTCGGCATCGAGCCGATCGTGATGATGCAGACCGATTTTGCCGTCTATGTCGGCATCGTCTACACCTATCTGCCTTTCATGATCCTGCCGCTCTACACCAATCTGGTAAAGCTCGATCCGGCTCTGCTCGAAGCTTCGGCGGACCTCGGCGCCAAGCCCTGGCGCACCTTTCTTTCCGTGACGCTGCCGCTCTCGGTGCCCGGCATCATTGCCGGCTCGATGCTGGTCTTCATTCCGGCAATCGGCGAGTTCGTCATTCCATCGCTGCTCGGCGGCCCCGGCACGCTGATGATCGGGCGCGTGCTCTGGGACGAGTTCTTCGCCAACACCAACTGGCCGCGCTCGGCCGCAGTGGCGGTTGCCATGCTCGTCGTCGTCGTCGTGCCGATCATGCTGATGCAACGCGCGCAGGACGCCGTCATCGAGAGGAGGAAGTGATGCGCCGCGGCTGGTTCTTTCCCCTGGCGGCGGTGCTGGGCTTTGTTTTCCTTTACGCGCCGATCATCTCGCTCGTGGTTTTTTCCTTCAACGAGAGTCGGTTAGTCACCGTCTGGTCGGGGTTTTCCACCCACTGGTACGGCGAGCTCTTGCGCGATCCGCAGATGCTCGGCGCTGCGTGGCTGAGCCTGCAGATCGCTGCGATCAGCGCCAGCATCGCACTCGTGCTCGGCACGCTTTGCGCCGTGGCATTGGTGCGCTTTCGGCGCTTTCGCGGCCGTACCGCGCTTGCCGGCATGGTTTCGGCGCCGCTGGTGATGCCCGATGTCATCACCGGCCTGTCGCTGCTCTTGCTGTTCGTCTCGATGGAGGCGTTGTTCGGCTGGCCTGCCGGGCGCGGCATGATGACGATCATCATCGCCCATTCCACCTTCTGCATGGCCTATGTGACCGTGGTGGTGCAGTCGCGGCTCTCCGATCTCGATCTCAGCCTCGAGGAAGCGGCGATGGATCTCGGCGCAACCCCGGTGCGCGTCTTCTTCGACATCACCCTGCCGATCATCGCTCCGGCGCTGGTGTCGGGATGGCTCCTCGGCTTCACGCTTTCGCTCGACGACCTCGTCATCGCCAGCTTCGTCTCGGGGCCCGGTTCTTCGACCCTGCCCATGGTCATCTTCTCCAAGGTGCGCCTCGGCGTCTCGCCCGATGTCAACGCGCTCGCCTCGATCATCATCGGCATTGTCGCGCTCGGCGTCGTCGCCGCCACGCTCATCCAGTTGCGCGGGCGTCCGCGTAAGGCGCGTGCCTAGCGGGCGGTGATGGCCGGCGGCAGATCGGGAGCGCCGGCCGGCGACGGATTCTGTTCGAGCTCGGCGATCAGCGCCTTCATCTCGTCGATCTCGCGCAACTGCGTCTCGATGATATCGTCGGCAAGCTCGCGCACGCGCGGATCGCGGATATGGGCGTTCGTGCTGGTCAGCACCGCGATCGAATGGTGCGGTATCATCGCGCGCATATAGTCGAGATCGTGGACCGTCTGTTGACTGCGCACGAACCATAGCGCCCCGGCGAACACCACTATGCTGGCGCAAAATATGGCGATATTGGCGGCCCGGTTCTTGTACATGCCGAGCATGAAGGCGAGCATGATCACCGCCATCGTCGCGCCCATCAGCAGCGCCATCCATAATCGCGTCTGGCTGTAGAACACGTGTTCGAGGGCGTAGGTGTTGAGATACATCAGGCCGTACATCACCAGCGTGGATGTGGCGATCATTGCGCCGAAGCGAATATAGCTCATTGTGCCTCCTTGGGGTTCGTCACCAGGAAGCAACGGCGGCTCGGCCACTTCGTTCACTGCTCGCCCGTGCGCCGGCAGCTCGCTGCAGACGGCCTTGGCGCGTTACCCGGCAAATGCGGCCAACACCCGCACCCAGCTCCTGATGCCCTTGTGAAAGCTTGCAAGGTCATACTTCTCGTTGGGCGAGTGGATGCGGTCATCATTGTGGGCGAAGCCGATGAACAGCGTATCCATGTCGAGCAGGCGCTTGAACTCGCCGCCGACGGGGATCGAGCCGCCCGAGCCGGTGATGACGGCAGGCTTTGGCCATTCATCGCTGAGCGCAGCCAGCGCCTTGTTGAGCAGCGGGCCGTCGGCCGGAACCGTCAGCGCGGGGGCGCCGCCATGTCCATTGAAGCTCACCGAGCAATCGGCAGGGACGCGGGCGCGAACATGGGCGCGGAAGGCTTCGCGAATCTTTTCGGGCTGCATGCCGGAAACGAGGCGGAAGGAAATCTTGGCGCTGGCCCTGGCGGGGATTACCGTCTTGAAGCCTTCGCCGGTATAGCCGCCGGTGATGCCGTTGATCTCACAGGTCGGCCGGCTCCAGAGCATTTCCAGGACCGAGCGATCCTTTTCGCCCGCCGGAATCGAAAGACCGGCACCGGCAAGAAACGCCTTTTCGTCGAAGCCGAGGCTCTGCCACTGCGCCTTGACGGTTTCGGGAAGCTCGGCAACGTCGTCATAGAACCCTTCGAGCGTGACGCGCCCATCGGCATCGCGCAGCGAGGCGATGATTTCGGCCAGCACCTGGTTGGGGTTGCGCGCGGCATTGCCGAACATGCCCGAATGCAGGTCCTTGTCGGCGCAGGTGATGGTGATCTCCTCGCCCACCAGTCCGCGCAACATGGTGGTAATCGAAGGTGTCTGGCGGTCCCACATGTCGGTATCGCAGACAAGCGCGATATCCGCCTTGAGGTCCTGCGCATTGGCTTCGATGAACGGGGGCAGGTTCCTGCCGCCGCTCTCCTCCTCGCCTTCGAGCAGGATCGAGACCTTGATCGGCAGCGATCCGGTAACCGCCCGCCAGGCCCGGCAGGCCTCGATGAAGGTCATCAACTGGCCCTTGTCGTCGGACGCACCGCGCCCGACGATCACCTTGGTGCCGTCCGGCAGCGTCGTCACCTGCGGCTCGAAAGGATCGGTGTGCCAGAGTTCGAGCGGATCGACGGGCTGCACGTCGTAATGGCCATAGAAGAGAACATGCGGGCCCTCTGCCGAGCGGTCATGGGCAACGACAATCGGATGTCCCGGGGTGGGGCGGGTGGTGGCCTCGAACCCGTCGGCCTCGAGATCGCCGACCAGCCATTCGGCCGCCGCCTTGCACTCGCCGGCATAGATCGGGTCGGTGGAGATGGACCTGATGCGCAACAACTCCTGCAGGCGCGCAAGGCTCTCATCGAGCCTGGAATCGACGTGATCGAGGACGGACGCGAGCTCTTCGGCAGGTTTTGTCATGTTCCGGGAGAATCCTTGGTTATTTCCAGTGCGCATTTGGCGCGGCTTGTCCGAATTTGTCCATGGGGTGAGCTGCCTCGCAGCACCACTGCCTGGCAAGACCAGGATAATCCATTGCAATAGGCACAATCGGATGAGGTTATCCCCGCCCCTCGGATCAGGCCTAGCATGCCTCGAGCACAATCGATTTTTCTCAAGAGGAATGACATGGCCGATCGGTATTCGCAGTTTACCACCAGCCCGGTTTCGCCCGCATCGGGCGCCTTCGCCGTGATCCCGCACGATAGCGAAGCGTTGCCGCAGACCACGCGGGCGCTCTATGTGGGCAGCGGCGGCGATGTCGCTGTCGAGATGCATTGGGGCGGCATGGCGACCTTCGCAAATGTGCCCGACGGAACTTTGCTGCCGGTGCGCGTCAGCAAGGTACTGACAGCCACGAGCGCCGCGCAGATCGTCGGGCTTTATTGATGCTGGGGCTCTCGATCGGCACAGGCGCTCGGGCCAAGCCGGGGCTGGCATGGGCCACGACGCGCAACAGGCTGCGCGCCTATCTTGCCGCCAATGCCGGCGCCGCGGATCCCCATGCGGTACCGGCTATGGCAGATCCACCCATGATCACGACCGGCGCCGGCAGCACCGATGCGCCGCCGGCGCCCTATGCAGGGCTGACACAAAGCCATCGCTTTGCCAGCGGGACGCTCAATGCGGCCATGCGCTTCGAGGGCGGGGGAGAGGCGGCCTATTTCACCGACTATCGCCGCTTTCCCGCAGCGACGCGCGCCGCCAGCGGCGGCAATGTCGGCAATGGTCTCGAAGCAATCGTCTGGCGCGGGCGCGTGCTGGCCGATGCCCAGGCCGTCGCGTTTCGCGTGCTGGGCGGTGCCGCCAATCGCTATCGCTTCATCGTCGATGGCGCCTATGTGTCGGCAGAACCGGTCAGCATGGAAACCGGCGGGCGGCAATATGTCGTGCTGGATTTCGGCAGTAAAGCGCAGCGCGAGATCGTTGTCGAAGGCGCACTCGTGGCGGCGATCGACGGCATCCATGTGGCACCGGGCGACGGCCTTGTCCTGCCGCCCGCCCCTGCGTTCCGCGCGCTGGTGCTGGGCGACAGCGTGACGGCAGGGATCGGTGCCGAATTTGCCGGGGACGGGTTCGTTCCGGTCATGGGCGATGCGCTGGGTATCGAGACCTGGGCGTCGGGTGTCAGCGGATCCGGCTATGTCGCAACGGCGGGCGGCAGCGTTTATCGGCTCGCCGACCGGCTTGCCGGCGATCTCGCACGGTTCCAGGCATATGGTGCGGCGGACCTCGTGATCGTTGCGCTGGGTGTCAATGATCTCGGTCTTATGGATATCGGCGGCCAAGCCACGGCGTGCCTCGATGCCATAAGAACCGCAGCACCACGGGCGCTGGTGGTGGTCGTGGCACCCTGGGATGCAGAGGCTCCGACGACCGCTTCGGCCCATTATCGCTCGGCGAAGGCGCAGATCGTGGCGGCTGCCGAGGCACGCGGTGGTTTCTGGTTCCTCGATTGCGAGGGGCTCGCCTACAGCAAGGCAGATGCCGTGCATCCCGACAGCGCGGGTCATGGCCTGATCGGCGAGTGGCTGGCGCTCGCCATCCGCTCGGCGGTCGCGACCTGATCCTCAGGCAATCGGCCGACGCTGACGCAGGACTTTTGCCGGATTGCCGGCATAGACCGTCCACGGGGCAAGATCGCTGAAAGCGACGGCGCGGGCGCCAAGGACCGCGCCCTCGCCAATGGTCACGCCGGGGCCGACAAAGGCTCCGGCGGCTACCCAGGCGTGACGGCCGACCCGGACCGGGCGGGCGACAAGCTGGAAGTGAGGGTCGTCAATGTCGTGAGTGCCGGTAACGAGTTCGGCGTCCTGCGAGACGGTGGCGTGCGCTTCGATAGTGACAGGGGCCTGGCAATAGCAGTTCGCGCGTGGTCCGAGCACGGCATATTCACCCATCTGCAGATGGGGCGGATACCAGATGCGGGCGCTGCCATAAATGCGGGCAGTCGGCGCAATGCGGGCGCCGAACAGGCGCAGCAATAGCCGGCGCCATGGATGAAACGGTGCTGGTGTCCAGGCAGCCAGCAACAGCCAGCTTGTATTCCAAAAGGCGCGGAACAGGCGGTTGCGCAGGCTGAACGAGGCACCGCGCTGGCTGGCGGGAAGCGGCGTGATTCTGGCGGGCGTATCGGTCATCGATTGGGCCGGGTGATGGATGCGAGAATGCGGGTGAGGTCCTCAGCGGCTTTGGGCATGCTGAAATTGTTGGCGTGGCAGGCGCGGGCATTCTCGCCCATGGCGGCCCGTTCCTGCGGGGTGAGCGCGAGAAAGCGGGTGAGGAGCCTATGGGTGCCCTCGAGCGTATCGGGCGCGACTAGTCCGGCGTCAGCAGCGTCGATTTCACGCCAGATATTGACCTGATCGGAAACAAGTACAGGCGTGCCGCAGGCGAGCGCCTCGGCAACGGCAATACCAAAATTCTCCTGATGCGAGGGCATGACCAGAGCATCGGCACACCGTAGCGCCCCCCATTTCGCATCGCCTTCGATGAGGCCGGGCCAGTGGAGGCGGTTGGCTATTCCAAGGCGCATCGCCAAGTCGGTGAGCGGTGTGCGCAAGCCCACCTGATCGGGTCCCGCGATGACGAGATCGAGGCCGGGGGTCTGCGAGGCAACCCTGGCGAAGGCTTCGATCAGCAGGTCGCAGCCCTTCTTTTCATGAAAGCGGCCGAGGAACAGCAGATAGCGGCGATCAGCGAGGCTGGGGATGGCCGCCGCAAGGGCTTCGCGGTGGCGATGCTCGAAGTCGGGTGGTTGGGCAGAGCCATAGGCTATGACGGTGCTGCGATAGGCTGGGCCGAAAAACGCGCCTCTTGCCCGGCGCTGCTCTTCATCCGAGGTGAAAAGCACCGTTTCTGCATCGTGCAGAACCCAGCCTTGGGCGGCAAGCCAGGCAATCTGCTTGGCCCAATGTTTGGCCGGGTAGGCCTTGGCGAACCAGGAGTCGAGCATGCCATGGGTGAAGACCACATAGGGCAAGCCCGCACGCTTCAGCCCCTGCCAGCCGGCGATCGAGGCGGGATTCCATAGACCATGGATGATGGCGGCATCAAAATGGCGTGCTGCAGCCGCGACCCAGAGGGCGAGGCGTGGAGCGAGGCTGAAGCGGCTGACGGGCCCCATGCCATATACGGGCAGATCGATGCTTTCGAGGAAGGGTGCGGCCGGATCGTCGAGGGTCACGACCTCGGTCTCGTGTCCCGCCTCTGCCATCAGGGCAGCGCTCTCTCTGAGGCCCTCGACCGGCCCGCCCTGCGCCGGATCGAGGCTCGCGATGATGCGCAGGATCTTCAAATCGTCTCCAGGAGGCTGGCGAGGTTGCGGCGAAAATGCTCGTCGAGATATCGCGCCCTGACCTTGGCGGCGCCGGCGGCGCCCATTTCGGCGGCGCGCACCGGGTCTTGCAGGAGGGCGGACATGCGGGCGGCGAGTTGGCCGATATCGGCTGGATCGATGACGAACCCGTCGACGCCGTCGCTGACGATCTCGCCGGGAGCACCGCTGGCGCAGATTACCGGCACACCATGTTGCCAGGCTTCGAGATAGACGATGCCGAAGCCTTCCTTGGTCGAGGGCAGAACGAAAACCGCGGCCCTTGCGTAGCAGGCGGCGAGCATCTCGTCGCTGACCCGACCGAGGAATCTCACGCGAGCTGCGATGCCCAGCGCGCAGGCGAGCGCTTCGAGCTCAGGCCTTAGCGGCCCGTCGCCGACGATTTCGAGCCGCGTCACGCTGTCGGGCATCATCGCAAAGGCGCGAAGTAGCGTATCGAGGTTCTTGGAGCGATCATGCTTGTCCATGCGCGAGACTGCCAGCACCGTATGACGGGGCCGCAAGTCTGCAGTGGGCGCGAGCGCGTCGACGGCATTGGGCAGGATGACGAAACGGCGTTGGGGAACCGCAAACTGGTCGCTCATGCGGCTGGCGGTATGGCGGCTGACGGCCGCGATGGTGTCGACGCTCTCGAGCAGGCGAGGTTCGTAGAAGCGGCGCGCCCGATAGGCTGGATCGCCCCAGACCTCGACGCCGTGGGCGAAAAGGATGAGCTTGAGGCGCGGGTTGATCCGTCTTGCCATCCAGCCAATCGGCAGGAGGTTGAGGTGACCGAGCAGCAGCACGCGGGCGGATCGGGCAGCGCCAAGCGACTTGCCCGCGAAAGCGAGCCGCTTCTTGCCGAAGGCCGTGACTTCAGCGGCATAAGGTGGCAGGCTCTCCGGCTCGTCGTGGAGCAGGTGCACGCGGTGCATCGGCGCCAGTTCGCGCAGAGCCGCGATGAGGCGGCGATTGAAGCGTTGTATGCCACCGGGGCTGCCATAGGCCGCCGTTGCGAGGAACAGCACGGTGCTCATACCGTCGTCCTCGGGCTGGTGGCCGGGGAGAGGCGTGCCCAGACCAGCATGAGCACAAGCAAGAGCAGCGCCAATTGCAGTGGCTCGCGAACGGTTTGCGTAACGACGCTCAACAGCGTCGTCGAGAACACCGAGTTGATGAAGAGCTGCGAAACGATGAGAATGGCGATGACGCGCGAGCCCGTCAGTCGTGTGATCAGCCGATATCCCAGATGCAGGGCGAGGAAGCAGAGGGCGATGCCGAGGAACACCGCCGGATAGCTGCCCAGCGCGAAAAGCTCACCCTCGGCGGTGATCATCGGCCGCCCGATGCTGTCGTGCGGGCGCAATCCCAGTTCCCAGACGAGAATGTCCGAAAAGATCAGCAGCTTGTCCTGCCCGAAGGAGGGAAGGGCCGAAACCATGATCGCCCAGAGGTCGGCCCAGCGGACGCCCGCCGGATCGAGGCGCGCCACGACGGCGTCCATCTGCGGCAGCAGGGCGAGGCGCGCGAGAAGATCGGCGGGTCCGCCGGGCAGTGCGGCAAAGAAGGGCGAGGGCTCGGCCTGTGACTCGTAGAGGCGGGCAGCGGCATGAGTGTGGAAGGGATCGACGAGGGTGCGCAGCGTCTGCGTGCTGAAGAAGCGCTCGGCAAAGAGCTCCATGGCATGCCACGGCGCCTCGCGCGCCCAGCGCACCGAGAGCGAGATGGCCGAAAAAACCGTCAGCAGGCGCCAGCCCAAATAGGCGGTCAGCAGGTTGAGCGGCGTCAGCAGCCATTTCTGCGTCAGGATGGCGGCGAAACCGATGAGCAGCAATACGCCCATGAGGTCGGTGCGCTCGTTGGTTGCGACGGAAACGGCGGCGAGGAGCGCCAGACTCGCAAGCAGCACCGGATCACGCAGCGCTCGTTCTCGATTGAGGATGCGGATCGCAAGGCCGGTATGGAGCAGCAGAACGAGGGATGCAGCATAGGCCTGCGGCACGAGAGGCAAGAACTTGCAGGCAACGCCAACGATCCCGAGTGCGAGGAGAATGGGTTCAATGCCTGCGAGGCGTTCTCTGCGTTCGGTGGATGCTTGGCTCTCCTGCAGCGCGGGCGCGGCGGGCGAGAGCATGAAAGCCAGAGATAGGCCTGCCTGGCTGGTCATAGCAACCAGGGTGCTGCGCTCCGGCGCCAGGAGCAGGCCGCTCGCGAGCTCGCCATTGAGGGCCGCATAGGCGTAGGTAAGGAACGAGAATGTCCAATAGCTGTGGGTGAAGATGATGGTGCGGACGGTATCGCGCGAGGCGCGCACGATGCAGAACGCCATGCCTGCCATGGCCAGATGCATCAGTGCCGCCATCAGGCGCTGATCATAGAGGGTGCTGGCAACGATCAGCAGCGCGTGCGGCGCAATGAGCCAGGTGAAAGTCGAGCGCACCCGCCGGTCGAACCGGTCGGCAAGCAATGCGTCGCGCTCGATTGCCTCGATGCTCATGCCGCTGCCACTGCATCCCGGTTTGGCCGGGCGGCCAGTGCGCGCAGTTCAGCCTCGAGATCGGAAAGGATATGCTGGCGGCTCCAGCGCTCCTCGGCACGCTGGCGAGCACCGCTTGCGAGCGCCGCATGGCGGACAGGATCATCCAGCAGCTCTGCTATCGCCGCAGAGAATGCCGATGCATCGCCGGGCGGTGTGGTTATACCGCATCCCTCGACTTCTGCCGCAAGACCGGTTCCGGGCATGGCGGTAGCGACAACCGGGCGCCCGCTGGCCAGCATGTTGGCGAGTTTGGACGGCAAGACCAGATCGGCGGCCCCGGCCCGTTGTGGCAGCAGGTGGATGCTGGCGAGGGCGAGGAGGTCGGCGAGCCGGTCCCTGGGCTGCAGATCGTATAGACGCAGATTGGCAAGATGGCGCGCTTGTACTTCGAAGGCAGTTCGGTTGGCGCCCTCTCCGCAGACGAGAAAGGTGAGATCGGTGCGATGTTGCAGCAGTCGCGCCGCCTCGGTGATGATTTCCAGCCCCTGCTTGCCGGCCAGGGTGCCGGAATAGAGCGCCACATGCGGCGTCTCGATGTGCCATTGGCGCCGATAGGGCGAGGCGCTGGTGAGCGGACCAACATCGGGATCGGCCCAGTTGCGCAGTTCACGAATGCGCTCGCGCGCGACTCCCTTGGTCTCCAGCCGGCGGCACATGGCCGGCGAGATGGAACTGACGCGGTCAAAGCCCGCCAGCACCGCAGATTCGAAGCGGTGTGCACTCCCGACAAGAGCACCGTCGCCTTTGAAGTGGCCCATGGCGGAAGCGGCCTCGACTTCAAAATCCTGGATGTGCAGCCAGGAACGTGCGCCGCAGAGCCTTGCCGCAAAACGCGCCAGAGGCGCTGCGGCGAGCGAGGGTGCGACGGCCATCACCACATCGGGACGCATGCCAATGGCGCGCCCGAGCAACGGCCCGAGCGCAGCCAGCGCGAAGCTTGCATGGTGGAGCAGTCGGCGCATGCTCGTGGGGCGGGGTGGGATATAGAGCGGCACGCGGGTGACATCGACGCCGTTCTCGCGCGTGCGGCCATAGCTCCAGCTGCTATGCCCGTCCATGATGCGCCAGCCCGGATAGTAGGGCTGGCCGGCAATGACCTGCACCTGGTGACCGGCCTTGGCGAGGAACTCGGCCATGCCGCTCGTATAGACGGCAATCCCCGTCGGCTCCGGCGCATAGTTGAGCCCGAGGATCAGCAGCTTCATGCCGGCACTGTCTCTGCGCGGTTCTCGCAGAACCAGCGATAGGTCGCGGCGATGCCGTCCTCGAGGTCGATGAGCGGCGTCCAGCCGAGCGCCGCGAGGTTTTCGATATTCAACAGCTTGCGGGGCGTGCCGTCCGGCTTGGTGCGATCGAGAATGATTTCGCCGGTATAGCCCACGACCCGGCAGACGAGGCGGGCGAGGTCGAGAATGGCGATATCGCGACCCGTGCCGACATTGATCGGCGCGTTGCCGCAGTAGCGCTGGAGCAGCAGCACCAGGGCATCGGCGCAGTCGTCGACATGAAGGAACTCGCGACGCGGCGTGCCGCTGCCCCAAACGGTGATGTGCGACGCCCTACTGATCTTTGCGGCATGCGCCTTGTGGACCAGGGCGGCAAGCACGTGAGCGTTGGCGAGATCGAAATCGTCGCCCGGACCATAGAGATTGGTCGGCATGGCCGCGATGTAGTCGCGACCATATTGACGCCGATAGGCTTCAACGAGCTTGAGCCCGGCGATCTTGGCAATGGCGTAGGCCTGGTTGGTCGGCTCCAGCGGCCCGGTCAGCAGCGCCTCTTCGGTGATCGGCTGCGGGGCCAGGCGTGGATAGACGCAACTGGAGCCGAGATAGAGCAGGCGCTCGACGCCGGTGCGATGGGCAGCAGCCACGATATTGGCGCCGATCATCAGGTTCTCGTGGAGGAAGTCGGCGGGAAAGGTCTGGTTGGCGAGAATGCCGCCGACACGCGCCGCGGCGAGGATGATGGCGTCTGGCCGCGTCGCGGCGACAAAATCCTCGACCTCTGCCTGCCGCGTCAGGTCGAGTGCTTCGCGGGTCGCAGTAAGGACCTCACAGTCCTCACGGGCGAGGCGGCGCAGCAAGGCACTGCCCACGAGACCGCGGTGACCGGCAACCCATATCGTTCTGCCGGCCAGTTCATACACGCTCAGGCGCTCGCCTGCGCGCCGGACGGGCGAAGGTCCGCAAGATCGGCGGCGACCATTTCGCGCACGAGTTCGCGCGCCGTCACCTCATGCGACCAACCGAGCCTCTGGCGTGCCTTGCCGGCATCGCCTTGCAGGTGGTCGGCTTCGGTCAGGCGGAAATATCGCGGATCGATCTCGATCAGCAGCCGGCCGGAACCGGCATCATGGCCTTTATCATCACAGTCCTCTCCGCGCCAGTCCAGGGTGATGCCGACTTCCGCGAAGGCCCATTCGGCAAAGCTGCGCACCGAGCAGGCTTGGCCGGTCGCCAGCACATAGTCGTCCGGCTCGTCCTGCTGCAGCATCAGCCACATG
>Ga0180220_1000699_pt1 | contig 31594 bp, 19 predicted proteins | sample eDN5th37CBELigBY_FD_151335 | JGI IMG/M metagenome (GOLD analysis project Ga0180220, IMG submission 151335) | Enriched backyard soil microbial communities from Emeryville, California, USA - eDNA 5th pass 37_C BE-Lig BY (version 2) (version 2) | ecosystem: Environmental > Terrestrial > Soil >... | reverse complement strand
TGGCGACCGGATCCCAGGTCCAGTTGGAGACCTCGAAGTCCTTGAAGATGATCCGGGCCTCGGAATACGGGTCGGGCGTGTCGCTCCAGACGTAGAAGTCGCGCTCGGGGCTTCCCGGCGGAGCGTTCCGCGCCCTCTGGAACCACGGATGCTGATCCGACGTGTGGTTCAAGACCAACTCGGTGATGACCTTCATCCCGCGGTGGTGGGCCGACTCCAGGAACTCGCGGAAGTCGGAGAGTCGCCCGTAATGCTTGTGGATCCCCGTGTAGTCGGCGATGTCGTAGCCGTCGTCGCGCAGGGGGGACGGGTAGAACGGCAGGAGCCAGATCGCCGTGATTCCCAGGTCGCGAAGGTAGTCGAGCTTCAGCGTCAGCCCTCGGAAGTCGCCGATGCCGTCGCCGTTGCTGTCGTGGAAGGCCCGGACGTGGGCCTCGTAAATGATCGCGTCCTTGTACCAAAGACCATCGTCGTCTCGCACGTCGACTGCTCCATCGCAAAGTGGGAACGTCGCCGGATTTCCAGAGCGCGCCGCGGCCCTCGAAAATGCCGGACGTCAACCTCTCTCCCTCCGGAGAGGATGGCCCGAAGGCCGGATGAGGGGCGGCGAATCCACGAAACGAGTTTGGCGAACGGTTACCGGGAGGGCGAGGCTCCCGCCGAGCCCCTCGCATGGCTCCGGCTCGGCGGGAGCCTCGCCCTCCCGGCCCCGTGCTGGACTCCATCCGTAAACCCCTCGACCCTCATCCGGCCCTTCGGGCCACCTTCTCCCGGAGGGAGAAGGATGATTCGCGTTGGCCCGCGCTGGGAAACTTGCTCGCGAAACACCCATCCGCAAATCCAGCGCCAAACCCGCGAAACTCAGGCCATCACCTCCTTGACGATCCTTCCGGCCACGTCGGTCAGGCGGAAGTAGCGGCCTTGGAACTTGTAGGTCAGGCGCTCGTGGTCGATGCCCAGAAGGGCCAGCGCGGTGGCGTGGAGGTCGTGGACGTGGACCGGGTCGGCGACGACGTTGTAGCCGAACTCGTCGGTCTCGCCCAGGGTGGTCCCCCCCTTGACGCCGCCGCCGGCCATCCAGGCGGTGAAGCATCGGGGGTGATGGTCGCGGCCGTAGTCGGTCGCCGTCAGCTTCCCCTGGCTGTAGTTGGTCCGGCCGAACTCGCCCCCCCACAAAACGAGGGTGTCCTCCAACATCCCTCGCTGCTTCAAATCCTGAATCAAGCCCGCGCATCCCTGGTCGGTTTCGCGGGTGAGCTGGCGGATTCCGGCCGGGAGGCCGCCGTGGTGGTCCCAGCCGGGGTGGTAAAGCTGGATCATCCGAACCCCGCGCTCGGCCAACCGGCGGGCCAATAGGCAATTCGCCGCGAACGTTCCGGGCTTCCGCGCGTCTTCTCCGTAAAGATCAAAGACATGTTCCGGCTCGTCCGCGAGGTTCGCCACCTCCGGGACCGACGTTTGCATCCGATAGGCCATCTCGTACTGGGCGATCCGGGCGTTGACCGCGGGGTCGAGGTTCGCCTCATATTCGGCTTGGTGCAGCTCGCGAAGCCGGTCGAGCATCTTCCGGCGGCCGGCGGGCGACGCGCCCGGCGGAGGCTCCAAATAGAGCACCGGGTCGGCCCCCGCGCGGAACTGGACCCCCTGATGAACCGAGGGCAAAAACCCGTTGCCCCAAAGCCGGGAGTATAAAGGCTGGTCGACCGGACGCTGGCTGATCAAGACGCAAAACGTCGGCAAGTCCTGATTCGCCGATCCGAGACCGTAGCTCAGCCAAGAGCCGATCGACGGCCTTCCGGCGATCTGCGAGCCGGTTTGGAAGAACGTGATCGCCGGGTCGTGGTTGATCGCCTCGGTGTGCATCGAGCGGATGAAGCAAAGCTCGTCGACCACCTTCGCCGTGTGGGGAAGCAGGTCGCTGACCCAGGCGCCCGACTCGCCCCGCCTGGCGAACTCGAAGATCGAGCCGGCCAAGGGCAGGGACGCCTGATTCGACGACATCCCCGTCAGCCTCTGCCCCTGGCGAACCGAGTCGGGCAAATCCTTGCCGTTCATCCGGTTCAGCATCGGCTTATGGTCGAACAGATCAAGCTGTGACGGCCCGCCGCTCATGAACAGGTAAATCACCCGCTTCGCCTTGGGTGGGAAGTGGGGCGATTCCAAGACCCCGCGATACTCCGGGTCGATGGCGGGAACGGCCCCGCCCTCGTCCCCTCGCGCGAGGCGGGGGCCGGCCGATTCGCCCATCAAGAGCGCCAGGGCGGCCGTCCCCAGCCCCAGGCCGCTCCGGGCGAAGAAGTGTCGGCGGTTGGTCATCAGAAGGGGATTGCTCGGATCTTCACGAAAGTCGCCGCCGATCACGCCGCGCCTCCTTCCTCTTCGGTCCGCATCGTAATGGGAGGGCGAGGCTCCCGCCGAGCCGACGCTTGGCGAGGGGCTCCGCGGGAGCCTCGCCCTCCCGGAGCATCTGTTTCCGAGGCGGATTCTTGGTCAACGCTTCATGGCGGTCTCATCATAGCTCAGAAGCGCCCGGGCGACCACCGACATCGCGGCCAGGTCGAAACGGTCGAGGCTCGGGTCGGGGGGCGAGTCGCCCACGGCCAGGAGTTTTTCGGCGTCGGCCCGGCCGGATTGGAACTCGTCGCGCTGGTCGTCGTAAAGGGCGCCAAGAATCTCCAAGGTCCGGGCGTCGGGGCGGCGGCCGGTCAAAACCCGGAAGACGAAGGCGAGGCGGTCGGCGAGCGCGGGGCCTCCCTCGCGGAAGGCGCGCTCGGCCAAAGCGCGCGAGGCCTCGACATATTGGGGATCGTTGAGCAGGACGAGGGCCTGAAGCGGCGTGGAGGTCGGCAGCCGCTTGACGGAGCAGACCTCGCGGCTGACGGCGTCGAAGGTGAGCATGGCCGGCGGGGGCGACGTCCGCTTCCAGTAGGTGTAGAGGCTTCGGCGATGGCTCCCCGGGCCGACGTCCCGAACGTAGGAGGCGCTCGACTTCTCCTCCCAGAGTCCCGGGGGCTGGAAGGGCTTGACCGGCGGGCCCCCCATTTCCTCGACGAGCAAGCCGCCCGCGGCCAGGGCGTTGTCGCGGAGCATCTCGGCCGGGAGTCGGAACCTCGGTCCCCGGGCCAGCAGGATGTTCTCCGGGTCTTTGACGTGAAGCTCGGCCGGGGCGTCGGACGATTGGCGATAGGTTGCCGACATGACCATAAGTCGCCATGCGCGCTTCACGTCCCAGCCGGAATCCACCAACTCGCGGGCGAGCCAATCGAGGAGCTTGGGATGGGAGGGAAGCTCCCCCTGGGCGCCGAAGTCTTCGGGTGTCGCCACCAGCCCTCGGCCAAAGAGCGACTGCCACCATCGGTTGACCGTCACCCGGGCGGTCAGCGGGTTCTTCGGATCGGTCACCCAGCGCGCCAGGCCGAGCCGGTTGCGCGGCTGATCGTCGAGGAAGGGGAAAACACTACTGGGAACGTCGGGAACGACGGGTTCGCCGGGGGCGTCGTATTCGCCGCGGAGGAGGACGAACGTCGGTCTTGGTTGCGGCATCTCCTCCATGACCATGATTTCATCGATCGGATCGACGAGTCGGCTCCGCTCCTCGCGCAAAGCGCGGAGCGCGGCCAGGCGGTCGTTGCGTTCGGCGTCGAAGCTCGCCAGGTAATAGGCGAGGAGGCCGCGCCGATCGTCGGCCGAGAGGGACGCGGGATCAACGCTTAAAAGCGTGGAGATTTTGGAATCATCATGAAGCTGGGCGGCCTCGATGGGCGCGAGGGCGCGGTCGAAGACCTTCAGCTCGGCGACTTCGCCGCCGATGAAGCCTCGATCCCGGAACCGCTGGCCGATGACCAGGTCGTCGGCGCCTCCTCCGGTGATGTTCTTGGTCAGGCCGTCGCGGACGACCTCGCGGGGGACGGGCTCGCCGTTCATGTAGAGGGTCAGGCCGTCGGCGCGGCTTGATCCGTCGTAGGTCAACGCGACGTGGACCCACTCGTTGAGGGGCAGGGGATCGCGCGCGAGGACGCCGATCGCGTTGCCCGGCCAAAAGTGGATCAGGCCCGCGCTGAGCTTTCCGTCCTCGATCAAAAGCTGATAGCCCCGGCTTCCCGCGTCGGTCCAAGCCATCGACCGGCGGAGGATCACGGCGCGGTCCTTGTGGTCGGGAACCTTGATCCAGAGGCCGATCGAGAAGGGCTGGAAGCGGTCGAAGTTGCCCAGCGGAAGCGTCGCGCCGTTCTCGCCGCTCAGCTTGATCGCCCCGCCCGCGCGGCCTTCGACGACCTCGGGGTTCTCGAAGACCGAGCCCGGCTTATCCGGATCGGCTCGGTTGGCGACCTTGCCGTCTTCGATCGCGTCGAGCGGGAAATCGCCGATCAAGCCGGTCAACTCGGGGGCGATCGGGCCGGAGCGGTCGAGCCCGGCGAGCCACGACTCGAACGCGGCCGTTCGGGACGCGTCGAACCGATACAGGTCGGCCTCGGCGTCGCGGATCCTCTCCTCAAGCGAGGCGATCGCGGCGTCTTGTTCGGGGGTGGTCAAGAGGAGCGTCGGCGTGGGGACGGCGCTCGTGAAGTGGGAATACAGGCCCGACTCGTCGATGTTGTTGAAGAAGGCGAACAGCGAGTAAAAATCTTTGTGTGTGATCGGATCATACTTGTGAGTATGACACCGGGCGCATTCGAGCGTCAGGCCAAGGAAGGCCGTGCCGAGGGTGATGGTTCGGTCGGCGACGTACTCGGCGCGCCATTCCTCCTCGATCGATCCGCCCTCGTTGGTCTGGCGGTGATGTCGGTTGAAGGCCGTGGCGAGAATCTGGTCGCGCGAGGGGTTGGGCAAAAGGTCGCCGGCGAGCTGCCAGGTGATGAACTGGTCGTAGGGGAGGTTGTCGTTGAAGGCCCGGACGACCCAGTCTCGCCAGGGCCACATGGCCCGGTAGACGTCGGCTTGGTAGCCGAAGGTGTCGGCGTAACGGGCCGCGTCGAGCCAGTCGACGGCCATCCGCTCGCCGAACCGGGGGGAGGAGAGAAGCCGATCCACCAGCCGCTCGTAGGCGTCGGGGCGGTCGTCGGCCAGGAAGGCGTCGATCTCGTCGAGGGTGGGGGGAAGGCCCGACAGGTCAAACGAGAGCCGCCGGATGAGCCGCTCGCGCGAAGCCTCGGGCGCGGGAGAGAGTCCCTCGGCCTCCAGCCTGGCCAAGACGAAGCCGTCGATCGAGTTGACGCCCCAATCCTTTCGCGCCGTCTTGGGAGGCGCGGCGGCGACCGGGGGGACGAACGCCCAATGGTCGGTCCACTCGGCCCCCTCCAAGATCCAGCGCTGGATTAGGGCGATCTCGTCGGGAGAGAGTTCGCGGCCGAGCGATTTGGGGGGCATCCGCTCGTCGTCGTCCTCGCTGATGATCCGATAAAAAAGCTCGCTCTCCTCCAAGTCGCCGGGGACGACGGGGCGGATCCCGGTATTGGTCTCGCCAAACGCGCCTGCTTTTTCGTCGAGCCGGAGCTTGGCCTTGCGGTTCTTCGGGTCGGGACCGTGGCAGAGGAAGCACTTGTCCGAGAGGATCGGCCGAATCTGGTCGTTGAAATCAACCTTGGGCGGCGGCTCGTCCGCCATCGCCCGGCCGGCGAACAGTCCGATCCCGAGGACCGCCGAAAGCATCAGTCCGATTGATCGCCGCATGGTCGGCCGCCTCGCCTATTTCAGTTCAACTCAAGATATCGGAAGCCATTCGAGGATGCTTCTCCGTTTGTCCCAACGCGCGAAAACCCGCCCCCGGCGCGAGGCCGGGGCGGGTTTCCATTGTCGGACGGAAGGGACGGCCGATCAATACTCAATACTGATCGGCGCTGACCACATCATCTTGGGCGCGCGAGCCGAGCGACCAAAGGACGTTGTAGGCCACGCTGTTTTTCAGGAATCGAACCGAGCCGTCGGCGAAGCAGACGTTCGCCCCGCCGGAGTGGTAGCTTGAGAGGCCGTTGATGCCCGCGGAGTCAAAGTCGCCGTTGTCCGTCCAGAACTGGCAGTAGGGGTACGGCGAGTTCGGCGGCACCACCAAGTTACCCAGCGCGTGGCCGTAGTTGCCAACGTGCCAGAGCCGGCCGTTCCAGCTTCGCTGGCCAGTGCCATTGGCTCCGAAACCACTGCTGTTCGCCTGCCAGGCCGTGGAGCAGGCCTGGAGGGCGGGGGTCAGGTAACCGGCGCCGGCCGGCATGTTCGAGAACGGCCCGTCCATGTTCCGGTTCGGCACGCTCGCCCAGCCGACGTTGTTCCACTGCACGCCGACGATGTCCTGGATCGAGTTCTTCTGGTCGTTGAAATCGCCGATGCGGAACTCGCCGAAGGCCACGGTGTTGGAGGTGCCGTCCTGGATGTCGCGGACGGCGTAGGCTTGGCCGCCGACGTTGAAGACGCCATTTGGGCTGTTGGTCGGCCAGCCCAACCACATGATCGTCGACCCGGCGCTGGCGAAGTAGCTGTTGCCCGGCCAATAGCCCACGCGGACGCCGTTGACAAAGAACGCGTTTTGATTGATTCGCGGCGGCGGCGTGGCGGAGGGACAGAGGTACGAGTTGATGACGGTCAGGAAGCCCGTCGTGTTCGCGGCCTCGGTATCGCCGTTGCCCCGCGCGGTGGTCACGAAGTTCAGCGTGTTGTAGATGGTCCCCTGCTCCATATAGGGCAGAAGCATCGTCTGGGCGCTCCAGGCGCCCCAGTCGGCGCAGCCTTCGCGCGTCAACGAGTTGCAGACGCCTCCGAACGCGATCGGGCCCGAGTTGCCCCCCAGCGGGAAGGCCCCGGTGGACGACGCGTAATTGTGAAGCGCCAGGCCAAGCTGCTTCATATTGTTGACGCACTGCGAGCGGCGGGCGGCCTCGCGGGCCGACTGCACCGCGGGAAGCAACAGCGCGATCAAGACCGCGATGATGGCGATCACCACCAGCAACTCGATCAACGTGAAGCCACGATGCGTCGGGCGGCCAGTCTCCTGGATTCTCGAATGCATGAGACCTCCAATGGTGGAGATAAAACAAAATACGACATTGCGAAAGGAAGAAAAATCGCGGCGCAACCCGAGGCGGGACGCCTCAAGAGATTGCGGTGAAAGCCTCGGTCGGGACTCCAACCGCTCGGCGGCCCGATCCGATGTCTCGGACCGAGCGTCGGTTGGTTTCGGTTTCGTCAGCCCCGCGGCCCCATCGCCGGATCGCGCGCGGCGCCGGAACTTCGGGATTCATCGATCTTCGATCCGCCCCGAACCGGCTTGGGCGGCTCGGCCGACGCGGCGGCGGCCGCGGCGGCGGCGGCGTCGGGATCGGGCGGCGGCGGCGGCGGGCTCTCCTCCTCGCTCTGGCAGCCGGTGAAGATCATCAACGTCAGACTCACGACGCCGAGCGCCAACAAACGGAAAACGCTCATGAAATCGTCTCCTCCAACAATTCAAGGAAACTCAGCGCCACGCGCGCCGAGATGCGCGCCGGGGCGAGGGCCGGAGAATACCGGCCGCCGCCGCGTCTCCCCAAACCCAGCGCGACGCCTCAGCGCGGCGCGACATTTCGGGAAATGAGTCCATGACTGCTTCCAAGCCAAACTTAATCGAGCAAACCAGATTGACGATGTCGTGGCGGAAAGGTGAAGCGCGCGAGGAGGCACATTAGAATTATCCTTCTAATATCGAACTGTTTTGACGCCTGCCAAGCATCTCCGGTCCATCTCCCGCGGTTCCCAACGGGCTTCGGTCACCCCAAGGCTCCCAAAACCCGCGATTTTCGGCCTCTCGCCTGATCAAGTCGGCTAGGAAAGCGCCACCGCGACATGGATTTCGGAACGAATTCATTCGTTTTACATGCCCCTCACGACATTTCGAGTTGCGCCGATCGCCCCCGGCGAACTTCCGCGCCGCGCCACCCGCGAACGGTCAATTCCACACACGCATTGCAACAAATCATGAATGCGGGCGTTAGTGTTGATTCACGGCATCGCGAATTTTCTTCCGTCGAGGCGTCCCGAATAGGGGCCAACGCCAATCCTGTTCGGCGCGAGACTTGAGGATCCCGAAACCGGGGCGAACATCCCTTCTCCCCTCGCGCAAGATTCTTCACCGCCGACGCAACTCTGGATCCGACGGACGGCCGGCGCGCCGAAAGCCGCGCGCGAGGCCGTTGGGAGGGTCGGTCTTCGGAGCCCCGAAGGGGCGGCCGCTCTCCCGCGCGTTGGCCGGTCTGATGGATGGGGTTGCGTCGACGGTGAAGAATCTTGCCCCGGGAGAAGGAGGCTTGCCGACGCCTCTCGGGAGGGCTCAAATGTCGCGCCGAACAGGATTGGGCCGAAGGCCGGATGAGGGGGAAAATCCGCCGGCTTCCAGACCTTCGGTTGTCGATTCCTCGGCATGGAAATCGCATTCTTTGGACCGCCGAACAGAGACTCTCAAACCGAGGGGAGGGGTTGAGCGGAAGGCGGAGGCGTGGAGTACAATGATTCTTCTCGGATAAGCCTGGGATGACGCGCTGGTTTCGCGGTGGGTTCACGAGATGACGACATCCAGCCCGGAGGGCTCGTCCCCGGTGGCCTTGATCTTGCACGAGCGGCGGGGGAACTGGGCGCGGAGTCTCCGGTCGAGGATGGGAGACTTGCCGATCCGATGGTTCGAGTCGCGCTCGACGGCCGACTTGCTCGCCGCGGCGCGGGGTTTGACGGCCCCCGTCGTGTTGATCGACCTGGGGGAGGAGCCTTATGGACCGCTGGAGGATCTGACCAGGCTGATCGACCTGGCGCCGTCGGCTCGGGTCTTGATTCTCGACCCCTGGGAGCGGCCCGAGGTGAGCGAATCGGTCCGGGCCCTCGGGGCGACCCACTCGATTTCGGGGTTCGTCCCGCCGACGGAGGTCGCCGATCTGCTCGCCCGGTGGGTGAGCTTGGCCGCCGAGGAAACCGACCGTCAGGGATGGTCGCGCCCCTTGCCCGCCGACCCGGCCCGCCAACCCCTGGCCTGGATCGACGAACTGATCGCCGAGGCCCAAAAGGCCCTTCCGCCTGGCTGAGGCCGATCTTCCTCGAACGCATCGCGTGACTCGCGGGACGGCCCTGGCGCGCGGGGAAACCGAACCGTGTTGGCCCGCCGGCGGACTCGACCGACGCGGGGAAATCCTGGCAATTATCGATGCGATGGTCTACAATGGTGATCGAAAAATCTCGCGCGAGGCGCGTGAGCATAAAGGCTTCCCGCGGCGACGTCGTCGCGTTTTGAGGAACACGCAAGATGGTGGACGAGACCAACCCGGGACTGACCGAGCAAGATGTTCTCGACGCGTTGAAGGGGGTGAAGGATCCGGATCTGGGTCGCGACCTGGTTGACCTGAAGATGATTAAGGACATCCGGATCGGCGATGGGAAGATCGCCCTGACGGTCAACCTAACGACCCCCGCCTGTCCGCTGAAGGGGAAGATCGAAAGCGACGTCCGCGCGGCTCTGCAAAGCCGACTGCCCGGCTGGACCCACGAGATCACCATGAGCGCCGAGGTTCGGGGCAAGGGCGTCCAAGAAAAGGGAGACATCCCGGGCGTCAAGAACGTGATCGCCGTCGGCTCGGGCAAGGGAGGGGTCGGCAAGTCGACGATGGCGGCCACGATCGCCTTTGGGCTGAAGTCCTACGGCGCGAAGGTCGGCCTGATGGACGCCGACGTGTACGGGCCGTCGGTCCCTCATCTGGTCGGCTCCACCAACCGCCCCATGGCGCGCGGCGACCGGATCGTGCCGATCGAGGCTCACGGCCTGAAGCTGATGTCGATGGGCTTTCTGCTCGATCCCGACCGCGCGGTCATCATGCGCGGGCCAATGCTCCACGGGATCATGCAGCAGTTCCTCCACCAAGTGGACTGGGGCGAACTCGACTACCTGGTGATCGACTTGCCGCCGGGCACCGGCGACGTGCCGTTGACCCTGGCCCAGACCCTCCCCCTGACCGGGGCCGTGGTGGTCTGCACGCCGCAGGAGGTCGCCCTGATCGACGCCAACCGGGCCGTGGCGATGTTCCGTCAATTGAAGGTGCCGATCCTGGGGATGATCGAGAACATGGCCTTCTTCGACGTTTTGGCCTATCTCCAACAGCGGGGAGGCCCCCAGGCGAAAAAGCTGGTCGAGAACAAGGAGTGCTTCGACAAGCCCGGCGACGAGCGCGTGCACATCTTCGGCCAGGGAGGCGCCCGGCGCAGGGCCGAGGAGCTCGGCGTGCCGTTCTTGGGCGAGGTGCCGCTGAACCTCTTCCTCCGCGAGAGCGGCGACGAGGGGAGGATCAACGAGGCCCTGAGCGAAAACTCCCCCTCGCGGCCCTACCTGCACGACGTCGTCGAGAAGCTCGCCGCTCAGATCAGCATCCAGAACCTCAAGAACCCCAAGTTGCCCAAGCTGGAGATCCTTAACTGACGAGCTTGGAGAGTGGTCTCCAGGCTCCAGGGAGACACTCGAAATGCGCGCCAAACCTCTGATGCTCGCGGCGATTCTGGCGATCGTCCTGGGCCTCTCGGCCGCCCCGGCCCGGGCCCAGGTCTTCGTCGAAAGCGGAAGTTACGTCGGCTTTGGCGTCCAGCCGGGATACGTCGCCGGTTTCGGCGGCGCCCCTTGGATCGCCCCCGGAGCGGTCGTTTCGCCGGCCGTCCCGTATTATCCGACCATCGTCCCCGGCTCCACGATTTTGGTTCGCCCCGGGCCGATGGTCGTCCCCCGGCCCTACGGCTACGGTTATTACCGACCCGGCCGGGTGTTCGTCCCCCGGTCTTATGGGGGCTTCCAACCGTGGAGACCGCGGGGCTTTATTTACGGCCGGAGGGGCTGGTGGTGGTGAGCGGGCCTTGGCCTCTTTCGCTCTACCGCTCCACCAGGCCGTTTCGGGCCCGCAAGAGCAACCGCTCCAGGGGCTCAAGCTCCCGCAGTTCGTTGAGGTGACGGCGGATCGTGGCGACGTCGTCGGTGATGACGTTCGCCACGCCGTTGTCAATCAGGGCGGCGAGCCGATCGGGGTTGTTGACCGTCCACGCGTGGATCTTCACGTCTCGAAGCCTCGCCCGATCCACGAGCGTCCGAGTGGCCAGCCGCCGTTCAACCATGAGGAAATCCACGTCCAGGCGCGACGGATCGCCCAGCACCGCGCCGGCGACCGAGCCGACTTCGATCCCGGGCTCCAGTCGCCGGATCAACTGGATGGCCTGAAACGACTCGGCGCAAAGGCGGTGGCGGCCGACCCCGTCGGCCTCTCGAACCGCGTCCAAGACCCGCTCGACGAGCATGGGAACCTGGTCGCGCCCGCTCGCCTTCAATTCGATGTTCAGGCCGATGTCGGTCCCGGCCGCTTCGAGGAACTCGTCAAGCGTCGCGATCCGCTCGCCCGCGAACTCCGGGCCGAACCACGAGCCGATGTCAACTTGCCGAAGCTCGTCCATGGTCGAGCTGGCCACCCGGAGCTTGGATTTTCCGACGCGGATCAAGTCCGAGTCGTGGATGACGGCGAGCTGGCCGTCCGACGTGAGCTGCACGTCGATCTCGGCCCATTCGGCCCCGTCCTCGATCGCCCGTCGCAGGGCGGCGAGGGTGTTCTCCGGGGCGACCGAGGCGCCGGCCCGGTGCGCGGTGATCTCGACCGCGTCGGCCACGCGGGAGTCGTCCAGGACCCGAAGGGCCGACAAGGTCGCCAAAACGGCCGCGACGCCCGAGAGGCCCAAGGCGCCCCACGACCACCGCCGGTCGTCTCCAACGGCCCGCGACTGGCTCGCGATTCCGCCCGCCTCCCGGTATCGAATGAGGATGATCCCGGCGAAGATCAAGGCGGCCAACGCCCCCAACCCGGCGGCCACCAAACCGTTGCCCACCAAGAGCGCGGCGGTCGTTGGAATCGCCACGCGAGGAGAGCCCCCCGCGAGGTTCAGAATCCAACCGCTGAACGCCCTCATCGTCCAGCTTACGGCCATCGCGATCGCGACGAAGATCCCAAGCGCCCCCAGGACCGTCGCCGCCAGAAGCCGAATCCGCCCCCGAGTCCGCCGCGAGCTGGAGCGAAGGGCCGCCCAGACGCTCGCGGCGTCTTCGAACATCACCGCCGGAATCGAAAACAGCCAACGGAGATACAAGCTCCCGGCCGCCGTCAGGTACAGCAAAATCAGGCCGCCCATGACGACGACCCCGCGCCAGAACTCCGGCGGGCGGGTCACGACCAGCCGGTTCAGATCTTGGTCGCCCCAAAGCCGGACGTAGGCGAAGGCCGCCGCCGCCGCGAAGGGGGCCGCCAGAAGCAGATAAATGACCGCCTGAACAAGGTTGAGCCGAATCAAGGTGGGAAGCCGACGCGCCACCCTCGCGGTGTGCCACAAGCCGGGACCGTCTCCGGAAAGCACGGCGATCAGCCCCGCGAGCCTCAGATACAAGGTCGTAAGCTGAACCGCCGCGAAGAGCGCCAAGCCCGCCAACCCGATCGGCGAGAGCAAAAAGGCGACGATCTCGAAGTTGCCGACCGAGCAACGCCCCCAGGTGTCCAAGGCCAAGCGCATGATCCCCGCGGCCAGCGGACCCAAGAGCGCCGATTCCATCATCGAAAACGCGACCGAAAACGCGATCAGCGGCCCAATCCGCTTCCTCGCCTGGACCAAGACCCGCCGCGAGGGTCGGGTCGCGTCCCTAACCAATCCCAGCATCTTCATGTCGGATCATCCCTGAAACTTGGGTTTGGCTCAATCCGTTGCGCCTCGACGCCAGAGATACCAGCTCGCGACCGACCGATAGGGCCGCCAGGGCTCGGCCAGGGCGTGGCAGTCGGCGGGCCGAGGGGGCTCGGCCAGGGCGTGGCGGTCGCGAAGCCCCATCCGAATCCCCAAATCGCCGATGGGCAGGATGTCGGGTCGATTCAAAACAAAGATCAAGAACATGTGCGCGGTCCAGACGCCAACGCCTTTGATGGTCGTCAGCGACTCGATGATCGCCTCGTCGCTCCACGAGTCGTCGAACCGATCAATGAGAACCGACCCGCCGGCGACGGCTTCGGCGACGTTGCGGACGTACCGAACCTTCCCGGCCGAAAGCCCCGCCCCCCGGAGCGCCTCGTCGTCCAATTCGAGCAGCCGCATCGGGTCGTGGGGACCGCCGGAGAGGCGTTGAAGCCGCTCGTTGATCGACGCGGCCGCCTTGTTGGAAATCTGTTGCGAGACGATCGACCCGACCAAGGCGCCAAACCGATCCTCGCGAGGCGAAAGCCCGCACGGACCCACCCGTCGGATGATCTCCTTCAAATACGGATCCACCCGCTTCAAGTGGCGGATCGCCTTGTCCCAGGGATCGACGGTCTTCGCGGAGGCGGCGTCGCTTCGATTCATGAGTTCTCAAGAGAGGTAAGGGCGCGTGGCGACATGCTCGGGGTTCGCCTTGAGATACCGGGCGACTCGGTCGCGACGGCTCAGGGCGAGGGGCAAAAACGCGGCGGCCTGGTCGAGCCGTTCGTCGGGCTCGGCGCAACTGAAGCGGAGGAAGCCCGCGCCGGCCTCGCCAAAGCACTCGCCTCCCAGGCAGGCCACGCCGAAGGCGTCGTCGGCACCCTCCAGCAGGTACATCGCCAGGCCCCCCGACGTGATCCCCAGCGCGTCGCAGATTGATCGGACGTCGGCGAAGACGTAGAAGGTCCCCGCCGGAGGCTCGACGCGCAGCCCCTCGACTTTTTGGAGCCCCGCGCAGAGGCGCTCGACCTTGACCTGAAACCGCCGCATGTTGGCGTCGCGTGTCTCGGCGTCCAGCTCCAGCGCGGCCTTCGCGGCCAACTGGACGAACGGGGGAGAGCACGAAACGGAGGTGTTGATCAGGTTGCCGATCGCGGCGACGATCTCCGGACGGGCCACGCCGAAGCCGATCCGCCAGCCGCTCATGCCGTACGACTTGCTCAATGTGTACGCGGCCACCGTCCGGTCGATCATCCCCGGCTGGGAGAGGATCGAGTGATGCCGGCCGCTCCAAGCCATGTGGCAATAGGGCTCGTCGGAGAAGACCATCAGATCCCCCGCGCGCGCGATGTCGGCGATCTCGGCCAGGTCTTCGACGGTCGCCACGCCGCCGGTCGGGTTGTGGGGCGAGTTGAGGAAGAGGGCCCGGGGCTTGGGGTCGGTCTCCACGAACTTGCGGACGTCGTCGGCCCGGGGCCGAAACGCCCGATCCGCCCGAAGCGGCGCCAGAACCGCCCGGGCCCCCCGGCGCTGAAGGTTCGGAACGTAGGTGGGAAAGTGGGGCGTGAAGATCAAGACGCCGTCGCCGGGGTCGAGCAGGGCCTCGGCGAAGTATTGCTCCAAAGGCTTCGCCCCCGCGGCGACCACGATGTTGTCGGCGGTCGCCGGATAGCCGAACTCGTCGACGACGAACCGGGCGGCGGCCTCGCGGAGCTCCGGCAGCCCCAGGCTCGGGCAGTACCGCGTTTGGTTCTCCTCAATCGCCCGGACGCCGGCCTCCTTGGCGCCCGGAGGGCTGGGAAACGGACTGTCGCCAATCTCCAGCCCGACGACGTCCTTCCCCCCGGCCCGAAGCTCTTGGGCCCGGGCCAGCACGGTGAAGGCGGTTTCGGGGGAGAGATCCCGAGCCAGGGCGCTGAGTCGAATCATCGGAGCGGCTCCCGCGAAAGCGAGCGAGCGAGCCCCCGGCGCGATTAACGCGAGGCGATCGCCTGGGCCAACGGTCGGACGATCCGGGGCAGAACCGAGCGGTCGAGAATCTCTTCGCCGATGGCCCGCTGGCGTCGGAACGACTCCAGGAACGAGAGGTCCGGCCCGTGGCCCCAGTACTGGCGGATCGTCAAGTAAAGGCTGATCTGGTCGTCGTCAAACTCCCCGGTTCGCACCTGATAGGCGCTGGTGCGGGTCTCGACGGCCAGCCGGCACTGAAGCTGGCACGACTCGTCCAGGGCGATCGTCATCGACGGCTCGAAGTTAACGATCTTCGACCGGGGAACATCGAGCAACCCCTCGAACGCGCCGCCAACCCCAAGCGCCTCGGCGACCACCTCGTCATGATTGCCGTCGTAGGTGAAGTCGAACCCGAACATCACGTCGAGCGCTTCACAGTCCAACAAGCTGATGGTCAAAAGCGGCGGCGCCAGGTCCAGGATCAGCTCGTGCTGCCGGTAAGCGTCCTGAAGCGACTCGGGATTGGTGTGGCTGGAGGCGAGCCTGCGGGCCTCAATGGCCACCGAACGGTACGAGTCCTCGTTCTTGTCGCTCTCCAAGATCAAGTCGCCGTTGTCCCGAGTCTCGAAATTGCGCAGCTCCGGGAAGCCCTTTTTCATCTGCTCGAAAAAGTGCAAGACCGTGTCGCGGCTGTTGGGCAACTCCATCTCGGTGTTCAGAACGACGTTCACATAATAATCGTCGGCGTCGCGATCGTAGCGGTTCATCCACCCAACCTCTTCGGCTGTATCCACTTGCAACAAAACAGAACCGCGGGGGGACCACCCCGTCCGCACCCGCCGCGCCTCGTCTGAATCCAGCCGTCTTCAGCGAGCGTCCACTCCTTGGATATTCTATCAGAACCCCGCGAATCTGAAAACGAGCCCCCCCGCGCGTCCCGCAAATCCAGCGCGAAGCGGTGGGAGCGGCCCCCGGATTGTCCTCCGCCCGGAAACGCCAATCTCCTGATCGGCTCTTCTCCTCCCTCGGTGGTTGGCCCGGACGCCAATCGGGAGATTGGCGTTCCCGGGGGGAGAGCCATCCCCTACACCCGCGTCCCGCCCGCTTCGGGGTGGCGGAGACGGACGGGGGGGGCGAAGTCGGGATCGTTCGATGGATCGACGAAGGCGCGGACGCCGGGATACGCCAGCCGAGAGTCGGCCGGGATGGGGTGGGCGGCGCCGTCGTGGGCGGCGGGGATGCGGGCGACGACCTCGCCGTCCTCGGCCGAGAGGGGGATCGCCCGGGCGTTGGCGACGACGACAAGGGGAGGAATCGCCTCGCCGGGGGGCTCGGTGCGCAGGGCGAGCGTCCAGGGGCGGCCGGGGAACCAGGGGCGCTTCAACTGGTAGCCGATGGTGATCTCGGGATGAGGGCCGGGAACGATCGTCTCGGCCGTCGGCTCGATCCCCGGCGAAAGATGGGTCGCGCCGTCGGCCTCCGCGACGCCGTAAACGCGCACCCGCCAATCGGTTGGTCGAGGAGGGTCGCCGTTGACCGGCTTGTCCCCGGGCGGGGTCTCGGGCGAGGGCGGGGGCAGGGGAAGGATCCAGCAGCCGGCCCGGTCGTAGTCGGTTCGCGAGACGGTGAAGGCCAGGGCCTTGACGTCGTTGGGGCCGATCGGCGACGTTCCGAGCCGGGCCAAAACCCGGGCGGCGAACGCCCCCAACGGCCAGCTCCAGCGCAGTTGGATCCGCCCCCCTCCCGTCTCGCCCGGAATCGGACCGAGCCGAACGGCGCGAAGATCGGTCGGGTCGGCCACCAGGCTCAGCCCGACGCCCCGGCCGACGATCCGCGAGTTCCCCAGCAACAGAAAGGGCGTGTAATGACCTCCCGCGGCGGGGGTCTCGTCGTCCTCGGCCCGGTCGGGCGCGGTCGAGGCGAGCCAGCGGCCCCCCAAGGCGTCGACTTCGGCCTCGGAGAGGGTCGCTCCCGGGGGATGGGGCGGGGGCTCGGGCGTCCAAAGAATTCGGACGCTCCCCCGCGCGGGTTCGTTCCAGTCGAGGCGAACCCGGCCGAGGGGGCCGAGGCTGACCCGGGGCGCCGGCGGCGGCTCGACCGCCGGGCGGGGACCGGCCGCGATGGTCAGACCCGGCGACGGAAAGCGCCGGCCGTCGGCCGACTGATGGATGGCGAAGACGCCGTAATGGTGGACCCGGCCGGGCTCCACGTCGCGATCGATTGCCTGATCCAAGGCGGCGGGCACGCGGTCGCCGTCGCGTGGGTTCTTGGGAGCGGCCTCTCGGTTGCGGACCACGCGGATTTCGACCGCGCCAGGGGGAGGCTCCCACGTCAGGGCGACCTCGGTTTCGCGGGGGTCGGCTCGAAGGTCTCGAACGTCGGGCAGGAAAAGGATCGGCCCGGCCGCGACGGCGGCCAGCGATTCGGCCGTCCCGCGCTTGGTGAGCACGGCGTAGCTAACCGTCTCGCCCGGCTCGACGCGGCGGTCGTCGTACTCGGCCGACGAGACCTCGGCGATCCGGGTTCCGTCGCCGGGATGCTTGGGAAGCCCTCCGCGCTTGCGGAGCACCACGAAGGTCGACGGTCCCAATTCGTCGGGCTCGGGAGGGGTCCAAGAGAGTCGGACCCGATCGCCGAGCGCCCGGGCGTCGAGTTCGGTCGGCGGGTCGGGGGGGCACCGCTTCAAGCCGTCGAGCGCCGAGGGCAGGTCGGCGGCCAGGTCGAGGCTCTCGCGATAGAGCTTGCGCGCCTTGGGAGGGTTGGTCCGCTCCGACCTCCGGGCCCGCTCCGCCAGCCGCTCGGCCCGTCGAATCCGGTCCAAGACCCGGGCGCGGGCCTCGCGGATCGCCGAGGCGCCGGGGCGGGCGAGCCGCCGCCATTCGCGGATCGCCTCCAAGGCGGCGACCATCCGGCCGCCGGCCTCGGCCAGCTCGAAATTCGTCCGGGCGCGGTCGATTTCCCCGGCGCGCTCCCGGATCTTGAGCATCCCGTTCCGGGCTCCGGAGTGCCGGGGCGCGTAGGCTTGGACCCGCTCCAGATGCCGCCTCGCCGTCTCCAGATCACGGGCGCGGAAGGCGTCCTGGGCCGCGGCGAAGTGATGGGCCACCGCCTCGCGCAAGACCTGCCGGAATCCGCAGGCGCATCGGGATTCGTCCACCCAGTTCGACCGCCGGCAGACCGGGCAATCCCACTTCAGCGAGGCTCCGCAGTGCTTGCAACGTGACGAGGCGGAACGGCGGGCCACCGGGCTTAGCTCCACAACCCCCGCGCAGTTGCGGCAGCGGACGGTCTTCAAATCCCCGGGGGCCGATCTCCCCGAATCGCCCGGCGAAGGCTCGGCCCCCGCGCCCGCCACGCCGGTCCGTCGGCAGGCTCTTTGGATCAGCCGATCGGCCCGAGCCCGGGCGATCCCCAGGGCTTCGGCCTCGTCGATCAGGATCGAGCGGGTTCCGGAGTCGAGCCGGGGGAGCCCCCGAAGGGCGAAGTCGGCCGTTCGGTCGAACCGCTCCTCGGTCTCAAGCACAAGCGTCCAATCATATCGCTTGCGGGCCTCGGGCGAGCCGAGATGGGTTTGCGCGTGCGAGACGACCTCGAGCCAGGCGGTTTTCTCGGCGGTGACTTGCGCCTTGCGCATCCATCGCTGGCGTTCTTCGTCGGCCCGCGCGGCGATGATTGAGAGGGGGGCGTCTCGAAACAGGCCAAGGGCTTCGTAAAGGTCGCGCAGGTGGAGGTGGTCGAGCGCCATGCGGATCTGTCCGCGCGTCGATGGGTCGAGCGCGTTGTCGGCGGGATCAATTTCTTTCTTCCGCTCGGGGTCGAAAAAGCCCTCGTCCATATAGACGGGAACCATCCTCGCCAGCGCGTCGAGCGTCTCGGGCTCCAGGCCCAGGCGAGCGGCCTCGGCCCGAAGCAAGTCGCGGTCCGCGGCGGAGAGGCCCCCTTTGGCGGCTCGGACGCGGATGAGGCGCTGAAGCTCGTCGAGCCGCTCGGCGCGGGCCGCTTCGCGGGCGGCCGAGAGTTCGGCGTCGTAGGCGGCCCGGTCCTCCGGGCTCCCCAGAAGCGCGCTCCGAAGCGCGGGGATCTCATCAAGGTAGCGCTGGTTGGTGTGCCGATTCTTGGGGTTCCGCGTCCCCATCGACCAAGCCGGCTGCTTCTTTCGAAGCGCCGCCTCGATCTCGGCCGACGTCGCCGTCGGCTCAACACCCAGCCGTTCGTAATAATCCGGGACCATGCTCGACGCGCCGCCTCGCCCGCCGCGGAATCCTGTTTGACCGATCATCCCCCGACGCTTCATTGTCGGCCACGGGCGCGGCGAGGTCCAGACCGCGGCGCGCGTTCGGCCTCACTGGGAACGGCAACGCAAGAATCCCGAACGACCGCCTCAACGATCCTCGGTCACAATCGGCTCGTCGCTTCGGAACGCTTCAGGGATTGGGAGGTTCGAGAGGAAGTAGCAATAGGCGGCGACGGCCTTGGTTTCGGAGTCGTTGAGCACGTTGGCCCAGGGAAGCATTCGAGAGTCGGGCACGCCTTCCCGGATGACCCGAATCACGTCCTCGGGCTGGTCGCCATGGATCCATTTGCCGTCGGTCAGGTCGCCCACCCGCTCCGGGAAGTTCGATGAGGTCGGGCCGTCTCCGGTTCCATCCACGCCGTGGCAGTTCACGCAACGGAAGAAGTAAACCTCGCGCCCGGCCATGAGCAGCGGATCGTTCAAGACCTCGGGAGGCGGCGGGGGAATCGAGGGACGGACGATGGTGTAGACCAAAACGACGGACACGACCGGCATCAGCAACCCGAGGGTCACCATCCACCAGCCGGCTCGGCTGAGGGAAAAGTTGGCGTCCTGGTCCTTGTTCTGGTCTTGGTCGGGAAGGTGGTCGGTGTTCGACAAGGCGGCAACCATCAAGCAAAAGACGGGAATGGAACGGCGCCAAAAGACCGGCGCGAACCGCCCCTCCACCATACCCGCCCCAGCCGACAAAGAACAACCCCGAGCCAACCCCCCACGCGCCGCGCGAGACTCGCTCAAGCATTCTGGTTACAGTACGAAAAGCCTGTCCAAATCCTGACGGAAGCGAGGCTGAGGGAGACAATAACCATGCCATTCGATGGCTCGCCCCTTTTCGCCGCATTCGCGCCAGGGAAACCATTCTCAGCGGCCGTTTTGTTGGTGTTCGGGATCCTCGCGGTGATGGCGGTGGTGGGGCTCGTCCTGCTCGCCCCGATCTACGAGTAGACCAGCCCAAACGAGTTGGGCCGGCGGGCAATGCCCGCCCTACGAAAGCCCTCCGATCGCAAGGCGGTAGGGCGGGCATTGCGCGTCGTGAATAGCCATCGGTTTAGATTTGGCCGTCTGCCACGAGGCGATCGGCTCGCCCAGTCTTGATCTGGAACAACTCGATGCGCGCTCGCTTGGAAGGGCCGCGGATGAGAGGCGGGAACAGGCTCCCACACTCCAATTAAGAGGCCCCTTCACAAACCCATCCGCCCGCGCGGTTTCGTTTCAATAGGCGTCCGGACCGAGGACCTCACCGCCGTTGCGGGTGATGAGGACCTTGAAGATAAGCGGGCCGATCGACTTCTTGATGAAGCGAGTGGACCCGTCGACCTTCAGGGCGTTGAAGCCTCCCGGATGCTTCGAGCCCGCGCCGTAGAGCGAGGGCGGAGCGGCCTCGTCGAAGGGGAGGTCGCTTGGCTTGGTCCAGGGCGTTCCTTCTTCGGCCTCGACAACCGCCAGGGTGTTCGAGGTTCCGTCGTAAACGTCTTTAAACCGGATTTTCGCTCCCTTCTCGAACAGGGCCCGCTTCCCCTCGAAACCCAGGTAATGCGTCAAGGTCGGATCGGATTGCGACCGGCTTGGGCAGAGGAGGAACTCCGGCATCCTGTCCAGAAGCGGCTTGTTGTGGGGACTGTCCCAGGGCTCATCAAGCTTGAACTTATCGTAGAGTGCCTGCTCGTCCATGTACGGCAGGATCGCCACCCGCCAACTGAGAAGCGGCTTGCCGTCCTTGTCGATGATGTTCCCCGGCAAGTGGCCGTGGGCGCCGTTGTAACCGTGGAAAGCCAGACCGATCCGCTTGAGGTTGTTGACGCACTCGGCCCGGTGCTCGGCCTCGCGAGTCCCCGGCGCGGCGTCTTGGGCGGCTCCGGCCGGAGCGCGCGACGACTCCATCCCGAGCAAGAGCAAGAGCGAGAACAACCCCGCTCCCGCGACGAACCGCGCGGCGAGAGCTCCAAAATTCCTCCACGAGCCACGACGCTGGCGTTTCATGGCGAACCTCCCGCTTTTCGAAAAGGATTCTCGCGAATAACCCGTCCCCGGCATTTCGCGCAAGCCGACCGAATATTTACAAAAACCTGAAATAACGCGACGACGCCCGCGGATCATATGAAGTGGGAAGGTCTCGCCTTCCCCGGCTCCTTGACAATTCGAAAAGATCGACGCGCGGCGAACCACGAAAAAAGCGCCGAACGAACCCAATCTCGGAGCTCGTACAAGCGGCGAAAACATGACGCCGCAGACACTTGCGACAAAATTGGCTTCGTTCGGCGCGCGCCGAACGAAGCCAATCCGCGACGTAAGAAACCGCCGCGCGACCTCAGAAGGCGTCCGGGTTGACGACTTCACCACCGTTTCGGGTGACGAGGGTCTTGAAGACGGCTGGGCTGATGGACGTCTTGAGGAAGAGAACCGATCCGTCGCCGAAGAGGGCGTTAAAGCTTCCCGGATGCTTTGAGCCCGCGCCGAGGAGCGAGGGCGGGGCGTTCTCGTCGAAGGGGAGATCGCTGGGCTTGGTCCAGGGCGTTCCCTCTTCGGTCTCAACCACCGCCAAGGTGTTCGAGGTTCCGTCGGTAATGTCTTGGATTCGGACCTTCGCCCCCTTCTCGAACAGGCCCCGCGTTCCCTCGAAGCCCTGGTAGTGGGTCAGGGTCGGGTCGGGGTGGGGGCGGCTCGGGCAGTGGAGGAACGTCGGGATTCGGTCCAAAAGCGGCTTGTTGTGGGGACTGTCCCAGGGCTCGTCGAGCTTGAACTCGTTGTGGAGGTCCACCTCGTCCACGAACGGCAGGATCGCCACCCGCCAACTGAGAAGCGGCTTGCCGTCTTTGTCGGTGATGTTCCCCGGGAAGTGGCCGTAAGTGTCGTGGTAATTGTGGAGGGCCAGGCCGATTTGTTTGAGGTTGTTGACGCACTGGGAGCGGCGGGCGGCTTCGCGGGCCGCCTGCACCGCCGGGAGGAAGAGCCCCACCAACACGCCGCTGGTGGCCGGCGAGCTGATGCTCGGGACCGCCTCGCGCTGGTGGAGGGTGACGCCCTGATCGTCGACGGCGAGGGCGAACGACGCGGGGAAGAGCAGGGCCCGAAGCTGGTCAGCCGAGGGGATCATGTCCGGATCGACATGAAAGGAGATGTCCGGGCCCCCTTGTTCCTTAATCGCCGGGCCAAGCTGGGCGTTGATCATCGCCGCCACCTGGGGAAGCCCCTGGATCATCTCGGGAAAGGTTTCGCGGACGTCGGAGATCGACAGCAGGATCATCTCCTTGGGCAGGCGCTCAACCAGGGGAACGAACGCCACGGTCGGCTTCCAGCGATCCTCCTCCGCCGCTCCGGCCGTGGCGACGGCCTTCCGCGCCGCGTCTCGCGACGGAGAGATGACCAGTTGGCCGTTGCCGATCGTGAGCGTCGGCGAGAAGGTCTGTTCAAAGAGAGGAGGCAGGCCGAGCCCGACCAGGCTCATCGTGTATTCGACGCCCGGCCCATCGCTCAGAATGAACTGGGGGGGATTGGGGTTGTCCTTCATTTGAGCGGCAATTTGATTGTTGACGGCTTCAACGATCCCCTGGAGCGCGTCGGCCAGGGTCTTCTCGTCCGACGTCTGGGCGCTGACGACCAGGCCCGCGTACCCCGTCGCCATCGTGATCATCGGGTTGGGGATGCCGAACTGAGGAGCTTCGACCGGCAGCACATAGATGGCGACTTGCGGCCCCAGCGGCTTGAGCAGGCCATCGCGAAGCTCCACGCCGAGCAGGTCGTGGACGACCTTCTCGGTCGCGTCAACACCACGGCCCTCGGCCGGGTTGTTCTGCTTTACCACGGCGACGATCTGGTCGTAGGTCTTGAGGAAGTCAATCGACAGGGCGGTGAACGAGGTCTGGCCGGCGGGGATCGGGGGAAGCGATCCCACGTCAAACGTGGGTTGGTCGAGCAGGCTCAAGAGCCCCCGGCGGGGAGACGGGGCGACCAGTCTCGTGAAGCTCTCCAGGGCGTCTCCTTGAAAGCCCCACTGGAATTCGATCCGCTTCGCGCCATCGAAACCGAGTTTCGCGGCGTCGGGCGCGATCGGGATTTGGGTGAAGTCGAAGAAGCCGACGGCGGCCGGCTCAAAGCCGTCATGGGGCTTCGCCAAGGCGGTTCGGACGGGATGGTCGGCCGCGCTGGGGGCTTTGCCCTCAAAGACCGGCAGCAGGTCGTCGAGCCCTCTGGTTTCGGCGATGACGAGATCATCCTTCTCGATCCACCAGGACGAGTCTCGACCGACCGAGTGAATCGACCGCCCCGCCCGCTCCTCGGGTTCGGCCTTCGGGGCCTTGCCGGCCGCGGAGGTGGCGTTCCACACGCGGGCCGGCTCGCCCCGGCCGGCGCCCCGGAAGACGAACACCCCGCGCGGGGATTCGGGGTCGCCGAAGAAGGCGAGCAGGAATCCATTGTCCTTAACATGATTGATCAAGATCCCAAGATCATCCCTGGATATCGGGAACTTATCCTTCTCGAGAGCGGCCTTTTGAACGTTGTCGAACACCTGGCCCGCCACGTCGCGGATCAGTTCGCCGAGCTTCGTCTCGTGAAGCGCCCTCCACGCCGCGGTCTTCCCCCAGGCGTCGCGGTGGGCGTCGAGGCCGTCGAACTCAAACAGAGCGACCAAGTTATCCCCGGGCGCGTACCGGGCCAAGGATTCGGCGGCCCTGGTCGTCGAAACCATCAGCGCCAAGCACAACGCCGCCCCCACCCCAAACCGCAACCACGAAACCCGAGACAAGCATATCACGATGAAATCCCCCCGTTCCAATGGAGCCACGACCACGACGAGCAATGAACCATAGGATACAAATCCATCAATTCACGAAACAAGCAAAATCCGAGCGACTTCGGTCTCGTTTCCACACGCGGGTCCGAAGGATCGCGCAAGGCCCGAAACCCCTCTTCCACCGGGGCCGGGTGGGGTTCCCCCGCTCCCGGGGAGAGAAGGATGCTTGGCGACGGATTCTTACGTTCCTTACTTCGGATGGGTTGACTCGCGGGCGATGGGAAGGATGACGCGGAAGCAGGTTCCCTCGCCGACTTGGGATTCGACCTCGATGCGCCCGCCGTGGTCGATCACGATGCCGTGGCTGATCGCCAGCCCCAGGCCCGTGCCCTCGCTGGGGGGCTTGGTCGTGAAGAAGGGGTCGAAGACTTGAGAGAGCGACTCGGCGGACATGCCGCAGCCGTTGTCGCGGACCTCGACGCAAATCACATCGCCTCGTTGAAACGCGGAGATGATGATTTTTCCGTCCTCCCGATGCGTCGCCTCGATGGCCTGCTTGGCGTTGACCAACAGATTGAGGAAGACTTGATTGAGCTGGGCCGACGAGGCGGGGACCGAGGGGAGCGGCTCCCAATGTTGTTCGATGGCGATCCGCGCGCGTTCGAGCCGGCCCCGGACCATCTCCAGGGCTTCGTCGAACGCTTCGCGAAGCTCGATTCGACCGGCGGCCTCGCGGTCGAACCGGGTGAAGCCCCGGAGGTTGTGGACGATGTCGGCGACCCGCTTAACCCCCTTGCGGGTGCTTTCGAGCATATTGCACAAGTGTTCCTTGATGTAATTCAAGTCGCATTCGTCGTCCAGGTCCCGGATCTCGGCCGCGAGGCTGGGCTGGGCCCCGGCGATCAGTTCGTGGCCGCGCTCGTAACAGGCGATGATGTCCAGAAGCGAGCGGGCGTCGCGCTCGAGCGCGGCGAGGTTGCCGGCGACGTAGGCCAGGGGGTTGTTGATCTCGTGGGCCACGCTGGCGCTGAGCATCCCCAGCGAGGCGAGCTTCTCGGATTGGGCGACGCGGGCTCGCATTTGGATTCGGTCGATGAAATGCCCAACCTGGCCGCCAAGGCTCGTCACCATGTCGATCAGGTCGGTATCGGCGTCGCGGGGCTCCCGGCTAAAGAGGGCGAGCACGCCCAGGCATTCGCCCCGCGGCGGGAAGGGGACCGCGAGGCCGACGCGCTGGCCTCGGTCGAGGAGAAGCCGGTTCAGGGGGTGCTCGGGCTCTTGGGAAAGGTCGTCGACCCAGACCGCCTCGCGATCGGCCCAGGCCCGTCCCGCCAGGGATTCGCCGGGCTGGAGGCCGAGGGCGCGGATCCGCTCGTCGGGTTCGGCCGTCGCCCCGTCGGCTCTCGACAGAAGGGCCAGGCACTGGACCCGTCCGGAGGCGGAATCGACCCGCCAGAACGCGCCGAGGTCCCACCCGAGACGTTCGATGAGGATGCGCAGGATCTCGGGCGCGGCGTCGGCCAGCGAGCCGGCGTCGACCAGCGCGCGGGCCGTTTCGGACTCGACGGCCAGCCGCCGCTCGGCTCGCTTGCGCTGGGTGATGTCGTGAAGGACGACCAAGCCTCCCCGGACGATCCCCCGCTCGTCGACCAGGGGGCGGCCGTTAACCAGCAGGCAAGTCCCGTAATGGGGGCAGGCGTGGCCAAGCATGATCTCGTCCTGATCAACGGTCTCGCCGCGAATCGCGCGATGCAGCGGAAGCTCCTCAAGCCGGCTCGGCTCGCCGCCGTTGGGGGAGAAGACGGGGATGGCCGGGCTCCAAGTCTCCGGTTCCGCCCCGATCGACGGTCGCCCCATCAGGCGCTCGGCGGCCGGGTTGAGCACCAAGAGCCGCATGTTCGCGTCGACGGCGACGACGCCCTCGGTCATGCAGTCGAGGATCGAGCGAAGGATCTCGGTTTGCTCGCGGAGGGCGGTTTCCGACCTCGCCAACTCCTCGGCGCTTCGTCGCTCCAACTCGGAGCGCGACCGGGCCAGTTCGCCGGTCATCCGCGAGAAGGCCCGGCCCAGGGCTCCGACCTCGTCGTTGGATTCGATGGCGATGGGCGTGTCGAGGTTGCCGGCGGCCACGTCGCGGGCCGCCGCGGCGAGCCGGTGAAGCGGCCTGGCGTGCCGGCGGGCCAGAAGGTACGAGGCTCCCAGGCCGGCCGCCAGGATCGCGCCGCCGATCGCCGCCATCAACCGGCGAAGCCGAGCGATCGGCGCGTAGGCCTCGGCCGCGTCAATCTTGACGACCATCCCCCAATCACCGTAGCCGACGGGCCGATACGCCTCCAGAACCTCTTGGTCCAGGTGGTCGATTCCCCTCGCCAGTCCGCGTTCGCCTTGAATCGCGGCCATCATCGTCGGCAACTCGCTTCGGGGAAACCAGCGGCGGCGCTCCGGATCGCGGCGGGGGGGGAACAGAAGGCGGACGCCGTTCCGCTCGCGAACCCCAACCAGCAGCTCGCCCGTTTGGCCGAGCCACTGAGCGTCGGACGCCTCCCGGGCGATTTGGCCGAGGTCCACCGCCGCGAAGAGCCAGCCGATTCGAGTCCCGTCCCGGTCGTGAAGGTCGGCGCCGAAGAGCGCCGCTTGGGTCGAGCCGACGGGCTTCGGAAAGGTCGCCAGCGGGTCGTCCCCCTCGAGATCCAACTCGGGCCCGCGGCCTGGCGAAAACGCCGCGAGGGCCTCGCGCGAGCCGCTCTCGGCCAACGCCTCGCCGCGATCGTCCTCCAGGCGGACGGCCAGAAAGTCATCCGAGTCCGCGAGGATGTCGTGAACAATCGCTTGAACGTCGGCGCGAAACCGATCGGCGTCGACCTCGCCCCGCCGCCGCTGGCCGAGCAGGATCCGCAAGCGGCTTCGGGCCGCCGCCAAGCGGACCCAACTCTCCGCCTCCCTCATCGCCATCAAAATCCGGGCCTGACGGTCGTCGGCGATGACCGAGAGCCGGGCGTCGATTTGCTCGCCGATCAAGTCGCCGACGCAGAAGTAACCGACCGTGATCAGGGCCGCGGCGGTCAGCGCGACCAAGGACCCGACGAACAAACTCAACTTGGCGACGATCGAACTCCGGGGCCGCGCCTCGTCGGAATCAGCGCCGGAAGTGGGGGTGGAAACCGTCTCCATGGGGCACGTCCGGGCGCCTTCCGCGCCGTCGACGAATCAGCGCGGCGCCGGAACGGCCAGCGTCGGGAACTCGGTGATCCGAAGATCGGTGCGGCCATAAGGGATCAACGTCAACTCCTCAAGCGGGGCGTCGCTCTCAACCGGGCTCTCGGGCGGCGGCGCGGCGGCGTTCTTCTCCACCCTCCAACCCTCAAGCCGCCGCCCCTGGACCGCCAGCGAGACGGGCGAGGCGCCCTCGGCGGAGAACGGGGCGAAGTCCTCGCCCATTTCAGAATCAGTCACGCGGATCGCCTCAAGGTTCGTTGGATCGATTTCGAGGGCGTAGTTCCAAGGAGACTTGGGGAGAACCTCCCAATCGGCGAACATCGGGTTGTCCTTGATCTTCCGCCATTCGGGCTCGATCGGCAGGGCGAAGACGAGCGGGCCAAGCGACAGGGTCGCCGAGCCGTTCTCGCCGCGATGGAGCATGGGCGACCGCGGCAGCCGGAACCGAACCGACCTCGTCCCGCTCCAGTCGGCCTTGATCGTCATATACCCGGCGCGGGTGTCGGCGTCTCCGCGCCGGGATGGAAGGTCCTTGTCGGTGACGATGATCATGAGCGCTCGCAACCAAGACGGAACGCGAAGATGCAGTGGAAACGTCATCGGCTCGGGGACGGTCACGACGATCTCGATGGAGTCGCGGAACGGATAATTTGTCTTCACCTCCAGCTTGATCGGCTTGCCTTGAATCTTGGTCTCGACGACGCAAGGGGCGTACGAGACGACGGCCAGGCCCCCCTCCGGGGTCTTCATCCAAAGATGCGAGGCGAGCTTGGGCCAACCTTGATGGAAGTTCGCGGTACAGCAGCCGAAATTCGGCTCCAGGCCGTAGAGGTTCGCGTCGGGTCCGTTGCTGGTGTAGACGCGCTCATCCGCTCGCGTGGCGATAACCTGATTGCACTGCTGGTCGTACTGGTGGGCGGTCATGTCCTTCTTGAACGTGGCGGGAAGGGCGTTGAAGGCGATCTTCTCAAGCCGGTCGCCCAGCCTGGCGTCTCCGGTAACGGCCAGGGCGGTTTCGAGCGAATACATCGCCTCGACCACCGCGCAGAGTTCGGAGCCCTGCGAGGGGCTTCGGCCGGCGAGGTGTTCATCGCACGAGTACAGGCCGTTGGGTTGGCCGTGGTGTTCGTCGAGTTCCCGGAGCATCGCGAAAATCGCGTCGCGGTCCTTGTCATCGCCGGTCAGCCGGCATCGGACGGGACCGTATTTCAGTCCCATGGCGATGTTGACGCCGTGGACGTCGAGAGCGAACCGGGTCGACTTGCCGGTGTCCTTGAAGTCCTCGAACTGGGCGCGCCAGTCGTGGCTTTGCTCAAACGCCTTGCGCGCCAAGTCGAGCAGCCAAGGCTCGCCCACGCGATCGTGAAGCGCGTACAAGGAGACCACGAAATCGGCGGCCCGCATCTTGCCCCAGCTATAAAGGGGCGTTTGATCGAGAACTTCACCGATCTTTCGGGCGCACTTGACCAACGCGGGAATCACCCGGGCGTCGCCGGTGGCTTGCTCGTACTGGAGCAGCGCCTTGAAGAGGGGGAAGAGGGGCCAGGGGTCGTAGGGCTTGTGCCCTTGAACGTCGCCGATCGGGCCGAGCCAGCCGTCGGGTTGCTGGTGGTCGAGGATGTGGTCGATGTACCGCTTGACCTTGGCCTTCAGGTTCGGGTCGTCGTTCAGGAACGCCAAGGGAACCACGCCGTCGAGCCAGTAGGGAACGCGCTCCCAGCCCTCGGCCTCGCCGCCGATCCAGGCGCTCTCCTTGATGTCGGGCCAGAACTCATCGAGATGACCGCTCAGGCCGTCGGCCTGGATCTCGAGCTGTTTTTTGAGCCAGCCCGCGGGCTTGATTTCCCCCAGGGGAAGCGGCTCCAAGGCCAGCGGCCGAAGCCCGCCGTCCGAGGGTTCCTCGGCGATCGCCGGGGCGAGGGAGGTCCCCATCACAGCCAGCGTCAAACCCAACGCGATCAGCCCGTCGCGGAGTCTCTGGAGGTGTGTCACGGCGTGGTCGTCCTCGGGGGTCGCGAACCTTTCGGTGGGCGCGGATTGAGACCTTTTCATTTTACCGGCGGGGGCGAGGCGGTGCTAGAAAACCGAAGGCGGGGATCCGCGTCAATCGAGGCCGCCGGCGAGCCCGGGTCGGCCTCCAAGGTGGAAGTCGACGTGGAGCCCGTTCGGGTCGAAAACCACCGCGTCGCGGAACACCCTCCATTCACCGGCCGAAGCGAATTCGGGGCGTTCGGGGAACGGGCGGTCGGATCGGAGGAGGCGGCCTCGCGAGACGCGGAGAAGCTGGTCCAAGAGCCTGGGCTCGGGCATCCTCCACCCGGACTTCTCGGCGAATTCCTGGTCGACCGACAGCATGGCGACCAGATCGGGGCTGGTCATCAGGCCGATCCCCTCGGGCCCCGGCGCGGCGCGGGCGGCGCCGTGATGTCCGACCTTGTACAGCGCCGTCCGCGCCAAGAGGTCGGCGCCGGTCGCGGTCGCTTCGTCTTGGACGCCGGCGCGCCGCCAGTTAAGCCGGGCCCAGCCGGCCCAGTCCTCGGTCCGGGCGGCCCCGGGAAAGAGGAGCACCGCCCCCCCCGGCTCGACCTCGATCGCGAGGGCGAGGCTCAGGTTGTCGCCATGGCCGTCGAGCGCCAGGGCCAGCGGCGCGCCCGCGGCCATCCAGTCCCGGTCCACGCGGCGCCACGCCTCATCGTCGGCCAGATACCTCCGGCGGAAAAAGGGGAGGCGCTCGGCCCGCTTGGGCGAAAGCCGGTAGCGATCGTCGAAGGCGTCGCTTTGGACGGCGCCCTCGTCATCCCCGTCGGATGGGTTGCCGGCGGCGGCGAGAAAGTGCAACAAGGCGGACGGGTTCGCGAGCGACGGCGCCTTCTCCGGGGAGGGAGCGAGAACAAAGGCGCTGGCGCTCGCGGAGCCCGAAAGCCGGATGGCCGAGCCGCCGACGCGCCCATAACGGACGCGGGGCCCGCTGGGATGGTCCTTCAGGCACTCGATCGCCCGCCGGCCGACGGCGCCGTCTCGCGGACCATAAAAGCCGAGCGGAACACTCAACTCCGCCGCCAACGCCGGTCCCCTCTCGTCGCCTGGAGAGGATCGGGCGAGCCGGTTGGCCAGCGCCCGAAGCCCGCGCAGGTGGCGGCCGCGGTTCGCGGCGACGGCCCCGGCGAGGGGATCGGTTGGATCTTCGGCCCATCCGAACCAGACCTCGCCGATCGCGACGCGGGCGAAGACCGAGCGCGCCAGCGCGAAGCCCGAGACCTGGTTCCAATGGTCGTGGCTAACGACCACGATGTCGAGCCGTCCCTCCGTCGTCGCCTCGATGTCTTTGGCGACCCGCTCCATCGTCCCGGCCTCGTCGGGAGCGCCCATTTGCAGGCCGCAGTCGATCAGCATGTGAAAGGGTCTTGCCGAAACGCCCGGCAAGGTGACGAGGAAGCAGTCGCCAAGCCCATGGCGATACATGCGGACCCGGGGGGCGTCGCGGGAGGCTGGTCGAGCCATCAAAGTCGCTCCGGAGGATTAGTCGTCGCGATGCGTCAAGGCGAATGGCTCGCCGCCGTTGCTCGGTCCGAAATAGGTCGCCCACAACGATCTCCCGACCATGTTCGCGAGATGCTCGCGATGACGGCGCAGGCGGGCCCCGGACAGGATGTTCTTGCGGATGATGTAGCGCGGCTCGGCCGTTTCCAGGTCGAACACGAGGGTGGAGCCGCCTCGGAAAACGAAATCCCCGGTTGCGGCGCCCCCGAGTCCTCGGTCGACCCGGTCCTGCCGATTCGGATCCAAAAACCCTTTTCGCTCTTGGGTCAACTCGACGACGAGGTTCATGATGAGCTGGCCGTCCGGCCCGACCCGCCGCGCGGGGTAAACGGCGTGGACCTCGAACCGAGGCCGACCCTCTGGATCGCGGTCGACGCCGGCCGGAGCGTCGTCGTCCAGGGCCAGGCCCAACAGGGCGCCGAGGGCGGTTGGGTCGCCGGTCCGGCGGAGATCCGCGATCCATTCGCGGAACTCGGCGCGGAGCTTCCCCGCGTAATCAAACATCCGTTTGCGATCGGCCCAGAGGTTCCAGCCGCCGGCTCGAATGACCGGCGATTGTTCGGGAGGTCCGAACGGCGCGTCGCGGCCCGGCGAGTCGGGGTTCTCGTCGACGCCCCTCCACAGCAGGCTGTCCGGCGCGAGGCTGCGCACTCCCTCGGGGTACAGGCCGCGCCGGCGGAACGCCTCGATCATGGCGACGCGGTAGCCGCGGTCATCCTCGCCAACCAGTTCGGTGTCGGCCGTGATCAAAGCGCGCAGGTAATCGCCGAACGTCAGGTCGACGGGAGGGCAGTAATCGAGCGCCCGGACGCACATGGTCAGGACGTGCCCGGCCGATTTGGCCGCCTCGCCCGCCAGTCGGGAGACCAGGTCGGGGTGAAGCTCGCCGTCCGGCAAGACGCCCGTCCCCCCGCTGGCGATCCGCAGAAGATCGGCGACTCGGGCCTTGTAGATGGTCAGGAAGGCGTCGAAGACCGCCGCGACCAGGATCGCCCCGCGCGCGTGGGGCTCGTGGGTCGTCTGATAGGCGGCCGGATCGGGCTCGGTCGGCTTCCAAACCCGGGTTCGCGGGTCGACCGAGCCGATCGCGTCGCGAAGCGCGCCGTAGCGGCCGACCGCCTCGCCGAACTGTTGAGCGAGCTGGCCCAGCAGGTTCTGCGACGCGAGATCCCCCCGGG
>Ga0180220_1000698_pt1 | contig 31627 bp, 28 predicted proteins | sample eDN5th37CBELigBY_FD_151335 | JGI IMG/M metagenome (GOLD analysis project Ga0180220, IMG submission 151335) | Enriched backyard soil microbial communities from Emeryville, California, USA - eDNA 5th pass 37_C BE-Lig BY (version 2) (version 2) | ecosystem: Environmental > Terrestrial > Soil >... | reverse complement strand
GCACCAGCAAGCCCCTGAGGTGCTTGTCGCCTCGTTTGCTGATGCCCAGCAACGTAGGCTTGCCTCCCGTACTGTACTGGCGCGGTACCAGCCCGACCGAGGCGGCAAACTGCTTGGCCGAGCCAAACTGGCGCGCATCGCCCAACTGGGTCACCAAGGCGCTGGCCGTGATCGGGCCAATTCCCGGGATCTGCAACAACCGCTGGCTACGCTCGTCCTCACGCAATTGGGCCATCAGTTCACGCTCCAGCTGGGCGACCTGATCGTCCAGGTACTTGAAGTGGGCTTGCAAACGCTCTAACAACCTTAGCAGCCGCGGCGGCAAACAACCCTCCTGCTGAGCCAGCACTGCAGCCAGCCTGCCGATGATCGCCGGCCCTTTAGGCAAACTGATGCCAAACTCCAACAAAAAAGCATGGATCTGGTTAATCGTGGCGGTGCGGTCCCGAACCAGGGACTCACGCGTGCGATGCAGCATCGAGATCGTCTGTTGCGTCTCATTGCGGGCACTGACAAACCGCATGCTGGGGCGAGCTGCCGCCTCACAAATAGCCTGGGCATCGGCAAAGTCGTTCTTGTTGCCTTGAACAAAGGGCTTTACAAACTGCGGCGCAATCAGCTTGGCCTGGTGGCCTAACGCCTGGACGCGCCGGGCCACCCAGTGCGAGCCCGCACACGCCTCCATGACAACCGTGCAGACCGGGGTGTTGCTCAACAACTCAAACATCTGCTCGCGAGTAAGCTTCTTGCGCAGTACTTGCCGGCCGCTCTCATCTTGACCGTGAAGATGAAAACAGCGCTTACCCAGGTCAATGCCTATCAGCTTGATCGTCGCCATGATGGTCTCCTTATCTCCAGGGGGAAATCCCCCTACAGCGTACCCGCCCCGGCCGGGAGCGGGCTGACCATCTCATTACCCAGATCCGCAACGTTTAAAGAACCCAAAATCAGTAGTGCTTGAGCACACAACAAGTCCGGCAACGTTTAAGGACACAATAAAAAGTATCCCAATACACATGGAGTCCACCCTCTTGGGCAAATCAAATTCCTGCACGAATCAGACAGCCATCTGCACAGATCCGATAGCCCCGCCGCCGCCTCCCGACTTACCTTTGAGCCACAAGAACCATCACCACAAAACGCTCAAGCACACATAAAAACGGAGACAGGCATGCACACCCATCCCTTCCTGCAAAAAGACCACTTCCTGCTCGGCACCTTCGCCAGCAATTGCTCCGGCGGCATGACCGTCTCCAAGCTGCCCGGCCGCTGGCCCGCCGACTGGGAAAGCAACCTCAAGCTCGGCAAGCTGCTGGACGACGCCGGCATCGATTTCATGCTGCCCATCGCACGCTGGATAGGCTACGGCGGCGAAACCAATTTCCATGGCTACGTGCTCGAGACCATCACCTGGGCCGCCGCCCTGCTGGCGCACACCCGGCGCATCACCGTCTTCGGCACCATCCATACCATGGCCAACCACCCCGTCATCGTCGCAAAACAGCTGGCCACCATCGCCCAGATGAGCAACGACCGCGTCGGCCTGAACGTCGTCGCCGGCTGGAACAAGCCCGAGTACGAAGCCCTGGGCCTGACCCTGCCCGACGACCACGAGACTCGCTACGGCTATGCCCAGGAATGGTTCGACATCATCCAGAAGCTGTGGACCCACGACGGCCCCTTCGACTGGGACGGCAAGTACTTCCATCTCAAGAACACCTACGGCTATCCCCAGCCCGACGCCCTGCCTCCCATCTTCAACGCCGCCGGCTCGGGCCTGGGCCGCGAATTCGCCTCGCGCAACGCCAACTTCCTGTTCACGCCCGCCATCGACCTGAACCGCTCCAAGCAGGAAGTCGCCGAACTCAAGCAGCAGGCGGCCGACCTCGGCCGCAAGGTGGGCGTGCTGACATTTGCCCATGTCATCTGCCGGCCCACCCAGGCGGAAGCAGAGGAAGGCTGGCAGCTGCTGCAGGACAATGCCGACTGGGCCGCCGTCGACAACCTCGTCCGCCTGCAGTTCGCCCACGCCCAATCCTTCCCGCACGACCTGCTGGCCCTGATCCGCGAGCGCTTCGCCGCCGGCCATGGCGGCTTTCCCCTGGTCGGCACGCCCGAGCAGGTCGCCGACGGCATCATCCAGCTGCACGAAGCGGGCTTCAGGGGCACCACCCTGTCGTTCTTCCATTACGCCGACGAATTTCCCTATTTCCGCGACACGGTGCTGCCCATACTCGAAAACCGCGGCATCCGGAAGAAGCAGCCATGAATCAAGACCAGAACCAGGATCTGAACCAGGCGTTCAGGCAGGCCATGCGCCAGATGGCCGGCGGCGTCTGCGTCATCACCGCCAATGACGGCGAGCAGCGCACCGGGCTGACCGCGACCTCGGTCGTGTCGGTGTCCATGGACCCGCCCGAACTGCTCATCTCGGTCAACAGGACGTCCTCTACCTGGCCCGTATTGGAGAAGGCAGGGCGATTCGGCATCAATGTGCTGAGCCGCGCGCAGCAGCATGTCGCCGAGAACTTCTCGGGCAAGGGCGGCCTGCGCGGCGCCCAGCGCTATGCCGACGATGACTGGACCCAGACGGCCGAAGGCGTATGGCTGTCGCGCAAGGCGCTGGCCGTCTTCGCCTGCGACGTCGAGAAAGTCGTGGAGCACCGGCAGCATGCGCTCATCGTGGGCAAGGTCACCTTCATCGGCGTAACGCCCGGCGATTCTCCGCTGACTTATTGGCAAGGCCAATATGGCTCCTTCGCCCCGCCGGCGGCGCCCTGACCCCAGGAAAACCCCGGGGCGCGGCGGAATGGTTTAGGACTAAACTGTTCTTTTCCATCCTCAGGCACCCCGGGCCGCCGCACCGACCCGGCCCGCGCCGCCAAGCGGAGCCGCCCGGCGCCAAAGGCAATGCACATGCAGACGGCACTCTCCCCTCATTTGCGCAGCCATTTGTTCAGCCGCTTCCCGCGGTTCACCTCGCGCGACGCCGACGAGGTGCGCCACGAGGTCAGCCAGATTTTCTGCGAACACGACCTGCGCGTCGTGGGCAGGTCGCAATCGCTCAATACCGAGCTGCATTTCCGGCGCGGCAAGAAAGTCAGCTACGGCCGCATGCTGTACGGCGCCACGGTGGACATCGAACCGGGCAGGCTCGACGACTTCTATCTGATCCAGCTACCCATTTCAGGCCAGGAAAACATCCACTGCGGTGCGCAAAGCGTGCTCTCCGACGCCGGCATGGCCACCATCATCAGCCCCGCGCTCGAATTCCGCATGCGCCACGAACGCAATGCCGAGAAACTGTTCATCCGCGTCGAGCGCTCGGCCTTCGAGCAGCAATGCGCGCAGTATTACGGCCGCCCCACGGGCGGGCCGCTGAATTTCTCGCCCGCCATCCCGCTGCACAGCCCCGCCACCCGCTCATTGAAGCGGCTGCTCGAATGGCAGCTTACCGAGGCCTCGGAAGGCTCGCTGTTCGACCAGCCCCTTATCGCCGCCCAATTCGAAGAAGCGCTGATGGTGTCCCTGCTGGGCACGCTGCCGCACAATCAGGACGCCGCGCGCGAGCCGCTCGGCGCCATCGCGCCCGGCTTCGTCAAGCGTGCCGAGGCCTATATCGAACACAACGCCCATCTGCCGCTTACGGCGGGCGACATCGCCGACCACGTCGGCGTCAGCATGCGCAGCCTTTTTGCGGGCTACCGCAAGTACCGCAACACCTCGCCTATGCAGCAGTTGAAAGAGATCCGGCTCAACGCGGTCCGCGCCGAGCTGTCCGCCCCGCAGCCGGACACCACCGTGACTCAAACCGCGCTGCGCTGGGGCTTCGGCCACCTGGGCCAGTTCTCGGCCGCCTATCAGCAGCGTTTCCACGAGCTGCCTTCCGCCACGTTGAAACGCCACAAGGGCTGAACACGAGATGCCGAAGCGGCGGCGCATGAGGGGCCGTGATACCGCGCACCGAAGGTAACGACAAGCAAGAATCCTTTTGACACTATTTATTTCAATACTTCTGCTTTTACATGGCGAGCCGGTACGGACATGCCGTTTGTTACGACATTTTCCTGCAGCAGCCCGGAATCATGAGAACGGCTCATATAAATGAAGGCGCTTAGCCTCGGCGCAATGCTGCGCCGAGGCTAAGCTCGAGGCGCGAGATACACTTGCACACAAAACAGTTCAACGACGCGCTCGCGCCTCCTCATGCTTGAAAGCAGCTATAACGCCATCCTGGTCGTTTTCTCTTTTCTGGTCGCCATACTGGCTTCGTACACTGCGTTGAGCATGGCCAGCCAGATCAGCAAGACACGCGGCAGAACCGCGGCGTGGTGGCTGGGCGGCGGCGCCTTCGCCATGGGGCTGGGCATCTGGTCCATGCACTTCATAGGCATGCTGGCCTTCAGCGTGCCGATAGAACTAGGCTACGACCCGTGGCTTACCCTGCTTTCGCTGCTGGTCGCCATTGCGTCGTCCGCCTTTGCCTTGTGGGTGGCCTGACGGCGCGCCGCCTTTGCGTGGGCGCCCTCGTCATGGGCCTCGGCGTGGCCGGCATGCATTATCTGGGCATGGAGGCCATGATGATGCTGCCGCGCATCGTCTACGATGCCGGCTGGTTTGCGCTGTCGCTGTTCATCGCCGTCACGGCGTCTGGGGCGGCCCTGTGGATCACCGCCTATCTGAGCCGCCATGGGTCGCATCGCACCACCCTGAAGATCGCCGCGGCCATCGTCATGGGCTGCGCCATCGTCGGCATGCACTACAGCGGCATGGCGGCCGCTCGCTTCCCGCTGGGCAGCCTATGTCTGGCGGCCAATGCCGGCGTGGATACCAACTGGCTGTCCGTGCTGGTCACCATGGTCACGATCGCGGTGCTGGCCATCGCGCTGGTCATCACCGTACTCGACAGCCGCCACGCATCGCGCACAGGCGCGCTGAATCTATCCCTGCACAAGGCCAACAAAGCCTTGGAACACATGGCCCTGCACGATGTGCTGACGCATCTTCCCAATCGCGCGTTGCTGGAAGACCGCATCGAGCAGGCCAGGCAGACGGCGCTGCGCAACAACAGCCGCTTCACCATATTGTTCATGGATCTGGACGGCTTCAAGACGGTGAACGATGCCTATGGCCACGCCGTCGGCGATGAATTGCTCATCGAAACCGCAAAGCGCATCAGGTCCGGCATCCGCGGAGAAGACACCGTGGCACGTTTCGGCGGCGACGAATTCGTGGTGCTGAGTCAGATCGACGGGGCCGAGGACATCGCCACGCTCGCCGCCAAGATCGTCGACCTGGTGGCCCGGCCTTACAACATACGTGGATTCGAACTGCGCCTTTCCGCCAGCATCGGCATCGCCATTTATCCCGAAGACGGCCTGGATGCGGACGCCCTGCTCATCAACGCCGACGCCGCCATGTATTATCGCAAGGACATGGGACGCAACGGCTATTCCTTCTTCGATCCCTCGATGAACGCCAACGCGGAAGGGCACCTGCAGTTGGTGCAGGACCTGCGCAAAGCGGTAGAACAAGGAGAGCTGCTGCTTCACTACCAGCCCCGGTTCGACGACCCGAACGGCCCACCGCAAGGCGCGGAGGCGCTGGTGCGCTGGCTGCATCCGCGGCGCGGCCTCATCATGCCCGACGACTTCATCCCCACGGCCGAAAGAACCGGCCTCATCATCGACATCGACAACTGGGTGCTGAACGAAGCGTGCCGCCAACTCAAGGAATGGCGCGATCAAGGCCATGACTGGACCGTATCGGTCAACCTGTCGCCGCTGCAGTTCGCCCACGCCGACCTGATCCAGACGGTCGGAAGCGCGCTCAGGCGCCACGGGCTTCCGCCGGGCTGCCTGGTGCTCGAAATCACCGAGTCGACCGCCATGCGCAACGTGGACGCCAGCATGACCATCCTCCGGCAGCTGGACGAGCTCGGCGTGAAGATCTCGATCGACGATTTCGGCACGGGCTATTCGAGCCTGCTCTACCTCAAGCGCCTGCCGGCCAGCGAATTGAAGATCGACCGGGGATTCATCAGCGAGCTGGTGCGCGACACGGAGGATGCGGCCATCGTCTCGGCCATCATTGCGCTGGGCAAGGCGCTGCAGCTGAAGATCGTCGCCGAAGGCGTGGAGACGCCGGCTCAGCAGGAGTTCCTGAGCGAACTCGGCTGCGATTCGCTGCAAGGCTATCTATTGGGGCATCCGGTGTCCGGTGCGGAATTTCCCGGCCTGCACGCCTGAGGGCGCAGGGCCGCCTTCAGGCCCAAAGTAGAATAGGCAAATTTTTTCGCTCGGCCGGACGGGCGCGCAGCAAGCGACCGAGCGCATGACACCCGCGAACCTCCGACGGCATGGCGCGGTGTGAAACTTCGGGGTAGTTTCGACGTGGACGCAAAGACGGTCTTCACCATCATTTCATTGACGATACTCGCCAACGGCACGGTCCTGGCCATCGCCTACCGCAGCCTGCCCGACCTGTTGCGACCGGCCGCAAGGTTCTGGCAATGGGGCACGCTGCTGATCGCGCTCGGCTGCGCCCTTTTCGCCTTCGGAGAACCACTGCCCCGCTTCGTGATGCTGACTCTGGCCAACGGCTGCATGGCTTTCGGGCTGGCCTTCTACAGCCTGGCGCTGCACGAGGTGAACGGCATCCGGCCCGATCCTTCGCTATACGCGCCGGCCCTGGGCGTCACGATCGGCATTTTCTGGTTTTCGGCGGTATTTCCCGATTTCAAGATCCGGGTGGTCATTGCGGCGCTCGCATGGCTGGCCCTCGCGCTGACGGCCCTGCAGACCCTCTTCAAGCGTCCCCCTGAGCAATTCTCCTCGAGCCGCAAGCTGCTGATCGCGCTGTTTTCATTGCTCTTCATCTGCACCGCCGTGCGGCTCGGCATCTACACGTCGATGGATCTTCCCGCCGACTTCCACATCGAGACAGGCGCCAGCGGCTGGAACCTCGTGTCCGCCATCGTCCTTACCATGCTGCCGATCGTGGGCACCACGGCATTCCTCATGCTGTGTTCGGACATGCTCAGGGTCAGGCTCGAACATGCCGCCGCTACGGATTTCCTCACCAATCTGCCCAATCGCCGCGCCGTCACCGAACGCGGGGCGCACATGTTCAACGAAGCCGCCGACTCGCTGGGAGGATTCGCGGTGGCGGTGCTGGACATAGACGACTTCAAGTCCATCAACGACGGATTCGGCCACGAAGCGGGCGACCAGGCCCTGGTCCACATCGCCAATCGCCTGCGTCAGCAGATTCGCTCGGCCGACATGGTGGCCCGCTCGGGGGGCGAGGAGTTCATCGCCCTGTTCAAGGATATGGACGCCGTCCACGCAAGGGCCGTGGTCGAGCGCATGCGCCGCAGCATCGAAGGCGGACATTTTCGGCATGCGGACGAGGCCATCCCCATAACGGTATCCGCCGGTCTCTCGGCGCGGCGGCACGATGACAAAAGCTTTGAAGACATTTTGCGGCGCGCGGACAAGGCCTTGTTTCTGGCCAAGTCGCGAGGCCGCAATTGCATAGAAGTCGCGTAGCGGGCGAAGAACTAACCCGCCCTGCCGGCCGCATCGCAGCAGCCCAGACGGTCGAAAGAAATGCGGCACAAAAACCGCTGCATCCAGCCCGCGCCGCTCGGGCGTTCGATTCCGGCCAGGGCGATCAGTCCGAGCAGCAGCATGGCGCCTATCGCCAGCACCGCCGCGGTCGCCAACAAGACTGAAATTAATAATTCATTCATGATTCAGCCTCCTAAGGGTTAACCCTTATTCTATAGAGTTGAACCTTTTACTTCAAGCTCATGGCGTCCGGCGCAAAAACAAAAAGGCCGGCTAAGCCGGCCCATTGTCGAAATTTCTGGCGGACAAGGGGGGATTCGAACCCCCGATACGCTATTCACGTATACACGCTTTCCAGGCGTGCGCCTTCAACCACTCGGCCACCTGTCCTATTTCCATGCGCTCTGCAAATAAAGCAGCAAAGCGAAGTCCGCCATTTTAGCAGAATCGGGGGGCTTTGGCGCGGGCCGGCTAGCGTCCGTACTCCTCCAGGCGATAGCGGCGCGGCTTCAGGGCGCGGCAGACTTCGCGCACCACGCCCGACTGCGGCAGCGAGAGTCCGCTTTCGACGGCCATTTCCGAGACGATGGCCATGTCGTCCTCGGCCCAGGCCATGGTCTGCTTGCCCCAGGCGGCCAGCGAACCGTTGGTGGCGCTGCTGCTGAGCAAGGCCTGGCGCAGCGCAACGATGTTCACGTCGTAGGTCTGGGCAAGCGCCAGGGCCTCGTGGTTGGCGACCAGGCAGGCCCACAGTATCTGGTTGTTGGCGGCGCGCGATGCCTGAGCCGTGCCGATGCCGCCGGTGTGCACCACGTCCGATGAATAAGCTCGCATGACCGGCTCGAGCCTGTCGACCACTTTTTCTTCGCCGCCGACGAAAGACAGCAGCGTGCCTTCGTCCGCCGCCCAGGCGCCCCGGCACACGGTCGAATCCATGATGATGAGATCGCGCTCGTCGCCCAGCCGGGCGAATTCGATCATGGACTTGGGATGGGTGGTGCTCATCACGGCAATGATGGCGCCCGGCCGCGCCAGTTCGATCAGCCCGCCGGGCGCGCACAGCAGCTCGCGCACCTCGACCTCGTAGCCGACGCAGATCAGCACCACCTCGGCTCGGGAAGCCAGTTCGGCCAGTTCGACGCACTGGCCGCCGCGTTCTTTGATGTCCGCCAGGCGCCCCGAGTCGCGCTCGCTGACGAGCACCTCGAAACCGGCGCGATTCAGGTGTCCGACGATGGGCATGCCCATGCGTCCGGCGCCTATGACTCCTACTGTCTTGATCATGATGAACCTTCAGCTCTTGAATTCAAATCGCTTCTGCGTGATGGTGTCGAGCAGGGCCGGCTTGCCCGCCTTGACCTGCTCGATGGCCCGGCGCAAGGCGGGCCCGACGTCCCCTGCGTGTTCGATGGGGCCTTCGGCATACCAGCCCATGGAGCGTGCCAGGGCGGCGAAATCGGGCGCCGGGTCGTCCATGTCCATGCCTATGTGGGCCCGGTCCAGCGCAGTGCCGCGATGCTTGGCCATGCGCACCTGATGCTCCCAATCGTTGTAGTAGGCGCGGTTGTTGTACATCACCACCAGCATGGGAATCCTGTGCTTGGCCGCCACCCATAGCGCGCCCGCATCGAACATCAGGTCGCCGTCGGGCTGGATGTCCACCACCAGGCGGCCATGGTCGCGATGGGCCAGGGCGACGCCCAGCGATATGCCGAACTGCGTGGCCGTGCCCAGCGACTTTCCGGGATGCCGGTAGGGCTTGTCGAAATCCCAGAGCTTGCGCGTCCAGTCTTCGAGCGTATTGGCGGTCAGCACCCAGTCTTCGTGCCGGATGACTTCCCAGATCTCGCTGGCCAGGCGCGGCGCGGTCATGGGGCTCGCGTCCCAGTCGCGTCGCGCCTGCTCCTGCCACTTGGCGCGCGCGGCGCGGTGCCTGCCCGCCGTCTCCTCGCCGCGGCGGGCAATGCGGCCGGCCAGATCGGTGTCCCGCCCGATGCGCTCGTGCAGCAGCCCTGTCAGGGCGGGAATGGCCACGGCCGTGTCCGCCAGGATGCGAAGGTCGGCATGCAGCAGGCGCTGGTAGTCCATGGCCCAGCTCGACAACTCGACATCGCTGAAGCCGATGTCTATCCACTTGGCCGAGGCCGGCACCAGTTCGCCCAGCTGGCGGGTGGTGCTGACGAGCTCCGTGGTGGGCTTCTCCCAGTCGCGCACGTCCAGGCACAGCATGAGGTCGGCATCGCGGAACACGTCCTTCACCATGCTCATGTTCAAGGGATGGCGATTGGGAAAATTCAGGCGGGCGTTGATGTCGAAAACCGGCGCGCCCAGCGTCTCGGCCAGTTTCACCAAGGCATCGAAGGAAGGGTGATGGCGGCCGGCATATTCCACCAGGATGACGGGACGCTGGGCCTGGGCCAGCATGTCGGCGGCCTTGCTCAAGGCCGCGGGGTCGGGCGCCATGGGCGTCGGCACGGCCATGGCCTCGGCGGGCGGCAACGGCACATCGTGCTCCAGCGGCTTCTCCTGCAGCCAGGCGTCATAGCACATGTAGATGGGGCCTTGCGGCTCCGTCATCATCACCCCATAGGCGCGGGCGAACGATTCGGGCACGCCGTCCACCGTGTGGGGCTGGTAGTCCCATTTGGTGTAATCGCGCACCGCCTGGCCCTGCACATGGGCGGTGTGGATCCAGTCGATGTGAGGGCGCCGCTTGGATTCGTCCATCGGCCCGGTGGCGCCGACGATGAAGATCGGCGCGCGGTCGACGTAGGCGTAGTACACCGCCATATTGGCATGCAGCAGGCCGACCAGGTTGTGAAGAATCGCCACCATCGGCTTGCCGCTGGCTTTTGCATAGCCGTGCGCGATCTGCACCGCGGTTTCCTCATGCTGGCACAGCATCATGCGGGGATAGTTGTCGCCGTAGTTGACGATGGAGTCATGCAGGCCGCGATAGCTGGCGCCCGGGTTCAGCGCGGCATAGGGCATCTTGTACTGGTGCAGCAGGTCGACAATGACATCGGAGCCCCAGCGCTGGGCCGACGGCACGACGGCGGGGGGAGGCGCGTCGCTGCCGATCTCGTCGGCCGGCGGCAGGACTTCCGTGGGTCTGGCGAGGGTGTTCATGGGTCTCCTTGCTCTCATTTTCGAGCCGCAGCCTGAGCCCGGCCTTCACGATGCGGCGTCTTCCGCACAGCGCCGCGTCGAAGCGGCCATCATAAGATCGCTGGGCCCGCCAAGTCAACTATATGAGTTGTATAACATGGATGAAACGACCAACGTGCGAACAGAGCGCTTGGCTATAATCGGCGGACCCAGGTTCTTCGTCCGCCGGACGCTCTCGCCATGCAAAGCCCCATGCCCACTCTCGATCCCGCCTCCTCTTCCGGATTGCCCCTTTACAAAGAGGTCAAGCGCCAGATCGTGCAGGCGCTGTCCGTCGGCGAATGGAAGCCGGGCGATATGATCCCATCGGAAAAACAGCTGTGCGCGCGCTTCGGCGTGTCGATCGGCACCCTGCGCAAGGCGATCGATGAACTCGTGTCCGAGAACATTCTGGTCCGGCATCAGGGCCGGGGCACTTTCGTGGCGGTTCATAACCGCGGCCCGCGTCTGTTCCGCTTTTTCAACCTGATCGACAGCGACGGGCAGCGCACCTATCCGCAATTGGAGATAGTGGGTTTCTCCAAGGGCCGGGCGGATAGAACGGTCGCCGCCAAGCTGGGCATCGCCGTCGGGGCGCGCACCTATCGGATCGCCACCGTGCGTTCAATCGACGGCAAACCGCTGCTGATCGAGGACATCACGCTTTCACAAGCACTGTTCCCCGACCTGACGGCCGAGAAAGTGCATCAGCGGCCCAGCACCCTGTACAACCTTTACCAGGTCGCGTACGGCATCAATGTGGTGCGCATCGAAGAGGGCGTCCAGGCCTGCATTGCCGAGGGCGAACATGCACGCCGGCTGGGCGTCGAGCCCGGCCTGCCCCTGCTGCAGGTGCGCCGGGTGGCCTATTCGTACAACGATCAGCCGGTGGAGTATCGGGTCTCGCACATCGACAGCCGCCACCACGAGTATTTCCGGGCGGTGTCTTGAGGCGTCCGGAGCCTTTTAGCTTTTAGTATTGACGGCGTCAGCCTTTGGCAGCCAGCGACACCATGCGCTCGACATAGCGGGCAATGGTGTCCACCTCGAGGTTGACGGCCGCGCCGGCATGCAGGTGCTTGAGTGTCGTGACCTGGACGGTGTGGGGAATGAGGTTGATGCGGATGCGGCAGCCTTGCGCGTGGTCTTCGACCTGATTGACGGTAAGGCTTACGCCGTTGACGGTGATCGATCCCTTGTAGGCCAGGTATTTGGCCAGATGCACAGGCGCGTCTATGCGCAGATCCCAGGACTCGCCCACCGGCTCGAACGCCGCCACGGTGCCCACGCCGTCGACGTGGCCGGAGACCAGATGCCCGTCCAGCGAATCGCCCAGGCGCAGGGCGTGCTCCAGGTTTACTTCGCCCGGCGTATCCAGGCCGACGGTGAGATTGAGGCTTTCGCGCGAGACATCGACGCTGAAGGAATCGCCCTCGAGCTCGACGACGGTCATGCACGCGCCTTGTATGGCGATGGAATCGCCCAGCCGGGTCGACTGCAGGAGAAAGCCGGGCGCGTGGACGGCGAGCCGCAGGCCGGCTTCCCGGTCGCCTTCGCCCTGGGGCTGGACCTTGGTGATGGTGCCGACCGCGGCCACTATGCCTGTGAACATGAGTTGCTTCCTTGTAGTGTGTAAAGATCAGGACACGGCGTCGAGCAAGCCGCGCCATGCCTGCGGCTTTCTGGCCAGGAGGCGCACGTCGGCGCCCAGGCCGGCCAGGTCATGGAACTCGAAGCGCAAAGCCTGTTCGAGTTCTTGCAGCACCGGCAGTTCCGCCATGGGCCGCCCCGCGCCCAGCAGCATAGGGGCCAGATATACCAGCAACTGGTCCACACAGCCGGCTTGAAGCAAGGCGCCGCTCAGGACGGAGCCCGCTTCGACGTGCACTTCGTTGACGTCATGCTCACCCAGCCAGCGCATCACCGAAGGCAGATGCACCCTATCGTTGTCCAGCGGCATGCGCACCACCTGCACATTGCGGTCGGCCAGCCGCTGCGCCTTGACGGGATCGTCGCTGGCCGTAAACACCCATGCGGGCGAACCGTCGAACAGGCGGGCGTTCTCGGGCACCTGCAGGCCGGTGTCGATGACGGCCTTGACCGGCTGGCGCGGCGTGTGCACCTCGCGCACATTGAGCAGCGGGTCGTCGGCCAGCACGGTGCCGGCGCCGGTCAGCACCACGCAACTGCGCGCGCGCCAATGGTGGCCGTCGGCGCGGGCCTGCGGCCCGGTGATCCACTGCGACACGCCGTTGCCCAAGGCGGTGCGCCCGTCCAGCGATGCGGCGGTCTTGAGCCATACCCACGGAGTGCCGCGCGTCATGCGCGCCACGAAGCCGGGGTTGACCTCCAGCGCCTCGCCTGCGCAAAGCGGACCGCTTACGGCGATGCCGGCCGCCTCGAGCTTGGCCAGCCCCCGGCCGGAGACGAGCGGATTGGGATCGGTCATGGCCACCACCACCCGCTCGGGGCGGGCCTCGATCAAGGCATCGACGCAAGGCGGCGTGCGGCCATGGTGGCTGCAGGGCTCCAGCGTGACGTAGAAGGTGGCGCCCTGCGTCGATATGCCGTGCTCTTTTGCCTGGCGCAGGGCCATCACCTCGGCGTGCGGGCCGCCCGCCTTCTGGGTGACGCCCGAAGCAAGCAAGCGGCCGTCGCGCACGATCAGGCAGGCGACGCGGGGATTGGGCGTGGTGATGTAAAGAGACTGCCGGCTGAGGGCGATGGCGCGCCGCATCCATTCTTCGTCTGCATCGCAGCGGCCTGCGGGGGTGGGCAGGGGCTCGTTCATGCTGCCGACCCGCCGCTATGAGCCATTGCCCTTGGGCTTGGGCGGCACCTTGATTTCATCGATGGCCCTCACGAATTCGCTGATGTCTTCGAAGCTTTTATACACCGACGCGAAGCGCACATAGGCGACGTGGTCGAGATGCTTGAGCTCGTCCATCACCAGTTCGCCCAGGCTGCCCGAGCTGATTTCGCGCCGGCCGCTGGTGAGCAGTCTTTCTTCGATGCGGGCAACGGCGGCGTCGACCTCTTCGGTGTCCACAGGCCGTTTGCGCAAGGCGAGATTGAGGCTGCCGCGCAGCTTGGCCGGGTCGTATTCGACGCGCGTACCGTTGCGCTTGACCACCGCAGGCATCACCAGCTCGACCCGCTCGTAAGTGGTGAAGCGGCGGTCGCAGGCGGCGCAGCGCCTGCGCCGCCGAATGGTGTCGCCCTCTTCGGAAACCCGCGAGTCGATGACCTGCGTATCGAAACTGCTACAGAAAGGACATTTCATGGCAGCCTGTGCCCGGGTACCCCGGGCGGTGAGGGGTGGCTAGCTGTAGACCGGCAGGCGCGCGGTCAGCTCGTTGACCCGGGCGCGCACGTCGGCGATGGCGGCTTCGTTATCGGGGTTGTCCAGCACGTCGGCAATGAGATGGGCGGTGAGTTCGGCCTCGCCTTCTTTGAAGCCCCGCGTGGTCATGGCCGGCGTACCCAGGCGGATGCCGCTGGTGACGAAGGGCTTTTCGGGGTCGTTGGGAATGGCGTTTTTATTGACCGTGATGTGCGCCTTGCCCAACGCTTCTTCGGCAGCCTTGCCGGTGATGCCCTTGGCGCGCAGATCGACCAGCATGACGTGGCTTTCGGTGCGGCCCGACACGATGCGCAGGCCGCGCTCGACCAGCGTGCGGGCCAGGACGTCGGCGTTCTTGACCACCTGGGCCGCGTATTCTTTGAATTCGGGCTGCAGGGCTTCCTGGAAGGCAACGGCCTTGCCGGCGATGACGTGCATCAGCGGGCCGCCCTGGATGCCGGGAAAGATGGCCGAATTGACGATCTTTTCGTGCTCGGCCTTCATCATGATGACGCCGCCGCGCGGACCGCGCAGCGACTTGTGCGTGGTGCTGGTGACGAAATCGGCGTAAGGCACGGGATTGGGATAGGCGCCTCCGGCCACCAGGCCGGCATAGTGGGCGATGTCGACCATGAACAGCGCGCCGTTGTCGTGCGCGATGCGGGCCATGCGTTCAAAATCGATGCGCAGCGCGTAGGCCGAGGCGCCGCCCACGAGCAGCTTGGGCTTGTGCTGCTTGGTGAGTTCTTCAAGCTGGCCATAGTCGATTTCTTCTTTGTCGTTCAGGCCATAGGACTTGAAATCGTACAGCTTGCCGGAAGCATTGACCGACGAGCCGTGCGTGAGGTGGCCGCCTTCGGCCAGGCTCATGCCCAGCACGGTATCGCCGGGCTTGAGCACCGCCATGTAGACGCCCTGATTGGCCTGCGAGCCCGAATTGGGCTGCACGTTGGCCGCTTCGGCGCCGAACAGCTTTTTCAGGCGGTCGATGGCCAATTGCTCGACGATGTCGACGTATTCGCAGCCGCCGTAGTAGCGCTTGCCGGGATAGCCCTCTGCATACTTGTTGGTCAGTTGCGTGCCCTGAGCCTGCATGACGGCAGGGCTGGTGTAGTTCTCAGAGGCGATCAACTCGATGTGTTGCTCTTGACGGACGTCTTCTTTCTGGATTGCGGCCCACAGTTCGGGGTCGACTTGGTCAAGAGTGCGTGAACGGTCAAACATGAGGCTTCCTAGATTGTATGGCTTGGTATGGCGCAGATACTGCTCGGCGGGAACGCCATTTTAGCGCGAATGCGCGACGTTCCCCGGCGAAAAGCGTCATAGGCTGCCTGAAAGCGGTTCTTTTCGGGTTTGGCGGCTGCCTGCGCCAAATAGACTCAAGCCAGCATGAGCGACGCTCATGCTGGCTTGTCGTGCCTGACGCTTTTTTATTTAGTCGGCGCTGGGCAGCAGACGCGGATTGAGCGTATACAGCCCGGTCATGCTGCACTGGGCAAGAATGTGGCCCTGCATGGCCTTGAGCACATCGGCGCCGGTAAACGCTCCTTCGACCGGAAGCTCGGCGATGTCCAGCGCATAAAGCGTGAATATGTAGCGATGGACGATGGAGTCGTTCCAGGGCGGGCACGGGCCGTCGTAGCCGAAATAGTCGCCCTGCATGTCGCGGTCGCCTGCGAACCAGCCCGTGAAATCGTTCAGGCCCTGGCGGGTGTCGTTGGGGGCCACCGGACCGCCCTTGCCGCGCGGAGTGATGCCGTTCGAATAGGCACCTTCGGCGATCTCGGCCACGCCGGGCGCGATGTCGATGAGCACCCAATGGAAGAAATCGACCCGCGGCAGGTCGGCGGGTATCTCGCGGTCTTCCTGGTTGACGTCGTCGGGCTTGCTGGGAACGTCGGGATCGTGGCAGATGACGGCGAACGACTGCGTGCCCTTGGGCGCCTCGGACCAGGCCAGATGCGGATTGGCATTGCCCGCCAGCGCAACGTGAGCCGGCCCGTCCGCCTTGCCGAAAGCATTGCGCTCGGACATGAACAACTGATCGACGAATGATGTGCTGGTGAGCTTCATGAGAGTACTCCTTGACTAACCGTTGAGTGTCACGCGGGCGAACTTGCGCTTGCCCACTTGTATCACATAGGTGCCGGCCGGCAATTGCAAAGACTTGTCCTCGATGCGCGTGCCGTCCACCCGCACGCCCCCCTGCTCGACGTTGCGCTGGGCTTCGGCGCCCGAGGCGGCCAGGCCGGCCTCGCGCAGCACCTTCAGGATGCCCAGCGGCGCCGCGCCGATCTGCACCTCGGGCATGTCGTCGGGGACGGCCCCGTCGCGGAACCGCGCCTCGAACTGGGCCAGCGCGTCGTGCGCGGCCTTGATGGAATGGAAGCGGGCGACGATTTCCTGGGCCAGCAGCACTTTCATGTCGCGCGGATTGGCCCCTTCGGCCACCCGTGTCTCGAGCTGGGCGATCTCGTCCATGGAGCGGAAGGACAGCAGCTCGAAGTAGCGCCACATCAGCGTATCGGAGATGGACATCAGCTTGCCGAACATCGAATCGGGGCTTTCGGTGATGCCGATGTAATTGCCCTTGGACTTGGACATCTTGTCGACGCCGTCGGTGCCCTCGAGCAGGGGCATGGTCAGGACGCACTGGGGCTCCTGGCCGTATTCTTTCTGCAGTTCGCGGCCCACCAGCAGGTTGAACTTCTGGTCGGTTCCGCCCAGCTCGAGATCGGAGCGCAAGGCGACCGAATCATAGCCCTGCATGAGCGGGTACAGGAACTCGTGCACCGAGATCGGTATGCCGCCCTTGAAGCGGCGGGTGAAGTCCTCGCGCTCCATCATGCGCGCCACCGTGTAGCGCGAAGCCAGCTGGATCATGCCCCGCGCGCCCAGCGGGTCGCACCATTCGGAGTTGTAGCGGATTTCGGTTCGGGACGGATCGAGCACTAGGCTCGCCTGAGCGTAATAGGTCTTGGCGTTTTCCTGGATCTGCTCGGCGGTAAGCGGCGGGCGCGTGGCGTTGCGGCCGCTGGGGTCGCCGATCATGGAGGTGAAGTCGCCGATCAGGAACACCACATTGTGGCCGAGGTCTTGCAGCTGCCGCATCTTGTTGAGCACCACCGTATGGCCGAGGTGGATGTCGGGCGCGGTGGGATCGAGCCCCAGCTTGATGCGCAGGGGCTGGCCGGTCTGATGGCTGCGCGCCAGTTTCTGGGCGAACTCCGATTCGACCAGCAGTTCGTCGCACCCGCGCTTGACGATACGTAAATCAGCTTCGACTTCGGGCGTGATGGGCAGGGGCGAGGACGACATAGAAAAATTAAGATGAAATAAAAATCGAAAAACACTCGATAAAATGAAGCGAATGCGCTAGCATAACGCGTTAATGCGATCGCCCCTTCGCAGCTTCGGCGCAACAAAGGGGCATTTTCTTAGTGCTTGGCGCAACACCATCTTATCAGAGTGTTTGGGTCTGGCTAACCCGATCGGGCCGCCCATCGCTCTGGCGTGCGTGCACTTTTCGGACGAATCCATTTATCGAATACGACTGACCAGGCTCCAGCTTTATGTCCAGAAAAGGGATCCCCGCTACTCCCTCCATGGCTGACAAGAATCTTGTCCGCCCCACCAACCGTCATCACTATGTAACCGGGGGCCTGGCCACCATCGCACTCGGGCTCTTCGTGGCAGCAGCGGCACTGGCCGTGGTCAAGCCCTCCAGCCAGATCGACCTGCCCGCCGTCACCGAAACCAGTCGCAGCCTCGCCCTGCCCTCGCCCTTCCCCGAAGCCTCCGCCAAGTTTTCCTCCCCCTTCATCGACGAAACCCGCATCAAGCCGGGCGACACGGTGTCCGCGCTGCTTCAGCGGCTCGACGTCGATGAATCCGGCCTGCTGGCTTTCCTGACGCACGACAAGTCCGCGCGCTCCATCTATAAGCTGTATCCGGGCCGCACCGTCCAGGCGGCGCTCGACGAGGCGGGCCAGCTCGTCTGGCTGCGCTACTACCATACGCCCGCCTCCAGCCAGGACGGCAAGCCACTCTCGCAGTGGCTCGAAGTGCGCCCCGACGGAAGCGGCGGCTTCGAAGCGGCCGAGCAGTCCGAGCAGGCCCATACCCACGTACGCGTGGCCGAAGGCGAGATCGAGTCGTCTCTGTTCGGCGCCACCGACAAGGCCGACATTCCCGATTCCATCACGCTGCAAATGGCCGAGATCCTGAGCAGCAAGATCGACTTCATGCGCGACCTGCGCAAAGGCGACCGCTTCCGCGTCGTGTACGAGACCCACAATGCCCAGGGAAGCGATGTCGGATCAGGGCGCATCCTGGCCCTGCAATTCATCAACCGCGACAAAAACTACGACGCGGTATGGTTCAAGCCCAGCGACGCCAGCGGCGGCTACTACGACTTCGACGGGCGCAGCATGCGCGGCGCCTTCCTGCGCTCGGCGCTGAAGTTCACCCGGGTCAGCTCCACCTTCGGCGGCCGCAAGCACCCCATCCACGGTACTTACCGCAACCACAAAGGCGTCGATTACGCCGCCCCGGCCGGCACGCCCATACATGCCACCGCCGACGGCACGGTGTCCTTCATCGGCGCCCAGCGCGGCTACGGCAACGTCATCATCCTGCAGCACCACGGCAAGTATTCCACCCTTTATGCCCACCAGCGCGGCTTCGCCAAAGGCCTCAAGAAAGGCAGCAAGGTCGAACAGGGCCAGTTGATCGGCTACGTCGGCTCCACCGGCTGGGCCACGGGCCCGCATCTGCATTACGAGTTCCGCATCGGCAACCAGCACGTCGACCCGCTGTCGGTCGACCTGCCCATCGCGCGCACCCTCGAAGGCCCCGACCGCAAGGCGTTCGAAACCATGCTGGCCGGCTACAAGCAGCAGATCGACATGCTGGCCGCCCTGCAAGAAGACCAGATCCAATTGGCCGGCCTGGCGTCCGGCGGCTAAGGCCGTTCGACAAGCGAGCGGCCCCATGTCCAGCACCGGCTCCGCGCCGCTGTTCATCGGGCTCATGTCGGGCACCAGCACCGACGGCGTGGACGCGGTGCTGGCCGAATTCCCTTCCACCCGGTCCCCTCGCCTCCTGGGCGACGCCTCGCTGCCGATGCCCGCGGCCCTGCGCAAAGAATTCCTGGCCCTCAATTCGCCGGGCCGCGATGAACTGGCCCGTGGCGCCCGTGCCGGCAACGAGCTGGCGAGGCTCTATGCGCAAGCCTGCCGTCAGCTCATCGGCGAGGCCGGCATCACGCCGGCGGATGTTCGCGCCATCGGCGCCCATGGCCAGACCGTCAGGCATGATCCCGGGGCGGGTTTTTCCATTCAGATCAATGCGCCGGCCCTGCTGGCCGAGCTCACCGGCATCGATGTGGTGGCCGATTTTCGCTCGCGCGACATCGCGGCCGGCGGCCAGGGCGCGCCCCTGGTTCCCGCCTTCCATCAGGCCGTTTTCCAAAGCGACCAGCCCCGCGCCGTATTGAACCTGGGCGGCATCGCCAACATCACCGTCCTCGAGCCGGGGCAGGCCTTGCGCGGTTTCGATACCGGACCCGCCAATGTGCTGCTCGATCTCTGGTGTCACGAGCACACGGGGGCGCTCTTTGATGCCGACGGCCGCTGGGCGGCCTCGGGCCGCACCCACGAAGGCCTGCTTGCGGCCCTTTACGATAGCGAGCCGTGGTTCACGCAGCCGCCGCCCAAGTCGACGGGCCGCGACCTGTTCAACCGCACATGGCTGGAAAAAAGGCTGGAGCCTTTCCAGAACGCGGGGCTGGCCAAAGAAGACGTGCAAGCCACCCTGCAGAGCCTGACGGCCCTCAGCATCCAGAAAGCGGTGGCGCAGCATGCGCCGGCCACGCGCGAAGTGCTGGCGTGCGGCGGCGGCGCGCTCAATGGCGGCCTGATGAACGAGCTGGAAGAGCGCCTGAGGCGTCCCGTACGCCCCACGAGCGAACTGGGCGTGCCGGTGCAAAGCGTGGAAGCGCTGGCCTTTGCCTGGCTGGCTTACGCTCATGTGAAAGGCATTGCCGCGGGCCTGCCAAGCGTAACGGGCGCCCGCGCACCCAGGGTGCTTGGCGCCCGTTATCCCGCCTGAACGGCGGGCGCCGCCGGCGGCATGCCGGCGGATCGATCAAGCAGTGAAGGACGAACCGCAGCCGCAGGTGGAGGTGGCGTTGGGGTTGCGGATGACGAACTGCGCGCCTTCGAGATCGTCTTTGTAGTCGATTTCGGCGCCGAACAGATATTGAAAGCTCATGGGGTCGATCAAGAGCTGGACGCCTTCTTTATCGATGGTGGTGTCGTCTTCGTTGATGGTTTCATCGAAGGTGAAACCGTACTGGAAGCCCGAGCAGCCGCCGCCCTGCACGAAAACGCGCAGCTTGAGGTCGGGGTTGCCTTCTTCGAGCAGCAGGTCTTTGACCTTGGCCGCGGCGGCGTCGGTAAAGACGAGGGCCGGCGGGGGAGCTTGCAGGTCGACGGATTCGGTAAGGGTGGACATTGAGTACTCCTGCAGCCATGGGGCTGCAAAAAAACAGTCTGTTATGACTATATTGTAAGGTCTATTCGCCGGGTGGCAAATTGACGGTGCGCGACACGCGCAGGGTTTTTCCTTCGAGCACGTTGAGGGTGACCGAAGAGGGTTCGAAACCCTCGGGCAGGCTGAGCAGGCCCTCGCTGCGCTGGAACTGCTCGAACTCCAGAGCCAGCGGCGTCTGCTCCAGAGCGGGGCTGCCGGCGTCGGAGACATCGGTGGCCGCGTCTTCGGCAGCCGGCGCCGTGGCCGGTTCAAGGGTAAGTGTCGCGGCCTCGCCGTTCAGCCTTCCCTTGGCGACGAACTGCATCTGGCCCGCGAATGCGTCGGCGCCCGGCGCATTGCGCATCAACAGCACCTTGTATAACAAGGTGGGGCCGCGATGCTCGAAATCAAGCGCCCGTATGCTGACCGAGCCGTTGGGGCCGGGCGGCAGCAAACGATCGAAAAAAGCCAATTGATCGCGCGCCCTGCCCAGTTCGGCCTGGGTGGACTGCAGCGCCGCCTCGAGGCTTCTGCGGGTGCTTTCCTCGACCAGCATCTGTCCCTGCAAAGCGTCGAGCCGGGTTTGCAATGCCTGGTAATCGTGGCGATTCTGGGCAGTGACCAGTTCGAATTGCGACTTGAGCTGGCGATATCTGATCGCGGCCGTCTCTTCGCCGACGGTGCTGGCCGCCCAATACCCTGCGCCGCCGCCGGCCAGTGCCGCCAGCAGCAGCCAGACCCAGATCCAGCCGCTGCGCCGGCGACCTGCCGCAGGGCCCGGCGGGGTGTCTTGCCCGGTTTGTGCTTGATTCATTTACCAACAGACCATGCCCGGGCGCTAAAGTTCTGCCTTGTCCTTAAGGCAGTACGGCAATGGCGCCAAGGCCGGCGTCCTCGGGCAAGCCGAACATCAGGTTCATGTTTTGCACGGCTTGGCCGGACGCCCCCTTGACGAGATTGTCCTGCACCACCAGCACCACCAGCTGGTCGCCGCCGTCCGGACGATGCACCGCAATGCGCAGGGTATTGGCGGCCCTGACCGAACGCGTCTCGGGCAGGCTGCCGGCCGGCATCACGTCGACGAAGGCCTCGTTGGCGTAGCGTTGCTCGTACAGGGCCTGGAAATCGGTGTCCATGGCCTCGGGCAGAATGCGCGCGTACAAGGTCGAGAACATGCCCCGTATCATGGGCACGAGGTGCGGCACGAAGGTAAGCCCGACCCGACGGCCGGCGATTTTATCGAGCTGCTCGGAAATTTCGGGGTGGTGGCGATGCCCCGCCACCCCATAGGCCTTGAAGTTGTCGCCGGCTTCGGAATACAGGGTGCCGACCGAAGCGGTACGGCCCGCGCCGGACACTCCGGACTTGGAGTCGGCGATGACGTGGCCGACATCGATCAGTTCGCGTTCGCCCTCGAGCAGGGGAAGCAGCCCCAGGATGACGGTAGTGGGATAGCAGCCGGGATTGCCGATGACCTTGGCGCCGGCGATGCGCTCGCGATTGAGCTCCACCAGCCCGTAGACCGAGTCGGCCAGGATCTGGGGGCAGGCATGCGGCATCTTGTACCACTGCTGGAAGACCTCCGTGTCCTGCAGGCGGAAGTCGGCCGCCAGATCGATGATGCGCACTCCTTTGTCGAGCAGGGCTTGCGCCTGGCTCATGGCCACCCCGTGAGGCGTGGCGAAGAAGACCACGTCGCATTGATCGAGCTGGGCGGTCTCGGGCGTCTGGAAGCACAGGTCGACCTTGCCGCGCAGGCTGGGATACATGTCGGCGACCGGCATGCCGTCCTCTTTGCGCGAGGTGATGGCGCGAAGCTGCACGTTCGGATGCTGGGCCAGCAGGCGCAGAAGCTCCACCCCCGTATAACCCGTGCCGCCCACGATGCCCACTTTGATTAGACTGCCTGCCGCCATGATGTCGCCCCAGAAAATCGAAAACAATTAAACCAGATTATGCAAGATGGAAATGCGCTTGGGGCGACCCTGAAGGTTCGCCCGCCCCATGCGTACGATTCCAAGTATATGCCGCCGCGCCCGCCACGATGCGCATGCCCCGAAACGGCAAAGGCCCCGGCGCGAGCCGGAGCCTTTGTGCCACGATGCAAAAGGCGGCGGGCCGCCCTTGCCTCGCCTTGATTAGCGCTTGCTGAACTGCTTGCGGCGACGCGCCTTGTGGAAACCCACTTTCTTGCGCTCGACTTCGCGCGCATCGCGGGTGACCAGGCCTGCCTGCTTCAGCGAGGGCTTGAGCGTTTCGTCGTAGTCGATGAGCGCACGGGTGATGCCGTGGCGCACCGCGCCGGCCTGGCCGCTTTCGCCGCCGCCGTGCACGTTGATATGAAAATCGAACGACTCGAGGTGGCCGGTGAGTTCGAGCGGCTGACGCACGATCATACGGCCGGTTTCACGAGCGAAGTACTCGTCGACGGGCTTGCCGTTGACGACGATCTTGCCCGAACCTTTCTTCAAGAACACTCGCGCCACCGAAGTTTTGCGGCGGCCGGTGCCATAGTTCCAATTACCGATCATGACCTATCCTTAGATTTCGAGAGGCTTGGGCTGCTGCGCGGCATGGGGATGCTCGGCGCCAGCGTAAACCTTGAGTTTCTTGGCCATGGCGTAACCCAGCGGGCCCTTGGGCAGCATGCCCTTGACCGCCTTTTGCAGGGCGCGACCCGGAAAACGCTGCTGCATTTTCTCGAAGTTGGTCTCGGTGATACCGCCGGGATAGCCCGAGTGACGGTAGTAACGCTTGTCTTGTGCCTTGTTACCGGTCACGACGATATCAGCTGCGTTGATGATGACGATGTAATCGCCGGTGTCAACGTGAGGCGTGAATTCTGGCTTGTGCTTGCCGCGCAAACGGCGTGCGACTTCGCTGGCCACACGACCCAGGACTTTGCCCTTGGCGTCAATCACGTACCAGTCACGCTTGACTTCATGCGGCTTGGCCACGAAGGTCTTCATGATGGTTCCTGATAAATTTAAAAAACGGGATGCAAAAGCGGCCGGACCATCCGGTGCGCTTTCTTGTTGCCGGTTTTTGGCGCCGACACACGCAAGCCCTGGTAAATCGACCCTGAACCCAGCCAAAGCGTTGTGATTCGCCCGTGCCAGGCCCTTAAAAAACCCATAAACATGGGCCCCAGGATCAAAGTAAGCCCTCTATATTAACATATCTTCTTGTTTTTCCAAGGATATGTTGCATGCACGCCAAGGGGGACCGGCACCGCTCCGCCCGGACGGTGCACGGGGCGCCCTTATTGCCCGGCGATCGCCATCTGCTCGATCAGGATCGAACCCGTGGTCTTGGAACCGCGCGTAATGGCGTCCGAGCCGACGGCCACGATCTGGCGCAGCATGTCGGCCAGGTTGCCGGCTATGGTGACCTCTTGCACCGCGTGCTGGATTTCGCCGTTTTGCACCCAGTAGCCGAAGGCGCCGCGCGAATAATCGCCGGTGACGTAATTGACCCCCTGGCCGATGAGTTCGGTGACCAGAAAGCCCGTGCCCATTTTCTTCAGCATGGCTTCGAGGTCGTCGCCGGATCGCGTCAGCCGCGACGCCAGCCTGAGGTTGTGGGAGCCGCCCGCGTTGCCGGTGGTCTGCATGCCCAGCTTGCGCGCCGTGTACGACGAAAGAAAATAGCCTTGCAGCACGCCCGAGGCCACCACGTTGCGCGCCTGGGTGCGCACGCCTTCGTCGTCGAACGAGGAACTGCCCATGGCTTCGGGCACATAGGGATTCTCGATCACCGCGAGGTGGTCGGCCATGACCTGCTTGCCCAGCGAGTCGAGCAGGAAGCTGGCCTTGCGGTAAAGCGCCCCGCCGCTGGCCGCCTGCACCAGCGAGCCCAGCAGGCCAACGGCCAGCGGAGCCTCGAACAGCACCGGAAACCGGCCGGTCTTGATGCGGCGCGCCGACAGCCTGGACAGGGTGCGCTGCGCGGCATAGCGCCCGACTTCCTGCGGCTCGGCCAGGCGGCGCGGATCGCGATGCGAGCTGTACCAGTAATCGCGCTGCATATTGGCCCCCCGGCCGGCGATGGGCGCCACCGACACCGTATGCCGGGAGTAGGGATAGCCTCCCAGGAAGCCGCGGCTGTTGCCCAGCACGAAGTGGCCTTCGAAGGTGCCCACCGATGCTCCGTCGGTATTGCTTATCAGGGGACTGAGATCGCGCGCCGCGCGCTCGGCCCGCAGGGCGATGGCCGCGGCGGCCTCGGTGTCGATGTCCCAGGGATGATGCAGCTGCAGGTCGATGAAGTCGGACGCCAGATATTCGGCCTCGGGCAGTCCCGCGGCCGGGTCGGCGGCGGTATAGCGGGCGATATGCCAGGCCGCGTCCACGGTCTCGCGCAGGGCCTGGTCGGAAAAGTCGGAGGTGGACGCCGACCCGCGCTGCTGTCCGGCGAACACGGTCACGTCCAGCGAACGGTCGCGTGTCTGCTCGACGGTTTCTATGTCCTGGTTGCGCACCGAAACAGAAAGGCCGCGGCTTTCGGACAGTTCGGCGGCGGCGTCCGACGCACCCAGGCTTTTGGCGTAGTCAAGCGCTTTTTGCACCAGCTCGCGAAAGACCTGCTGATTGTGTTCGATGGGTAGATGGGGGGAAGGTTGGTCGCTCATTGCTGCTCATGAAAATGTTACCCAGTTATCATATCGCTAATCACGAATATTTTTGTCCTCATGGCATCAGAATCCACCCCGCACGACGACGATACCTTTCCGGATCGTCCCAGCAAGTCGCAGGTCAAGCGCGACATGCATGCGCTGCTCGACCTGGGCAGGCAGCTTGTCGACCTGCCCGCCGACAAGCTGAAGCAGCTTCCGCTGTCCGAAGCGCTGTACGAAGCCATACGCCTGGCTCAGCGCACCACCAGCCGCGAAGGCCTGCGGCGCCAGGTGCATTACGTCGGCAAGCTCATGCGCCAGGCCGACGCCGAAGCCATCCGCGTCCAGCTTGCGATCTGGCAAAACGGCTCGCGCGCCGAAACGGCCGCCCTGCATCGCATCGAGTCCCTGCGCGACGAGCTGCTGCGCGACGACGACGCTTTCACTGAACTGCTGCGCGAGCACCCCGCGGCCGATGCCCAGCAACTGCGCACCCTGATCCGCGAAGGCCGCAAAGAAGCCCAGCGCAATGCGGCCCTTCAACCCGGCCAGGACCCCCAGCGCAAGCACTACCGCGCCCTGTTCCAGGCCTTGAAATCACTCGGCGACGAACCAAGCACACAATGAAACCCGAACTGCTCGACGCTCTTGAAATAGAAACCGCTCCCCAGCCCACCCACGCCGTCATCTGGCTGCACGGCCTGGGCGCCGACGGCCACGACTTCGCGCCTATCGTCCCCGAATTGCGGCTGGGCCGGGCGCCGGCCGTCCGCTTTGTGTTTCCGCATGCGCCTGTTCAGCCGGTGACCATCAATGGCGGCATGGCCATGCGGGCGTGGTACGACATCCGCAACGCCGACCTGGCCCAGCGCGAAGACGCCCAAGGCATTCTGCAATCGCAGGAAGCGGTGCGGGCCCTGATCCAACGCGAGAACGAGCGCGGCATTCCCACGGGCAACATCGTGCTGGCGGGCTTCTCGCAGGGCTGCGCCATGACACTGCAAACAGGCCTGCGCCTGCCCGAAAAGCTGGCGGGGCTCGTCGCCCTGTCGGGCTACCTGCCGCTGGCCGAATCGCTGCGGGCCGAATTCAGCCCCGCCAACCGGGACACGCCCATCTTCATGGCCCACGGCACCCAGGACCCCGTCGTGCCCCTGCAGCGCGCGCAGATGTCTTGCCGGCTGCTGCAGGAAATGGGCTACCAGGTCGACTGGAAGACCTATCCCATGCCGCACTCGGTCTGCCTGGAAGAAATCAACGACATCGCGGCCTTCCTGAAGCAAGTCATGAACGGCTGAGTCTTCCGCCCTATGCGTCGGCTGTCCGCGGGCCCAGATTCAGCCACACGCGCCGGGTGCCCGGATCGTCCGGGATGCTGTCGTTGCGGAATCCCAGGCTCTGCATGAGCCGCAGCATGGCGCGGTTGGACGACAGCACATAGCCGTCTATATAAGAAAACCCCTGTATCTGGGCCGCTTCGATGAGGCCCTGCATCAGCACCGTGCCCAGGCGGCGGCGCTGCCATTCGTCGCCCACGACCAGGGCGTACTCGGCGCCGCGCCCGTCGGGATGGCGCAAGTAGTGCGCAAAACCGATGATCTGCTCGCGGGGATGCCCCCTGTGTTCGGGATTGGGCACCTGCACCGCCGCCACCAGGGCCAGTTCGCGGTCGTAATCGATGCGCGTGTAGCGCGCCAGCATGCGCGGCGTCAGTTCGCGCAGCATCGACACGAAACGCATGTAGCGCGCCTCGGTCGACAGGCCGCGTATGAATGCCTGCAGCGGCTCGGCGTCTTCCGGCCGGATGGGCCGCATCGTCCAGGCGCGCCCGTCATCGAAGCGCTTGTGCTGCACCAGCCGCCGCGGATAGGGATGGATGGTCATGTGGCGATAGCCGGACGATTCGGGCAGCACCAGCACTGTCGACGAGGATAGGCTCACTTGCGCGCCATGAGCCGTCACGTGGCCGGCGCCGGCGACCAGCGGGTCGAGGATCAGGCTGTCGATCTCGGGCAGTTCGCTGACCAGGTCTGAAATACGCTCGAGGGTTTCGCGCAGAGTATCGAAGGCCGCGGGCGTCATGTCGCGCGACAGGACACGGTTCCAGACCAGGCTGCGCTCGATGAGCTGGCGCGCCAGGAAACTGTTGAGCGGCGGCAGCTCGACCGCCCTGTCGTTGGCCGACAAGGCCCCCGTGCCTCCGGTTCCGAACTTGATATAGGGCCCGAAACGCGGATCGCGGCGGGCGCGGATGGCCATCAAGGGCTCCTCGGCGGTCCAGGTGTCGACGCCGGCGCCGCCTTGCGACCGATGCAGGGGAAGATGGAAGCAATCGAACAACTCCCAGCATTCGGCCAGCGTCAGTTCGCTGCGGCGCTCGGCGCGCACCCGTGCAACCAGCGCGCGCGCCTGCTCCAGCAGGGGTTGGCGGCGCAAGGGCTCGGGCGGCAGGGTCTGCTGCGACAGCAGTTGGTTGTAGTGATACGAAGCCAATACACCGAACGCATTGGCGGCCGACTCGGGCGTGCGGAACGCGGGCGTGCCGACTTCGTCGAGCAGGTGGCGTAGCGGTCGAACGGTTTCCTCGCCCATGAAGCAGGTGATGACGGGCTTGCGCGCCGCCGGCGCGCTGAGCGCAAGCTGGTGCGCGACCCGCGTCATGTCGGCCAGCGGATCGGGCGCCAGCAGCACCAGCACACCGTCCACCGCGGCATCGGCGGCCAGTATCTCGACCACCGATCGCACGGTGTCGGGCGTGAGCGGCACAGACGTGGCAACGGGGTTGTCCACCTGCGCGCCCGGTTCGAGCACATCCTGCAGCGCCTTGATCGTGGGCTTGGTCAACTCGGCGCGCAGCACGGGAAAGCTGGGGCCGATGACCGTCATGGCCAATTGGGCCGCGCCATCGCCATTGGAAAAGACGGCGATGCGGCGGCCGCGCGGCCAATAGGTATAGCGCAGCACCTTGATGGCCGAGAACAGCTGCACGAAATAAGGCACGCGCACGGCGCCCGCCCGGCGCAGCATGGCGTTGAAGACCGCCTCGCCGGCCTCGGACGCCCGGCCGAGCTGGCCCGCCTTGAGCACCACGACGGGTTTGACGCTGGCCGCCGAGCGCAGGGCGCTCGCCAGGCTTCGCGCCGTGAACGTATCCTCGAGATACAGCGCGATGCTTTCGGTGCCGCGGTCGTTGGCCAGGTAGTCGAGCACCTGGGCGACCTCCAGGCCGGCCTCGTCGCCCAGCGAGACGACGGTGGAGAAGCCCAGCCGAACGTCGGTGGCCCAGTCGAGCACCGCGGCCACCAGCGAGCGCGACTGTGTCACCAGCGCGACCTTGCCGGGCTGGGCCAACTGTGCAATATGGCTGAAATTGAGTCCGCTGGCCGGATTCTGCATGCCGAAGGAGCGCGGGCCCAGCAGAGCGCAATCATTCAGCCGGGCCCAGCTGCGGCAATAGACCATGTCCTCCAAGGCATTGTCGGGAGCCGTTTCGGTGGACAGCAGAATCAGCGCGCGGGGCCGGTGCGGGCCAATGGCCTCAAGGGCCTGGGGAAGCTGCCGGGAAGGCACGCACAACAGGGCCAGGTCGACCCGTCCGCCCGGCTCGACGCCGGCCAGCTCCTGTGGCACGGAGCAGTCCGAACCGGTCGCGGCGCCTTCGGCCGGCAGCTCCACGAAAGTGGCCGCCTTGGCCAGCGCGGGCGGCAGGCTCCGGGCCACCGGCAAGGGCCGATAGCTGAGCACGAGCAGGGAGCGCGGCTCGAATAGCGCGGCAAGATGGTGTCGCAACATAAGGCCCCGTTTTTCGGCAATGAATCTTCAGTACTCTAAAATACGCCAAGCCATGCGGTCCGGCGGCGCCCATGCCGGCCGACCGCAGCGCATTCAACACGAAAGCCTAAAGCACAATCTATGTCATCGTCCATACCCCCCGTCGTACGCACCCGCTTCGCCCCCTCGCCCACCGGCTATCTGCACCTCGGAGGTGCGCGAACCGCCTTGTTCTCCTGGGCCTATGCGCGCCATCACCAGGGCGTTTTCGTGCTGCGCATCGAAGACACCGATCTCGAGCGCTCCACCCCCGAGGCGGTGCAGGCCATCCTGGACGGCATGCAATGGCTTGGCATGCAGCCCGACGAAGGGCCCTTCTATCAGATGCAGCGCATGGACCGCTACCGCGAAGTCATCGCCCAGATGCTGCGCGAGGGATCGGCCTACCTGTGCTACAGCACGCCCGCAGAAGTCGAGGCCATGCGCGAGAAGGCCCGCGCCGCGGGCCTGAAGCCCCGCTATGACGGCACCTGGCGGCCCGAAGCCGGCAAGACCCTGCCGCCCGTGCCGGCCGATCGCAAGCCGGTGGTGCGTTTTCGCAGCCCGCTGGAGGGCGGCACGAGCTGGGACGACGTCGTCAAGGGTCCGATCAGCTTCGACAATGCCGAGCTCGACGACCTGGTCATCGCCCGCGCCGACGGCACGCCCACCTACAACTTCTGCGTCGTCGTCGACGACTGGGACATGCGGATCACCCACGTGCTGCGCGGGGACGATCACATCAACAATACGCCGCGCCAGATCAATATCCTGCGCGCCCTGGGCGCCGAGCCCCCGCGTTACGGCCACCTGCCCATGATTCTGGGCCCCGATGGCGAAAAGCTCTCCAAGCGCCATGGCGCCGTCAGCGTCATGGAGTACGACAAGCAAGGCTATCTGCCCGAAGCCATGATCAACTACCTGGCCCGCCTGGGCTGGAGCCATGGCGACGACGAGCTCTTCAGCCGCGAACAGCTGATCGAATGGTTCGACACGCGCAACTTCAGCAAATCGGCGGCCCAGTGGGACCCGAAAAAACTCAACTGGGTCAATGCCCACTATATTAAGCACAGCAAGGACGAAGACCTGGCCGCCCGCGTGGCGCCCCGCGTCGCCGAACTGGGCGGCGATCCGCAAGACGCCGACCTGCCGGCCGTCATGGCCCTGCTCAAGGACCGCGCCGAAACCTTGAATCAGCTGGCGGAAGGCGCCATGCTGTTCTGCGCGCCGCCGGTCCAGATCGACGCCGAACTGGCGGCCCAGCACCTTACGCCCGAGACCAGGGAAATTCTGCGCGACTTCGCCGAGCACGCCCGCGCACTGCCCGCCTGGGACGCCGCCAGCCTGGCCGGGCTGATCCAGGAAACCCTGGCCCGCCACGGCATCAAGATGCCCAAGCTGGGCATTCCGCTGCGCCTGGCGACCACGGGCCGCAAGCAGACGCCGGCCATCGACGCGGTGCTGGCCCTGCTGGGCCGCGATACGGTCCTGCAGCGCCTGGCGGCCATACAGGGCTAGGGCCTGTGACGCTAAAGGACAGACCCTAGAACATCGGCATACGATAGTCGTCGGGCATGCGCTTGAGGCTCAAGGGGCCTTCTGGGCCGTTCAGTACCAGTTGCCCGGCGCGCATCTGCACTTCGTACTCGTTGGTGTAGATGGGGTCGCCCTGCTCTACCGCCACCGCATTCGAATGCGTGGTGCGCATGACCAGGGTCTCTCCGTCGCGCTGCCAGCAGCCGGTTTCGTTCAAGGCCTGGGGCGATTTGCCGGCGCGCTTGAGTTGCTCGGCGTAGGCCATGGTGCCGTCCTGCTTCAAAGTCATGAGTACGTGCAGTTCTCCGGCAATGCCCTTGCGCTTGTTGACGCCCAGCCAATTGCCCACCCAGGCGTCGCCCGGAGCGGCCTGGCGGCAGCTTGTCTGGTCCTGCGCCGCCTGGCCCGGAGCCGGCTTCGGGCCAGGCTTGACGGCGCAACCCGCTGCCAGCACCGCGGCCGCCGTCAAGGCGGCCCATGTCCGCAAGCCGGCTTTTCCTGCCTGCTTCCCCTCTGCGTCACTCATGTGATCTCCTGCGTGATGTCCGCCGCATCATTGCGGCCATGCCCTCGGCCATCGAGGCGTGTCGTCGGGCATAACCACAAGCCCGATGCGGCTACGGTCAGCAACGCGCGGGCCCGGTCCTACAATGGCATCCAAGACACCATTCTATAAAAAGAGGGAATCGCGCCGTGGACTACTTCACTCTGCTCGTGTTGCATCTGTTTGCCGCCATTCTCTTCGTGGGCACGGTCTTCTTCGAGGTGCTGATACTCGAGGGCATACGCCGGCACGTGCCGCGCGAGGCCATGCGGGCGGTCGAATCGGCCATCGGGCAGCGCGCCCGCCGGCTCATGCCGTTTGCCATACTTGTGCTGTACGGCGCCGGCCTGGGTATGGCCTGGCGCTACCACGCCGTGCTGGCCCGGCCTTTCGACAGCACCCTGGGCACGCTGCTGAGCCTGAAAATACTGTTGGCGCTCAGTGTGCTCGGCCACTTCATCTACGCCGTGAGACTGGGCGCGCAGGGGCGGCTCAAATCCCGGCAGTCCCGCCTGATCCATCTGAGC
>Ga0180220_1000697_pt1 | contig 31629 bp, 36 predicted proteins | sample eDN5th37CBELigBY_FD_151335 | JGI IMG/M metagenome (GOLD analysis project Ga0180220, IMG submission 151335) | Enriched backyard soil microbial communities from Emeryville, California, USA - eDNA 5th pass 37_C BE-Lig BY (version 2) (version 2) | ecosystem: Environmental > Terrestrial > Soil >... | reverse complement strand
GTCGCGCGACGACGGCCCGCCGCCCGGGCCCCAGGACGGCGGGGGCGGCCTGCCGCTCCCGGACGCGGCGCCGGCGCCTGTCCGCCTGCGCGAGCCGGCGCACCTGGCCGACGCCTACGACCGCCCGCGGCGCCGTCCCGCGCATCCGGCGCGCGACCCCGAGCGCACGCCGTCCCAGCGCTGAGCTAGCGGCCGGCGGCCCGCTCCGCCTGGCGCAACGTCGACATCACGGTCCCGCGCTGGTCGGGGTTCTGCAGCCGCTGCTCGAGCACGGGGATCGCCTCGTCGGGCCGGCCGGCGAGCAGCAGCGCGTGGCCGAGGTCGTAGAGGGCGTACGCGCACGGGTCGGTCTGCTCCACCGGGCAGTCGGCGACGGCCTGCTGCAGCAGCGGGATCGCCTCGTCGGGCCGGCCCTGCTGGATCAGCGCGTGGCCCTCGGCCAGGAGCTGCGACGGGTCGCCGCCGCCCTGCGGCGTCGTCGGCGTGTCGGGCTCGGTCTCGGGCGGCGGGGCCGGCTCGGTCTCCTGGGTCGCCGTCTCGGGCGCCGCCTGCGTGGCCGTGGCGCGCGGCTCGCGCGCGGGGTCCCGGGCGCGCTCGCGCGAGGCGGCGGTGCCGGCGGTCGTCGCCGCGCCGGCGCGCCGCTCGCCGTCGTCGCCGCCGGTGAGCGCGAACGCGGCGACCGCGGCGCCGGCCAGCAGCGCGGCCAGCCCGGCCAGCACGGCGGTCGGGACGCGCCGCCGCGGCCGGGGCGGGGCGGGGGCCAGCGCGTCGCGCAGCGCTTCGACCATCCGCGCCGCGGTCGGCCAGCGACGGTCGGGGTCCTTGTCGAGGGCGCGCCGCAGCACGCGGTCGACGGCGGCGGGCAGGGTCGGGTCCACGTCGCTGGCCGCCGGCGGCGGCGTCTCGACGTGGGCGCGGGCCTGGGCGGCGACGGTCGCCATCGCGAACGGCCGCCGGCCGGCGAGCAGCTCGAACGCGACGACCGCGAGCGCGTAGCGGTCGCTGGCCGCGGTCGCGGCGCGCCCGAGCGCCTGCTCGGGCGACAGGTAGGAGGCGGTGCCCAGGACCGTGCCCGTCTGGGTCAGGCCCCCGTCGGCGACCATGCGGGCGATCCCGAAGTCGCCGACGGCCAGCCGTCCGCGCGCGTCCAGCAGCAGGTTCGCGGGCTTGACGTCGCGGTGGACGATCCCGTGGCGGTGGGCGTGGTCGAGCGCCGACGCGGCCTCCGCCAGCCACCGCAGCGCCGTCTCGGCGGGGATGCGGGCGCCGCCCCGGATGCGGTCGGCGACGCTGCCGCCGGTCATCAGCTCCATGACGATGAACGGGATCCCGGCCGCGTCGCCGATGTCGTAGACGGTGACGACGTGGGGATGGTCGGAGACGCGCGCGGCGGCGCGGGCCTCGCGGAAGAAGCGGGCGCGGGCGTCGGCGTCGGCGGCGACGTGCTCGTGCAGCAGCTTGATCGCCACCGGCCGGCCGAGCAGCGTGTCCTCGGCGCGGTACACGGTGGCCATCCCGCCGGCGGCCAGGCGGCGGGGGTCGCGGTAGCGGTCGGGCAGGTCGTCGACGGAGGCCATGGCGAAGATGGTGGCCTACCCGGGGCCGCGCGCGGAGACACGGACCGGGCATGGGCTATCCTGCGGCGTCCCATGGCCAAGGTCTGTCATTCCTGCGGCAAGGGCCCCGCGTTCGGGCACAGCCGCAGCCACTCGATGGTCGCCACGAAGCGGCGCTTCAACCCGAACCTGCAGAAGGTGCGGGTGATGGTCGGCAGCGCGCCCCGGCGCGTCTACGTCTGCACCCGCTGCCTCAAGGCGGGCAAGGTCACCAAGGCGCTCTAGCGGCGCAGCCCTCGTGGCCGCGCCGTCGACCGAGTCGAGCCTCGCCCGCTTCCGCCTGGTGGTGGAGGGCGCGCTCGCGCACCTCGAAAGCCGACGCCAGGAGGTCAACGACCTCAACGTGTTCCCGGTCGCCGACGGCGACACGGGCGACAACATGGCGCTGACGCTGCGGGCGTGCCTGGCCGAGGTCGACCAGCTCGCGCGCGAGGCGGCCGACCGCTCGATCGACGACATCGGCCGCGACGAGATCGTCGAGCGCGTCCAGCGCGCCGCGCTGCTCGGCGCCCGCGGCAACAGCGGCGTGATCCTGTCGCAGCTCATCCGCGGCGCCGCCGAGGAGCTGATCAGCCGCCCCGGCGAGCTCGTCGACCCGGTCCTGATCGGCGCTGCGATGGCCCGCGCCGCCGACCGCGGCTACGGCTCGGTGCGCGAGCCGGCCGAGGGCACGATGCTCACGGTCATGCGCGAGATGGCCAGCCACGTGGCCTCCGAGCTCGCGCACATGCCCGACCCGCGCCTGGGCCCCGACACGACGCCCGAGCAGCAGAACGCGGCGATCGCCGACATCCTCGAGCGCGCGATCGAGGCCGGCGAGGCCTCGGTGCGCCGCGGGCCCGAGCTGCTGCCCGTGCTGCGCGAGGCCGGCGTCGTGGACTCCGGCGGCTACGGCGTGACGATCATCTTCGCGGGCATCGTCGCCGCGCTGCGCGGCACCGAGGCGCCCCCGCTCGAGCACCACCACGCCCCCGCGGTCCGCCACGCGCCCGACGAGCACAGCTCCTCGACGTTCCGCTACTGCACGAACTTCGCGGTCACCGGCGAGGGCCTGGACCGCTCGCGCATCCTCCCGCGGCTGGAGGCGATCGGCGACTCGGTGCTCGTCGTCGGCGACGCCCACACGCTGAAGGTCCACGTCCACACCGACGACCCCGCCGCGGCCACGGCCGTGTTCGCCGGCCTCGGCGAGGTCTCGCGCCTCGACGTCGCCGACATGCACGAGCAGATGGCCGAGCGGGCCGAGCGGCTGCCCAGCGCCCGCTGCGGCGCGCTGGCCGTGTGCGCGGGCGACGGGATGCGCGACCTGTTCCGCTCGCTCGGCGTCGAGGTCCTCGACGGCGGCGCGACGCTGAACCCGTCGACGTACGAGCTGCTGGCCGGCATCCACGCGGTGCCCGCCGAGGAGGTCGTCGTGCTGCCCAACTCGCCGAACGTGTTCATGGCCGCCGAGCGCGCCGCCGAGCTGGCCGAGAAGGAGGTGCGCGTCGTCGCCTCGCGCTCCCAGCAGGCGGGCCTCACCGCCGCGGTCGCGCTGATGCCCGACCGCCCGGCGGCCGATAACGCGGATGCGATGACGCAGGCCCTGCGCGAGATCCGCATCGGCTCCGTGGCGCCGGCCGCCCGCGAGGACGTGCACGGCCGCTTCGCCGTGGGCGACGCGGTCGGCTTCGTCGAGGAGGAGATCATCGCCTGGGGCGAGCCCGCCCCGACGCTGGAGGCGGTCCTGCGCTCGCTGGCGCGCGACGCCGAGCTCATCACCTGCATCTCCGGCGACGGCGCGCCGCTCGACCACGCCGACGTCGAGGGCCTCGCGCCGGCCGACGTCGAGCTGGAGCTGTCGGAGGGCGGCCAGCCGGCCTACTGGTGGCTGCTGTCGGCGGAGTAGCGCGATGCCCGGCTTCCCGCGTCCCTTCCTCGGCCAGAACGTGCGGCTGCGCGCCGGTGAGGACTTCGACGACCTCGTCGCGGTCGCCGAGGTCGACGACGAGTCCGTGCTCCTGCAGGCGTCGGTGACCGCAGACGCCGCGCACCTCCTGTACGCCAGCCGCGCCGCCGCCGTGCACCTGACCGGCTCGATCGCCGACGTCGGCGACGGCCTCAGCCGGTTCACCGTCGCCGAGACCGAGACGTTCCAGCGCCGTGAGGCGTTCCGCGTGCCGATGGGCGTCCCCGCGACCGTGCGCCGGGCCAACGGGACCGAGCTCGAGTGCGCGGTCGCCGACCTGTCCCCCGGCGGCGCCCTGCTGTCACCGGAGGCCGACGGGCTGCTGCTCGGCGAGCGCGTCGAGCTGATCGTCGACCGCGACGGCCTGCGCGACCTGCCGCTGGCCGCCGAGGTGATCCGCCGCGACGGCGCCCGGCGGGCGCTGCGCTTCGAGGCGCTGAGCGTGCGCGCCGACAACCTGCTGAGCCGCGCGATCACCGAGGCGCAGCTCCGCCGGCGTCAGTAGCGGCGGCGCCCGCCGGCACCCGCCGGGCGGGCGGTCATCATGGGAGCGCCGTGCCCGGCCCCTTCGACGCCCCCGATCCTCGCGCGATTCCCGTGCGTCTGCCGCGCCCGTCGCGGCTGGACGCGCCGCTGGAGGCGCCGCACCCGAAGATGGCCGAGGCGCTGGAGACGCTGGGCCTGCGGACGGTCGGGGACCTGCTCGCGCACCTGCCGCGGGAGCGGCGCGTCGCGCGCCAGATCGCCGAGCTGCAGCGGGGCGAGCAGGCCAACGTGCTCGTCGAGGTGCGCTCGATCCGCTCGCGGCCCGTGCGCCGGCGCGGGATGAAGCCGCTCGTCGAGGCGACGGTCGCCGACCAGACCGGCGTGATGAAGGTCGTGTTCTTCAACCAGCCGTGGCTGGAGCGGCGCTACCGGCCCGGCACCCGGCTCGCCCTGTACGGGAAGTACGACGGGCGCAACAGCTTCAAGGTCTCGTCGCACTCGGAGACCACCGACGTCGGGGCCGCCGTCGAGGGCGTCGCGCACTACCCGGCCTCCGAGGGCATCACCTCGACGCAGATCGCCGAGCTGGTGCGCGCCCACCGCGACGCGATCTCCGACGTCATCGAGCCGCTCCCCGCGCGCGTGCGGGTCGCCGAGCGGCTGCCCGACCGCCAGGCGGCGCTGGCCGACATGCACTTCGGCGCCGGCGAGGGCGGCCGGCGGCGCCTGGCGTTCGACGAGCTGCTGGCCACCCAGCTCCTGTTCGCCCGCCGCCGCGCCCGGCACGCCGCGATCGCGGCGCCCGCGCTCGACGGCCCGCGCACGCTCACCGAGCGCTGGCTGCGCGACGCGCTGCCGTTCGCGCCCACCGGCGACCAGGCCGCGGCGATGGCGGAGATCGAGGCCGACCTGGCCCGCCCGCGGCCGATGCAGCGGCTGCTGATGGGGGAGGTCGGCTCCGGCAAGACCGTCGTCGCACTGTTCGCGCTGCTGCGCGCGGTCGAGCACGGCATGCAGGGCGCGCTGATGGCGCCGACCGAGACGCTCGCCGAGCAGCACTTCGCCACGCTGCAGGGCCTCCTCGGCGGCGAGGTGGTCCCGGCCGCGCTGCTGACCGGCTCGACGGCCGCCGCCCGCCGCGCCGACGTCCTCGGCAAGCTCGCGTCGGGCGAGCTGTCGCTGGTCGTGGGCACCCATGCGCTGATCGAGCCGGCCGTCGTCTTCGACCGCCTGGCCGTCGCCGTCATCGACGAGCAGCACCGCTTCGGCGTGCGCCAGCGCACCGCGCTCGATGGCAAAGGCCCCGGCGACCTGGTCCCGCACGTGCTGCACATGACCGCCACGCCGATCCCGCGCACCATGCGGCTGCTCGAGTTCGGCGACCTCGACCACACCGCCATCCACGAGCTGCCCGGCGGGCGCAAGCCGATCCAGACGTTCGTCGCCTCCACCGACCGCGAGCGGGCCCGCGCCTACGAGCGCATCCGCGAGGAGCTGCGCGCCGGGCGCCAGGCGTTCGTCGTCTGCCCGCTCGTCGAGGAGTCCGAGCAGCTCCAGGCGCGGGCGGCCACCGCCGAGTACGAGCGGCTGAAGGCCACGGAGCTGGCCGACTTCGACGTCGTGCTCCTGCACGGCCAGATGCGCCCGAAGGCCAAGCAGGAGGCGATGCAGGCGTTCGCGGCCGGCGGCGCCGACGTGCTCGTCGCCACCAGCGTCATCGAGGTCGGCATCGACGTGCCCAACGCGACCGTGATGCTGGTCGAGAACGCCGAGCGCTACGGGATCTCGCAGCTGCACCAGCTCCGCGGGCGGATCGGCCGCGGCGGCCACGCCTCGGTCTGCATCCTGTTCGGCCCCAAGGAGTCGCCGCGGCTGCGCGCGCTGGCCGAGCACACCGACGGGTTCCGCCTGGCCGAGATCGACCTGGAGCTGCGCCGCGAGGGCGAGCTCGTCGGCACGCGGCAGTCCGGCTACGGCGAGTTCACGGTCGCGCGGCTGCCCGAGGACGAGCCGCTGCTGGAGCGCGCCCGCGCCCGGGCGGCGGCGATCCTCGATGCCGACCCCGACCTGCTGGCGCCCGAGCACGCGCTGCTGGCCGACGCGCTGCGCGAGCGCTACGGCGCCGCCGAGCTCGACCTGCCGATCCCGGCGTGAGGGCGCGGGCATGCGGGTGATCGCCGGGCGCTACCGCGGGCGGCGGCTCGTCACCCCGCGCGGGCGCGACACGCGGCCGACGTCGGATCGGGTGCGCGAGGCGCTGTTCTCGATCCTCGGCCCGCTCGACGGGGCCGCGGTCCTGGACCTGTTCGCCGGCTCGGGCGCGCTGGGCATCGAGGCGCTGTCGCGCGGGGCGGCGCGGGCGACGTTCGTCGAGCGCGCCCCGGCCGCGCTGCGGGCGATCGCCGCCAACCTGGAGGCGGTCGGGGCGCAGGGCGACGTCCGCTCCCGCGACGTGCTCGCGTTCGTCGGCGACGCACCCGCGGCGGGAGGTCCATACGATCTCGTCTTCCTCGACCCCCCGTATCGCGAAGCGCCACGGCTCGGACCGAGGCTCGACCTGACGCCGCTGCTCGCCGCCGGCGGCCGCGTCGTCAGCGAGAGCGACCGGCGGGAGCCCCTGGTGCTCGCGGGCCTGGAGGTCATCGACGAGCGCCGCTACGGCGACACCCTGATCAGGATCCACGCCCTCCCATGACCAAGGCCGTCTGTCCCGGAAGCTACGACCCGATCACCAACGGGCACCTCGACGTCATCAGCCGCGCCGCGGGGCTGTTCGACGAGGTCGTCGTCGCCGTGGTGAACGCCTCCGTGCGCAAGAGCAAGCCGATCTTCGACATCCACGAGCGGCTCGCGTTCATCGAGGACGCGACCGCCCACCTCGACAACGTGACGTGCGAGCCGTTCGACGTCCTGATCGTCGACTTCGCCCGCAGCGTGGGGGCATCCGCGATCGTGAAGGGGCTGCGCGCCATCTCCGACTTCGAGTACGAGCTGGAGATGGCCAACCTCAACCGGCGCCAGGCGCGCGACATCGAATCCGTGTATCTGATGGCCCACCCCCAGTACAGTTTCCTGAGCTCCAGCGGGGTGAAAGAGCTCGCGACATTCGGCGGGGACATCGACGGGCTGGTGCCCGGCCCGGTCGCCCGGCGGTTGAAGGAAGAGCTCGCCCGGCCACGAACCTAAGGAAGCCAATGGACGTCCTCGTGCTCATCGACAAGCTGGACGATCTCGTCCACAACGCGAAGCCCGTACCGCTGACGGACCAGGTGCGCGTGGACAAGGAGGAGATCTACGACATCCTCGACCAGATGCGCGCGACGATCCCCGAGGAGATCAAGCAGGCCCGCTGGATCGTCAAGGAGCGCCAGGAGATGCTGGCCGAGGCCAAGCGCGAGGCCGAGCGCATCGTCAAGGAGGCGCGCGAGCGCCAGGAGCGCCTGATCTCCCAGGAGGAGGTCACCAAGGCCGCCGAGCGGGCCGCCGAGGACATCATCGAGGACGCCCGCGCGCGCGAGCGGGAGATCCGCCTCGGCGCCGAGGACTACGCGGACGAGATCCTCAACACGCTCGAGGTCAACCTGTCGAAGTTCATCGCCGCCGTCCAGCGCGGGCGCGAGCGCCTGCAGGGCAAGGACGAGCCGGCCGAAGTCGCCTGAGGCGCCGGGCATGGCCTCGATCGAGGTCCTCGACGCCGACATCACGACGCTCGACGTCGACGCGATCGCCAACGCGGCCAACACGGAGCTGTGGCACGGGGGCGGGGTGGCCGGTGCGATCGCCCGGGCGGCCGGGCCGGAGCTGCAGCGCGAGTCGCGCGAGCGGGCGCCGATCGGGCTGGGGGAGGCGGTCGAGACGACCGCCGGGAACCTGCCGTCGCGGTGGGTCATCCACGCCGCGACGATGGAGCCGGGCGGGCCGACCGGCGCGGACGTGATCCGGCGCGCCACCGAGGCGACGCTGGCGCGCGCGGACGCGCTGGGCGTCCGGTCGCTGGCGCTCGTGGCGTTCGGGACCGGCGTCGGCGGGTTCCCGCTGGAGCGGGCCGCGGAGATCGAGGTGGAGGCCGTCCGCCGCCACCTGGCGGCCGGCTCCGGGCTGGAGCGGGTCGTCTTCTGCGTGCGCGGCGACGCCGCCCGGCGCGCCTTCGAGGCCGCGCTGGGCTGACCGGCGGCGTCCGGCGCTCAACCTTTCGCGGGTGCGAGCCGATGATCGGGACGAGATGCTCGCCCCTGCCATCGCCGCCCTGCCGGGCTGGACGACCGTGGACGCGCTGCCGACCGCCATCGGGACGGTCGCGCTCGTCGCCGTGGGCCCGGCCGGGGCGTTCGCGATCGAGCACGCCGACGGGACGGGCCTGCGCGCGCTGGCCGACGTGCCCGAGCGCGCGCTCATCCACGTGTGGGCGCAGGCCAAGCACCTGGAGCGCCAGCGCCTCGGCGGCTCCGTGACCCCCGTGCTGGCCCTCGACGGCGCCGCTCCCGCGGGCCCCGCGGGGCGCCGCCGCGGCGTGCGCGTGCTGCCGGCCGTGTCGGTCGCGGCCTGGCTGGCCGCCCAGCCCGCCGCGCTCTCCGACGCCGAGGTCGAGCGCCTGCGCCGCCGCCTGGACGGCGCGCCCCTGCCGGCCCCGGCACCGGCACCGGCGCCGCCGGCCCCGGCCCCGGCCGCGGCGACCGCGCCGGTCCTCGCCGCCTGACGCCGGCCGCCGCGCGGTCCCCAGCGGGCACGTGTGGCACATGGCAGCCGCTATGCGGACGTGAAGTGCCACACGTCTGCGCGCGACGTCCCGCGCGGACGTGGCCGCCCGCGTCAGCGCACCTCGAACCCCGCGAGCCCCTCGTCCGGCTCCTCGACCGCCTCGACGCGGTCGACCAGCGCCATCCGCGGCCCCTGCTCGCACCAGGAGACGAGCGCGGCGACGGCCTCGGGGTCGCCCTCGAAGACCGCCTCGACGGTGCCGTCGGGGCGGTTGCGCACCCAGCCGGCCACCCCGTGGGCGCGGGCCTGGCGGACCGTGGCGTCCCGGAAGCCGACGCCCTGCACGCGGCCGGAGACGATCACGCGGCGGCGCATGGCCGCAGCGTACCCGCGGGCCGGGCGCAGCCCGGCTACTCGGCCTCGTCGGGCGCCTCGATCGTGAGCAGCGCGTCGAGCTGGGCGAGATGGGCGCGCACGTTGCCCGCCATCGCGTCGAGGATCGAGCGCGCCTGCTCGATGCCGTTGGAGGCGTTCGTGAGCTGCGACTTGATGCGCCGCACGTCCTCCATCGCCTGCAGCGCCCGCTCGACCTCGGCCCGCGCCGCCGTGGCGTCCAGCCCGCCGGCGTCGTCGCGCGCCATCAGCACGCGCGCCCGCGCCAGGCCGTAGGCGACCTCGAGCGCCAGCCGCGAGCCGTCCTCGGGGTCGTAGACGACGAACAGCTTGTCGCCGTTGTACTCGCGCAGCGGGTGCGTGCGGGCGGGCAGCTCGTCCTCGGACGGCACGACGAGCACCGCGTAGTCGGCGCCGCGCGTCTGCATCGCGGCGTCGAGCTCCTCGAGCGCCTGGTTCTTGGACAGCTTGCGGTCCTTGGCCTCGAACACGACCCGTCCGCGCGCCGGGCCGGCGCACGCGTCGATCGCCACGACGACGTCGCCCTTGCGCCCGCCCTCGCCGCGCGTGTCGCCGACAGCGTCGCAGTCGTCGCCGCGCGCGACCGCGATCGCGTCGAGCGCCTCGAACACGGCCTCCTCGTACGTGCGGCCCTTCGCCGCCCCGCGCTCCTCGGCCGCGGCGACCTCGCCGCGCTTCTCCTTCTCGGCGCGCAGCTCGGCGAGCTGCACCTTCAGCGCGGTGAGCTCCGACGTCATCGCCGCCAGCCGCTCGGCCTGCTGGTCGGAGGACTGCTTCATCACCGCCAGCGACGCGCGCTGGAAGCCGGCGAGCGGGTTGGTCTCGGAGTCCGAGGCGAACTGGCGGCGCAGGTCCTCGCGCATCTTGGCCGCCACCTCCTGCACGACCGCCTGGACGCGGTGCTGCACCGCGACCGACGACTCGTCGCCGAAGTGGCGCTGCAGGACCTTCGTCACGTGGCCGTTCTCGGGGCCGAAGACCTCGTCGACCTTCTGGTCCAGCCGCTCGGCGACCTTCCGCGCGCGCTCGACGAACTCGGCGTCCAGCGACCGCGCGGCGCGCTCGAACTCGGCCTTCACGAACTCGACGTCGGCGCCCGTATGCTCGCGGTCGAGCACGCGCGCCCCGATCTCGAGCATGTCGGCCACCAGCCGGCCCGGGTCCTCGGCGTCGCGCAGCATCCGCGCGGCCGTGGGATCCGTGACCTCGAAGGCGTCCAGGAAGACCCGGTCGCCCTGGAAGCGGACGTAGGCGGAGAGCGGGATCTGGAGGGCGAGGGCGGCTTCCATCGGACCCCTCACCGTAGGCCCCGCCTCAGACGGAAAACCCCCGCAAGTACCCTCAGGCGATGGCGGCCATCGACGACGCGCTGCTGGACCCGGAGCCCGCGCCCGCGCGGCTGCGGGCGCTCGTCGAGGCCGAGCTCGAGCGGGGCGCCGGGGAGCTGCGCGCCAAGCGCGCCGGGATCCCGGATCCGGTCGTCGTCGCGATCGCGCCGGGGGCCGATGGCCTGCTGGCCGCCGTGCCCGTCCCGGCGACCCTGCGCGTCGATCCCCAGGAGGTCGACGAGCGCAGCTGGCTGCTGGTCGCCGCGGTCGTCGGCGCGCTCGTCGCCGCCGGCGGCCCGCCCCTGCGGGCCGGCGACCTCGCCGGCCATCTCGCGCTCGCCGCCCCCGGCGACGACGCCGAGCTCGCCGCGCTCGCGTTCGACGAGAACGCCCAGCGCATCGACCGCCTGCGCGTCCGGGCGGTCGCGCTGCCCGCCGGCGCGCTCGACGCGGCGGTGCGCGACGTGCGCGAGCCGGTCGGGCCCGCCCATCCGCTGAAGGTCGCGGCCGCGATCGCCGCCCTCGGCGGCAACCCCGCCGACCCGTCCGCGTCGGCCGAGCACGAGGAGGCCGTCCTCGCCGCGCTCGCGCCGCGGGACCGCGCCACGCGCCCCCACGACGACCCCGACCCGCGCCGGCGCGTCGCCCGCCGCATCCTCCAGCGGCTGGCGGGCATGGGGAAGTGGGGCGGCTACCACACGGACTTCAGCCACCTCGCGCGCGGCTTCCACGGCAACGACAAGCAGCTCGCCGAGGAGGTGGGGGAGCGGCTGCTGGCCGCCCGCATCCTGCTGGAGAAGCCGAGCGTCGGCCAGCGCCACGTCTTCCTCAACCCGCGCCGGGCCGCCGACGTCTACGCGCTCGTCGACGACGGGGTCGTGCCGGACGATCTGAACCTGACGTGACCGTCATCGATAGTCTTCGCGCCGGGGTCAGATGAACGTTCGCGATTCCGTCTCACGCAAGGTCTTCACCGCCAAGACGCTCGTCGAGCGCGGCGTGTTCCGCCCGACGCGGCCCGACCGCCTCGTGCGCACCGGGCTGGCGCTCCAGCGCTGGGGGCCCACGGCGGCCGCCGGCTACCAGACGTCGGCGATCCGCTATCCCGACCAGGTCGCGGTCGTCGACGAGCTCGGCTCGCTGACGTTCACCGACGTGCACCGCCGGACGAACGCGCTCGCGCACGCGCTCGCCGACCGCGGCGTGGGGACCGGCGACCACATCGCCGTCCTGTGCCGTAACCACCGCGGGATGATCGACATCACGGTCGCCTGCTCGAAGCTCGGCGCCCACGCCCTGTACCTGAACACGATGTTCTCCGGGCCGCAGATCAAGGACGTCTGCGAGCGCCACGAGCCGAAGGCGATCGTCTACGACGAGGAGTTCGCCGAGGTCGTCGCGGCCGCCCACGAGGGGCGCGTCGGCATCGTCGCCTGGAGCGACGGCGTCGCGAACACCGGCGACGAGCGCCTCGAGGACCTGATCGAGGCCGGCGACCCCGCCGAGGTCCAACCGCCGCCGCAGAAGGGCCGCGTCACGATCCTCACCTCCGGCACGACCGGCAGCCCCAAGGGCGCCAACCGCAAGCAGCCGGAGTCGCTGGAGCCGGTCGCCGCCCTGCTGGACCGCATCCCGTACCGGGCGCGCGAGCACACGCACATCGCCGCCCCGATGTTCCACTCGTGGGGCTACGCGAACTGGATGCTGGCGATCAGCCTGTCGTCGACCGTCGTCCTGCGCCGCCGCTTCCAACCGGAGACCTGCCTGGAGACCGTCGCGCGCTTCGGCTGCACCGGGCTCGTCGTCGTCCCGGTGATGCTCCAGCGGATCCTGGAGCTCGACCCCGAGGTGCTCGACCGCTACGACACGCGCAAGCTGCGCGTCATCGCCGCCAGCGGCTCGGCGCTGCCCGGCGAACTGGCGCTGAAGGTCATGGACCGCTTCGGCGACGTCCTCTACAACCTCTACGGGTCCACCGAGGTCGCGTGGGCGACGATCGCCACGCCGGCCGACCTGCGCGCCGCGCCCGGCACCGCCGGCCGTCCGCCGCGCGGCACCGTCGTCAAGCTCCTCGACGAGGAGGGCCGCGAGGTGCCCCCCGGCCAGACCGGGCGCATCTTCGTCGGCAACGAGATGGCGATGGAGGGCTACACCGGCGGCGGCCACAAGCAGAGCATCGGCGGGCTGCTGTCCTCCGGGGACGTCGGGCACTTCGACGAGGCCGGGCGCCTGTTCATCGATGGCCGCGACGACGAGATGATCGTCTCCGGCGGCGAGAACGTGTTCCCGCGCGAGGTCGAGGACTGCCTGGCCGACCACGAGGCGGTCGAGGAGGTCGCGGTCATCGGCGTCGACGACGAGCAGTTCGGGCAGCGCCTGAAGGCGTTCGTCGTGCTGCGCTCCGACATCGACGCCGACGCGCTGAAGGCGCACGTGAAGGCCAACCTGGCCAGCTACAAGGTGCCCCGCGAGATCGTCGTGCTGGACGAGCTGCCGCGCAACGCGACCGGCAAGGTCCTCAAGCGCGAGCTGGCCGCCTCCTGACCGTTCGCGGGAGGGCCGTCGAGCTACGCTGAGGGGGTGCCCTCGCGTGCTGACACCCTCGACCTCGCGCGCCTGGCGCTCACCTCCGGCGAAGGTCGCCGGCTGACGGACCTGGACGTCCCGCTCGACGACCTCGAGCTCGGCGGCGAGCGCTACGCGACCCCTGCGACCGTCCCGGCCCTCCTGGACCTCTCGCGCATGAGCGGGGGCGGCTGGGCGCTGCGCCTGCGCTTCGCCGCGCCGCTCAGCGGGCCGTGCATGCGCTGCCTGGCGGCCGCGGCTCCGGAGATCGCCGTCGACGCCCGCGAGGTGCACGAGCACGGCTCCGACGACCCGGAGCTGACGAGCCCGTACGTGTCGGCCGTCGACGTGCTCGACCTGGCCGCCTGGGCGCGCGACGCGCTCGCGCTGGAGCTGCCCCGCCAGGTGCTGTGCCGGCCCGACTGCGCCGGCCTGTGCCCGGTCTGCGGCGAGGACCTCAACGCCGCCGGCCCCGAGCATCAGCACGAGCGCGCGCCCGACCCGCGCTGGGCGGCGCTGCGCGAGCTGAAGCTCGACTGACGCCTACAGGAACGGCCCGCTGGGCACGTAGGGCGCCAGCGGCCCGAGCCGCCCGCCGGTGAAGATCGGCCCGTCGGGCGACAGCGCCAGGCCGGCGTCGAGCGCCGTGCGCACCGCCCAGTCCTGGCCGGCGGACAGGAGGTCGACGGACACCGTCGCGCCCGGCCCCGACGCGGCCAGGCACGCCCACAGCAGGTCGCAGGCGGCCTCCTCGTCGAGCGCGGCCAGCAGCTTCACCGCCTCGCCGTCGTGGACGGCGAACCCGCGGTCGCCGTGGAGCAGCAGCCGGCACCCGGCGTCCAGCAGGACCGGCAGGTCGACCACGTGCGCGGCCCCGCGCACGTGGCGGGAGATCGGCGCGGTGCGCTCGACGTCCTCGCTGGCGACGACCGCGCCCGACGGCCTGGGCAGGCGCGACCGGTCGACGATCCCGCCGGCGGCCACGCACGGGCGCAGCGCCAGCCCCAGCCGGGCGTAGCGGCGCATCGCCTTCGGGTCGGTCGAGGAGAGGATGATCCGGCCGCGCACCCCGGCGGCGTCGGCGTATCCCCACGCGCGCTCCAGCAGCCGCCGGCCGATCCCGCGGCCCTGCAGGTCGGGGCGCACGGCCAGCAGCGACAGGCCCCACACGTCCTCGCGCACGATCGCCAGCGCCACGCCGCACACCTCGCCGCCGTCGTCGAGGGCGACCCAGGCGCCCTGCGGATCGGTCTCCAGCGCGTGGACGTGGCGGGCCTCGCTGCGGCGCACCGCCTCCGCGGTCGGCACCTCGCCGGGCGCCGAGAACACGGTGTGCGCGATCCCGGCGGTGACCGGGACGTCCTCGACGGTCATGGCGCGGATGTCCACTTCGCCAGCGTACGCGGGCGCGGAGGCGCTACTCTGCGTCGCCCATGGCCGTCCCCAAGCAGAAGCAGTCGCACGCCCGCACCTCGAAGCGGCGCGCGCAGCACAAGATCAGCGCGCCCGCGACGAACGCGTGCCCGACCTGCCACAGCCCGCGGCGTCCGCACCGCGTGTGCCCGGTCTGCGGGTCCTACGCCGGGCGCGAGGTCGTGCACGTGCACGACCACGAGCACGACCACAGCCACTGAGGCCCGCGGTGGCGACCGTCGCGGTCGACGCCAACGGCGCTGACCTCGGCCCCCGCGAGGTGGCCGAGGGCGCGATGCTCGCCGCCCGCGAGGGCGTCCGCGTGCTGCTGTTCGGGCCCGCCGACCGCATCGGCGAGGTCACCGACGGCGTGACGGTCGTCGACGCGCCCGTCTCGATCGCCAAGTCGCCCGAGCCCGCGTCGGCGGCGCGCTCCACGCCCGACGCCTCGATCGTCCGCGCCGCCCGCGCCGTCGCCGACGGCGACGCCGACGCGCTCGTCAGCGCCGGCTCCACCGGCGCCGCGCTCGCCGCCGGCCTGTTCAACATCAAGCGCGCCAAGGGCGTCCACCGGCCGGCGCTGGCGCTCGCGCTGCCGATGCCCGAGCACCCGGTGACGCTGCTGGACGTCGGGGCCAACGCCGACGTGCGCCCCGACCACCTCGTCCAGTTCGCGTTCATGGGCGCCGCGCTCGTGACGATGCGCCAGGGCATCGCCCGCCCGCGCGTCGCGCTGCTGTCCAACGGCGAGGAGCCCTCGCGCGGCAACGAGCTCGTGCTCGAGACCCACCGGCTGCTGGCCGAGCGCGCCGCGAACTCGTTCGCGCTGGAGTTCGTCGGCAACGTCGAGGGGACCCAGCTCGCGCTGGGCGCCGCCGACGTGATCGTCGCCGACGGCTTCACCGGCAACGTCGCCCTCAAGCTCATCGAGGGCATCTCGCAGCGGCTGATGACCGTCATCCGCGACCGCGCGAGCAGCAGCACCCGGGGGCGCATCGGCGGGATCCTGCTGCGGCCGTCGCTGCGCGGCCTGCGCGACGAGCTCGACCCGGAGGGCCCCGGCGGCGCCTACCTGCTGGGGCTGCGCAAGCTCGGCGTCGTCCCGCACGGGCGCTTCACCCGCGTCGGGTTCGCCAACGCGATCCGGGCCGCCGCCCAGGGCATCGACGAGGACGTCGTCGGGCGCACGCTGGCGGCGATGGACGCCGCCGGGGCCTTGCGGCGCCCCCCGTCCGACAGCGTCGCTACGGTGGCCGACCGATGACCCGCGACGACGTCTTCCAGGCCATCCGCGCCCACCTCGCCGACGAGCTCGAGGTGGATCCCGCGCGCATCACGCCGGAGACCCGGTTCCGGGAGGACCTCGAGGCCGACTCGCTCGACCTGTACACCCTCGTGCAGGAGCTCGAGGACTCCTACGGCGTGCGCATCTCCGACGAGGATGCGGCGAAGATCCTCACCGTGGGTCAGGCGGTGGACTTCGTGATCGCGCACGGCGTCGGGGCGTAGTGGAGAAGCTGAAGCAGCTGCTCGAGGAGCTTCCCGAGGACCTGTACCGCCAGGTGTTCACCCACGCCTCGTGGTCGGAGCGGCGGTCGGACTCCTATTCCCGTCTGGCGTTCCTGGGAGACTCGGTCCTCGGGCTCGCCGTGACCTCGCATCTCTACCCCCGTCTCGAGGCGGAGCGCTTCGGCGCCGGCCGCCTCACCAAGATCCGCGCGCAGGCCGTGTCCGGCCCGTCGTGCGTGGCCGTGGCCGAGCGCCTGGGCATCCCCGCGCGCCTGCAGGCGGCCGCTCCCGAGGGCGCCGGCCCGGGCGCCGCGACCGCGATCGCCACCGACCGCGTGCTGGCGTCGGTGACCGAGGCGGTCATCGGCGCCTGCTTCCTGCACGTCGGCTACGACCGCACGGCCGAGGCGGTCGTCGAGGCCTTCCAGCCCGAGCTGTCGGAGGCGCTCGAGCACCCCGTCGACTTCAAGTCCACGCTGCAGGAGCGCCTGGCCCGCGGCGGCGAGGTCGTCGACTACCGCGTCACCGCCGAGATCGGCCCGCCGCACGAGCGGACGTTCGAGGTGGAGGCCAGCGTCAACGGCCGCGTCGTGGGGCGCGGCTCGGGGCGCTCCAAGAAGGCGGCCGAGCAGGCGGCCGCGCGCGCGGCGCTCGAGGCCGAGGACGCCGAGGCCGCGGGCGGGGAGGCCTGATGCATCTCAAGTCCCTGACGATGAAGGGGTTCAAGTCGTTCCCCGACCGCACGCGGCTGGAGTTCGGCCCGGGCGTGTCGGTCATCGTCGGGCCGAACGGCTCGGGCAAGTCGAACGTCACCGACGCGGTCCTGTGGGCGCTGGGCGAGCAGTCGCCGCTGGCGGTCCGCGGCGCGTCGATGCAGGACGTCATCTTCGGCGGCGGCCGCGGCGTGCAGGCGCGCACGTCGGCCGAGGTCGAGCTCGTGCTCGACAACGGCGACGGCAGCGAGCAGCTCCCGTTCAGCGAGATCTCGATCATGCGCCGCCTGGACCGCTCGGGCGACGGCGAGTACCGCCTCAACGGCGCCAGGTGCCGGCTCGTCGACGTGCTCGAGGTCCTGTCGGACACCGGCCTGGGCAAGGAGATGCACTCGGTCGTCTCCCAGGGGCGCATCGAGGCGATCGTCACGTCCAAGCCCAAGGACCGCCGGCTGCTGATCGAGGAGGCCGCCGGCCTGGGCAAGCACCGCAAGCGCCGTCGCCGCGCGCAGCTCAAGCTCGAGCGCACGCAGGACAACCTCGACCGCGCGCTCGACGTCGAGCGCGAGGCGCGCACCCGGCTGCGGCCGCTCAAGCGCCAGGCCGAGGCCGCCGAGCTGCACGAGCGCCTGGAGCGCCAGGCCGACGAGGCGCGCTGGGAGCTGGCCCGCGAGGCCGTCCGGGCCAGGCGGGCCGGCCTGGCCGAGGCCGAGGCGGCCGCGCAGGCGGCCACGGCGGCCCGCGCCGAGACCGAGGGCCGCCTCGAGGACGTGGCCCGTCGCCGCCAGGAGGCCGAGGAGGCGCTCGCGGCCCGCACCGAGCAGCGCGAGGCGCTCGCCAACCGCGTCTACGCCGCCCGCGGCGCCCGCGACAAGATCGAGCTGCGCCTGGAGCGCGCGCAGGAGACCGCCGCGTCGCTGACCGAGCGCATCGAGCGCCGCGCCGTGCAGATCGCCGCGCTGGAGGCCGAGGCCGCCGAGGACGCCCCCGACGACGAGGGGCGCGAGCGGATCGCCCAGCTCGAGGCCGAGCTGGAGCGCCTCGACCGCGAGCACGAGGCCGAGCTGGAGCGCGAGCTGGCCGCGCTGGAGGTCGAGCGCGCCGCCGCGCAGACGCGCGCCGAGGAGCTGCAGGAGGCCGTCGCGGCCGCGAAGGCCGCGCTCGCCGAGGCCGACGCCGCCGCCGAGACCGCGCGGCGCGAGCGCCGCGAGGCCGAGAAGGCCGTCGAGGCGGCCCGTCGCGAGGCGGCCAAGGTCGGTGCCGAGCTGGCCGCCGCCAACCAGTTCCTGCGCTCCCACGCGGGCGCCCCCGGCGGCGCGCGGGCGCTGTCGGGCGAGCTGCAGGTCGCCGACGGCTACGAGCTCGCGCTCGCCGCCGCGCTCGACGGGCGGCTGGGCGCCGCCCTGGTCGACGACCTCGACGCGGGCGCGTCGCTGCTGGACCGCGCCGGCCGCGACGGGGCGCGGGCGCTCGTGCTCGGCGCCGACGCCGGGCCGGGGGAGACCGGCGCGGCCGGCGAACCGCCGGTGCCGGGCGCGGTCGCGCTGGCCGAGCTCGTCCAGGGGCCCGAGGCTGCGCTCGCCCTGCTGCGCTCCGTGTGGGTCGTCGACGACCTCGCCGACCTGCCCGCCGGCTTCGGCGGGACCGCCGTGACGCGGACCGGCCGCGCCTGGTCGCCGGCCACGCGCGAGCTGCGCCAGGTCGCCGCCGGCGGCGCCGAGCGCGTCCTGGCCGAGCGCAACCGCCGCGACCGGCTCATCGCCGACTCCGAGCGCGCCGTCCAGGCCGAGCAGGCCGCGCTGGCCGCCGCCGAGCGCGCCGCCGAGGCCGTCGCCGCCGCCGACACCGCCCGGGAGGAGGCCGACCGCGCCGCCCGCCAGGCCGATCGCGACCGCTCCGCCGCGGCCGAGGAGCTGCGCCGCGCCGGCTGGCTCATCGAGCAGCGCCGCAAGGCCCCGCAGGAGGGCGCGAGCGCCGTGCGCCGCGCCCAGGTGGAGGGCGAGCTGGCGGCCGAGCGGCGCACCGCCGAGCGGGCCGCCCGCGAGCGCGCCGAGCGCGCCCGCCGGCTGGAGTTCCTGCGGGCCCAGCGCGCCGGCGACGAGCGGCTGGAGCCGCAGGCCCGCGCGCTGGCCGAGGCGCTGGCGCGCGTCGCGGCCGCGGTGACCAACCGCGTCGAGGCGCTCGAGGCCGAGCTGGCCGCCGACCGCGCCGCCGGCGAGGGCGTGGCCGAGCGGCTGCGCGCCTGCGCCCGCGAGGAGGCCGAGATCCAGACGCTGCTGCGCCAGCGCGGCGAGGCGGTCACGGCCGCCGAGGTGCGCGCCCAGCAGCTCCGCGACGCCGAGGCCGAGGCGACGCACGAGCTCGGCGAGCTGGCCGAGAAGCTCGGGCTCGAGGCCGAGCCGGCCACCGAGCCGCTGGACCCGCAGGAGGCCGAGCAGCTCCGTGCCCGCATCGAGCGGCTGGCCAAGCGCCGCGAGCAGCTCGGGCCGGTCAACCCGCTGGCCAAGGAGGAGTACGCCGAGGCCGTCGCCCACGTCGAGGAGCTCGAGGCCCAGCGCGCCGACCTGGAGACCGCGCTGCGCGAGCTCAAGCAGCTCATCCGCGACACCGACCGCGAGATCCGCGAGACGTTCGAGGCGACGTTCGCGGCCGCGGCCAAGAACTTCGAGGAGCTCGCCGAGCAGGTGTTCCCGGGCGGCCGCGGCCGGCTGCGGCTCGTGCGCGAGGACGCCGGGCCGCGCCCGGTGCTCGGCGGCATGGAGTCCGAGGGCGGCGAGCCGCCGTCCGAGGAGGCGATCGAGGCGGCCGCCGAGGCCGAGGACGCCCCCACGGAGGAGGAGGACCTCCTCGGCGTCGAGATCGAGATCACGCCGGCCGGCAAGTCGATGAAGCGGCTGACGCTGCTGTCGGGCGGCGAGAAGTCGATGACCGCGGTCGCGTTCCTGTTCGCCGTCTTCCTGGCCCGCCCGTGCCCGTTCTACATCCTCGACGAGGTCGAGGCCGCGCTCGACGACCTCAACCTCGAGCGCTTCCTGGGGCTGCTGACCCGCTACGCCGACCGCGCGCAGTTCATCGTCGTCACCCACCAGAAGAAGACGATGGAGGCCGCCGACTGCCTGTACGGCGTGTCGATGGGCGGCGACGGCGTCTCCAAGGTCGTCAGCCGGCGCCTGCCCAAGCGGGATGCCGCGCCGGCGCCCGCCGAGGCGGCCTGACGCCCTGACGTCACTGAGTGACGGATCTCCCACCCGGATTGCCTCCCGGGTGGAAAAATGACGCCCATGTCATCTTTCTCGCATCACCCGGACCTGGGGACGGTGTACGTCGGCCCGTCGCTGACGCGCTCCCTGGTCGCGGTCGCCCTCGCGCTCGCCTCCGCCTCGCGCTAGGGATCAAGCAGCCCTGCACGCACGGTCAGGACGGACCGCGCCCGGGGTCGTAGCGTTCGCCGCGGTCCCACAGGAGGAGAGAGAGGCATGAGCCTGCAGGAGCTCGAGGTCGTCCGGTCGATCCTGCGCGAGATGGATCTGGCGCTGGCCGGACCCGTCGACGCCGCGCGCACGAACTTCGAGGAGATGCTCGCCGCGGCGCCCGTCGACGAGACGATCGCGTTCGACGACACCACCGTCGGCGGCATCCCGGCGCTGCGCGCCGTGGCGCCCGGGGCCAGCGACGAGCGGGTGCTGCTGTACCTGCACGGCGGCGCGTTCCTGATCGGCTCGGCGCACGGCTACCGCGCGTTCTTCTCCAACCTCGCCCGGGACACCGGCGTCACCGGCCTGGCGATCGACTACCGCCTGGCGCCCGAGCACCCGTTCCCGGCCGCCGTCGACGACGCGCTCGCCGCCTACCGCGGGCTGCTCGACGAGGGCCGCGCACCCGGCCGGATCGTCGTCGCCGGCGACAGCGCCGGCGGCGGGCTGGCCGCGTCGCTGCTCGTCGCCGCCCGCGACGCCGGGCTGCCGATGCCCGCCGGCGCGCTGCTGCTGTCGCCGTGGGCGGACCTGCGCTGCACCACGCGGTCGATGGAGGCGAAGGCGAAGGAGGACCTGTCGCTGACGCCCGGGGACCTGCGCGCCAGCGCCGAGCGCTACCTCGACGGCGCCGACCCGGCCCACCCGCTCGCCTCGCCCGTCGAGGCCGACCTCACCGGGCTGCCGCCGCTGCTCATCACGGTCGGCTCGTGCGAGATCCTCCTCGACGACGCCGTCGCGCTCGCGGGGCGCGCCGGCGAGTGCGGCGTGCGCGCCACGCTCGACGTGTGGCCGCAGATGCCGCACGTGTGGCAGTCGTTCGCCTTCATGCTGTCGGAGGGCGCCGAGGCCAGCGCCGACGCCACGCGGTGGATGGCTCAGCGCCTGGAGGAGGCGGACCGATGAGCGCCATCCAGCGGGACGCCGACGTCGTCGTCATCGGCGCGGGCTTCGCCGGCCTGTACGCGGTCCATCGCCTGCGCGGCCTCGACCTCGACGTGCAGGGCTTCGAGGCGGCCGACGGGGTCGGCGGCACCTGGCGGTGGAACCGCTACCCGGGCTGCCGCTGCGACGTCGCGTCGATGGAGTACTCGTACTCGTTCGACAAGGAGCTCGAGCAGGAGTGGACCTGGAAGGAGCGCTACGGCGCCCAGGAGGAGATCCTCGCCTACCTCGAGACCGTCGCCGACCGCCACGACCTGCGCCGCAGCTTCAAGTTCGAGACGCGCGTCACGGACGCCGCGTGGGACGAGGACGCCGAGCGCTGGATCGTCGAGACCGACCGCGGCGACCGCGTGCGGGCGCGCTTCCTGGTCGCGGCGTCCGGCAACCTGTCGATCCCCAACACGCCGGCGTTCCCGGGCATCGACCGCTTCCAGGGGCGGGTGCTGCACACCGGCCTGTGGCCGGCGGAGGGCGCCGACGTCAGCGGGCAGCGCGTCGGCGTGATCGGCACCGGCTCGTCGGGCGTCCAGGTCATCCCGCTGCTGGCCCAGGACGCCGAGCACCTGTACGTCTTCCAGCGCACGCCGCACTACGTCGTCCCGGCGGCCAACCACGCGCTCAGCGAGGAGTTCGTGCGCGAGACGAAGGCGCGCTACGACGAGTTCCGCCAGGAGTGCTGGCTGACCCCGTTCGGGTTCCGGCTCGAGCTGAACCCCAAGAGCGCGCTGGAGGTCAGCGAGGAGGAGCGCAACGCCGAGTACCAGCGCCGCTGGGACCGCGGCGGGCCCGAGCTGATGGGCGCCTTCTCGGACCTGCTCTTCGACGAGGAGGCCAACGAGACGTGCGCCCGGTGGGTGCGCGCGAAGATCGCCGAGATCGTCGAGGACCCCGAGACGGCCCGCAAGCTGCAGCCGACCTCGTACCCGTTCGGGGCCAAGCGGCTCGTCCAGGGGACCGACTTCTACGAGACGTTCAACCGCGACAACGTGACGCTCGTCGACCTGCTCGAGGCGCCGATCGTCGAGATCACCGAGCGGGGCGTGCGCACCGAGAACGCCGAGTACGAGCTCGACGTGCTCGTGCTCGCCACCGGCTACGACGCGGTCACCGGGCCGCTGCTGGCGATCAACCCGCGCGGCCGCGACGGGCTGACGCTGCAGGAGGCGTGGGCCGACGGCCCGCAGACTTACCTGGGCCTCGGCGTGGCCGGCTTCCCGAACCTGATCACGGTCACCGGGCCGGGCAGCCCGTCGGTCGTCAGCAACTTCGCGATCTCGATCGAGCAGCACGTCGACTGGATCGCGGACCTGCTCGTGCACATGCGCGAGCACGGGATCCGCACGATCGAGCCCGACCGCGAGGCGCAGGAGGCGTGGACCCGCCACGTCCTCGAGCTGGCCGAGCCGACGCTGTTCACCCGCGCCGACTCGTGGTGGATGGGCGCGAACATCCCCGGCAAGCCGCGCGTGTTCATGGCCTACCTCGGCGGCGTCACCGCCTACAAGGAGCGCTGCGACGAGGTGGCGGCCAACGGCTACGAGGGGTTCGTGCTCACGGCCGCCGAGCCCTCGGCCGCGTAGCCCCGCCACTATCGTGGCGGGCCATATGGCCCGCGACTGGCGAGACCTGTTCATCACCGGCGACGGCACCGAGGCCGTCGCCGCCGACGCCGAGCCCGAGCCCGAGCGGCGCCGGGGCTTCTTCCGGCGGCTGCGCGAGAACCTGTCCAAGACGCGTCAGGCCCTGGGCGCCGAGATCCAGGCGACGCTGTTCGAGGGCGAGCTCGACGCCGAGACGTGGGAGCGCCTGGAGGAGGCGCTGATCATGGCCGACGTCGGCGCGGCGACCACCGCCCGCGTCGTCGGCCAGCTCGAGCAGGAGGCCGAGGCCGGCGGGCTGGAGGGCGGCGAGGCGCTCACGCGCCGCCTGACCGAGCTGCTCGCCGACCTGGCCCGCACCGGCGACGACCGCATCGACCTGCGCCACGAGCCGACCGTGATCCTCATGGTCGGCGTCAACGGCACCGGCAAGACGACGACGCTGGGCAAGATCGCCTGGCACCTGCGCAACGAGCTCGGCAAGACCGTGATGCTCGGCGCCGCCGACACGTTCCGGGCCGCCGCCACCGAGCAGCTCGAGGGGTGGGCGAAGCGGGCCGGGGTGCCGATCGTCACCGGCCGCGAGGGCTCCGACCCGGGCGCGGTCGCCTGGGACGCGATCGTGCAGGGCCGCGCGCAGGGCTGCGACGTGATCCTCATCGACACGGCCGGGCGCCTGCACACCCAGGACGACCTGATGGCCGAGCTCACGAAGGTCCGCCGCGTGATCGCCAAGCAGATGCCCGACGCGCCGCACGAGACGCTGCTCAGCGTCGACGCGACCACCGGCCAGAACGGGCTGCGCCAGGCGCGCCTGTTCGCCGACGCGGTGCAGGTCGACGGGATCGTGCTGACCAAGCTCGACGGCACCGCCAAGGGCGGGATCGCGCTGGCGATCGCCGGCGAGCTGGGCATCCCGGTGAAGCTCATCGGCATCGGCGAGAGCCTCGAGGACCTGCGCCCGTTCGACGCCGACGACTTCGCGCGGGCCCTGCTCAGCGCGTGAGCCGCCGGCTGGGTTAGCCTGCCGCCCCATGGATCCCTGGGTCATCTGGGTGGTGGCGGCCTGCGTCCTCGCCGTCGGCGAGATCGCGTCCGTGAGCTTCTTCCTGGGACCGTTCGCCGGCGGGGCGGTCGTGGCCGCGATCGTGTCGCTGCTCGGCGCCGGCTGGGTCGTGTCGTCGGTCGTGTTCCTGGTCGTGTCCGTGCTGCTGCTGCTGTTCCTGCGGCCGGTCGCGCGGCGCCACCTGCGCCAGCCACCGGCCCTGCGGACCGGCACCGCGGCGCTCATCGGGCGGCCCGCGGTGGTGCTGGAGCGCATCTCCAACGACGAGGGCGTCGGCGTGGCCCGGATCGACGGCGAGGTGTGGACGGCGCGGGCGTTCGACGAGGACCGCGTCATCGAGCCGGGCGAGAAGGTCAGCGTGATCGAGATCCGCGGCGCCACCGCGCTGCTGGACTGATGCTCAAGTAGAGAAAGCGAGAGGCACAACCCATGGCAGGGCTCATCGTTCTCGGCGTCCTCATCGTGTTCGCCCTCATCGTGGCGGCGAAGACCATCCGGATCATCCCGCAGGCGCGGGCCGGCGTCGTCGAGCGCCTCGGTCGCTACAGCCGCACGCTGCAGCCGGGCCTCACGATCGTGATCCCGTTCATCGACCGGGTGCGCCCGCTGCTGGACCTGCGCGAGCAGGTCGTGGCGTTCCAGCCCCAGCCGGTGATCACCGAGGACAACGTCACCGTGCAGATCGACTCGGTCCTCTACTTCACGATCACCGACGCCAAGTCGGCCACCTACGAGGTCGCCAACCCGCTGCAGGCGATCGAGCAGCTCACGATCACGACGCTGCGCAACGTGATCGGCGGCATGACGCTCGAGCAGACGCTGACCTCGCGCGAGGAGGTCAACAGCCAGCTTCGCGTCGTGCTCGACGAGGCGACCGGCAAGTGGGGCATCCGCATCAACCGCGTCGAGATCAAGTCGATCGAGCCGCCCGCGTCGATCCAGGAGGCGATGGAGAAGCAGATGCGCGCCGAGCGCGACCGGCGCGCGGCGATCCTCACCGCCGAGGGCGTCAAGCAGTCGCAGGTGCTCACCGCCGAGGGCGAGAAGCAGGCCGCGGTGCTGCGCGCGGAGGGCGAGCGCGACGCGGCGATCGCGCGGGCCGACGGCGAGGCGAAGGCGATCGCGACGGTGTTCGACGCGATCCACGCCGGCAACCCCGACGGGCCGCTGCTCAGCTACCAGTACCTGCAGATGCTGCCGCAGATCGCCCAGGGCGACGCCAACAAGATCTGGGTGATCCCGTCGGAGCTGACGACCGCGCTGGGCAACCTCGGGACCACGCTGGCCGGCGGCGCCGGCGGGGCGCGCGACGGGTCGCCGGCGCCGGCGCCGTCGCCGTCGCCGTCGCCCGGGAGCGGGCCGCGGCCGGTGCCGCCCCCTCAGGCCCAGGCGTAGGCGGCTACGCCCGCACGGCGGCGGCGAGCGGGATCTCGGCCCGGACGAGGGTGCCCTCGCCGCTGACGCTGCGCACGGTGAGGACGCCGTCGAGGGCCTCGACGCGGTCGGCCAGGCCGCGCAGGCCCGAGCCGGCGGCCGGGTCGGCGCCGCCGACGCCGTCGTCGGCGACCTCGACGACGATGCGCCCGACCTCCCGGCGGGCGCGGACGGTCGCCTCGGTGGCCTGCGCGTACTTGGCGACGTTGGCCAGGCACTCGGCCACGACGAAGTAGGCGGCCGCCTCCGCGTTGGGCGCCATCCGCTCGTCGGGAACCTCCTCCACCGTCACGGGCACGGTCGCGCGGGCGGCGAGCTCCTCGATCGCCGGGCCGAGCCCGCGCTCGGTGAGGATCGCGGGGTGGATGCCGCGCGCGAGGTCGCGCAGCTCCGCGAGCGCGAGCTTGGACTCCTCGTGGGCCTCGGCGACGAGGTCGCCGGCCGGGTTGCCGTCGGTCTCCAGCCGCTTGCGGGCGAGCCCGAGCTTCAGCGACAGCGCGACGAGCCGTTGCTGGGCGCCGTCGTGGAGGTCGCGCTCGATGCGCCGGCGGGCCTCGTCGGCGGCCTCGATGATCCGCGCCTGGCTGGAGCGCAGGTCGTCGACGCGGGCCGAGAGCTCCGGGTCGGGGGTGGAGGACAGCAGCAGCCGCGCCCACGCGCCGTGCAGGCGCCCGAGCAAGTTCACGAGGTGCCAGGTGATCCAGCAGCACAGCGCGCCGACCGGGACGAGCGCGAGCGCCTCCGGCAGCGTGTCGGCGTCGAAGAGGCCGACCTCGATGCCGTCCGAATCGGCCCAGTAGTAGGTCGGCGCGAACAGCAGGCCGAGGGAGAGCGTCACGAGCGCGGTCGTGGCGACGAACCAGATGGTCCCGATCGGGAACTGCGCGATCAGGTAGACGAGGTCCTTCCAGGTCTGCGGGTCGCCGAGGCGGGTGACGATCTGGGCGCCGACGCCGGGCCGGTCGGGCAGCCGGTAGTGGGCGGACGCGTCGACGCCGAGCAGCGTGCGGATGCAGGCGCGCTCGGCCTGCGCCATCCACCGGATCAGCCACAGCATCCCGATGAGGATCGGGATGCCGATCAGCGTGATCGCCAGGCCGAGCCCGGTCGAGATGCCGGTCACGAGCACCACGAACCAGGTCACGCCGAGCGGGAAGCTCAGGAGCAGGTAGGCGAGGCGTCGCAGCGGAAGCACGGCGGGAACGGTAGAGCGCGGCCGAAGCGCGGCCCATACGGCTACCCCTACTCTTGGACGACGGTGTTCGACGCCCTCTCCGAGAAGCTCCAGGCCACGCTCTCCGACGTCCGCGCGCGCGGCACGCTCACCGAGGACGACGTCAACACGGCGATGCGCGAGATCCGCCTCGCGCTGCTGGAGGCCGACGTCAACTTCAAGGTGGTCAAGTCGTTCACGGCGCGCGTGAAGGAGCGCGCGCTCGGCGCCGACGTGCTCGGCCAGCTCAACCCCGGCCAGCAGGTCGTGAAGATCGTCAACGACGAGCTCACCGACCTGATGGGCGGCGCGGCCGCCGGCATCGCCTTCGCGCCGCGCCCGCCGACCGTGATCCTGATGGCCGGCCTGCAGGGCTCCGGCAAGACGACGGCGACGGCGAAGCTCGCGCGGCTGCTGCGCGAGCAGAACGACGCGTCGGTCGCGGTCGCCGCCTGCGACGTGTACCGCCCCGCGGCGGTCGACCAGCTCGTGAAGGTCGGCGCGCAGGCCGGCGCCACCGTGTACGAGCAGGGCACCGACCGCGACCCGGTCGACATCGCCGGCTGGGCGCTGGACCGGGCCAAGCAGGACGGCAAGGACGTGCTGATCGTCGACACCGCGGGCCGCCTGCACGTCGACGCCGACCTGATGGACGAGCTGGTGCGCATCCGCAAGGTCGTGCGCCCGCACGCGATCCTGCTCGTCGTCGACGCGATGACCGGCCAGGACGCCGTCAACGTCGCCGAGCAGTTCGCCGAGGCCGTGCAGTTCGACGGCGTCGTGATGACCAAGCTCGACGGCGACGCCCGCGGCGGCGCCGCGCTGTCGGTCAAGGCGGTCACCGGCAAGCCGATCCTCTACGCGTCGACGGGCGAGAAGCTCGACCAGTTCGAGCGCTTCCACCCGGACCGCATGGCCCAGCGCATCCTCGGGATGGGCGACGTGATGTCGCTCATCGAGAAGGCGCAGGACCAGTTCGACGAGCGCGAGGCCAAGGACCTCGAGCGGCGCCTGCGCAAGGGCGAGTTCACGTTCGAGGACTTCCTGTCGCAGCTCAAGATGATGCGCCGCATGGGGCCGCTGCAGTCGCTGCTCGGGATGATCCCCGGCTTCGCCGGCAACCAGCTCAAGAACCTGAAGGTCGACGAGCGCGAGCTCGACCGCGTCCAGGCGATCATCCTGTCGATGACCCCCGAGGAGCGCCGCCGGCCGGAGCTGATCAACGGCTCGCGGCGGCTGCGGATCGCCAAGGGGTCGGGCACGAGCGTCCAGCAGGTCAACGGCCTGATCAAGCAGTTCGGCCAGATGAAGAAGCTGATGCAGCAGGTGGGGCGCGGCAAGATGCCCGACATCGGCGCGCTGATGCGCCAGGCGGGCCGGTAGGGCGACCCGCTACTCTCTTGCCGTCTATGGCAGTTCGACTTCGACTGACCCGCATCGGCGGGAAGAAGGACCCCGTCTGGCGCGTCGTCGTCGCCGACCAGCGGTCCCCGCGCGACGGCCGCGTCATCGAGACCGTCGGCCACTACAACGCGCAGACCGACCCGTCGACCATCACGCTCGACGAGGAGCGCATCAAGGCGTGGCTCGAGCGTGGCGCTCAGCCGACCGAGACGGTGCGCAAGCTCCTGCGCATCCAGGGCATCGCCTGATCCGCACGCCATGAAGGATCTGCTCGAGGAGCTCGCCCGCCGGCTCGTGGACGAGCCCGACGAGGTGTCGGTCGAGCAGTTCGAGGAGGACGACGGCACGATCGTCCTGGAGCTGGCCGTGGCCGACGACGACTACGGCAAGGTCATCGGTCGCGGCGGACGCACGGCCAACGCCCTGCGCACGGTCGTGAAGGCCGCCGCGGTCCGCGAGAACCGCCGCGTCCTTGTCGACATCGTCGAGTGAGCTCGTCGCCGGCGTCGTCGGCCGGCCGCATGGGCTCGACGGCTCGTTCCACGTGCTGCGGCCCCGCCCGGAGCTGCTGGAGCCGGGGACGCAGGTGACCGTGGACGGCACGCCCCGCACCGTCGAGCGCCGCGCCGGCACGCCCGCGCGCCCGATCGTCCGCCTGTCGGGCGCCTCGTCGCGCGACGCCGCCGCCGAGCTGCGCGGCCGCGAGCTGCGCGTCCCGCGCTCGGCCGCCCCGCCGCTGGAGGAGGACGAGTACTGGGCCGAGGACCTGGAGGGCTGCGCGGTCGTCGACGGCGAACGCCCGGTCGGCACCGTGCGCCGGCTGCTGGCCTATCCGTCGTGCGAGCTCTTGGAGGTGGAGCGCCCGGGGGCGCCCGACCTGCTCGTCCCGCTCGTGCGCGACGCGATCCGCGCGGTCCGCATCGAGGTGCGCACGATCGACGTGCGGCTCGAGTTCCTGGGGGAGGAGGGCTGAGCGCCCCGTGGACGTCGACGTCTTCACGCTGTTCCCGGAGTGGTTCGACTGGTTTCGCACCCAGCGCCACGTCCGCAACGTGCTCGAGTCCGGCACGACGCTGAACTGCGTCAACCCGCGCGACTACACGACGCTGTCGGGCCGCCAGGTCGACGACACCCCGTTCGGCGGCGGCGCCGGCATGGTCCTGCGCGTCGACGTGATGGAGCAGGCCCTGGCCGGCTGGTACGGCGTCGAGGACGCGATGACCGTGCGCGAGCAGCGGCGGGTCATCGCGCTGACCCCGGGCGGGCGCGTGCTCGACGACGCCTACGTGACCGAGCTGGCCGCGGAGCCCGCGATCACGCTGCTGTGCGGGCGCTACGAGGGGTTCGACGAGCGCATCGTCCAGCACCTCGCCAGCGACACCCTCAGCATCGGGCGCTACGTGCTCAGCGGCGGCGAGCTGGCCGCGATGGTCGTCTGCGACGCGGTGCTGCGCAAGCTGCCGGGCGCGCTGGGCCACGAGGACTCGGCCGCGGAGGAGTCGTTCTCCCAGGCGCTGGGCGGCAACCCCGAGTACCCGCACTACACCCGCCCGGCGGTGTGGCGCGGCCACGCGGTGCCCGACGTGCTGCTGTCGGGCAACCACGCGCTCGTGCGCCAGTGGCGGCGCGAGCGCAGCCGCGAGCGCGGCGGCGGCTGAACGCGCGCGCGGATCACCGGACCGGCGCTCCGCTACCATGATCGCTCCGCGCCGGGCCGACCCTTGCCAACGACCACGGCCCCGCCGATCCCTCTCATGTCTTCCGTCATCGAAACCCTCGAGCGCGCCCAGCTGCGCCGGGTCCCCGCCTTCCAGGCCGGCGACCGCGTCCGCGTCCACTTCCAGGTGATCGAGGGCTCGCGCCGACGCACCCAGGTGTTCGAGGGCGTCGTCATCAAGCGCCAGGGTCACGGCGTGCGCGAGACCTTCACCGTCCGCAAGCAGTCCTTCGGCGTCGGCGTGGAGCGCACGTTCCCCGTCCACTCGCCGAAGATCGAGAAGATCGACGTCGCCGCCCGCGGCGACGTGCGGCGCGCCAAGCTCTACTACCTGCGCGATCGCGTCGGCAAGCGCGCCCGCGTGCGCGAGCGCCGCTACGCCGGCCCCGAGCAGGCCGTGGCGCCGGGTCTGCTTCACGACCCCGCCGCCGAGGCCGAGGCCGCCGAGGCGCAGGCCGCCGCCGCCGAGGCGGAGGCCGCGGAGGCCACCGAGACCGCGGAGGCCGAGGCCGCCGAGACGCAGGACGCCGCGGCGGAGGCGCCGGCCGAGGTCCCCACCGAGCCTGCCGAGACCGACGCCGAGGCTCCCGCCGAGGCCGAGGCCGAGGCTCCGGCGGACGCCGCAGGTGCGGCCGACGCCGCCGAGGCTCCCGACGAGGAGCCCTCTGAGGCCGCTGAGGCCGACGAGAAGGCGTGAAGACCAAGAAGAAGCACGAGCCCTGGACGGGCGCGTGGTTCCTCGAGCTCGCCATCATCATCGCGGTCGCGCTGGGGCTGGCCCTCGGCATCCAGGCCTTCCTGGTCAAGCCCTACCGCATCCCCTCGCCGTCGATGGTGCCGACGCTCGAGATCGGCCAGCGTGTGCTGGTCAACCGGATCGGCAATCGCTTCGGCGACCCGTCGATCGGTGACATCGTCGTCTTCCACCCGCCGCGGGGCGCCGACAGCGACACCTGCGGCAACCCGGACGCCGGACGCGGCACGGGCCGCCCGTGCGATCGCCCGACGCGCCAGCGGCTGGACACCAACTACATCAAGCGCATCGTCGCGGGCCCGGGCGACCGGATCGCGATCGAGAACGGTCATGTCATCCTCAACGGCGAGCTGCAGGACGAGCCGTTCATCCGCGAGTGCGGGATCGGCGGAGCCTGCACGTTCATGGACGAGATCACCGTTCCCGCCGACCACTGGTTCATGATGGGCGACAACCGTGGCGAGTCCGACGACAGCCGCTTCTGGGGTCCCGTCCCCCGAGACTGGATCATCGGTGGTGCCTTCGCCACGTACTGGCCGCCAGACCGGATCGGGCTCCTCTAGCCGCCGTCCGGCCAAGCGCGGGCGCCGCCTCTTCCAGCACGACCGCCGTCTCGGGGTCCGCTGGGTGGCGGGCGCCGACGAGGCCGGCCGCGGGTGCCTGGCCGGCCCGCTGGTCGCCGCCGGGGTCCTGTTCGACCTCGAGCGCCTGCGCCCGTCCGACGTGCGCGCGCTGTCGGCGCTCAACGACTCCAAGCAGCACACGCCGGAGGCCCGCGAGGAGCTGTACCCGCGCGTGCTGCGGATCGCCACGCGCGTGCACGTCGTCTCGCGCTGCGCGCGCGGCATCGACCGCCGCGGGCTGCACCGCACGAACCTCGCCGCCCTGCGCGACGCGCTGCGCGGCGTGGCCGTCCCGGGCTGCATCTGCCTCAGCGACGGGTTCTCGCTGGGCAAGGACTTCGAGTGGGACACGCGCGCGATCGTCGACGGGGACGCCACCAGCGCTGCGATCGCCGCCGCCTCGATCGTGGCGAAGGTCTCGCGCGACCGCTTCATGCGCCGCGCCGAGGAGCGCCACCCCGGCTGGGGCTTCGCCGACCACGTCGGCTACTCGACGCCCGAGCACCGCGAGGCGATCCGGCGGCTCGGCGTGTCGCCGCTGCACCGGCTGTCGTTCCAGTCGCTGGCCTACCAGCAGCTCACCCTCTAGCTGTTCTGCCTCGACTCGTTCCGAACGAGTCGGGTGAGGGGCGGGCGGTCGCCGATCTCGCTGTGGGGCCTGGCTGAGTTGTAGTGCTTCAGCCAGGCCGGCAGCGCCAGGGCGCGGGCGTCG